>WNGG01005084.1_pt1 | contig 23908 bp, 13 predicted proteins | sample 5400661 | NCBI WGS metagenome assembly WNGG01 (sample SAMN13153372, study PRJNA577476) | soil metagenome | isolation source: 100 cm soil or saprolite under Garry oak tree replicate 1 | place: USA:California | collected 2016-06-15
TGTACTACAACGAGTTCATGGACATTTTACGGCGGCATAATACGCGCCTGCTCGTCTACACCAGCCGCAAGCTCTACGATTTTTCAAACAGCCTGGACAAGCGCTTATTCCGCATGATGTGCGAGTACGCCAGTGAAGATTTGAAACTGCGCACCATCCGCTTGCAGGGCGCCCGGCAGCATATGGCGGAGAAGGGCCAGCACGCCCGCGGCAGCTTACCGGTTGGCCTCATCCGCAACCCGACGGGCAACCGGCACGACCCGCTGTACTCCAAACCGATTGAGTATTTACCTTGGGCCGAGCCGCTGCGGTACTTATTCCAGCGCTACTATGAGACCGGCAGCCTCATCCAAGTGTTTGACGAAGTTGCGGACAAGCCGATCTTTCCCCGCCTGCCCGAAGGCATGAAGAACTACTCCGGGTTCCGCGCCAGCAAGCAGCACGGCATCTATCCCGAAGGCTACAGCCTCAGCCGCCAAGGCTTGAAGCAGATGTTGACCAATCCCCTGTACATCGGCTACTGGTATAACCCCTTGACCGGCGACTGGATGCCGGACAACCACCCGGCTATCGTGCCGGCCGACCACTTCTGGTACGCCTTCCGGCGGCTCTCCCCCATCTTGCTCGACGGCTCGCCGAACCCCGACTGCGTGCAGCCCAGCGCCAGCCGGAACAGCAATAACCTGGTGGACGCTGACGGCTTGTTCCATGGGCTGTTCGTGACCGAACGCCCTGATATCCGCATGGCCCGGCGCGTGCTTAATAATAATGGCCGCAAAGAGCTGTACTACGAACTGTATGATTATAACAACGGCTCTGACCCGATCTACCTGCTGCACATCCGGGCAGACGAGTTTGACAATACCCTGCTGCCCGTGCTTGTGCGCAAGCTCAAGGACACCAAGGAGTTAGAAGGTTTCCGGCAGTTCGGCGAAGCGCTGAAGGCGCAGCAAGCCGCCCAGAACGCCAATTTAGCGCGGCTGCTGGCTGAGAATGAAGCTGAGCTGCGCGCCACGGAAATTCGCATCGATACATTGACCGAGCCTCGTTTGCTTCAGAAGCAAGAGGCGAAATATAAAGGGCTGCTGGCGCGCAATGCGGCCATTAAACAGCAGATCGCGGACAACAGCCAGCCGCAGTCGAGTAGGAAACGACGCATCCTCAGTTACTACGAGCTGATCGAGCGGCTGGGGCCGCGCTTCGAGCAGATGGAGCCAGCCGACCGCCGCATCGTCGTGGAGTCCACCATTGACAGCATCTTTATCCAGGTGCTCAGCCCGCTGTTTCTGTTGGTGCAAATCAACTGGTTCGCCTGGCCAGCGCAGGCGTTCCTCTACCAACGCGACAATACCGGCGCGGGGACGTGGAGTGATGAGGAGAAGCGGCTGCTGCGTGAACTCTACCCCACGGTCAGCCCGGAAGCCTTGCTGCGTGCCCTGCCGTTGCGCACCTGGACTGCTATTCGCCGGGCCCGGAAAAGCCTGCGCCTACCCGGCCGCTTCCGACGCTGGGAGCCTTGCACCCTGCCGGTCTGGGCCGAACACGGCTACTGTGCGGCCGATGTCACGGTGCTGGATCAGTATGGACTAGCGCTGGACTGTGCGAAGCTCGTGGAAGTCAGCGGCCCATCTTCGGTAAGCGTTACACCGTCTCCATCGCATCCATACAGATGATGCCATCAAATTCCTCTGTATAACCCATTTCCTGCAAGCCAACCTTTTCAACCGGTACATCGGGAAATTTGGCCTTCGCTCGGAGCAACATCTGCTGTGATTGATCTATCCCCAGGACAGACCGACCACTGGCAAGAATGATCTGCCAGTACTTCCCTGTGCCGCAGGCTGCATCGAGAATAGTGCAATGTGGTGGACATAAGTCCAGAAAGCGGTTCAGGAATGTCCGGTGAGTAGGGTAGATGTGGCTCCAGTGTTCGTCGTAATCTTGGGCGAAGAGGGTATCAAAGCGCACTTCGGCTAAGCGACGTTTTTCTTTGAGCCAGGTTGATCTGTTCATGTGTTTTTGCCTTTATAGACCTCGTTAAATGAGCCTGGGCCGTCCATAGTAGTGGCACCCACAAGGGGCGCCACTACTATGGACGGCCCAGGCTCATTTAACAATCCTTTACACTTCAACTGACATCGCCACAGCACCACCACCGCCAAGGCACAGCGTCGCCAGCCCGCGACCCCCACCACGGCGGCGCAACTCGTAGATCAGCGTCGTCAGCACACGCGACCCACTCGAACCGATCGGGTGCCCTAGCGCAATCGCTCCGCCATTCACATTCACTCGTGACCAATCCCAATCGAGTTCTCGACCATTTGCCAGCGTCTGGGCGGCAAACGCCTCATTCACTTCGATCAGGTCAAAGTCACTCAGCTTCAAGCCGGTGCGCTCCAGCAGGCGATGAACAGCGCGTGTGGGAGCGGCAAAGATGTAGCGCGGGGTAATAGCGGCTGAAGCATAGCCAGTGATGCGTGCCAGCACCGTCATGCCGTTTGCCCGTGCAAACTCCTCGCTCACCACAACGGTAGCTGAGGCACCATCGCTCAGACCAGGAGCATTGCCAGCAGTGACTGTGCCACCCTGCTGGAAAACAGGCATCAGCTTTGCCAGGGTAGCCATCGAGGAGTCGCCACGAATAGGCTCGTCGGTATCGACTACCATAACGCCCTTCTTTTGCTTCACCTCGACGGGCACAATCTCGTCTTTGAAGCGACCCGCAGCAGTAGCGGTTGCCGCCTTCTGGTGACTTTGCAGCGAGTACTGATCTTGCTCCTGACGTGTCACATGGAATTTCTCAGCGATGATCTCCGCCTCACTGCCCATGTGGACGTTTTCAAAGGCGCACCAGAGACCATCATGCACAACAGCATCGATTAATTTGCCGTCACCCATACGATAGCCGGTGCGAACTTTATCCAGCAGATAGGGGGCATTGCTCATGCTCTCCATACCGCCAGCTACAAATGCCTGTGCATCACCAGCCTTTATCGCCTGCGCGGCCAGCATCACAGCCTTCAGACCAGAGCCACAGACTTTGTTCACAGTAAACGCTGGAATATCGACCGGGAGACCAGCATGAATCGCCGCCTGGCGTGCCGGTGCCTGCCCGACACCTGCGGAGACCACATTGCCCATGATGACTTCATCAATCGACTCCGGTGCTATTCCTGAACGCTGTACAACCTCTTTTATCACAATTGCACCCAGATCGGGTGCTGTAAAACTCGAAAGACCGCCAAGAAATTTGCCGGTTGGCGTCCTTACCGCACCGACAATAACCGGAATATTCTCCTTCATATAGTCAAACTCCTGTGCTGATTCCACTTCGTTGAGGAAATGTAAGGTAGTACCAGATACTACCTTTGCCTTCATTGTATCCCGTCAAGCTGAGGAGGGTCAAATTGAGGGGGAAAATCCCTTCCTTTCCTACTATCTATTAAGTGATGGAACAGTATATCCATATTTACCTATAAAGATACTTGAGCTTTTACCGATCAGTGACTTATAGCTGAGTGTTAATTACGTTCGCGTTCCCCCAGCATCTCAAACGTTCTTCTGTCAGCACAGATCAGAGAGGAGAAATACTTTTGCGAAGTCTACTCACATCGAAGCTCATCTTCAGCGTGGCACTGCTTATGGCCATTGCGCTTAGCGCACCTTTGATGGGCTCAAACCTGCGCCCGTTTGCCGTGCATGCTGTATCGAAGACTGTATCCCCGGCAAAAAGAAACGCTTTATGTAACCGGCTTGGTGTCAGTCTCCATGCCTCGTCTGGAGCCGAGATATACTGCAATAAGGGGCACACTAGCATCAAGTCAGCAACGAAAACAATAACAGGGAATACTGCCTCGTTCGGCACTAATGTCGACGCGGCCACCCCTTCCGAAGATCGTTCGCCCGCCGGTGTGCAGGCTGTGGGGCAATCGGAAACCTCTATTGCTGGCATCGATTCCTATGTGGTCGAGGCGTGGAACGATTCCACTGGATTCTTTGCTCCATGCCCCTCTCCAATGAGCAAGGAGGAGGCAACGGGTTATGGCTTCTCTACAAACAGCGGCAATTCCTTCGTCGATGAAGGCGGTTTGCCCAACGCCAACTGCGCCAATGATCTGTACTTTGGTGATCCCAGCGTGGAGGCATGGCATTCCGGCAACTCGGACTACTTCTATATCAGCAGCCTTTACGACAGCTTTACCTGGGACACACCCTCATACATGGCGCTGACAGCTTGCCAGGTAACCGGAACAGGTGGGGCAGCGCAGCTCCATTGCAGCCAGCCTGTTATCGCTGCAACAAACACGCAATGCGATCAGAATAATGGCTGCGGCTTCCTGGATAAAGAGTACCTGTCGATTGATCCCAAGCATGGCCGACTCTACATGTCATATACAGAATTCGGCAGTGACCCTAATAACAACCTGTGGAATGGTCAGATCGAATTATCGGTCTGTGATATTGGCACGCCTGCTGGCAACCACGGGCCGATCGGCGGTACTGCCGCCACCCCCGTTTGTGAGCAAGGCAATGGCACTGCTCCCTACTACGTGGTGGCTCCTGCTGGAGACTGTGTGAACCAGGGATCATACCCGGCTGTAGATGTTGCACAGGGAGATGTATATGTCGCCTACGAGTTCAACTACTTCTCTAACATTTCGAGCTGCCCATTCACCCCCACACAGAACATCGTTTCTTACGTACCGTCCTCGTGCCTGGTGCTGGCGTCCGTCTCGTCCTGCAATACGACTCCACGGAGCGAATCCGTCAATATCGTCTCGATGCTTGTCTCGTCCATCATCGGCTATAGTCGCTGGTCGCTGAACGACTTCCCACGTATCGCGGTGAGCGACCAGGCGAATACGGTAAGCATGGTCTGGAACGACGCACGTTTCCACCCGCTTGGCGATATCCTGCTCCAGAGCTTCTCGCTGGTGAGCCTTGTTCCGGTGCAGAACGCCCCTCTAAAAATTAACAGCGATACGACTGGTCAGCCACATCTGCTGCCATCTGTGCGCAATGCCGACGCACACGGCAAATTGAACATCATCTGGTATGATCGCCGGTCGTACACGACCTCAGCATTCACCGACGTATACGCCGCGCTGGCTCTCGACCCGCGTGCCCTTACGACACCCACGAAGAACACGCTGGTAACCTCAGCACCAACCAACTGGCTCAACGTCTCGTCGGATATTGATCCGAACTTTGGGGACTACACAGATAGCTACGTGAAAGCGACGGCCAACAGCCCCTATACAGGCTCCACGCTCTACGCGGCCTGGTCAGATGGGCGTCTCGGTTTCCCACAGCCCTTCGCGGCAAGCGTCGCAACCAGCCAGGCTCAGCGCCACTCAGCTACTGCTTATGCGCTTGCATAGCAGACCTGGCTAAATGGTGCTGGGTCTCACACGATTTTGATACTGGAGGCAATTCAAAAATCGAGTTTGAATTGCCTCCAGTATCAAAGGTGACACTGTTGGGAAGCCCCTTTAACATTTGATATCTGCGAAAATACCCCCTTGACAAAATCCGATATATCGTTATAATTATTCATAACGATATATCGTTATCGAAGAAGTGCAGTACACTAAGTAGACTGCAAGAAAGGTAGCACACAAAATGTTTGGTAGACACTTTGCCTTCGGCTTTCAAGGCGCGGAAGGCGAGGGTGGACCTCCCTGGTTCCAAGGAGGGCGACATCATGGCCCTCGTTTCTTCGGAATGCACCGTGGTCGGGGTCCCTTTGGTTTTAGAGGTCCCTTTGGGCATCACGGCCCGTTTCATCACGGTGAAGGAGAGTTTCCCTTCTTTGAGGAGCGTGAAGGGCGTGGCCCGCGTTTCTTCGGAATGCATCGTGGGCGCGGCCCGTTTGGCCCCGGTGGTCCCTTTGGTCATCACGGCCCATTTGGTGGAGGTGAGGGACGCCGTTTCTTTGGGCGTGGCGATATGAAATTTGCTCTTTTGCAGCTTCTGCAAGAGCGGCCTATGCATGGCTATGAAATGATCAAGGCCCTGGAGGAGAAGTCTAGCGGGTTCTACTCACCCAGCCCTGGCTCGATCTATCCCACACTGCAGATGTTAGAGGATGGCGGCTTTGTCACCTCCAGTGATGTTGAAGGCAAGAAAGTTTATAGCATCACCGATGCCGGGCGTACTCTGCTAGCTGAGCGACAGAAAGAAGAAGAGAGTTTTGGCGGGCCTCCCTGGATGCGCGGCTTCCACGGCGGACGTCGTGGCTTTGCCGAGATGCAGGCGCTGAGAGCCGAAGTGGTAGAGGTAACACGCCTGCTCGCCATCGCTGGTAGAATGTCCTTCCGTGATGCGGAACAGCTCACACGCCTGCGCGGGATCATCGAGCGCACACGTAAAGATCTGGCAGATATGATTTATGGGAGTGGTTCTCAGCAGGGAGAGCAACCTTCTACGCCACCTGCAGGCCAGGAATAAGCTGTAGTTCTCTAATTTTGCAAGGCAATCCAAAGATTGCCTTGCAAAATTAGAGAATGCTTTCTATGGCCTTTCCGGCAGCGTTCCCATCTTGAAACCAGCAGGAATACTCATCTCCCACATATCGCTCGGAACCTCCGAGAGGCGAAGCAATTTGAAGTTGTCATATATTGGCTTGTTACTATCTGGGCCAGCCTCACCATGTAGCATATTCACTGGTCGGTAGCCTGTATCGAGTAGCAGGATGTTCCCATCGCTGGAGCGGATACGATAGACTGTCTGCCCGTTAAACTGACCCTTTCCCAGGTAGACGGCTCGTTTTGCCTGTAGATCGCTACGTAGCTTCGCCAGGTCAAACTGCGAATCGTCGATGCACCATGCATCTGCTCCCCATTGAGCAACATGATGCATCATATCCATACCGAGCACCTGGTTAGCATCTTTGATTGCGACAACATCCAGACGCCCATCAAGGGTAGTCTCTACATGCATACCATCTGTCCCCAGATTGTGGTAGGTATCAACATGGTAGCGCTCACCGCTTTTACTCATCTTTGACTCACTATGGTAGAGCACGTATCCACTCCATGTGAGGTCAGCAGGCAGGACAAATGCCTGAGACGTCCCGAAATTGCCCAGGATGCGTACAGTAGCAAAAAGCATTAGCAGAACTACCGCAGCAGCAGCGAATACCTGGCCGATTCGTCGCAAGAGTACACCTGCCGGGTATCCTCGATCACGAGACCGGAGAGACGATTTTAGGCGTGCGGATATCGGTGCGGATATGGGTGCTGACTCAGGAACAGGCGGGCGGCCACCAGGGCCCCCATCCCTACGGGTAGCAATTGCAGCCATAACTGCTGAATCGACGCGGGCGGACGGCTGAGAATTGGTAAGACCAGCAAAATTGGAGATCATCTGTGTTGCTGAGTTCAGGAGGCGGTATTCCTTAGCACAATCTGGGCAGCTATCTACATGCGATAACAATACGTGTACCTGCTCAGCAGGTAAATTATCCAGCACGGCAAGGTAGAGTCGCACAACAGCACAAACCTGAGGGCCGGATGCTCCTGGTTTTGGTAGCGGTGGCAGATCGGGCAGATTGGTGTTGTTCATCGCTTCCTCTCCCCTTTTTCAATATGTCCGGTATATGGCGATATGGGCGATATGGCGACACCCTCTTTACTGATACGCTGATACTGTTCTGCAAACATCCTTTTGGCCCGAGAAATGCGTGTAGCGGCGGCGTTTGGCGAAATGCCTACAATCGCTGCTACTTCCTGGTAGGGAATGCCCTGGGCAGCGCTCAGTACGAGGGCAACAGTGTACTCCTCCGGCATATTTGCCAGTGCAAGCTGAATATGCTCACGTTCTGCAATCTCTGGAATACCTCCACTATCAGGGAGCAGATGAGAGGAATCATCTGCCATTATTTCCTCACTGTGCCTGTCATTATAATTGCGGTGGGTGAGTGACCACCAGGAGATGCGTTTGCGACGCCGCAGAAGATCGACACATAGGTTTGTTGCAATGCGATAGAGCCATGCAGAGAGATTATCTCGATCCTGCAGGCCGTCCCAGGCTACACAGGCGCGAATAAAGACTTCCTGTGTTATGTCATCAGCATCTTCCTGGTTGCCGAGCAAGCGATAAATATAGGCATGGATTTGCCGCCGATAGCGCTCATAAAGTATAGTCAAAGCCTGAGCATCGTCAGAATGCGAGCTCATATCGATTCCAGTGGCATCCGTAGACTTTTTTGCAGTCATGCTGATATATGCTTCCTCTGCTCGTCGTTTTTGTCCTGTTAGTAATATAGCAGGAACAGCTAGAGAAGAGAACATATCAATCTCCATGATATTTGTTTAACCTGGTTAGTGCAGAATCAACACACCTTTTTGGGAAAAGGGAAAGAGGCGGGGACACCCCGCGCCCCGGCAGGGGGCAAAGCCCCCTGCACCCCATTCCCGACTCGCTTTTGGGAAAAGGGAAAGAGGCGGGGACACCCCGCGCCCCGGCAGGGGGCAAAGCCCCCTGCACCCCCATTCCCGACTCGCTATTAACACGTTGCACGCGCCTTACTTTTACACAACAGTTCAGAGACGCAAGTCCTACCGCAGACGCAAGATGTTATCAGGCAATCTGTAATCCGTCGAAACATCTAGATATACCGTGCATTCTCCTTGCATCCCGCCTGAGCGCGTAGCGCTAGCCGCGACCGAGCGGCGTTGACGGGATGGATTGGGGCCGAGATAAACACACCATAATAAATATGCTTAAGGAAGAGGACGGGTATAATGACCAGGCGATTCCGTATTGGGGACGGGAATGCAGGTACTTCCCACAGTGTGGTAGGGTTGCCCCTCGCGTTTTTGGTGATACTGGGGACGCTCTTCACCGTCTGTTTCTCTCCTTTCACGGGCGGCCACAAGGGCCCCTACGGAAACGCGCATGCCAGTACGCTGGTGAAACTGCCGGGGCATGTACCGGGTCTGATTAAGAAAAGCCAGCTGCTTGGACCAACAGACCCGAACACACCTGTCAGCTTATTGGTGGGTTTGCACCTGCGCAATGCCGCCAATCTTCAGGCATACGTTGATTCTCTTTCTCGTTCTCACTCGGTTACTGGACGACATTACCTGACACCCGCTCAAATTGCCTCAGCCTATGGTCCACTTCCCACCAGTCAGAGTGCACTGCTTGCCTATATGCAGCAGAATGGTTTCAAAGTCACAATGACCTTCAAGCATCATCTGCTGATTGGTTTCCAGGGGACTGTTGGGCAGGCTGAGCAAGCGTTTCATGTACAGATCAACAACTACCGCTCGCCTAAAGGCAGAATGTTCTATGCACCTGCGACTGATCCAGGTGTGCCGACATCGGTGGCTGATATTATCCAGAGCGTCACCGGGTTAGATAATGCATACCAACTCACCCATCCGGCTAATCTTTCAACCAGGGCGACCGCAAGGGTGCGCCCCTACCCAACCACGGTAGGATCTCCAATGAATTGGCCACAGGCTAATGAATTAGCCCTCTACAACTGTATACAACCAGAACCTGGGCCGACATATAACTATTACACACCGGGCCAGATCGCTACTGCTTATAACTTGACCGGTCTCTACAGTGCAGGTTTCCAGGGTGAAGGGCAAAGCATGGCCGTCTACGAGCTTGATGACTATGTAGCTGGTGATATCAAGGCCTATACCTCCTGCTTTGGGGGTTCCTCTGTGCCCATTAATCGCGTTCTCGTCAATGGTGGAACGGGAGGGGCGCCAGGGAGTGGGGCCAGCGAAGTTGAGTTGGATATGGAGCTTGTGCTGAGTGCTGCTCCTCACCTTGCAACTCTGTCTGTATATGAAGCTCCCAATACCTTTAGTGGGGCCCTCGCAGAGTGGGGCCAGATTGTCAGTGACGCGGTTCCAGTCGTAAGCACCAGTTGGGGCGTATGTGAAGCTAATACTACTACTGCCTATGTAAGCCAGGAGAATAGTCTCTTCATGGTAGCGGCAGCACAGGGACAGAGCATTTTCGCCGCCGCGGGGGACTCAGGTAGCAATGACTGTGGCACTTCAAATCCCACCAGTCCGAGTGTTGATGATCCAGCCTCGCAGCCATACGTCACTGGCGTTGGTGGAACATCGCTTGTGCTTACTGCTGGCAACTATGGTTCGGAGACAGCCTGGAATAACGCCAGTGGTGCAGGTGGTGGTGGGATAAGCACGCTCTGGCAAATGCCGACCTGGCAGCAGAGCCCTGGCGTTCCTGATGGTACATATAGTAGTGGAACACCTTGTGGTGCTAGCATTGGAAAGTATTGCCGCGAAGTGCCGGATGTTTCCCTTCACGCCGACCCTACCATCGGTTACCCTGTTTACTGTACAGTGAGCGCTGCCTCCCCATTTTGTAGTTCCAGTTCACCCTGGAATTTCATTGCTGGCACCTCGGCGGCGGCTCCCATGTGGGCGGCGATGACAGCGCTGGCTAATCAGAAGTCGCTTCATGATGGCTACTTCAATCTTGGTTTCCTGAACTCGTTCCTCTACCAGGTTGCTCAGAGTGCCTCCTCAACTTCTTATGCCAACGACTTTCACGATGTTACCTCGGGAACCAATGACAAGATTGGAAATGGCGACTATCCCACCACGCCGAACTATGATATGGCGACGGGCCTTGGCAGTTATAATGGCTTGTCGTTGGCAACCGACCTGGAATTGCTTGCGAAGAATGTCACCAATGCACGTTCCTCCCCGGCCAGCTCTACCTGGTACTTTGCCGAAGGAAGCGTTGGAAACAGCTTCCACGAGTTCATTACCCTGCTCAACCCAAGTCCAAACCAGGCTGCAACGGTCAATATTACCTATCTGTTCGAGAATAAGCCATCGACAACGATTATGCACATGGTCAGTCCGAGTACGCGCTACACCGTTGACGTAAACACTGATCTTGGTGTTGCAATCGATGCTCCACAAGAGGCTATCTCGGCGATTGTCCATTCAACCCCGGTGCCAATTGTGGCAGAACGCCCTATGTATTTCGATCTGCATGGTATCGCAAGTGGTACCGACGCTGTCGGTGCAACAAATGCCACCAATACCACCTTCTACTTTGCGGAGGGCGATAGCCGCCAGGGGTCAAGTACCTACTATACTTACATCACCATTCTCAATCCAAGTCAGACGAGCACGGCTCACGCTCACATCACCTACTACAGTCATGGTAGTGTTGTCGGAACTGAGAATGTGAATGTCGGGCCAATGCAACGTGGTACCGGTACTCCTGTGGCGGTTGGTTTGCATCAGCAGGTGGCGATTAAGGTAACTTCTGATATCGGTGTAGTGGTTGAGCGACCGATGTACTTTAAAGACAATATTCCCACGGCTGGCGGTTGGACAACGGGTGCCGCCAGCGCCGTTGGTGCTACCTCGCTCGGTGCAAATACTGGCAGTGACTGGCTCTTTGCCGAAGGGTATACCGGAAATGGCACGAACTTCCAGGAGTACCTGGTGCTGGCAAATTTCACCAATACCAATGCTTCAGTGAACGTCAAACTGGAGTATGCGAATGGGACAGTGCAGACGGTGCCTGTGATTGTGGCTGCTCTCAGCCAGTACTACTTTGATGTCAACAATGCCTACAACCATCCACTGGCAGCCTGCGGATGTACTCCAACACCGGAGGTCTCAGCCGAAGTCTATGCCACTACACCCTCTATCGTCGCAGAACGCCTGATGTACTTCCACTTTGGTTCCTCACACATTTCTGGTGAGACAGATGTCGTCGGTGAGGCCGGACCAGCAAGTCATGTGGTCTACACCTTTGCCGAAGGCTATACCTATGGCAGCTTTTCCGAGTACCTGACACTTCAAAATCCCACAAATACCACCGAGACTGTGGCGATCACCCTCTTCGCCGACAATACAATCGTGCAGGAAATGCGCCAGCTTGCCCCGCATAGTCGTACAACCGTGAGCATCAACAGCCTGATTGTGCCAATGGCAAATGCGTATCCGGCGAACCCGTTTGTGCATGGCTTTGAGGTGTCGATGGATGTGCAGGTAATCAATGGATCATCGGCAGTTGTTGCTGAGAGGCCAATGTACTTTGTGCTGCATGGAGACCCTGGTGGAACTGATGTCCTGGGGTATACAGGGGGTTGAAGACATGTCAACAGAAGCCTTTGATGTCGTTGTGGTTGGCAATGTCGGAATTGATAGCAACGTATATCTCCACACGGACACCCTCGAAACTAACCGCGAAACGCATTTCACTGAAAACCTCGATTATGTCGGCCAATCGGGAGGGTTTACCAGCAGAGGCTTTGCCCAGCTGAAGAAGAGAACGGCATTCATCGGCTATGTTGGAGATGATTACAGTGGAAGATTTCTGCGCCAGGAATTTGCCAGGGATGGCATTGATACCACGGCGCTATTTATCGACCCGTTCGGAACCAATCGCAGCGTTAATCTTATGTATCCAGACGGGCGGCGGACAAGTTTCTTTGATGGGAAGGGACACATGCATCTCAAGCCTGACCTCGAGATTTGCCGGAGAGTACTGGCGAGGACGCGGCTGGCTCACTTCAGCATTCCCAACTGGGCACGTCTTCTCCTGCCTGTAGCCCGCGAATTGGGTCTCACAATCTCCTGTGATCTCCAGGATGTCGTCTCGCTCCCCGATACATATCGCCAGGACTTCATCGATGCCTCTGATATTCTATTTTTCTCGGCAGTGAACTACGAAGATCCCTCCTTCTTGATACGTGAGGTGTTACAGTCCCATCCAGGGAGGATCGTAATTGTTGGGATGGGGAGCAGGGGATGTGCCGTTGGCACGCAAGAGGGGATACGATTTTTTGCAGCGGTTCCTGGAGAATCTCCTATCATTGACACTACTGGCGCAGGTGATGGTTTAGCGGTAGGATTCCTGTCCAGTTTTGTCATGGATGGGTATTCGTTGGAGGAATCGGTCTTGCGGGGGCAAATCACGGCTCGGTATACTTGTTCGCAAAAGGCGAGTTCTTCCCATCTGATTACGAAAGAATTGCTGGATGAGCAATTTCGGAAGCTTAAGCTTGGGACGAATCCCTCTTCCTGACATTCGAGAAGAGCCAACGAGGGCGACCGCAAGGGCCCACCAATAGGCATCAACCTAAGAAAAAGCGCATCAATATCCGTAGGGGCGAGGGCGGCGGATGTTGGGCGGGGAGGGCCTTGAGACTCTGTTGGCGAATGAAAGGAATAGTGCAATTGAGCGTGAGAACACCGGGTGTCTAGGAGATCCGACAGGAGACCCCCCTTCTCCCAGACGAGCCTGGGAAGGCGGATCAGAAGATTGACTTCTCGTGGGGTCATTCCGCATTGCACTCCTTCTATCATTCGCCAACAGAGTCCTTGGTCGCCCGCGTAGCTGGTCGGGTTGATGACAAGGTGGTGAACGTCGCAGAAAGGGACGCCGGGCGACCATAAAGGCCCTCCCAACCCCTCCCAACCGCCCTCGCCCCTACCCAACCACGAGGATGCCGACCCCCGATCTGTGGGGGAATCATCTCTGCTTCAGATATGGCTGTCTGAAGCAGAGGGTGGTGCACTCGGCTTAGCTCGCCTGCCAGACTTGTACGTCAAGGGCCACAGAGGCGATGCGCGTACTATCGGGGGACCAGGCTACAGCAATCACGATATCGGTATGGTGATGGTAGGTATAGACGCGACTTCCGGTGGTCGCATCCCAGATCTGCACGGTCGTATCCCAGGAGCCAGATGCAATGTGTTTGCCATCCGGGGACCAGGCCAAGGCCTGGATACCGTTGGAATGACCACGATAGGTCAGCAGCTTCTTTCCAGTGTCCGCCTCCCAGACCTGCACCGTGTCATCGGTACTGCCCGAAGCGATGCGTGTGCCATCCGGCGACCAGGTGAGGGCCCACACATACTTCGAATGTCCACGGTAGGTCACGAGCGTCTTGCCTGTGGAGGGGTCCCAGACCTGGACGGTGGTATCAAAACTCGCTGAGGCGAGGTGCTTGCCATCCGGCGACCAGGCGAGAGTCTCTACTGTTTTAGAATGTCCTTGATAGGTCAAGAGGTGTTCACCAGTCGCGGCATTCCACACCTGCACGGTGTTGTCACTGCCAGCCGAGGCGATGCGTGTGCCATCCGGTGACCAGGCCACTGCCAGCACCAGGTCCATATGCCCCCGGTAGGTCAATACCTTCTTACCTGTGGGGACATTCCAGACCTGCACGGTATGATCCCAGGAGGCGGAGGCCAGACGTCTGCCATCAGGGGACCAGGCGATACTCCACACATGGCCCGCGTGAGCATGAGCCGTGAAGACGATGGTTCTGGTCGTCGTTTTCCAGACCTGGATGGTTCCGTCGCTCTCTCCAGCGGCGAGCCATTTCCCATCAGGAGACCAGGCGATACAAAGCACATAATTGGAAGGGTTGTTGCTACTATAGGTAGCAATGATCGTCCCCAGGGCAACCGGGGGATCTGCCGTCTCAGAGCAGGCTACCAACAACAAGATGAGCCAGCCGAGGGCGAAGAGCCATTTGGCAGTGTGTGTACGCATGAATGTTCTCCTTCCTCAAGCGAGATGCCTGAGTAGTTAGCAAAGGGAATATAGTGATTAATCCGACACTGGTTGCTCGCGCCGCTGGAATCCTTGTCGCAGTCTCGTGCGGATGGCTTGTAAGAACAGGGTCAGTCTTGCAAGGAAGGGCAGCGGGGGAGCTTTTGCTGGTGGGCTTGAGCGAGCCGTTCGCGGTCGTAATAGGTAGGCATCATGGTTGTTCTCCTTTCAGCATCCAGGGGGCATCAATCGGGCCCCGACTGGCCGATCAATCGGCCGTGCGCGCGATAAATCGGCGCCTACGGTCTGGTTGGATTATTTTGTTCATCTGCATAATTGGTCCTCTACAGGGTGAGTGCCAGTCTCATGTACTTGCGACTCGATTCACTACAGTGATCTTCTTGACCACAAGTGTAGCCGCCTGCATGCCCTTTACGCATGAGTTGAAGCACTCATTGTGACTACCTATTTGTGGGGAGGGCCAACTGGGATGCCTCGGGGAGGTTCTGAGTAGAATCACTCAGACGAGCATGCTGGACATGCATGCGAAAAGTAATACAAGGAGGTGATGGAAAGCAGGGAAAGGTGGATACGATTCTGCCAAATAACCAGTGTTCAATACTGCTCTCACCGGAAGTTGCAAGGCGGCGCGAAGCCGTAGTTGGGTAGGGGCGACCCTTGCGGTCGCCCAAGAGGCATCAACCTAAGGTGGGAAGCGAGGCAGGAGGCCAGGCGATCTGTAGGGGCGAGGGCGGTTGGGATGGGTTGGGAGGGCCTTTCTGGTCGCCCGTCGGTGGGGGAAGGTGAGCCAAAGGAACAGGACGCGGGCGACCAGAAAGGCCCTCCCCGCCCCTCCACACCGCCCTCGCCCCTACGGACATTGATGGGCTTTTCGTTCGGTTGATGCCTCTTGGGCGATCCCTGGCTAGCTAGACGAGCTGATGCTCCATTGCATAGCGAGTAGCAGCAGTGCGTGAGGAGACCTGGATTTTGCTATAGATCGAGGTCAGGTGGTTGTTGACGGTGCGAGGGCTGATGACCAACTGTTCGGCGATTTGCGCATCGGTCAGTCCTTGTGCCAGGAGACGCAGGACCTCGACTTCACGGGTGGTCAGGCTGTCGGGATAGGTGGCTGCTGGCTTCGCTGGTGGAGTCGATGATGGTGCTGCTGGGAGTGGTTGAGGGAGCGTTACTGGTCTCTGGGCGGCCAGGACCTGCTCTAGCGTCATAGCCCGTCCCTCGGCCCAGGCGGCAGCAAAGGCCTTCTCACCCAGTTGAGTGCGTGCAGCAGCCACTGAGCGCTCGTAGGCAGCACGCATGACAGGCGGGATGGGAGCCCCCAGGCTTTCTCGCAGAGCCTCCGCTGCACCCCAGAGCTGTGCAGCCCACGTTGGCTCCCCCTGGGCCGCTACAACAGACGCCAACCCTTCCAGACATGCAGGGATGAACTCCTTGTTGTCTACGTCCCGAAACGATGCCAGGCTTTCCTGATAGAGCGTGCGTGCCTGCGCTACTTCGCCCCGCAAAGCCAGCATGCGCGCTAAGTCAATCTGCGTCACAGCGATGTCAAGACGATCGGCTTGCTTCTTGTAATGCGCCAAACACACCTCAAGCAGTTCGCGTGCCAGGGCATGCTCCCCCTGCTGCAAGCGGATCTGTCCCAGAAGACGGAGTGCATAGAAAGTCATAAAGTTCTCGCTGATCTCCCTGAAGAGCGCCAGACTTTGCTCGGCCAGATCCAGCGCTTCGGCTGGATTGCCTCCTGACAGGAAGATCATCTCTGCCTGCAGAAAGAGGACCCACCCGATGCGTACCTGATCACCTAAGGCTCGATACAGCGCCAGGCTCTCCTCGATCAGTAACCGTGCACGGGCGTAATCTCCTTGAGTGGTGGCGTTTTTCGCTAATTGCGCAAGGGACCTGCCTCTATTCCAGGTGTCGCCCACTTCCTTGAACAGCGCCTCGGCCTTCTCCAGCTGAGAGCAGGCTAGGGCAAACTGACTCCTTGTCCAGAGGACAGACGACAGCATTGCCAGCTGGTCCGCGATGCCGTGTCGATCTCCGAGTTCTCGGAAGAGCTCCAGACTCTCCCTGGTCCAGGCCTCTGCCCGATTAGTATCTCCTCCCACCGACCTAGCCAGCTCCGCCGCTGCATGAAATGCCCTGGCCCGTACCAATGCAGCCACACCCTCTCCTAGAGCCAGAGCCTGCTCCAGGAAGGTCCCTCCTTCGCTCGCTCGACGTGTGTACCAGAACCAGAACAATGCTATGCACAAGCGCAAGGCGCGCTCAGCCTGCTGCTTTCCCTCCTCTTTCCCCGTTCCCATGGCAGCTGCCTCCAGGAACCAGGTGAGCGCTGCACGCAGATTGTCATGCTCCTGCTCCAGGCGGGTAAACCACCAGCTTTGCTCGGCCCCTTTGAGATGGGGTTCGGCCTGCTCTGCCAGTGCCAGGTAATACTCAGCATGCACTTGCCGTGCAGCCTCCATCTCCCCATTCACAGTCAGGCGCTCCAGGCCGTACTCACGGATCGTCTCCAGCATCACCAGACGAGGCTCCTCACTCTCTTGCTCGATTTGTTGCAGCAAGCTTTTGTCGATGAGCGAAGCAACACGATCCACCACCTGTCCTGCTGTGTCACTACCATCAAGCGCAGCGCAGACGGCCTCGATTGCCTCCAGAGTACAGCCGCCCACGAAGACGGAGAGCCGCCGGAAGAGGCGCTGCTCTGCTGCATCTAACAGGTTATAGCTCCAAGCGATGGTGTTGCGCAGCCTCTGCTGGCGTGTTGGCACATCACGCGAGGCGCTTGTCAAGACGTCCAGCCGTTGATTCAACCGTGCGAGCAGTGCCTGTGGTGGGAGCAGTTTGATACGAGTCGCTGCCAGCTCAATCGCCAGTGGGAGTCCGTCCAAACGGGCACAGATCTCGGCGATAGCGCGAGCGTTGGCGTTGGTCAGCTGGAAGTCGGGCTTGACTGCCTGGGCTCGCTGGAGGAAAAGCGCCACCGCTGCATAGTGTGATAATGCTGCGAGATCAGGCAAGTGTTTGGGATCAGGGAGTTCCAGCGGGGGCACGGCGAATTCGTACTCGGCTCGCACATGCAACACCTCTCGACTCGTCACCAGAATCTTGAGCTCAGGGCAGGCAGCCAGCAACTCCACCACCTGTATGGCTGCGGTCACTACCTGCTCAAAGTTATCAAGGAGCAGCAACATCTGCTTCTGCCGCAACTCCTCCTGCAGACGCTCAAGTAAGGGCTGACCAGTGACTTCCCGGATGTCGAGTGTCTGGGCGATGGTGGGCATGACCAGGGCGGGATCACTGATGGGAACCAGGTTCACGAAAAACACACCATCGGCGAAGTGGTCACTCAACTCGGCTGCTGCCTGCAAGCCTAAGCGCGTCTTGCCTGCGCCGCCGGGGCCGGTCAGGGTGAGCAGGCGCACCTCCTCGCGGGACAGCAGTTGTTGGACGGTTGCCACTTCCTGCTCGCGCCCAATGAATGGGGTGAGCTGAACGGGCAGATTGTTGGGGTGGGTGTCGAGCGTCCTGAGAGGCGGGAAGTCGGCAGGTAAGCCTGAGATAACCAGTTGGTAGAGGTGCCTGGGACGCCCCAGGTCCTTGAGGCGATGCTCTCCCAGATCGCGCAGGTTCACGTCATCGGACAGGTCCTGCTCCACGAGGTTGTAGGTGGTCTGAGAGAGCAGCACCTGCCCGCCATGAGCGGCGCTCATGATGCGTGCAGCCCGATGCACATCCAGACCGACGTAGTCTCCGGAGGAAAGCTGCGGTTCACCGGTATGCAAGCCCATGCGTACGCGCACCGCCACACCTTCGGGCCACACATGGGCAGCGAGAGCGCGTTGGGTATCCACTACCGCTGAGACTGCATCAGTGGCGCGGGCAAAAGCCACGAAGAAGGCGTCTCCCTGCGTGTCGACCTCGTGGCCATGCCACTCCTGGAATACTGCTCGAAGGATCTGGCGACACTCTGCCAGCAGGCTGGCGTAGCGGTCACCTAACTGCTGAAGCAGATGGGTAGATCCCTCGATGTCGGTAAAGAGCAAGGTGACCGTCCCCGTAGGTAGCTTCCGTAGAGATAACCTTTCTTGCTTCCCTTCGGCTGAGGGTTCAGAAGCGGAAATAGGGAGTGCCCGTCCATGCAATTCCGCCTGGAATGCCTCTTCCAGAGCCAGAGCAAATGCCTGCACGTTCGGGAAGCGAAGCTCGGGGTCCTTGGCCAGGGCCTTCAGTACGACCTGCTCAACGGCAGGGGAGATGGTCGGCACCTTTGCACCCAGGGGAGGTGGAGGAGCTGACAGATGCTGACTCGCTATCTGCTGGACTGACCCGGAAAAAGGAGGATCTCCGCTCAGCCACTCATAGACCACCACACCCAGGGCATACTGGTCGCTGGCACGGCGGGGTTTCCCCCTGAGTTGCTCTGGGGCCATGTAGGTAACGGACCCGGTCGCTTCCTGGGTCTGCTGAGAACGTGAGCTCTGGACGATGATGGCAAGGCTAAATTCGCTAAGCAAGACCTCGTTGTTGCGCCACAGGAGCATACTCTCCGGTTTGACATTGCGATGGATCAGTTTTTGCTGATGGAGATAGTGCAGGGCCTCGGCCACTTGCCTGACGTAGGAGACAATGCAGTCGAGTGGCACTCGTGTGCCTTGCGGGTAGAGCTGGCGCAATGTGCCATTGGGAGCATACTCCATGACCAGAAAGGGGAGATCATCTTCTACACCAAAGTCGAGGATGCGCACGATATGGGGATGGATCAGGCGAGCCAGCATGAGTGCTTCAGTGCGGAGTTGCTCAGTCCCCTCAGTGGTGAGGTGGGTATGCAGCACTTTGATGGCCGCCTGCGTGTTGAGGTGCAGGTGTTCTCCCAGGTAGACAGAGGCCCAGCTCCCTCGCGAGTCCAAGATGGAAGATTAAGAAGAACAGCGATATTCTCTAGTGAATTCTGCCACCCATACTATATGCTACTGCAGGCAGAACTTCAAGACAGCATTCCTTGACATCCACTCCTAACTGGGATCGGTGAATGATTGCGATTGGGACATGGGACATTTATGATGATGGTGACAGGTATTCGGTCGAACAAGGAGTAACGAGTTGCTTTCGCGATTTTGATTGGGACATGGGACATTTGTGACCTGCCAGGTTGCTCCTCAAAGAGAGGAGAAAGGTGGCCAGAGGAAGACCATAGAACAGCGAAGTTTGCTGGTGCTCTCCCTAGTATACGACGAAGCAAGCGAGCTGTCAAGGGAGCAATGAAGGAGGGTGGGCGACGTGCTGGATAAATCCGCACTCTACACAAAAGGCTTATTGCAGCCGCCGTACAGCATGAGCGCACAGGCCAATACTGTAGAGTCCCATGTTCAGTATCCCGGCGCCGATGAACACCCAGCTGGGGCTGATGTGATCGGCGATCACGCCTGCCAGGACAAACCCTACCGGCCAGAGGCCATATCCCCCCAGTTGATCGATGCTGCTGACGCGGCCCAGTCGGTCATCTGGCACGATTTCTTGCATTACCGTGAGCCACAGGATCTGGTAGACGGCCAGGCCAAAGTTGACGAACACCATCGCCAGGCAAGCAATGAGCGGCTCAAGGCCGTGTGGCAGGGGCAGGCCGAACAGGATGAAAGCCATACTTATGCCGATCATCATCAGGTACATAGTGATCCCGCGCCTGCCCAACCGATTCAGATGTCCGGCGAGCAAGATAGCGACCAGCGAGCCAATGCCACCGGCGGCATGGACGGCTCCCAGCAGCCAGACCCCTTGACCGTAGACATCATGGATGAGCTTGGGCAGCGCGACCACCAGGGAACCAGCCCCGCCAACGGCACAAAGGGCAGAGAGCGCGATGGTGAGCCACAGGAAGGTCGAACCACCTACGTAGCGCAGTCCCTCGTGCATCTCCCTGGCTGCTGCGCGTATCCCCCGGCGTGGGAGATGCGCTGAGGCCGTGACTAGAAAGGAGAGAGCCGCCGGGAGGCGCAGCGCAGCCAGACACATAGCAGAGACGATGAAGGTGAGGCCGTCGAAGGCAAACGCTGCCGCCGGGCCTGCAAAGGCAACGCAGCTTGCGCCCAGCATTGGACCCAGGGAACAGTATAACTGGTAGCTGAGTTCCGTGAGCGAGTTCGCGGACGACAGGTCCCCCTTCTCCACCAGTTGTGGGATGATGGACTGGTAGGCAGGGGAGAAGAAGCCCCGCACGGTGCCAAAGAAAAGCGCCAGCAGGACGAGATGCCAGAGTTGCAGCAGGTGCGCCACACCGAGCGCGGCAATCAACAGGACCGCAACAGCGCGGCTGGCATCCGACCAGAGCATCACCTGCTGTCGTGGAAAACGGTCGGCAATTACTCCCCCAAGCAGCAGCAGCAGGATCATAGGCAGTGTCTGGGCAAGCACAACAATGCCCATCGCCATAGCAGAGCCGGTCAGCTGCAGCGCCGCCCAGGATAGAGCCGTGACAAATGCGCCATCGCCGAGGGCGGAGATCGTCTGGCCTGTCCACAGCAGGGCGAATGGACGCGAATGAAGGGCCCGGGCAAAGTGCGGTCGGTGTGTAAAAGCGATACTCATAAGATGATCTCCCTCTTTAGCATGTTTTAAGCAGAATTGTTCAGGTATACATAAGTGTGGTTCCCGGTGAGTGAATTATGAACATTTCCCCACCTCGCGCGGGACGGCGCTGTCATCCACTCCCAGGGTAATCTTCCTGTCCCAAGTGTAGCTGCATGCGTGTCCTGGCACATCTGTAGAAGCACTCATTGTGGCTACTTATTTATGGTCAGGCGCAACGGATCACAGAGGAGTTGCATAGAGGAGGTGTTGAGTAGAATTACTCAGATGCCCCGACCTGATGCTCATTAACAAATTAATAGGGCAATAAAAAATCCCTCGTAGGTACCGATTTATCGTGCACATTGCCGATTTATCGACCCCAGTCGCATTCCCTATTATTTTGTCAATTTGCATAAGGTCTGGGGATAGTATTAGCTGTGACAATCTTTAGAGGAGCGACGTACCTAACACTTCCCCTTGTCGCACCACCACTCCCAGATGTTGGCGGTCTCTCCCCCGAAGGGGCTGATCTGGTAGTTATGTGTCCCCTTGCGAGCTAATCCGAAGCTCAGCGTGCCATAGAGTACGATGAAGGGAAAATCTGTCAGGTAGATATCATGGATTTGAGAAAAAATCTGCTGTCGCACGCCTGGATCCCCTGTCGCCTGTTCTCGCTGGTAGAGGGCATCCAGGGCAGGATTGCAGTAGAAGTCAATGTTGGTTCCAGCACCGTGGGGCGGGATCTGGTCACAGGAGAGCAATGAGGAATCGTCGGGGTCATAGTTAAAGCCGTTCGTAAGCTCGGCGATGTCATATCTACCAGCGACGGCCCCCGTTGGGGGCGAGGCCTTCCCGTCCGGCAAGAGGTGGGAAAAGATCGTAATGAGGTCATAGTTCTGAATGTCGAGTTTGATGCCAATCGCCTGCAAGTTGCGCTGCACGATCGCTTCACCATCGAGGCGCCCTGGCGGTGGGAAGGTGACTGACGCCGAGTACTCGAACTCCAGGCGCTGCCCGCCCTTGGCACGTACCCCATCGGGTCCTTTCACCCAGCCGTTGTCATCCAGCAGTTTATTGGCAGTCGCCGGATCAAACACCGGGCAGTAAGCACTGGGTTCATAACCCGGGTGGTAGGCCGAACCATGATCGATGCAGAGCGGAGTGTCCAGCCCCTGCGGTGCCGCCGCGATCAAGGCCTGGTGATCGATCGCCTTGGCGATCGCCTCGCGCACTTCCGGGTGGCTGGCCAGCACCTGATTGTGGAAGTTGAAGTACAGCGCCTCGAAGCTGGAAACGGTAGGAGACGTGATGAATGAATAGTTGGTCAGGCGCAGATACTGCTCGAACTTCTGGCCAAACAGGTACTGGGAGGAATCGATGGCTCCTGCCTGCAGATCCTTGAGGAGGCCGTTCTGCGAGACGATGCGGAAGATGACCTTGTCCAGGTAGGGCAGCCCCTGGCTGGCCTGGTAGTACCTGGGATTGTGCACCAGTGTGTAGAGATCGCCCGCCACACTCTGACCCATCATGAACGGGCCGCTCACCACCTGCGGGTTCAGGTTGTCGGGCGAGTTGTAAATCTGGTCGGGCGCTATCCGACTGAAACGGTGCGCCGGTAGCGGCGCGAGCCAGCCATCTACCCAGTATGAGAGGAAGGGCGCATAGGCTCGACTGAGGTGGAAGGTGATCGACAGGTCGTTCGTCGAGACCACCGCCCCGCTGATCAGACTGGAAACAAACGGAAGGGTGGCATTGAACTTCGGATTGGCCCGGAGCTTCCAGGTGAAGTCGACATCGCGCGCATCGTAGGGCTGCCCATCTGACCAGACCAGGTGGGGTCGCAGGTGGAACGTCCAGGTTTTAGCGTCGGCGCTGATACCCCCATTTTGCACGGTGGGAATTTCGCTCGCTGCCCCGGCGTGAATCACCCCTTGCGCATCCCCGTAGAAGAGAGGCAGGTACAGCGCCTGGTCGACCTGCCCGTCGGCCCCGCTGTATCCTTGATTGGGGATGAGCGATTCTACTCTTTGAGCGAAGTCGTCCGTCCAGGTCCCTCCGCGCACCGCGGTGGGAATTGTGGCACCGCTGCGTGCACCGAGCACCCCGAAGTGCGCGAGCAGGCTGAGGCTGCCCAATAGACCTCCTGCGATGACTAGCACCGCCAGCCCGATGAGCAGTCCTGCGGTACTGCGAGCCATGCCCTTGCGCCAGACAGGGAGGGTTGGCTTTGGAGGCATGGGTATCTCAGTAGGCACCGGCATGGCCGCAGCCGTTAGTGGTAAGGGTCGGTCCGGTGCGGGGGCCACCTCCCCAGCCTGGCTGGGCGGTGTAGCAAGTTCCGGCAGGTGTTCGGCAGGTGTGGTCACCTCCGTTGGCGTAGCAGGCTCACCCGTCGGCACAGCGACCGTGGCGTAGCCGGGCGCGGCAGTCGGACCAGGGGCAGCCTGCTCCCTGGGAAGCAAAACTGCCTGAGATGGGCCGAGCTGGCCGAGCTGCTCCAACGCCTTGGCAAAGTCTTGCACCGTGGAGAAGCGCGCTTTGGGGTCTTTGGCCAACGCACGCAGCACCACCTGTTCGATCTCGAGTGGGATTTCCGGTATACGCTCATGTAACGAGAGGGGAGACATGCTCAACTGTTGGGCGATCAGCTCGCTCACCGAGCACTCAAAGGGGCGCTCGCCACACAGCCATTCGTAGACCACGACTCCCAGCGCATACTGGTCACTGGCCGGGCGTGGGTGTCCCTCGATCTGCTCCGGCGCCATGTAAGCCAGCGTGCCGGATGTGCCCT
>WNGG01001858.1_pt1 | contig 23905 bp, 21 predicted proteins | sample 5400661 | NCBI WGS metagenome assembly WNGG01 (sample SAMN13153372, study PRJNA577476) | soil metagenome | isolation source: 100 cm soil or saprolite under Garry oak tree replicate 1 | place: USA:California | collected 2016-06-15
CATCAATTCATTCCACCGCGACTGGATGGACGTTTCCCTTCAAAGAGCGTCTCTGCTTCTGACGTTCCCCACTTAGCGTCTCTCGAACTCGGCGCTGGTGGGAACGGACCAACCGTGATCGGCCCCACGGCCTTGCTTCATCAGCTGACCAGGTCCTCGGTGAACCAGACCCAGCCGTTCGGAGCAACATAGATGCCAACCCCCACCTTGTGGAGGGTGGTACTGGTTAAGTGAATAAAGTGCCAGCCTGTTGATCCTTCGTTCATCATACTCTCTTGTACGGCATAGACATTATTCCACGCTGGATTGGATGGCCCTGCAAGACCAATGTTCTCGCCACAATCGGTATAACCAGCAAAACCTTCGTCGGCGATGCGCTGGTTCTGTGTCCGTCCATCCGGGCAGGTATGGCTGAAGCCGCAGTGGTACATATTCCAGCTGTGCAGCCGTGCCCCTCCCGCCAGGGTGTCATTCCAGGTAAACGGGTAGAGGCTGCGGGCAGCTCGGTCACTATTGATCAGAGCAAACAACTTCTGTGTGAGTTGTATCTCTTCCGCTGTCAGTGGGGGAGGCGGGCCATAGGGAGCGGCTCCGGAGCCGGAGCCAGGAATGACCGTCGGCGGTGGAAGAGCCGGGATAGGAGTTGGCGTCGATGTGATTACCTGTCTGGGGATTGAGACTGTGGGGGTAGGAGTTCGTTGCTCAATGTGCTGCAATCCGTCACTTGTAATTGCCTGTGGAGGTGCAGTTTGTTGGCCCTGTTGAGATCCACATGCAACGAGCAAGGCAGTTGTCAACAGTGCTGCCAGGTACCAGGCTTTCCTACCCATGTGGGTCCAACTCCTCCTAGTTATGAGCATACATTCCAATCTTTTGAAGTGTAGCACACAAGATACCGAGACAGCAAAGTACTGGGTATGGCTGGTACTTTTAGGGTAGTCCAGCAAACTGGTGACTTCATCCTGATCCTTATTAAAAGATTTCACGGGCACCTCACAACCATCCCAGAATACTCAGGAGCGCACTACTCATTCGTGCTTCCTCTCTGCTCATGCTGAAGGAAGATCAGAGGTGCGACTTTAGCTTCCGTTTCGGCAGGGCAGCAACGACAGGTTTCGCCAGTGCTTTTCTGCTTCGATTCCTGTGTTTCTCCTTTCATGTGCGGGATAGCCCGTTTCTTTTGACGCAGCAGTCGCGACGAGTTGGCAAGGATACCAAGATCAGGTAATGACTGGGCAGCAGCAGCCAGGATAGGAGGCAAGAACCCAAGAGCCGCCAGCGATAACCCGATCAGGTTATAGAGGACGGTGAAGGTGATATTCATCTTGACCACCCGCATGGTGCGCTGGGCAATTTCAAAGAGCTCGGGGATCAGCTCCCAGTCTTCCCGCATCAAAGCTGCGTGCGCCGCCTCTAGCGCCACATCGGTGCCAGCGACGCCCATCGCAATCCCCACATCTGCCTGCGCCAGGGGTGGTCATGATTCTGGTAGGGGTAATGATCTACTTCAACTGGCTGGTCTACTTGAATCGCTATTTTACTCCCTTCATTCGGTTGTGAGGATGGAAACGACGAGAGGGAATCAACAAGGGACAGCGTCCAGGAGCGGATGGAATGATCTTATTCACAACGTCACATCATATTTTGTCTCCTGCCCATATCCCAACTGCGACAAAAACCCGATGGTGATTGTCTTCATCCCGGCAGGAGCGGCAAATTCTGCATGCCCGCTGACGCCTGTTGCACCACCGTTAAAGCCATAGGGGAGCGTACTGTCAAGCGGGGCACGGTCGGTACCATTGATGACAAGGCGCAGGTAGTCATAGCCAAAGCCGGGGGAGACATTTCCGTCATTGGGGTTATCTACGCGGAAATTGAGCACATAAAACTGCTGCCCGGCTTTGCACTGAGCGCCCCGATAGGAGTAGCGGATTTCTACACTTGTGAGATGATAGATCAGGATGCTCCCGCGGAAGTTATAGTAGAAGGTCTGATCTTGAGATGATACCTTGTTGGCATAGCGCGAAGGATCAAAGGGGCCTGTGAAGGGGACGGTGACCAATGATTCACCAAGAGGCATTGATCCCAGTTGCAGCTTCAACGTGTTCAACTGCACGCTTTTGGCTATAGGAAAGTCAATCCAGCCAGTTTCACTGGAACCAGGTTTGGGGCTTACAGAGAGATGCACATTGCCTGGAGCAATGGGGTCTAATTTTGGGGCAAGCAGGCGAGCAATATTATAGTAGACAACACCAACCTGAATAGTAGAGTGATTGGCCACATGCATATTCACACGCACTATACCCTGCCCAGCATGAATTTCATCGTCGGCAAAAGAGGTTGAGTATTGGGCAGTGAGGATGGTAAAAGTTAAGTCTGCGTAGGATACTGTTCGCTGTACTTTCAAAGTGGTAATTGGGGCCGGACCAGTGTTTGAGGTTGGGATGTCTATATTTTTGAGCCAGCTCCAGATGGCGGAGCCGACGATGCCACCAACAATTAAACCTAACGCCAGCAGGATACTGAGCCAGATCCAGAGTTTGGGGAGATTTGTCTCTTCCCGCATGCGTATCCCTATAGGGATCTCGGGAGTCTCGTGAAGTTCAGGGAGCAATGGCGTTTTTGATGGTTTTTGAGTCATAAGTAACTTTACCTCTTGGAAATATAGGAAATATGCTGTCTTCTGCATTGTATCATAGGTTTCCAAGATTCCAACGCTCTTCCTGTTCAAGTGTCAATAGGGCTATCATGGGCACGAAGTCAGCGGAGAGATATTTCTGTGTATGAGTTATCTCATGTCCTACAAATCCTACTCACAGCCTGTGACATCGCACAATGAGCGACTTGGCAACGAGAGAATGCTTCTGATATACTATGAGGGAGGCAACGGGGAATCATACTCTGTTATCCGAACATTGAGTGGTAGCTCTAGAGGCACAGTTTGAAGTAGCTGGTGGAACAGCTGAGTACGATTAGAGGTAGTCTTGTCATGAGAGACCTATATGAGCAGTTGCGTCGCATTCAGGAAGCCATTACAAAGATTGTGGGGTATACTAGAGGGGGACGCGATAGTTTCGATAAAGAGGAAAGAATACGACTTGCGATCATTTATTATCTTCAAGTGATCAAGCAAGCTGCACATGCTATTCCACAAAGTTTTAAAGACCACCACCCTGAGATATCATGGGAGCAGATAGTAGATACCCAGGACTATTTTAGTCGCTACGATATTGAGGCTGATCAAGATGCGCTATGGAAGATAGCTACCCAGGATCTCCCCGCATTAGAACCTGGTATTGATGCTGCATTGGCAGAGAAGGACGCGAGGCTCGAAAAAGAAAGTTCAGCTCCCATAGTTAGAGGGAGGAACACAACAGCAGATCTTCAGCAACTGGTAGAGGCAAATCGAGAAGCTATTCTTCGCATAGCAGCCCGGTATGGGGCATCTAACGTGCGTATTTTTGGATCTGTCGCGAGAGGAGAAGCCGATACAGAGAGCGATATTGATCTTCTAGTGGATATGGAGTCTGAGCGTACCCTTCTCGACTATGCGGAACTTCTAATCGATCTCCAAACGCTTCTCGGGCGCAAGCTAGATGTTATAACCGAGCAGGGACTCAATGATCGTATGCGGGAGCGGATTTTGAAAGAAGCCGTGAAGCTGTGAAAGAGACCATTAGCCCGGATGTATATAAGCTGCTCACGGATATTCAGGAAGCCTGTAGAGATATTGTGAAGTATACAGCAAAGGGACGAGAAAATTTTGATCTTGATGAACCGACGCGACTTTCTATTATCTGGTACATCAATAAAATTGGTACAGCAGCACGGCTTATGATCGACAGAAAGATGGGGCATGAATTCCAAAAGAACCATCCAGAGATCGACTGGAGAGGCTGGGTTCATCAACGAAACATATTAGTGCATAACTATGACTCCATTAACTTTAATCTTGTCTGGCAAACCGCTCTAGAAGCTCCTGACTTGCAAAGCAAAATTACTGAACTCTTATCTTCAGTTGAAGTTTCATAGGGATTACGAAGATTTTCAGACATCATACTATCGGATACCGATGCCTAAGAGAACAACCCAACCTGGCTCAGTTGGTATAGTATCGTGTGTCTGATATTAAATTATTTAGAAAAGGAGCAAAACTCAGTGAAGATTCACGAATATCAGGCCAAGGATATCCTGGCACGCTACAGTATCCCTATTCAGCCCGGAGGTGTAGCGCATACGCCATATGAGGCCGAAGCTATCGCTCGCGAACTGGGTGGCCCGGTGGTCATTAAAGCCCAGGTCTATGTTGGCGGACGCGGTAAGGCTGGCGGTATCCAATTTGGGGATACACCAGAGCAGGCGCGAGCCGCGGCGGCAAAGGTGCTGGGTATGAACATCAAGGGACTGACAGTAGAAAAAGTACTGGTTGTCTCCAAACTGGACATCAAGGAAGAATACTATCTTGGTATCATCCTCGACCGCAAAACGCAGGCTCCTGTCGTGATGGTCTCCAAAGCAGGCGGTATCGATATTGAAGAGGTAGCGGCAACAACCCCGGAGAAGATCATTAAGCAGCCGATCGATATGCACTGGGGACTGCGTGCCTTTGAGGCACGCGACATTCTCGCTCGTGCTGAACTGCCGCACCAGGTCATTGCTAAAGGTGGCCCAATCCTCACTGCGCTTGCCAAAGCCTTCATCGAGAGCGATGCAAGCCTGGCTGAGATCAATCCGCTGGCACTGACGGCTGATGGACAGGTGCAGGCTGCCGATGCAAAGATTCTGATTGATGACAATGCGCTGTTCCGTCAGAAGGAGTATGCCTCCTGGGCGGAGTCAGAAGAGGCCAACCCACTGGAATACCAGGCCAGGCAAGAGGGTTTGACGTATGTCAAGTTGAATGGTGATGTTGGCATCATCGGTAATGGCGCGGGACTGGTTATGACCACACTTGACATGGTGGCTCGCGTTGGTGGAAAGCCAGCGAACTTCCTCGATATCGGTGGTGGTGCCAAGGCGGAAGTGATGTACAAGGCGCTGACCTTCGTAGCACACGACCCAGACGTCAAAGGTATCCTGGTCAACATCTTCGGAGGGATCACCCGAGGTGAAGAGGTGGCAAGAGGGGTGATTATGGCTCAGGCCGAACTCCCCAAGGGTATGCCCGTTGTCGTCCGCCTCTCAGGGACCGGCGCAGAAGAAGGCAAGGCCATGCTCAAAGATGCCGGGCTTGACTGGGGGAAAGATATGCGTGAGGCGGCTCAGAAGATTGTTGCTGCGATTGCTTCGCAGGTCCGTCCATAGTAGTGGCACCCCTTGTGGGTGCCAGGACCCAATGCAACACTTTAGGGGACACCCGAGGAGAGAGGGAAACAACGATGAGCATTCTACTGGACAACACAACGCGAGTAATCGTACAGGGCATTACGGGACGCGAGGGGCAGTATCACACCCGCAATATGAAGGCTGCTGGCACGAACCTGGTTGGTGGCGTTACTCCTGGTAAGGGCGGCACTACTGTAGAAGGTCTGCCTGTCTTCGATACGGTTGCAGAGGCCAGGGCCGCGACGGATGCTAATGCGAGCTGTATTTTCGTTCCTGGTCCCTTCGCGGCAGATGCTATTATGGAATCAGCCAGCGCAGGGATTGGATTGATCGTCTGCATCAGCGAGTGGATTCCTGTCATCGATATGACACGCGCTATGATAGTTGTGCGCGAACACGGCTCACTGCTCATAGGGCCAAACTGTCCTGGATTGTGCACACCAGGACACGGTAAGATTGGTATCATCCCCTACCAGATATTTACACCTGGACCTGTCGGCTTCATCTCACGCTCCGGTACGCTGACCTACGAGGTAGTAGCCTTGCTTACTGAGGCGGGTATCGGCCAATCTACCTGCATCGGTATCGGCGGCGATCCTATCATCGGTTCGACCTTTGCAGATCACCTGAAGCTCTTCGAAGGTGATCCACAGACAAAGGCGGTAGTAATGTGTGGTGAAATCGGTGGGAGCGACGAGGAAGATGCGGCTGAGTTCATTAAAACGATGAGCAAGCCTGTTGTCGCCTTCATTTCGGGACGGACTGCACCCCCAGGAAAACGCATGGGGCATGCAGGGGCGATCATCTCCGGCAACACCGGCACGGCTCAAGGAAAGGTGGCCGCGCTACAGGCCGCAGGAGTTCCTGTTGCTGATACGATCTTCGATATTCCCGATTTGGTGAAAGAGGCATTGGCGAAGTGAGGAGATCCTTCGCTTCGCTCAGGATGATAGCGCTACTAGGATGCAATGAGTATGACTACGGCCTTGATCTATGACCCGATCTTTTTAGAGCACATTACACCGTCGAGACATCCAGAATCTCCACAGCGCCTTCAAGTAACGATGGAAGCCCTGGAGGCACTCGGCTGGGTAGGGGCGACCCGAGGCGCGCACCCCCCCAGCACTGTCACCCTGAGCGAAGCGAAGGGTCTGCACGGTCGCCCTGGGTTGGTACAGATGAAACCACGCGCTTCCACGGAAGATGAGCTGGCAGCTGTACATGATCGCGCATATATCCGGGAGGTGGAGGAGGCAGCACGCACAGTAGCAGAGGAGCAAGCCCGTGGTGGTAGCCGCACTCGCCATTTTGCGCCAGACACTTACATCTCTGCGCAGTCATATGAAGCGGCGATCACGGCAGCGGGTGCTCCCCTGACAGCCATCGATGCAATGATGAAAGGAGAGATTGACAACGCTTACTGCCTGGTACGCCCTCCCGGTCATCATGCTCTTCCAGATGCAGCGATGGGCTTCTGTCTCTTCAATAACGTCGCAGTTGCGGCGCGCTATGCCATTGATCGGCATGGACTTGAGCGCGTGATGATTATTGATTACGATGTGCACCATGGGAACGGCACACAGGACATATTTTATGAAGACCCACGGGTGCTCTACTTTTCGACTCATCAAGCACCTTTCTACCCTGGTACAGGACACTCTTATGAATGTGGAGAAGGGGCAGGGCAGGGAACGACGATTAATGTGCCATTACCCGCAACAACTGGCTTTGAGACCTACGAACCCGTCTTCCGGCAAGTGATGGCTCCGGCAGCTGATCGCTTTAACCCACAGCTCATCCTGGTCTCTGCAGGCTTTGATGCTCACTGGGCAGATCCACTGGCTCAGATGAATATATCTACAGCAGGCTTTGCCCACCTTAATCAGATTATCATTGATCTCGCGAAATCAGTGTGTGATGGTCGATTGATCATGGTGCAGGAAGGCGGCTATCACCTGGAAGCCAACGCATCCTGTATTGCGACTTGCATCAATCTGCTATTAGGTGATGATGCGGCGGTCGATAGCCTTGGCCCGGCTCCTACTATGAAATTTCGTGTCAACACAGATGTGTTGATTGCAGAGTTGCGTCGCATTCACCATTTGACAGGCTATCGCATGCGCAATGCGCCCAGGCCGGATATTGAACGGCTTCGAAGGGAAATTAAAGGACCGGATGCTTGATGTCAAATTCCTCCCCTCAAGTACGCTTATTGACTGTCCATGATCTACCATTGGTTGAACGGCTACTGCAAAGCTCTGAATATGTCTATCAGCGATTTACCCTTGATGAACTGCCAGCACTTCTCAGGCATTTCCCGGCTGCAGGTATTTTCAAGGGGTCCTCACTGCATGGTTTCCTGCTCTCTCAGGTAGTGAACCCTCCTTGCGCGTGGATAGGAGGCTTTGGCGTAAGTTGGACGGAGAGCCACCGCTACATTGAAGTGCTGGATACACTGCTTAAACACCTGGAGCAGCAATTGCTTGCGCGCGGGGTGCGCTATCTTCACTACTCTGGCAACGATATGCAGCAGGATTGGCTGCGCATCGTTCTTTTGTCACGCAGATTTCTGCATTATCGTTTGCTCTATTCCTATGATAAGGTTGACTACACTATCCCGACATCTGGCAATTCGCGAGTCCAACTGCGCCCCGTCGAGAGACACGATATACCAACCCTGCTCGCCATCGAAGAGGCATGCTTTGAAGATCTGTGGCGCTACGATGCAGTTTCATTCGCCGATATTGCTGCTACCCACCCGTATTTCGTTGTCGCGGAACTCAATGGTAAAGTAGTGGGCTATCAATTTAATGCTCTGGAGGGCGAGCATGGCTATCTTGTACGTATTGCTGTCCATCCATCCGTCAACAGTCGAGGCATTGGGGCACGGCTGATGACGGAAGCTGTACGTTTTTTCCAGAAGGAACGTGTGCTACGCATCATGCTCAACACGCAGGACGATAATGTTCATGCCCATCGCCTGTACGAGTGGTTTGGTTTTATGCGTGTTCAGCAGATGGGCTTTGTCCTAAGAAAGTACCTTTGAGGCAGGGAGCAGAAACCTGGCATCCCGTCGTGCTGCCACTCCTATGCCACGAAGTGGCAAGTCCGTCCATAGTAGTGGCACCCCTTGTGGGTGCCAGGCTGCATTACATTACACCAATCCCTTCAAGTACCAGACATCAAGCGGCCTGGTTTTGTTCTTCACTGTTAGAGGAGTATGTTTCTCTACCCTGACATGCTGCCGCACCTGCATGAAGGTTGAGTGATTGAGCAGGATATTATTATCGGAAGCATTGGATTGAAGGCGCTGTGCCACGTTGACAGCATCCCCAATAGCAGTATAGTTCTGAATGCGCTCTCGTGAACCAAGGTTGCCAACGGTTGCCTCGCCTGTATTCACACCAATACCAAACGAGATGGGTATCCCCTGCGGTTGAGAAAGCTGGTATTTCTGCACTGCCTCTCGCATATTCCAGGCAGCACGTATGGCACGCAAGGCATGATCGGGTTGTAGGAGAGGCGCATTGAAGATTGCCATCAGGGCGTCACCCAGGAAGGCTGTTACAGTACCTCCCTGATTCCAGATCTCCTCGACCATAATCTCAAGGTAGACGTTGAGGAGATTCATCACCTTTTCAGGTGTCATACTTTCGCTCAGGCGGGTAAAGCCACGAATATCGGCGAAGATTACCGTGATTTCTTTCGTCTCTCCCCCAAGCTTTAAAGCATTGGGATCATCAATGAGTTGTTGCACAACATTTGGGTGGACATAGCGTCCAAAGATGCGGCGAATCTCCTTCGCCTTGGCCTCTGCACGTGTAATATCTGTGCGGTCATCGATCACCAGCGCTACACCAATATGGGCTTCCTGGATATCACGCAGTGACGTGACATACAGATTCAGGTTGACGAGATCGCGGCCACGAATATAACAATCGACCGAACGAGGCACAATAGTTCCATGCTCATGCTGTGCTATGGCACTTTGTAACAGTTCAATCAGACCGAGCTGGGGCAGGGCACTAAACACTTTCTGGTAATGCTTGCCAATCACTTCAGCCGGGTTCAAGCCCAGGATCACGCCAGCCGCACTATTAAATGTGGTAATGATGCCGGACGAGTCTGTTGTGACAACCCCATTTGCAATAGATGCAAAGATGTTATCCATGTATTGCTTATCTTCATTGACTTTCCGTATGGTTCTGGTCAAGTCAGCGAAGAGGCGAGCATTATCGATAGCGATGGCCGCTTGATGGCAGAAGGCAAGGAGGAGTTCACGGTGTTTGGGACCAAAAAGATTGGCCTTCATGCGGCTATCGACATAGACGGCACCAATACACTTATCACGGACAACCAGCGGCGCACACATGATCGAGCGAATGCCAAAGCCTACGATACTTTCAGAACCTGGTAAATCCCTGGGGGCATCGTCGGTAAGTACTGGCTCCCTGGTGCTCACCACGCGATCTACGGTGCTACGGCTGATCTGGTACGTAAACTCATTTTTTGCAAACTCACTTTTATCAATCGTGCGTGCCTGTTTATCGCGAGCAATAGTAAACTCAAGCTCATTGGTCGCCGGGTTCACCAGCATAAGGAAGCCGCGCTCTGCATTGACGACATTGATCACCTGGTCCATGACCAGTCGCAGCACTCTATCGAACTCAAGAGTCGAGTTGAGTGTACGTGCAATCTCATACAGTGCCTCTAATTCGTCTCGCTCACGGCGCAGGTTACTGAGATTCGAGGTTAAGGTTTTACGCTCCTCCTCGAAACTGTCCCTGTAGGCAGGAGGTGGAGGAGGGGGTGGTAGAGGTTGTAGAGTGCGGGCATCTCTAGCAGGCTGGCTCAGTTGTTCCTGCAATGTGAGTAACACAAGCTGCGCAGATTGGTTGAGCCGCCCCAATTCCAGGTCAGCACTGCGACTCACACGCAAGGAGTCGCTCAATAAGCGGATGCGAGGGTCACTGGTGTCGCTGGCATATGTACCCTCGACGGCCACCTCTAACTTCCGGGTATGTTCGTGAAGGGCGCGAGAAATGCGCACGAGGGTCTCGGCAATCGAACGCAAGTCATTGATAGCTTTCCCAGGCAGATCAGATAATCCCATCAAGGTGTTCCTCCATCCCAGGCACCTTAGAGTCTATAATACCGGAGCATGACCAGACGCAGAACTGTGAGGTTCTGGCTTCGTGAATCAAAAAGGATAGGTATATTCCCTCGTAATATATACGTCGATGCTTATCCATTATAGCACAGGAGTTGTGCCAGGCCATGGCACCCCTTGTGGGTGGCATGTTTATCACACCCCCTGCTCCTCCAGATACTTGGTGAACGACGTTGGTTTGAAGCCAAAGTCGCGTTCGACGGAGTCCAGGTCAGTTGTGTTATCAAAGGAGAAAAGGGTCATTGCCGCCTTCGTGAGTGGAGGTTTGGGTAATACAGCTTCCATTACTGCGGCACCCACGCCCACCAATGGCGTGGGTGCATACGCCTTGATGCGAGTCTTGTGCATTGCGTGTAACAAGGCATTGATGACATCGGTAAATGAGTAGTACTCCGGGCCACCAATCGTGTAAGTTTTGCCTGTTGTGCGATCGGGGTCCTCCAACACCTTGATAATTACCGTCACCACGTCTTCTACATAGATTGGCTGAAACATCGTTTTGCCACCACCAATGAGCGGAACGACAGGAGCGCTGCGAATAAGGTCAGCCAGTCCTTTGATAAAGGGAGCATCTTTGCCGAAGAGCACGGAGGGCTGAATGATTGTCCATCCGAGGCCGCTCTCTTTGAGCATTTGCTCGGCGAGGTAGCGTCCCTGCATGTAGCTCCCCGGTTTATCAGGCTTTGTGCCCAGGCCACTCATCTCGATGATGCGTTTGACGCCAGCCGCTTTGGCCGCTGCAATCAAGTTTGCCGTGCCCTGGACGTTAGTTTCTTCATAGCGGTTACCCGGTGTTTCCTTGCGGTCAGCGGTAAGAAAAGCAGCATGGACAATAGTTTCTATGTCACGCACAGCAGTGTCTAGCGAGGCTGGTTGAGTCGTATCACCCTGCACCCACTCAACCTCATCGGCAGGCAAAATGCGTGTTGCACGCCTGATGTTCCGCACCAGGCAACGGGGTCGCTTGCCTTGTGAGATCAGGCGAGCAACGAGATGACGCCCGACGTAGCCACTTGCGCCGGTGATAAGGATCATATGAGCCTCCTTTTTCTACTTGCTTGATCCAGGATGCTTGATCGAATCGTGCCAGAGGGTCTGGCACTCCATCCTTAAAAAACCCTACTCTAGAAGTATAGCCTCCTCTTGGAGAGAAAGCCTAGTGGATGGAAACATCAAGCGAAAGATGAGCAGACCCATGAAAAGGCATTTACCGCAGTGACTCGGCAGGCAATAGAACACGGACAGTCACACCTTCGCCTGGAGTGCTTTTGACGGTTAGACTACCGCCAACAATGGCAAGCAGGGCACTATGGGTTAGCAAACCACCGCCAGTGCCCGTTGTGGAGGCACTTGCGGAGACAATGCCTACCCCATCATCGGCCACAATCACTTCCAGGTGAGGACTGCATGATGCCTTCAGGGTAAGGCACAAGCGGCGGTGGATATCAGTGCCACGAGCGTGACGGGCTGCGTTACGCAGGGCTTCCTGGACAGCAGCAAGGATTATTTCGGCAACAGCAGGGGGAGTTACCTCGTCGATACAAGTGGCCGTTTCTTCAGAGACACACCATTTCACCTCATCAAAGGCGTTTTGAAAATCTTGCTCCAGCATCATGCGGATAGCATGCATCAGTCCTTCCCGCTCTAAACGATAGGGTGCGCTCGGGGCGGTAGCTCGCATCATGGCAGCAAGCCGACGGTGAGCATCACTAATCATAGTGATGGCTTCATCAAGCACTTGCTCCGTATCCGGTAGGGGCCTGAGCGGAGCTTGCGGAGCGCGTATCAATTCCTTCGTGCCCATCGCCGATTTATCGGCCGGGCTGACCGAACGTCCGCGTAATGTTTCCAGATGGAGGAGGGAGAGATGCATCTGGGGCAGGATTTCATCATGCAGCACACGGCGCTGCTGTGCCCCTAGCAACTTCACGTCCAGGGTACGCCGCCGCAGTAAGCCAGCAACGGCTTGCATCGCTTCATGATCGCCCAGCGTATCAAGTATGCGCTGACCACAGGCATGCGCAAGGTCCATATCTTCGTCGGTAAAAGCTGCACCATCCTGGCGAGGACCCAAATAGAGTGTGGCAACAAGTCCCCGTTCATCATAAATCGGCAACACCCAGCAGATCATCGGCTGCCCATCCAGCGTCATACGCATGCGATGAGCATCTACACTTAGCGCCCGAGGATGCAAAGTTTTCCCCACAAGCCGCATTTCACCCTCGCTTGCAGCGGAGGGCTTCAGGGATGCTCCGGCATCGGGCCAACGGTAGCTGAAGTTACGTCGCAATGGCCCGGCCATAATGCTCAGACGCGCACAACGCACGGCTAAAACATCCTGGCAAAGATGAAAAAACAGGTCTTCCAGCCCCCGCCCGGTCTTTTCCAGGTCTGTATTTAACCAGTGGCGCAGACTGGTGCTGCGAATAAACGGCCCCAGTAGGGCAATATAGCGATCATGAGCGGTGTAGCTGCTCCAGGTGAAGAGGGCATAGACACCTGTTGCCAGAGAAGTAATCAGTAAGAGACCGACCAGGTTGCTGTGCGTGAAATCGACCAGTAACGCGATGAAGATAGCTACCGTTGTGGCAACGATCACAATACCACGCCACTGCTCAAAGAAACCACGTCGTGCCAGGGGACGCTCGATCAGGATACCATGACGAACGATTGAATACCCCATGAGCAAGATGATGAAGGCGACGGCTCCTACAGCGAACACATCAAGTATGATAAGATTCAGAGGCAGTACGTTCAAAGGCGGAGGCGCGGGAAGTGGAGGATGCTGTGCCAACTTCAACCAACCGACCAGCGACCAGATCATCAGGATACCCAGTCCGGTAGTGAGACCGACCATCAAGAGTGCAGCCAACAATAAGACGGGACGAGCCAGGCACCAGGAGAGAATAGGCTCTTCTAGCAGCTCGGCATCAGCAAGATCATCCCAAAATGCATCAACAAGGGCACGCCGGAGTGTAGGGACTGGCTCCGCCTCGCTCTGTTTGGATTTAGGGACGACGAAGTGTGCGCCTATCACACTGAGGAGACGACTGAGGCGACTAAAGGTAAACCAGGGTCCGATGGCACAGAAGGTGACATAGAACAGAAACACGAAAGGCAGCAGTACAGGCGCTGAAAACAGTTCCGTAGAGGAGCCGACAAAGGGATCATCATAGGTCAGGAGCCGCAAGGTGCCAATAAAGGTAGAAGTTGACTGATTAAACAGGAGCAGTACGAAGACGATAGAGCCGAGTACTCCACCAATGATCAGCATCCGGGGACGACGATTTTTCCACTTCACATTAATTAAGGCTGCATAATAGAGACCTATCGCAAACCAGATATAGGGGACGCCAATGGCAGGGAGCCAGGTGAGATGCCACAAGAAATCGAGTGCACGATAGCTGGGAGGGCTGGAGATAATGATGGCATGCAGGAAGAAGAACAGGGCAGAGAGGCCAAGGCCAAAGACTCCCAGGTAGCTAATCCAGGTCCTACGATCTCCATTGAGCCAGACAGTAATTGTTAGCCAGAGAAAGGCCACCAGGTTAAAGATGGAGAGCGCGAGTGCGAGCGTTTGTAACAAGTGCGTTGGTTCAAGAAAGGTTTGGAGCGACATGTTATTCTTCCTTGTAGAGTGGAACCCATTCGCCCCGGCGATCTTGCACCAGGGCAGCTCCATTCTCATCCCAGATAATCATGCGGTTGAGCGTGTAGATCAGGGTTGCCCTTGCCCGTGCGACTTTATCATCGACGGCTGTTTCACTCAATCCCCAGGCAGCATAGATGCGTCCATTTGTGCGACTGACCGCACGTTTGTCGTGTAGATTCAGACGAGCAGCAATCTGTTCATTGGTCATGCCCTGGGCTACCAGTTCAGCTACACGTAGTTCATTGGGTTCCAGCAAGGCACGAGGCGATTGTTCGTCAAGGCTGCGTACCTCCTGCACGCGGTCCTCAATCTCGGGATCAACCAGGCTGCGCCCGTTGATGGCGTCGCGCAGGAGGGGAACGAGCATGCTGGGGAGCAGGTAGTTGCTCTTACGCACATAGGCATAGTGGGTGAGGATACCAGAGGCGCGAAATTCGCGGTAGTATTCGTCATCATCCTGAATTGAGTAAAAGACAACAGGCATACGGGGACGCTCACGCCGAATAGCAACGGCAGCGCCTACGCCGCTCATAGCTTTCCGTCCAGCCTGAGCATCCTGCAACTGTACATCCATTAATATAACATCCACATCGAGTTCTAAGGCTTTTGCTACCGCCTCGCGCCCCGTAGCTGCCTCACCAAGCACCTGTACAGTGCCTGTTGCCTGCAGCCCTTCACGGAGCGCTTTACGCAGCGGGCCGTGGTCGTCAACAAGGAGTAATTTTATGATTGCCATAGAAGGATATATAACCTCCACACTTCATTTCCATGCATACCTAAAGTATATCAAGTTTTCGGGCAAGTAGGTAGTTTCTAAGACACGGAAAGATGCGCTTCATGTGGTAGTCTGTGATAGTTTAGTAATAGATGTTCCACCATGCTTCATTTGAATGAGCAGCAAGAGGAATATTCTGACCATGCATGAACAAGAAGGGTACTTTAAACAGAGTATATCCCGACGCACCGTGGTAAAAGGACTTGTGGGATTGGCCATGATGATGAGCACGGTAGGATGTGCTCCTTCCAGTCTTTCCCCTGCTTCTGCCTCGCATACGCCTGCTTCTACTCCTACCAGCGCAACCAGACCTATCTTTGTTTCGCCATCTCTCTATACCTATCACGGTCATTCAGATGCGGTGAATGCCGTAGCCTGGGCTCCCGATAGCAAGCGCATCGCCTCAGGCAGTCAGGATCACACAGTGCAGGTTTGGGACGATACTACCGGGAGTAATATTTTCACCTATCAGGGTCATGCATTTGGTGTGGATGCTGTGGCATGGTCGCCCGATGGGAAGCTTATTGCTTCTGGAAGCGATGATAGGAACGGGAAGGATGATGAGCTGGTACAGGTATGGGGTGCTGCCACCGGCAGTGTCTTCGTCATCTATCGAGGCCATCAGAGCATTGTAAGAGCGGTAGCGTGGTCTCCTGACGGGCAACGTATGGCCTCCGCGAGCGCAGACTTCACAGTGCAGGTGTGGGATGCTACCTCCGGGGATCACGTCTTCATCTATCGGGGCCACTCAGATGAGGCCAGAGCTGTCACATGGTCACCAGATGGACAGCGGATTGCCTCGGGCAGCCAGGATAAGACGGTACAGGTGTGGGACGCTGCTGGAAGACACATCTACACGTATCACGGTCATTCAAATGTGGTGAATGCTGTGACATGGTCGCCCGATAGCCAGCATATCGCTTCAGCAAGCGATGATGGCACCGTACAGGTGCGGGACGCGGGCATGGGAAGTCACGTCTACATGTATCGAGGCCATTCCAGTGCCGTGAAAGCTGTAGCCTGGGCTCCCAATGGGAAGCTTATCGCCTCGGCAGGGGAGGATCAGACGGTGCAAGTCTGGCAAGCAAGGTAGCCTACGAGAGCATATGAAATAGTTGAGGGCAGGTCATAATTCATCAGACCGAGGCAGAGTGACGCCCCTGTGCGAAGAAATGGGTCAAATGACTTCTGTACAATGCCGGATGAATAGAGTAGAATGACCTCGTGATCATCCCGGCAACGCCCTTGCGAAGCCAGGTTCAATCCGACATTCACTTCGTCATGGCGTTTCCTTTTTTGGAGGCATGATGCGAAACCCGACTCTTGCCAACGTCACGTTCGTCACCGTCCTGGTGCGTCTTCTCATCGCTTTCCTGCTTGGCTTGCAACTCGGCCTGATCGTCTTTGTCCGTGCCGCGCCTCAATCATTCACATGGAGCCTCTGGGTGCCAGCAGCCGTGCTGCTGCTGGCACTGCTCCTCAGTGTGCTGCTGGATCCCGGCGTGCGCCAGGGAGCGATCCCCCCTGGCGCAACCAGGCAGGCTCTGCTCAAAACCATGCTCGCGTTGGGTAGTCCTCTCGTGCTGGTCTTGCTCCTGGCTATGTTTGTGGCATTCTTCGGGGCGGATGCCCCCCTGGTGCTGACCCTGGAAGCGCCTCTGATTGCGGCCTTTGTCGCAGGCGATCAACACCTTGGACTGGCCATCGGCTGTGGGGTAGGCTCCTGGCTGGGTGTCAGTATCCCCTTGTTGATCGTTGCCTATAATCAGGCGCAGGCTCCCGGCAACGATCTGGGCTTCCTTGGGCTGTATGTCATAGCGATGCTCGTCTTGCTTGGCTTTGGCATGGCTGCGCTTGATGGATGGTTGGGCATGATGCTGCGCAGGTGGGCCTTGGGAAGAAAGCCATCCCATAGTTGAGCGTGATCGAGAACTTTGCAATGGACTCATTCATAACACTCTGGTCTTTGTTCCTTGACCCCATTCCGCTATTTGGGATATAGTTTTTCAAATGAGGGCGCATACGTCACGCCCCGGAGACAGCATTACTCGCAATTTCGGGCGCGATCAATTGCGCCCACGGGCCAATGATGAAATTTACCAACCAACCTCGGTAAAGTTTTGTCACCCTGAGCGCGAGCTTCGGGTCTGTCTCGATGGGCAGAGAGATGCTTCGCGAGGCGAGGCATGACAGCACCGACCTTGAATGGTAAAATTCATAATTGGCCCTCTACATCAATTTCAGGTGACATTTATGACAACAGGCCATATAAGCAATCCAGGCAGCATTCATCTTGGATTGTTGATCCACAACCACCAGCCAGTTGGCAATTTCCCGTGGGTCTTCCAACAGGTCTACGAGGAAGCGTATCTTCGGATGATCGAGGCGCTAGAGCGCCATCCCAGGGTGCGCCTCTCACTCCACTATACTGGATCGCTACTTGATTGGTTTGAGGAAACTCATCCAGAATTTCTGGCACGTATCGCGGCGCTGGTTCAGCGTAACCAGGTCGAGATCGTGAGCGGCGGCTACTATGAACCGATTCTCCCATCTATTCCTGATGCCGATAAAATCGCGCAGATTCGTCGCCTGACAGCACGGATACAACGCGACTTTGGGGTGCAGGCCAGCGGGATGTGGTCGGCGGAACGGGTCTGGGAGCCAGGGCTCCCGCGGCTGCTACGAGAGGCGGAGATCGAGTGGACGATCCTGGATGATATCCATTTCAAGAACGTCGGGTTAGATGATAGCGACCTCCTTGGTTACTACGCTACTGAAGATCAGAGTGACGCTTTGAGGGTCTATGCTACCAGTAAGGCGCTACGCTACACTATTCCATGGCGTCCTGCCAGAGAAACGATAGCAACGTTGCGTTCTCTTGCAACATTCGATGGAAGGCGCATCCTGGTCATGGGTGATGATGGTGAGAAGTTCGGGAGCTGGCCGGATACCGGGAAGCACTGTTGGGGGTCTGATGGGCACAGCGGCTGGGTTGATGAGTTCTTCACTGCACTTGAGCAGAACAGAGAGTGGCTTCATACAATACCTCTGGGAGAGTATGCACGCAATTATCCGGCGCTGGGGCGTATCTATCTTCCCACTTCATCGTACATCGAGATGTCCGAGTGGGCATTACCGCCAAAAAAGGCATATTTGTTCGGGAAATTGCTGCACCAGCTGGAGGAGGAAAAACGCACCGATATCCTGCAGTTCATGCGCGGCGGATTCTGGCGCAACTTTTTGGTGCGCTATCCTGAGGTCAACAACCAGCATAAAAAGATGCTGCGTGTACACGATGCTGTTTACGCTGCCGGGGCAACGGAAGAGGCAGGTGCAGTGCAGTTGTGGAAGGGGCAGGCCAACGATACCTACTGGCATGGCCTCTTTGGCGGCATTTACATGAACCACGTGCGGTCTGCGATTTACCATCACCTGATTAAAGCAGAGAATGCTGCCGACCACTTACGTATGGGCAATACTCACTGGCAGCGCTACGAGGTCACTGACTTCGACCGCGACACGCAGAACGAACTGATTATCGAAAGCGATCAACAAAACCTCTACATTGATCCACAGCGCGGGGGCACCATTTTCGAATGGGATATGCGCCGCAGCATGCACAATATGACATGTGTAATGACACGCCGCGAGGAGAGTTATCACCAGACACTGCGTGAATACGAACGGGAGCGTCGGAAGCGGGAGATCGTGGGAGTCCAGAAGGATGGGCATGGAAGCGCAGAGCCCGCCTCACCTCATACGACAGTGCGAACGAAAGAGGCCGATCTCGACCGCTACCTGGTCTATGATCGCTACCGCCGCAACAGCCTGATTGATCATTTTTTGCCGCCCGGCCTGACACTGGCAGATTTCATGCTAGTAAACTTCGAGGAACAGGGCAACTTTGTCGAAGTTCCTTATAACACCGAGGTGCAGCAGGACACAAACGGTCTCACTGTGACACTGATGCGAGAAGGACTGGTGCGAAGGGCAGGTGCGATGTCGCCTCTACCAATCCGGCTGAGCAAGACGCTCTTTCTCCCTATTGGAGAAGAGAAATTGCTTGTGCGCTACACTCTACAGAACAAGGGGCAATCACGCCTGGAAACGCGCTTTGCCTGCGAATGGAATTTCAACCTGCTGGGTGGAGGCGGTAACGACCAGGCATATTATCGCGTCGAGGGTCATACTCTTGATGACAGTCATTTTGATAGCACTGGAGAGACCGCAGGAGTACAAGAACTCCACATCGGGAATCGCTGGCTGCAGCAAGACCTGGGATTTTCGCTGAGTGAACCGGCAACACTCTGGCGGTTCTCCATAGAGACAGTAACTGGCTCGGAAGCAGGATTTGAGCGCACCCATCAGGGCAGTTGCCTGACACTGCTCTGGCCGTTGCTTATAGAGGCTGGCGCAAGTTGGAGTGTAGAGATTGCTTGTAATGGAGGTACGGTATGAAAAGGGTACTGGCTCTCCAACATACCTGGGATGACCCACCCGGCTACCTTGGCGAGATCATGGAGGAATATGGTATCGCCTGCGATGTTGTTGATGTCGAGAAGGAGCCGATTCCCGTTGACCTTGCAGCATATGATGCCCTGATCTCGTTAGGCGGGCCACAGCAGGCAAGTGATGACGAGAAATATCCCTATCTTGCTGCAGAAAAAGTTTTCATTCTCAAAGCTGTCGAGCAGGATATGCCCTATCTTGGGATTTGCCTGGGAGCACAGTTGCTTGCCCATGCATTAGGTGCACCAGTGACACGGCATCACATGACCGAAGTTGGCTTTTATCAAGTGCAGCTCACTGAGGAGGGGAAAGCTGATGCCTTCTTTCAGGGCTTGCCGGGCTATCAAGAAGTCGTTCACTGGCACGAGGATAGCTTTGCTCTTCCCAGAGGATCTGTACGCCTGGCAACGAGCGAGAATACGCTTAACCAGGCATTCCGCTTCGGACGGCGGGCTTATGGCCTGCAATACCATATCGAACTGACTCCTGCTATGCTCGATACCTGGCTGCGCTATCCCGCCTATAGGCAGGAAATTATCAAGATCATGGGACCCGATTGGCCAGACCTGGTTGAGAAGGAGCGACTCACGCTCTACCCAATCTTCCGGGAGCATAGCCGGATCGTCTTTGAGAATTTCCTGAAGATTGGTGGGTTGATCTGATTCCCGCTGTACTTCTGGTTTCCGGTTGCCCCTTCAAGCCAGGATATGTAATAACAATTTCTCGAAAACAGTTGCTATATTTGAAACTAGTTGCTATACTTGCATTCATAGCATATCTCATCAGCAGACCGTATGACAGTACTTACTCTAGAGATGGAAGTGGAATTTGCAAGGAGCTCTCGACGAAGATGTCGCAATATAGAACCAGCCGACGGAATCATGGCGCACTGGATGGTCAGGTCTCAGCACTCTCGCCATTCAAATTTGCACAGTATACTCTCGCCTGTGAACGACATCCGGATCGGAACGAGGATAGTATCATCATAGATGAAGCCAGAGGATTGGTTGCCGTCTTCGATGGTGTGGGAGGAAGTGCTGCTGGAGAAATTGCCTCACGGATCGCAGCACGCGCTACCCATGAAGGCTGGAAGCATACTCTTCAGCAGATACAAAAAGGGCGGAACATCCAAAGTCTGCTTGAGGATAGAGGCCAGATTGATCTGAACACGCATCTGGAACAACTCATACATCAATCTGATGAGCAAGTGCGCATCGATGGCGCTCAACGGGCCGGAACGAATGACCTGGCAACGACTATTGCACTCGCTGTACTCCTCAAAAAACCTGGCGAAAGCTGCTACACCATGTTTTATGCTCATGTGGGGGACAGTCGCATCTACCTGCTGAGAGAGCACGCACCTCTCCAGCGCCTGACAGAGGATGATGGGTTGTTAGGCAAGCTGGTAGAGAACCAGATTGTCAATGATAGCGATGCCCATCGCATCGACCAGGCAATGCATGCCGATGAATTGTCTGATGTGGAGTTTAGCTACTTTCGGCTCCGTGGGGGTATTACGCAGGCATTGGGGGGACCACTGCCACCAAGCATCCATATCGATTCTACATCCATTCAGCCAGGGGATCGCGTTCTCCTGTGTACAGATGGCATCCATGATAACCTGACTGAGGAGGAGATTGAAGAGACTTTGAGGACAGGAGCACGCACTGCTGTAGCACGCTTACTGGTGGAACGTGCGCTCCAGCGCTCAAGGGAAGAGCGTCATGCCACTATACGAGCAAAACCCGATGATATGAGCGCAATTGTGGTGACCTGTCGGTTTTGAACAGATTGCCCCTACCCACCAGAGCGACCGTGTAGAGCACCCTCTCCGGGGGAGAGGTAATAGATTTATCCAGCACGTCACGTGGTCGCTTCTACCAAGGTACGAAGAAGTTCCAAAAAGTACCAGTTCTTCCCATTGTCATGCACATTCAAGTATTGAATGTGTTATTCTTCTAGATGATTGCTATTTTCAGGTTCGTCAGTAGAAAGAGTTGTACTTTCGTGCTTAGGAAGTTTGGGTATTTGGCTGCATTACTGATAATTGTTTTACTTGCCGCGTGTGGAGCGCAACACGGCCAACAAACAGTACCACAACAGGCCATCACAGGTGATGGATTGCAGCATATAGAGCAACGAACTCCTACTCCCACAGTAGCAATCCCCAGGCAAGTAACAACACCGACACCTACGCCTACACCACGACCCACTCCTGCCCTTCCAACACCACCGGTCATCCCCGGTTCCGGCTCAGGAGTCGCTCCCTATGGCCCGCCTCCCCCACTAACAGCAGAAGAGATCCAACTGACCCAGAAGCTTTTCGCGCAGATCAATAGCGATCGGGCTGCCCGTGGTCTTTACCCATTTACCTGGAACGTCACGCTGGCGGGTGGGGCACGTCTGCATAGCTGGAATATGTACCATTGCGGCTTCAGTCATACCTGCCCCGATGGACGCACGCAATGCCAGCGTATCGCTGATGAAGGTTTTGCGGGTTATGCCGATTGTGGTGAGTGTATTGGTCTTGCAGGCCCATCCAATCCACCATGGGATAACGTCTATGCTGTGCAAGAGAGCATGATGAACGAAGGACCAACAGGCTGGCATTATATTCACTTAACCAGTACCACGCTCCACAGGGCTGGAGTTGGTATCTATGTTGACCCGTATGGCTGGGTCTGGTTCACTGAGGACCTGGTGAGCTGAGGCAATGAGCATGCCTATATAATCAATTGCAGGTTGCTCGATAATGCCTGGGCGGTAAGCTCCTTCGGCACTCTGCTCATAACCGTCCCATTCCGATTGATGAAAATGGTTTGCGGCAAAGCTGTTACGCTGTATTTGATGGCAACCGACCCACTCGCATCCAGCACAGCCGGGTAGGTAATGCTATATAGCTGTAAAAAGCTTAGGCCATCATTGCTTGCTTCCTGATAGTCAATCCCCAGGAAAACGACATCTTTTCCTTGTGCTTGCAACCGCTTCCAGGTACTTTCCAGAAGCGGAGCTTCCTCCTTACATGGTTCACACCACGACGCCCAGAAATTTAAGACAACCGGCTTGCCCTTAAAATTCGAGAGCGAAAGTACGCTCTTCCCGCTATCAGAATGCAGCATTGCCAGCGAAAAATTCGGCGCGGGATGGCCGACAAGAGGATCCGACCTGGAATTTGGTGCAGGTGTCAGCAATTGGGTCAGGAGCAGCGCAAGTAATCCCACATTGAACAGGCTCACTACACAAAATATGAGAATTCTGCGCCTGCGCCTGTCCTTACGCATTGACTCTTGAACAGGTACATTTTCAGTGGGTTCAGGCATGTGGCGGTCCATTTCCATGGGTACCCCATTTTTCTGTTGCACCAGAATGATATAGAGTAATTATTGTGCAGATGCCTGAGAGTGTCAAGGCCAAATTCAGCCTGTTGAAGCAGGATGCCTCTCTAAGACAGAGAAGAGGATGAAAGTGTCTTTTTCGTGCATTATTCTCCTTTTCGGGCGACTTTCTCAGGAAAAACTAAAGTAATGAGCCTTGAAGGACGTGAACATTCCTCTCTTCCCTGGAAAAGTGACGTGAATGAGCCTCAGATGAGAGGGATGTTCACCCTTTTTCTGTTTCGTCAAGCTCTCTCAGAAGGTTTTTCCTGCCGTGAGTCTGTATGCCTCTAGGCAGCCATTTCCCCGATCGAGTTGGCTGACGAACCACCGATGGTAAACCAGAGGTTGCCAGCAGGGTCAAGCGTCAGGCCGAAGGGAGCGCTCCCAGGCAGGGAGAGCTGGAAAAAGGTGAGGGAATGCTTCTGTGGAGCATAGCGGACCAGCGTGTTGGCCCCGATATCCACGAACCAGATCTGCTGCTGATGGTCAATGATGAGTGCGTACAGGGCAGGCGGACGCTCTCCTGAGAGCGTTGGCACAGACAGTTCGGTCAAGGTGCTGCTCGTCGGATCAAACCTCCCCAGCTTGCCAGGTAACACTTCCGTAAACCAGAGGTGCCCGGCGGTGTCCGTCGCCATCGAGTAGACCTGGGCCTGCGGGTTGGGCAGAGCATAGAGGATGATCTGGCCGGAAGCCGGGTCCAGAGTGCCAAGCGCGCCCTCTATCCCAAACCAGACCCGTCCAGTGGGTGTGAGCGTCAGGGTAGACGGAGAGGAAGGGACTGGCCAGAGGCGGATGGCACCGCTGCTGGGGTCAAGCCGTCCAATGGCCTGGCCCTGGGCGGCCGTAAACCAGAGCAAGCCTCTGCCATCGAAGTGCAGGTCTTGGGGTCCCAGAGGGCTTCCCTTCCAGGTACCGAGAGGGAAGATGCGAAAGGTCTGCTGCCTCTTCTCAAAGCGCCCGAGATAGTTGGCGTACTGCTCAGCGAACCAGGCGTTGCCCTGGGCATCGAAGGTCGTGGTCATGATGCCATATTGTGCGCCAGGAGGGGTCCAGCTGGTCACGACGCCAGTCCGCGAGTTGAGACAACCGAGGCG
>WNGG01002120.1_pt1 | contig 23897 bp, 23 predicted proteins | sample 5400661 | NCBI WGS metagenome assembly WNGG01 (sample SAMN13153372, study PRJNA577476) | soil metagenome | isolation source: 100 cm soil or saprolite under Garry oak tree replicate 1 | place: USA:California | collected 2016-06-15
ATGACAACCGAGATTTCGAGCGATCTCGGCCTTCGCGTCGGTACTAACGGTACCGATCACAGTGGCTCCGAGATGCCGCGCCCAAGGACAAAGGATATGGCCCATGCCGCCAGCAGCCGCGTGGATCAGAACATAATCTCCCGGTTGCACCTTGTGCGTTCGATGCAGGAGATATTGCGCGGTCATCCCCTTCAGGATTAGTCCTGCCAGTTGAACGTCATCCAATGGCAAGTCCTTTGGAACCTTGATCAACTTGTCAGCCGGGTAAAGGCGCTCCTGACTATAGGCGCCGAGTGGGGGAAGGCAGGTGCAAACTCGTTCGCCGACAGAGAACCCGGTGACGCCAAGACCCAACTCCTCGATCTCGCCAACTCCTTCGAAACCGACGACAACCGGCGGATCGCCCACGATCATCGGGTGCGGGATACCTGCTCGATGGTACGTGTCAGCGAAATTCACGCCGACGGCCGTGCTGCGAAGACGTACCTGGCCGCGCCCGGGAGACCCGACCTTGATCTCCTCCCACACGAAGTTGTCAGGTGCGCCTTTCTTGTAGATTACCGCCGCCATTCCCATGATGCGTTCCTCCTGTTACAGCCATTCTTGCTGCGGGGTTCGCAATTGTCTCGCGCGAACAGTTTGGCCCATGCCGAACTGTCTTCGATTGATATGCTTCCGGTATCAGCGATAGGGTTAGGTATGGTAGCGGCGGCAAATCTGGTGGAGGTGGCCGCTCTCGTGGGTGACACTGCGCGAGCGACGATGCTTAACGCCCTTATGGGCGGTCAGTCGCTGACGGCCACTGAGCTTGCTTACTGCGCCAATGTCTCTCGCTCGACGGCGAGCGGCCACCTGAGCAAGCTGGTTGCCGCGCGGCTTTTGACCGTCATTCGCGACCGCCGCTTCAGCTATTATCGGATCGCGTCGCCGCTGGTCGCGACAATGCTGGAGAGCATGAAGGTCGTCGCCGCCATAGAGGTGCCACCACGCCGTCAGCCGCGGTCAGCAAACGACGATGCACTCCGTTTTGCCCGAAGTTGCTACGATCACCTGGCTGGCCAGGTAGGAGTCGCTGTTACCGATGCACTGGTGGCCATGGGGCACATCGTGCTCACCGATGAAGGCGGTGAGGTCACGTCTTCGGGTGGGCATTTCCTTTCCGCGTTCGGCGCTGATCTGAGGCCGCGGACTCGGCGGATTTTCTGCCAGCCTTGTCTCGACTGGAGCGAGCGTCGTTATCACCTCAAGGGACTCGTCGGAGCTCGGATTCTGCATCGTTTATTGGAGCTCGGATGGCTCAAATGTGTGTCGGACAGCCGTGCACTCCAACTAACGTCGTCTGGAAAGGCGGGCTTGTCCGAAACCTTCCAGATCGAGACCAACAACGAGGGTGTGCTAACCTGTCGATTATGCGACCCACGACGGCTGACAGCTTAGGCTGAGCGAAGCGTCATCTCGCGAGAAAGGTTGCTGTTTTTCTTGCATTGCGAAGTGAAGCGTTTGGCACATCACGTCGATCCCGGGATTGGGAGACAGGACCGCTATCGAGGGGTAACCGGACCACCCTGCGAAATCGGGGACACAGCCGCCGATGAGGCGTAGTGCAAAATCATGGCACCTTCAGCATAGCCGCTGCTGCGCAATCGTTCGCTTTCGAGGCGGGCTTTCCTCGGGTTTGACGCGCCTGCAAATCTGGCTATAATCTGGCCAGAATGCCGTTCGCCATCGTTCTCGCCCCCGAAGCCGTCGAAGACCTCGGGAGGCTGACGGCCCACGTTCGGGCGACCGTGCGGACTTCGCTCGAAACGCATCTGAGACGCGAGCCAGAGAAAACGAGCCGTAGTCGCATCAAGCGGTTGCGAGGACTGCTCCGCCCGCAATATCGGCTGCGCGTCGGCGAAGTTCGGGTGTTCTATGATGTTTCCGGCACGACCGTCGAGGTTTTGGCGATCGTGGCCAAATCGGAGGCCGAGTCATGGCTCGCACAGTTCGCAGATCCGGAATGAAGGAAGTTCCACTGTCCGAAATCAAGGACGATCTGTCTCGGTTTCTTCGAGAGGCAGAGACGCAGGAGATCGTTATCACCCGCCACGGCAAGCCGGCGGGCGTGCTGATCGGTTTCGAATCGGAAGAAGACTGGTTCGAATACCGTCTCGAGCATGATCCACGCTTCTTGCGTCGTATCGAACAGGCGCGGAACAGCCTGCGCGCAGGACGTGGGGTCAGACTAGAGGACCTTGAAGCGGAATAGCGCACGTGCGCGGCTTCGTAGTACGCGGGCAAGGGTTGGCAAGGCATCGGATAGACTGGCGTCGAATGGCGGGTGAAATCATAGCGCCACGGCGAAGCAATAGTGCCCATCTTCGTCGACCGATGAGAGTTGAGCGGGTTGTTATCGACACCAATGTGCTGATCAGCGCGGTTCTCTCCCCGCTCGGCAAGCCCTTCGCCTGTCTTCGCTGGTGCTCGACAGTGCGACCCTGATCGTTTCGAGGGAGTTGCTCGAAGAACTGGAAACGCGGCTGGCGCGGCCGAAATTCAACAAGTACGTCGATGATTCGAGACGCCGGGCGTTCGTGACCGACTTGGGTCTCAGCGCCGTACAGGTGGAATTGTCGAGCCGGGTGAGGGTCTGTCGCGATCCCGACGACGACAAGTTGCTGGAGATCGCTGTCGTTGGTCGTGCCGATTGCCTTGTGACGGGCGACCAGGATTTGCTGGTTCTCGACCCATTCCAGGGAATTCCAATTCTGACGCCGGCCGGGTTCCTCACAACCGTTTCGCAGAGCATCGACCCCTGCGGATTGAGCACAAAGCTGACCGGATTGGGGAAGCCGCCTGCTGGGGTAACCGGACCACCGTGCGAAATCGGGAAGACAGCTGCCCGTGAGGCGCAGTGCACAGGCGCAGGTTTCGCCCGGACTGTTCTGCGCGAAGTAGCGGTCTTGCTCGTCATTCGTCGCGCGCCGCGCTGTTATGGGCGCTTCGCCTGACGGCGCGGCTGGTGTGGCGCCTTGAGCGCGTTGCGTACGGCCTCGGGATCGCTCGCGATGACCTTGAGGTATGCGCGCGCGGCCTGATCGGGCTCGGCCGCGCCTTGCTCCCAATCCCTGAGCGTGCCCAGAGGAATCTGAAAGCGCGCGGCAAACTCCTCCTGGGTTAGTCCGAGGGCACGCCGAACGAGCTTGGCACGCGGCGTGTGCTTCATGCGCGCGAGGTCAGCAGCCGAAAAGGGCCGGGCGTCCGGGTCCGAACGGGCAGCGGCCTCGATCTGAGCCATCGTCATGGGACGCATGCGGCGCAGATCAGGTTTCGCCCTGGCTGTTCTGCGCGAAGTAGTGGTCTTGCTCATCTTTCGTTGCGCGCCGCGCTGTTATCAGACGAAAACGTCCGTGCCGTTCGGCATAGATGGTGCTGAGCAGTTGGCCATCGACCATGCCAATGAGTAGGTAGCGTTCCTCGCCGTATTCCTCGCGGTCATCGAGGATTTCCACCATAAACGGATCGGCAAATGCCTTTTTGGCCGTGTCGAAGGCGACACCGTGTTTCCGGCGATTTCGGCGAGCCTTGATCGGTCCCATTCAAAATCATCATCTTTCATAGATACTGCTTACCAGTAGCGAGTTCAAGGAAGCATGCGGTTGAACCAAAAATGAACAGTTGCCGCTACGGGGGATTGCGGGCCGATTTGTTCGGCCCGACCCCAACCCTACCCCCATCGACGCAGGATGTGGCGGTGCGGTGCTGGTCAGTAAGCCAGTCCGCTAACTACCGCCAACTGCCCCAACGGCTGTCGAAAGTTCCGGGCGGCGCCATGGGCTGGCTCGACAGCAGTCCGGAATCGCCGGCTGCGGTCGTGCGCGTGCTCTGATCCGCGGGCGGCGGCGCGGCCGGCTGCGCGGCCGCAGCCTTCGGCTCGGCCTGATAGGCGGCGGCGGGCGGCGCCGGCGCGGGCTTGGGCCGGGTCAGCTGAACCGGCTTGGGCGGCGGGACGGCCGCCTGGCGCGGCGGCGACGCCGGCTTCTTGTCCTCGCCGATTCCGAACAGGCGCGACACCGAGCCGGTCACCCGGTCAAGGCCGCTTTCCGACTGTCCGTTGGTCGTCTTGGGCGCCGTATCGCCCTGGGAGGTGAACAGGCGGGTGAACATGTTGCCGGAATCGGACGCCGCATTCGGCTTGGCGGCGGCGGTTTGAGTCTGCGGCGCGGGCTTGCCGCCCGCCGGGGCGGCGGCAACCGCGGTCACGGGGTCGCTCGGAGCGTTGGGGTCGCGCGGCGGATTGACGGTCGCCGGGATCGTGCCGGGCGCGCGCGGCGCGTCGATGATGGTGCGCACGTTGCCGTCGTGGTCGCGGACGACCTGCGGCTTGAGCGCGGCGAGGAACACCGGGTGCATGCCGCCGTCGGTCCCGGTGCGGACCGGCGCCGCCGGCGTGCCCTTCTGGACCAGCGCCGCCGTCTCGACCTCATCACGCCGGGTCTTCGCCGCGACTTCGTCGGCGATCTCCTGCGGCACCTGGTAGGCCGGGCAGCGCGCGGCGGCATTGAACTTGAACGATGCCGGAACGCCGTGCGCGGACGCGGCAGCCGGCGGCTCGGCGTCGAACACGTAGCGCTTCTCGCAGACGTCGACCTTGGGCTCGAGGCGGGTCACCTCGAAATGGTCGTAGCCCTGCTTGAGCATTTTCCAGAACGGCATGTTCGGATTGTTGCGGTGCCTGGCCATGTTGATCGGCGTCATCCGGAACGGATAGGCCTGCACCTGGAACGAGCGCTGGCCGCCGAAGAACGATTCGCGTGCGAGCGCGTAAATCTCGGCGATCTGCTCGTCGGTCATCGCGTAGCAGCCGCGCGACGAGCAATCGCCGTGGATCATCAGGAAGGCGCCGGTGCGGCCGTGCGCGCGGTCGAACTCGTTGGGAAAGCCGATATTGACCGAGAGGTAGTAATTCGAGTTGGGATTCATCTGCCCGGGGGTGATGGTGTAGAAACCCTCCGGCGCCTGCCGATCGCCTTCCTTGACCTTCGGGCCGAGTTCGCCCGACCAGCGGCAGATCGGATAGGTCTTGAGCAGCGCGAAGCGCGCGCCGCTGTCCTGCTTCCAGACCTCGAGTTCCGCCTCCTGCTTGAACAGTCGCACCAGGAGCGGCGATTCCTTCGGCATGTTCTTGCGCTCGAGGTCGCTCACCATCTCGTGCGACAGCGGCTTGAGCGCGCGCTCGGGAATGGATACGCCGTCGGTCTGGCATCCGGCGAGCGCAATCGCGGCGGCAACGGCCGCCGACGCCATCAGCGCGCGGACCACAGAACTAGGGAATTTCAACCCCGATGCTCCCCAACCGGCGGACGGCCCCCAAGCCGTCTTAGGCAACCGTTATGCCTAAGACTACGGCCATCGCAAGGCAAGCCGGGCGCCGTCCCCCGTTTCGACCACGCCATAGTGAACGAAAGGTAAACACCGGTCAAAGCATGCGCCCGATCGCCAGGAATTTGTCCCGGCGCTGGCGGCGAACGGCGTCCCGATCGAGCCCGGCGAGGCCCGCGAGCGCCGCCGCGACCGCCTCCCCGGCCGCCGCGATGGCGGCGGGCGGATCGCGGTGCGCGCCCCCGATCGGCTCGGGCACGATGGTGTCGATGACCCCGAACCGCACCAGGTCCTGGGCGGTGATCTTCATGCTGGTCGCCGCGTCCTGCGCCTTGGCGGTGTCGCGCCAGAGGATCGATGCGGCGCCCTCGGGCGAGATGACGCTGTAGATCGCGTGCTCCAGCATCAGCACGCGGTTGGCGGTGGCAATCGCCACCGCCCCGCCGGAACCGCCCTCGCCCAGGACCAGGGCGACGTTGGGCACGCCGAGTTCGAGGCAGGCCTGGGTCGAGCGCGCGATGGCCTCGGCCTGGCCGCGCTCCTCCGCGCCGATGCCCGGATAGGCGCCCGCGGTGTCGACGAGCGACACGACCGGAATGTCGAAGCGATCCGCCATCTCCATCAGCCGGACCGCCTTGCGGTAGCCCTCCGGGCGCGCCATGCCGAAATTGTGGCGCAGGCGGCTTTCCGTCGTCGCGCCCTTCTCGTGGCCGATGACGCAGATGCTCTCGCCGCGAAAGCGGCCGAACCCGCCGATGATCGCCTCGTCCTCGCCGTATTTGCGGTCGCCGGCAAGCGGCGTGAAGTCGGTGACCAGCGCGTTGACGTAATCGAGCCCATGCGGACGCTGCGGATGGCGCGCCACCTGCGTCTTCTGCCACGGCGTCAGCTCGGCATAGAGATCTTCGAGCGCCTGCATGGCCTTCGCGTCGATGCGGGCGATCTCTTCGCCGATCGCGACCGCGTTGCCGCTCGCCTGCATGGCGCGCAGTTCCTCGACCTTGGCTTCGAGCTCGGCGACCGGCTTTTCGAAATCGAGATAGGTACGCATCGGGCGGAAGACCGGCGGTTCGAACGGATCGAGCGGCGGCCGCCGCGCTGTCGCCGGCGCGGTGCGCCGGCGTTCTTCAATGCTAAGAACGGCCCTGGGCCGCTGGCCGGAAACTGACGCGCGAGGTGGTTGAAGTCAAGCAAACCGGATCGGTACGCGCTTCGGTCGCTATCGGTCAGCCCAAATATGAAGCGAACCCATTCTCATCAAAAAACCCAGATCGCTTCTCGCTCGATCCGAGGCCGCAAAACGGGGTGAAGACCCTCGCGTGTTCCATAGTCGACCTTCGCGCCAAGCTGTTCCTGCAACAGGAAATAAATGTCCATGAACTCATCGAATCCGAATTTGCGCGAGCGATCCTTGTCGATGAATACGTCGATCTCGGAATCAACTCGAGCTTCATCACGCGCATGCGACCCGAACAGATAGAGCGCCGCCGCGCCGCGCGCCCGGATGGCGGGCTCGGCCTCTTTCAGTTTGGCGATCACTTCGTCTCGGCGCATGGTCCCCGATTATCCCAAATGGGGTCTATTTTCCAGCTTCGGCTTGGCCCGAGCGGCGCGTCCGATTTGCACGTCCGCTCATTCCTCCGCCAGCGGATGCAGGTCGCGCACGAGGCTCTTGAGCCGCTCGGCGAGCACGTGCGTGTAGATCTGCGTGGTCGAAATGTCCGAGTGGCCGAGCAATGTCTGCACCGACCGCAGATCCGCGCCGTTCTGCAGCAGATGGCTGGCGAAGGCGTGACGCAGCACGTGCGGGCTGACCTGCTCGGCGCGCAGGCCCGCCGCGGCGGCGAGCGTCTTCAGCTCGCGGGCGAAATGCTGGCGCGTGAGATGGCCGCGCTCGCCGAACGAGGGGAACAGATATTGCGACTCGCCGCCGCGCCCGGCCTCGCGGCGCAGCGCCAGGTACTCGCCCATGGCGCGCCGCGCCGCCTCGTTGAGCGGAACGATGCGCTCCTTGCCCCCCTTGCCGCGGATCATGAGGACGCGCTGGTCGCGCCGCGCCGCCGCGGCCGGGAGCGTGACGAGCTCGGACACGCGCAGCCCGGTGGCGTAGAGCACTTCGATGAGGCAGACGAGGCGCATCGCCCGCAGGCGCTCCGGCAGCGCGCGCGAGGCGTCCTCCGCGCCGGCGCGCGCGGCGGCGAGCAGGCGGTCGACGTCGGCGATGGTGAGCACCTTGGGCAGAGGCCGGCCGCGCCGCGGCCCCTCGATCGCGGCCGCCGGATCGTCGCCGCGATGGCCTTCGGCGTAGAGGAAGCGATGGAGCTGGCGGATCGCCGACAGCCGGCGCGCCCCCGAGGCGGACGAGAATCCTCGTGCGGCCAGCGCGCCGAGATAGGCGCGCACGTCATCGCCGCGCGCCGTCGCGACGCCGCGGCGCGCCGTGCGCAGGTGCGCGGAATAATCCTCGAGATCGCGCGCATAGGCCGCCAACGTGTTTGCGGCGGCGCCGCGCTCGGCCGCCAGCATGTCGAGATAAAGCTCGACGAGACGGCGGTCGGACGCGGCGCTTGATCGGGCCATCGCGGTATCGATTGCCGCCTCAGCGCGGCTTGGCGAACCGGTCCTGCGGCACCGTCACCGTGATCTCGCGCGGCTTGGGATCGACGAAATTGGCGAGCGCGAACATCGCGCCGTACACGAGGCCGCCCAGCAGTGCGAGAGCCACGAGAAGGCGGAACAGGCTCGGCATTGTCGAAAACCCGGCGGATGCGCGCCCCGGAGCGTCATCGATTTGAGGTAAAAATTCGATAACGCTCTGGAGTCTTGTTTGAGCATGATCTTTTCGGAAAACCGGCACCACCCGGATCAAGTCCGGGGCAGGCTTCTTCCGGATCGGGCTCTAACCATCATGTTCGCACCCAACTGGCAAGAGGCTCCGGGTCGGGTGTATAGGGGACGCCGTCGATGGGCGCGGGCGCCCATCTAGGGCATGTCTCGTTCCTTCGGAATCGGGACATGCCCTAGAAATCTTTGAGTGGCGCATGTTCTTATCGGCGAACCGGTACCCACTTCGGATCAAGTCCGGGGCAGGCTTTCGCCGGAACATGCGCTAGCGGAGACGGCGAATGCCGATGTCGCCATGCTGGACGTGAGCGCGGCCGCCAACGAGGCGGCGATCCTCGCGGCGCTTGACCGGCGCTCGATCGTGCTCGTCGGCATGATGGGGGCCGGCAAGTCGTCGGTCGGGCGGCGGCTCGCCACGCGCCTGGGCCTGGCGTTCATCGATGCGGATGCCGAGATCGAGGCGGCGGCCGGCATGACCATTCCGGAAATATTTTCCGCCCATGGCGAGGCTTATTTCCGCTCCGGCGAAGCGCGGGTGATCGCGCGCCTGCTCGAGGGCGGTCCGCAGGTGATGGCGACCGGGGGCGGCGCCTTCATGAACGAAGGCACCCGGGGGTTGATCGGCACCAAGGGCGTCTCGATCTGGCTCAGGGCCGATTACGACGTGCTGCTGCGCCGGGTGCGCCGGCGCGGCGACCGTCCGATGCTCAAGACCGCCGACCCGGCCGAGACGCTCAGGCGGCTAATGGACGAACGCGACCCGGTCTATGCGCAGGCCGACCTGACGCTTCATTCGCGCGACGCGCCGCACGACGCGATCGTCAACGAGGCCCTGGCCGGGCTTGCCGCGCATTTCGGCATCGGCATTCGGCCGGCGGCGACCGCGTGAGGTCAGGATCATGACGGCCCCGGTGCGGTCCAGCGAGCCCATCATCGTCAATGTCGGCCTCGCCCGCGGCTACGACATCGCGATCGGCCGCGGCCTGATCGCCGAGCTCGGCGCCCGCGTGGCCGCGCTGCGCCCGGGCGCCTCGGTCGCGATCGTCACCGACGACACGGTCGCGCGCCACCATCTCGCCGCCGCCGAAGCCGCGCTTGCGTCCGCCGGCCTGCGCGCCAGCCGCGTGCTGGTGGCGGCCGGGGAAGCATCGAAGAGCTGGCGCGTGCTCGAAGACGCCTGCGAGGCGCTCATCGCCGCCCGGATCGAGCGCGGCGATCTCGTCATCGCGCTGGGCGGCGGGGTCGTGGGCGATCTCGCCGGCTTCGCCGCCGCGATCGTGCGGCGCGGCCTCGATGTGGTGCAGGTGCCGACCACGCTGCTGGCGCAGGTCGACTCCTCGGTCGGCGGCAAGACCGGCATTAATTCCGGCCAGGGCAAGAACCTGATCGGCGCGTTCCATCAGCCGATCCTGGTGATCATCGATACGGCGCTGCTCGACACGCTGCCGCCGCGCGTCTTTCGCGCCGGCTACGCCGAGGTCGCCAAGTACGGGCTGATCAGCGATGCCGGGTTCTTCGCCTGGCTCGAGGCGAACTGGCGCGACGTGTTCGGCGGCGGCCCCGCTCGCGAGCACGCCATCGCAACGAGCTGCCGCGCCAAGGCCATCACGGTGGCGCGCGACGAGCGCGAGACCGGCGAGCGGGCGCTGCTCAATTTCGGCCATACCTTCGGCCATGCGCTCGAAGCCGCGGCCGGCTTCTCCGACCGGCTGTTGCACGGCGAGGCGGTCGCGATCGGCATGGCGCTCGCCTTCGGCTTCTCCGCCCGCCTGGGGCTCGTGGCCGAGGCCGAGGCCGACCGCGCCATCCGCCACCTCGCGGCCGCCGGCCTGCCGACCGCTCCGGCCGACGTCCCGGGCGAACTGCCGGACACCGACGGGCTGATGGCGCTGATGGCGCAGGACAAGAAGGTCCGGCGCGGCAAGCTCACCTTCATCCTCGCGCGCGGGATCGGGACGAGCTTCGTTGCGCCCGACGTCGATTCCGCGCAGGTGCGCGCCTTCCTGGCCGAGAAGCTCGCCGAGCGATGATGATCGAAACTTGGCTCGTACCGATCGCCATCCTGGTTTTCCTGCTGCTTTCGGCGTTCTTTTCCGGAAGCGAGACGGCGCTCACGGCGTCCTCCCGCGCCGGCATGCTGCGCCTGGAGAAGCACGGCAATCGCCGCGCCGCCATCGTCAACCGGCTGCTGCGCACGCGCGAGCGGCTGATCGGCGCGCTGCTGCTCGGCAACAACATCGCCAACATCGCGGCCTCCTCGCTCGCCACCGGCGTCCTGCTGATCTGGTTCGGCGAGGTCGGCGTGATCTACGCCACCGTCGTGATGACCGCCATGGTCTTCGTGTTCGCCGAGGTGTTGCCCAAGACCGTCGCCATCAACTCCCCCGACCGGGTCTCGCTTGCGATGGCCGCGCCGGTCGAACGGGTGGTGCGGCTGTTCGGCCCGGTGCTGACGGCGGTCGAGGCGCTGGTGCGCTGGATCCTGCTCAAGGCCGGCATCCGGGTCGGCGTCGACCAGCCGATCCTGTCGGCGACCGAGCAACTGCGCGGGGCGGTCGATTTGCTGCATCGCCAGGGCGGCGTCGAGAAGCTCGACCGCGACATGTTCGGCGGCCTGCTCGATCTGCGCGAGCTGGAAGTCTCCGACGTGATGATCCACCGCACCGAGATGATCATGTTCAACGCCGACGACCCGCCGGAGGAGATCGTCCGCGCGGTGCTGGCGGCGCCGGTGACGCGGCTGCCGCTGTGGCGCAACAGCCCGGAGAACATCGTCGGCGTCCTGCACGCCAAGGACCTGCTGCGCGCCATCCAGGCGGCCGACGGCGACGTGACCAGGGTGAACATCATGGCGGTCGCGCTGCCGCCGTGGTTCGTGCCCGACACCACCCCGCTCGCCGAGCAGCTCAAGGCGTTCCGTCGGCGCAAGACGCCGTTCGCCCTCGTGGTCGACGAATACGGCGAGGTGATGGGTCTGGTCACGCTCGAGGACATCCTCGAGGAGATCGTCGGCGACATCGAGGACGAGCACGACGTCGCGGTCCCGGGCGTCACGCCGCAGCTCGACGGCTCGGTCAACGTCGACGGCGGCGTGCCGATCCGCGATCTCAACCGGGCGATGGATTGGAGCCTTCCCGATCAGGAGGCGACGACCATCGCGGGCCTCGTCATCCATGAAGCGCGCTCGATCCCCGAACCGGGGCAGAGTTTCACGTTCCACGGCTTCCGCTTTCAGGTGCTGCGGCGAAGCCGCAATCGCATCACCGCATTGCGGATCACGCCGCTGAGCCGTCGCGCCGCCCTGCCGCGGCCGGTTTGACCAAGGGAATGCTGCGCGTCAGGCCGCGGGTTCGCCCGGCGCGGCGGCGTGGATCGCCAGCGCGTGCACGCGCTCCGCAAGCTCGGCCGCGAGCGCCGCATTGACCAGGCGATGCCGCTCGATCCGGCTCTTCCCGGCGAAGGCCTGAGCCACGATATAGACCCTGAAATGGCTTTCGCCGCCCGGCCGGTGGCCGGCATGGCCCTCGTGCTGGCGGGATTCATCGACGACCCGCAGGCTTTCCGGACGGAAAGCCTCGGTCAACTTTCGTGTGATGAGGTCATGAACGCGCATGGCCTCGCCTTACGCGCGGCCCGGCGCCGGCGTCAACGGCCCGGAGCGGGGTGACTTTTCGGGATCATGCCCTGACCGGCGCATGGTCCGGAACGGGTTAAACGGATTTGTCAAGCTTGCGGCCGGACCACTCCCGTCCGCATAATCAGCCGCCATGAAGCTCGACTCCCCCCTGTTCGATCGCATCCGGGTCAAGCCCGGCGAGGACCGCCGGCTGCGCACCGCCTGCCCGGGCTGCGATTGGCCGGGGTGCCACGCCGACTCCACCCATCGCGCGCCGAAGGGGCGCCTGCGCGAGGGCGAATACTGGTGTTTCTGCCTGGCGCACGTGCGCGAATACAATCAATCGTACAATTTCTTTGCCGGGATGAGCGACGACGCGGTCGCCCGGTATCAGAAGGAATCGATCACCGGTCACCGCCCGACGTGGAAGATGGGGGTGAACGGAGGCAAGCCCGGCGGCGGCTCGACCCGGGAGCCCGACTACCTCGGCGCCGCCGATCCGTTCGGCATGTTCCGCGAGCTCGGCATCGGCGGCCCGTGGCGGCCGGCCGGCGAGCGCGCCACGCCGGAACGGCGCCCGGTGCGCAATGCGGAGCGCAAGGCGTTCGACGTGATGGGCCTTGAAACCGACGCCAGCGCGACCGACATCAAGGCCAAGTTCAAGGTCCTGGTGAAACGTCACCACCCCGACGCAAATGGGGGCGACCGGTCGTGCGAAGATCGCCTGCGCGAGATCATCCAGGCCTACAACTACCTGAAATCCGTAGGCTATTGCTGATCGGCACAACGGGATTCTCGACCCGCGGCGTTTCTGGTACTAATTCGTCGCGACATCCGAACCGCGCCTGATCGAAGGGGCCTCGGGCGTTCCCGGGGCCACGGAGGAACAATGACCCTTGCGACTGAGGCCGTGGCCGGCCTTCCCGACATGAAGGTGTCGATCCGCCAGGTCTTCGGCTTCGACAGCGACATGGAAGTGCCGGCCTATTCCGAGCCCGACGAGCACGTGCCGGACATCGATGCGGATTACCTGTTCGATCGGACGACCACGCTCGCCATCCTGGCCGGGTTTGCCAAGAACCGGCGCGTGATCGTCACCGGCTATCACGGCACCGGCAAATCGACCCATATCGAGCAGGTGGCGGCGCGGCTCAACTGGCCGTGCGTGCGCGTCAACCTCGACAGCCACATCAGCCGGGTCGACCTGATCGGCAAGGATGCGATCGTCATCCGCGAGGGCCATCAGATCACCGAGTTCCGCGACGGCATCCTGCCGTGGGCGCTCCAGCACAATGTGGCGCTGTGCTTCGACGAATACGACGCCGGCCGGCCCGACGTGATGTTCGTGATCCAGCGCGTCCTCGAGGTCTCCGGCAAGCTCACCCTGCTCGACCAGAACAAGGTGATCCGGCCGCATCCGTCGTTCCGCCTGTTCGCCACCGCCAACACGGTCGGACTGGGCGACACCACCGGCCTCTATCACGGCACCCAGCAGATCAACCAGGGCCAGATGGACCGCTGGTCGATCGTGACCACGCTCAATTACCTGCCGCACGACAACGAGGTCGAGATCGTGCTCGCCAAGGCGCACACCTATCGGAGCGGCGAGGGGCGCGACGTCGTCAACAAGATGGTCCGCGTCGCCGACCTCACGCGCAACGCCTTCATGAACGGCGACATTTCGACGGTCATGAGCCCGCGCACGGTGATCACCTGGGCGGAGAATGCGGATATTTTCCACGATCTCGGCTTTGCCTTCCGGGTCACCTTCCTCAACAAGTGCGACGAGCTGGAGCGTCCGATCGTCGCCGAGTTCTACCAGCGCTGCTTCGGCGTGGAGCTCGCCGAGTCCGCCGTGAACGTCGCGCTTAGTTGAGATTACGCGGCGTCGCGCCGATGACCTCGAACCTCAAGGGCAAGAGTTCGTCCAAGGAAGCGCCGACCGAGCCGTTCAAGCGGTCGGTCGCCGCTTGCCTGCGCGCGATCGCGCGCAAGCCCGAGCTGGAGGTCGGATACGCGGCCGAGCGCCCGGGCTTTGCCGGCGGCAAGGCGCGGCTCCCCGAGCCGCCGCGCAAGCTCAATTCCGGCGAGGCGGCGATCGTGCGCGGCCATGCGGATTCGATCGCGCTGCGGCTCGCCTGCCACGACCCCAATATGCACCGCCGCCTGATGCCGGGCGGGCAGCAGGCGCGCGCCGTGTTCGAGGCGGTCGAGCAGGCCCGCGTCGAGGCGATCGGCGCGCGGCGGATGGAGGGGGTTGCGCGCAATCTCTCGGCCATGCTCGACGACCGCTTTCATCGCGGCAAGTTCGACGACGTGACCGATCGCGCCGATGCGCCGATCGAGGATGCGGTCGCCATGATGGTGCGCGAGCGCCTGACGGGCATGACCCCGCCGCCGGCCGCCAAGAGGCTCGTAGACCTATGGCGCCCGTGGATCGAGGACCGTGCCGGGCGCAACCTCGATCGGCTCAACCGGCTGGTCGAGGACCAGCGCCGGTTCGGCGACGTGATCCACGACCTGCTCGACAGCCTCGACATGGGCGAGGACCGCAGCCGCGACGACGAGGAGGGCGACGACGAGCGCGACCAGGAGGCGAATCCGGACGAGGCGGGCGAGCAGGGCGAGGTCCAGGAATCCGACGACGCCCAGGGCATGACGATGGAGGAGGCGGAAATCTCCGCCGACGAGCTGCCGGACGGCGCCTCGGAAGCGGTCGACGCGCCGAGCGCCGACATGCCCGACGATGCCGACATGGGCGACGCGGAGACCGCAAACGAGCCGTGGCGCCCGCGCCGGCACGGAGCCAACGAGCCGCGCGGACCGGATTATCGTCCGTTCACGGCGAAGTTCGACGAGGTGGTCGCCGCCGAGGATTTGTGCGAGCCGGAAGAGCTCGACCGCCTGCGCAGCTATCTCGACAAGCAGCTGTCGCATCTGCAGGGCGTGGTCGCGCGCCTCGCCAACCGGCTGCAGCGCCGGCTGCTGGCGCAGCAGAGCCGCGCCTGGGAGTTTGACCTCGACGAGGGACTGCTCGACCCGGCGCGCCTGTCGCGCGTGATCGTCGATCCGCTGCATCCGTTGTCGTTCAAGCGCGAGAAGGACACCAACTTCCGCGACACGGTGGTGACGCTGCTGCTCGACAATTCGGGCTCCATGCGCGGGCGCCCGATCACGGTCGCGGCGACCTGCGCCGACATCCTCGCGCGCACGCTCGAGCGCTGCGGCGTGAAGGTCGAGATCCTCGGCTTCACCACGCGGGCATGGAAGGGCGGGCAGTCGCGCGAGGCGTGGCTCGGCGCCGGCAAGCCGCCCAACCCGGGCCGCCTCAACGACCTGCGCCACATCGTCTACAAGTCGGCCGACGCCCCGTGGCGGCGCGCGCGCAAGAACCTCGGCCTGATGATGCGCGAGGGCCTGCTCAAGGAGAACATCGACGGCGAGGCGCTCGACTGGGCGCACCGGCGCCTGCTCGCGCGCACGGAAAGCCGCAAGATCCTGATGATGATTTCCGACGGCGCACCGGTCGACGACTCCACCCTGTCGGTCAACCCGGGCAACTACCTCGAACGGCACCTGCGCTGGATCATCGAGGAGATCGAGAACCGCAGCCCGGTCGAATTGATCGCCATCGGGATCGGCCACGACGTGACGCGCTACTACAGCCGCGCGGTGACGATCGTCGATGCGGAGGAGCTGGGCGGCGCCATGACCGACAAGCTCGCCGAGCTGTTCGACGAGCACGCGAGTGCAGACGGGCGCGGCGCGGTTCCGCTCCGGCGGCTGAACTGAGTCCGTAGGGTGGGCAAAGGCGCGAAGCGCCGTGCCCACGTGTGCGCCTCAACGAACGCGTGGGCACGCCGCGTTCCGCGGCTTTGCCCACCCTACGGCCTGTCTGAAAATTTGTCTGATGAAGGGGCGCCACCTTCAGACGGCCTCGGCGCGCTTTTTCACGATCTGGCGCTTGAGGTCGAGCACGCGCGGGGCAAGCTCGTCGTCCTTGGCCTTGAGCAGGAAGGCGTCGAGGCCGCCGCGGCGGTCGACGGTCTTGAGCGCGTTCGCCGACACGCGCAGCCGCACCGAGCGCCCGAGCGCGTCGGACATCATGGTGACGTTGCACAGATTGGGCAGGAACCGCCGCTTGGTCTTGCGGTTCGAGTGGCTCACCTTGTGCCCGGTCTGGGGCCCCTTGCCGGTCAGATCGCAACGCCGCGACATTTCGAAACCTCAGCCTTTGGGCCGGCGCCGCACGCGCCTCGACCAAATAGCGCATGTTCCGGCGAAGTGGGTACCGGTTCGCCGATAAGAACGTGCGCCAATCAATGATTCTAGAGCATGTCCCGATTCCGAAGGAACGGACATGCTCTAGTGTCCTTTGCCGGAAGTCGCGGACGTATAGTGACGGCGCCGGAGGCCGTCAAGGCAAACTCCCTCTCCCCGCGAAGCGGGGAGAGGTGAACAATCACACATTCGACGCATTCGCCGTCGATGAGGCGAGGCGCCCCCGAATGACACGTCCCGAAGGACCGACCGACGTGCCGTCATGCTGGCCTGCCGCCCGGCGGGCAATCCTCGGTGCCTTCACGGTCATGACGGCCGCCTGCGCGGGCGCGCCCGTGCACGCCCAGGGCAAGCTCGAAGCGCGCTACACCGTCACGATCGCCGGCATCCCGATCGGCCGGGGTTCATGGAACGCCGATATCGGCGAGGACCATTACGTGACCGGCGCCAGCGGCCGCGTGACCGGCATCCTGCGCGCGGTCACCAACGGCGAGGGCTCGGCCGGCGCCCGCGGCCTGATCAGCGCCGGGCGGCTCATGACCACGAGCTACGCCGTCAACCTGACGGCGGACAATCGGCCCGATGCGATCCGCATGGCGCTCAACGGCGGGGCGGTCAAGGACCTCGTCGCCGAGCCGCCGACCCCCTTCGCTCCCGACCGCGTCCCGATCACCGACGCGCACGTCCGCGGGGTGGTCGATCCGCTCACCGCCGGGCTCATCCCGATGGGCGCGACCGGCGACATGCTCAGCCCCGAGGCGTGCCGACGCACGCTGCCGATCTTTGACGGGCGCCAGCGTTATGACCTCGTGCTGTCGTTCAAGCGGATGGAGCGGGTCAGGGCCGAGCGGGGCTATCAGGGGCCGGCCGTGGTCTGCATGGTCGTTTACCAGCCGCTGGCCGGCCACCGCCCGGAGCGCGCCGCCATCCGCCATCTGGCGCAAAGCCGCGACATGGAGATCGCGCTCGCGCCGGTCGCCGGCACCCGGGTCCTGGCGCCGTTTCGCATCTTGATCCCGACCTTGATCGGTCCCGCGGTCCTGCAGGCGACGCAATTCGTCAGCGTTGCCCAGGCCACGCGGCCGACCAGCGCAAAAATCCAGTGAGGCGGGCCGCATATCCTCAGGAATCGCATCGCGCCGCCTTGACTCCTTGATCGCGCTGTGATCCGGACCTGCCATTAAGAGCCCGGCTCGGTCATGACGGCGAAAAGCGCCCGCGACACTCGATCTAGTGGCTGCCTGGCTTCGCATCTCCAGATGTCGAGGGAACGAAGTCCGAAATCGATCGAGTCAGCGATTCGACCGCGTTTCGTTCCAGACTCGTTCCGAATCTTAAATGCACCGTGCCCGACCGTCGCATTGTGAGACAGATGTCAGAGGTCAGATGTCAGATGACAGATGTCGGAGATCAGAGGTCTCTTCTGACATCTGACATCTGACATCCGACATCTGGCATCCGGCATCCGGCATCCGACATCTGACATCCGACATCCGACATCCGACATGCCCGTCACGTTCTCATCGTCCGCCAACCGCGACGCGCGCGCCCGCGGCGCCGGCGTCACCGCGGTTCTCGGGCCGACCAATACCGGCAAGACCCATCTCGCCATCGAGCGGATGCTGGCGCATTCCTCGGGCATGATCGGGCTGCCGCTGCGGCTGCTCGCCCGCGAGGTCTACGACAAGGTGGCGGCCACGGCCGGCGCCGAGGCGGTCGCCCTGGTCACCGGCGAGGAAAAGATCAAGCCGGCCAATCCGCGGTTCTGGGTGTCGACGGTCGAAGCGATGCCGCGCGATCTCGACGTCGCGTTCCTGGCCGTCGACGAAATCCAGCTCGGCGCCGATCTCGAGCGCGGGCACGTGTTCACCGACCGGATGCTGCATCGGCGCGGGCGCGAGGAGACGCTGGTGCTCGGCGCCGGCACCATGCGCCTGATGGTCGAGCGGCTGCTGCCGGGCGCGAACATCGTCAGCCGGGCGCGCCTCTCGCAGCTCACCTACGCGGGCGAGAAGAAGATCACCCGGCTGCCGCGCCGCTCGGCCATCGTCGCCTTCTCGGCCGAGGAGGTCTACGCGATCGCTGAGCTGATCCGGCGCCAGCGCGGCGGCGCCGCCGTGGTGCTCGGCGCGCTCTCGCCGCGCACCCGCAACGCGCAGGTCGCGCTCTATCAGTCCGGCGACGTGGACTATCTCGTCGCCACCGACGCGATCGGCATGGGATTGAATCTCGACGTCGACCACGTGGCCTTCGCATCGGACCGCAAGTTCGACGGCTACCAGTTCCGCCGGCTCAATCCGGTCGAGTTCGGCCAGATCGCCGGGCGCGCCGGGCGGGCGTTCCGCGACGGCACGTTCGGGACCACCGGACGCTGCCCGGTGTTCGAGCCGGAGCTGGTGCAGGCGCTCGAGAGCCACGCGTTCGAAAGCGTCAAGGTCCTGCAGTGGCGCAATACGGCGCTCGATTTTGCCTCGCTCGGCGCGCTGCAGGCGTCGCTCGCCGCGGTCCCTGCCGAGCAGGGCCTGACGCGCGCGCCGATCGCCGAGGATATTTTGGTGCTCGAGCATGCCGCGCGCGACGACGACGTGCGCGCCATGGCGACCGCGCCGGCGCGGGTCGAGCGGCTATGGGAGGCCTGCCAGATCCCGGACTACCGGAAAATCTCGCCGGCCGCCCATGCGGAGCTCGTCGTCACCCTCTATGGTTTTCTGATGCGGGAGGGTAGGGTTCCGGTAGACTGGTTCGGCCGGCAGGTGGCGCAGGCGGACCATACCGACGGCGATATCGATACCCTCTCGACCCGCATCGCGCATATCAGGACCTGGACCTTTGCGGCAAACCGTCCGGACTGGCTCGCCGATCCCGAGCATTGGCAGGGGGTCACGCGCGGCGTTGAGGACAGGCTCTCCGATGCGCTGCATGCGCGTCTCATCGAGCGGTTCGTCGACCGCCGCACCAGCGTGTTGATGCGGCGGCTCAGAGAAAACGCGATGCTCGAAACCGAAATCAGCAAGTCCGGCGAGGTGGTGGTCGAGGGCCATCCGATCGGGCGGCTCGACGGGTTCCAGTTCGCCGTCGATCCGGCGGCCGCCGGCCCCGACGCCAAGGCGCTGCGCGCGGCGGCCCAGAAGGCGCTGGCCGGCGAGATCGACGCGCGCGCCGCGCGGGTGCAGAGCGCGGCCGACGAGCACTTCGTGCTCGCCTCCGACGGCGCCATCCGCTGGATGGGCGACGCGGTCGGCAAGCTCGTGGCCGGCGAGGAATTGCTGCGTCCGCGCGTGCGGGTCGTCGCCGACGAGCATCTCACCGGCGCGCCGCGCGATGCCGTGCAGGCGCGGCTCGATCTGTGGACCAAGGCGCATATCGAAAAGCTGCTCGGTCCGCTGTTCGCGCTCGCCGATGCCCAGGACGTGACCGGCATCGCGCGCGGCATCGCGTTCCAGCTCATCGAGGCGCTCGGCGTGCTGGAGCGCCACCGCGTCGCCGAGGACGTCAAGGGCCTCGATCAGGCGGCGCGCGCGAGCCTGCGCAAATACGGCGTGCGCTTCGGGGCGTATCACATCTATCTGCCGGCGCTGCTCAAGCCGGCGCCGCGCGTGCTGGCGACGCAGCTGTGGTCGCTCAAGAACGCCGATCCGCAGCTCAAGGGCGCCGACGAGGTGCCGCATCTGGCGGCGAGCGGGCGCACGTCGATCCCGGCCGACAAGGCGATGTCGAAGGCGCTCTACCGGATCGCGGGCTACCGCGTGTGCGGCGAGCGCGCAGTGCGCGTCGACATCCTCGAGCGGCTCGCCGATCTCATCCGTCCGGCGCTGGCGTGGAAACCCGAGTCGACGGGCAACAAGCCGGGCGGCGCCCTCGACGGCGCGGGTTTCACCGTCACGGTGGCGATGACCTCGCTGACCGGGGCGGCAGGCGAGGATTTCGCCTCCATCCTGCGCGCGCTCGGCTACCGCATGGAGCGCCGGCCCAAGCCGCCGGAACCGCCGCCGGCGCCGCCGGCCGAGGTGGTCCCGACAGCGGCCGGCGAGCCCGCCGTATCGGTTGGCGAGACCGCGCCGGTTACGGCCGAGCTATCCGCGCCGCCCGAGCAGGCGGTCGCTGCAGAGGCCGCAGCGCCGCCGATAGCGGAGGAGCCGGCTCCAGCCGAGCCCGCGCCCCCAGCCGAGGCCGCCAGCGAACCGCCGCCCGAACCGGCCGCCCCGGAGGATAAGGCAGCCGTCGCCGAAACGTCGCCTCCCGACGAAACGGCTCCCGCCGCCGAAACGGCGCCTGCGGCCGAGACCACGGTCGCCACGGCCGAAGAGGCTTTCATCGAGGTGTGGCGCGCCAGCCGTCCGGAGGAGCGCCAGCGCCACAGCCGCCCGCGCGGTCCGCGCCGCCCCGAGCGGCGCCCGGAACGCCGCGCACCGTCCGCCGAAGCGCCGCGCCCGGATGCCGCCGCCGTCGCGGCGCCTCCCCAAGCGCCGGTGCCGGCCGCGCCCCAGGCCGAGACGCCAAGGCCGCCGCGGCACGGCCGCAAGCCCCGGCCGGAGCGCGGCCCGCGCGAGCCCGGGCGGCAGGTCTACGCCAAGAGCTACGGGGCGCCGAAGGAACGTCCGGACCGGGCGCCCGACCCGAACTCGCCGTTCGCCAAGCTCGCCGCCCTGAAGGAGCAGCTCGAAGCCAATGCCAAGGAACGGCGCTGATCTCGCTTGAGCCTGGAGCCGCAGCGCGCTTTGACGGCCGACCGACAACGCATCGACAAGTGGCTGTGGCACGCGCGCGTCGTGCGGACCCGGACCGATGCCGCCGCCCTTGCGACAACAGGCCGCGTGCGGGTCAACGGCCAGCGCATCGACGCAGCGGGGCGGGCAGTGCGACCCGGAGACGTGATTACCGTGTCGCTCGATCGACGCGTGCGGGTGATGAAGGTTGCCGGCTTCGCCGAGCGCCGGGGCCCGCCGGCGGTCGCCCGGCAGCTCTACGAGGACCTGGAAGCCGGGCTTGCCCGCCGGCCCGAAAGCCCGGCGTAATGCCTCGCGCGGCTGCAAAAACCGGCAGGTGGGGCGCTTGCCCGCCTTCTCTTGCGCCCCCTGGACCCTTAGATTAGTCAGCCTGGCGAAAAGGACCGAGGATCGGGACCGCCGATGACCTACATCGTCAACGATAATTGCATCAAGTGTAAGTACATGGATTGCGTGGAGGTTTGCCCGGTCGACTGTTTTTATGAAGGCGAAAACATGCTCGTCATCCATCCCGACGAGTGCATCGATTGCGGCGTGTGCGAGCCGGAATGCCCGGTCGACGCGATCAAGCCGGACACCGAGCCCGGGCTGGAAAAATGGCTGTCCGTGAACGCGGAATTCGCCAAGACGTGGCCGAATATCACCGTCAAGAAGGAGCCCCCGCCGGACGCCAAGGAGTGGGAAGGGGTGCCGGACAAGTACGACAAGCACTTCTCGGCCAATCCGGGGGCCGGCGATTGATGCGGGTGTTAACCGATATCGCCAATATTAGCGCGAATACCTCCAGGATAATCGTTTTTGCAGCGCCGCAAGGCTTTGATTCTTGCTGAAAATGTGTTATATAACGGTCTAATGAACAACGAATCCGAGCGCTCCCCGTGGGGAGCTTATTTTTTCGGATCATTTCCGAGGAACGGTCGGTAGGGAGCGTGAACTTCCACGCGTGAGCTGTGGCAGGAAAAGTACGTCATCGTGTGAAGAAAGGGGCCGCCAAGAAGGGACCCGCCGGCTCTGTCCGGAGGGCCTCGCACGGGTCGCGGAGCCCCGCCCGCCGGGCGGCGCCCAAGGCCAAGGCGGTTCAGCGGACCAGCGCAACCAACCAGGGAGCCCATCGCGGCATGAGCACCAAGAACAAGAAGACGAACCTCCGTCCGGCCGAGGCTGTACCCCAGCCCGTCCTGCCGCGGGCGACTCAGCGTCAAGGATTCAAGACCAACGAGTTCATCGTCTACCCGGCCCATGGCGTGGGGCAGATCGTCTCCATCGAGGAGCAGGAGGTAGCCGGCTACAAGCTCGAGCTGTTCGTCATCAACTTCGTCAAGGACAAGATGACCCTGCGGGTCCCGACCGCGAAGATCGCGTCGGTCGGCATGCGCAAGCTCGCCGAGCCGCCGATCGTGCGCCGGGCGCTCGAGACCCTCAAGGGCCGCGCCCGCATCAAGCGCACCATGTGGTCGCGCCGGGCGCAGGAATACGAGGCGAAGATCAACTCGGGCGACATCGTCGCCATCGCCGAGGTGGTGCGCGATCTCTATCGCTCGGAGTCGCAGCCGGAGCAGTCCTACAGCGAACGGCAGCTCTACGAGGCGGCGCTCGACCGGCTGTCGCGCGAGATTTCCGCCGTGCAGCGGATCACCGAGACCGAGGCCATCAGGGAAATCGAGGCTGCCCTCGCCAAGGGCCCGCGGCGCGGCGTCAAGCCGGCCGAGGGGTCGGAAGCGCTGGTCGAGGACGAGGCGGCCTGATCAGAGATCAGAGATCAGAGATCAGAGATCAGATGTCAGAGATCAGATGTCAGAGACTGCCTGTCCTCTGACATCTGTCATCTGACGTCTGGATTATTCCACCACGATCTTGACCTGGTCGCCGGGCTTGAGGGGATGCCCGGCGCCGAGCCCGTTGATCACCAGGAACCGCTCGAGCGGGCGGTCGGCGACCGCCATGCGGCTCGCCAGCCGCTCCGCCGTGTCGCCGCTCTGCACCGTCACCACCTTGAGATGGAGCGGCTTGGCGGCCTGGCTCTCGGCCGGCGACATGCGGCGGAAGGTCGAGACCGATTCGCGGAAGACGTGGTCGACCTCGGGCGTGCGCTGCTTGGTGGCGAAGATGAACCGGTAGACGTCGGTGCTGCTGAACCGCACGACGTAGAGGCGGAACACCCACTGGTCGCCCTTGGCGGCGGCGGTCGCCGCCGCAAAGCCGTTGATCGTGAGCTGCTCGATCGAGCCCTGCTCGACGTTCTCGATCCAGCCCGAGCCGAGATAGTCGGTGAGCGTCTGCTCCGGCGGAACGCGCACCACGTCGACGCGCAGCGCCTGCCCGCCGCCGTCCTTCACGCCGAGCACCGCCTGGGCGGTGTTGTCGAGCACGAAGCCGTCCGGCGCCGTGAAGGTGAAGCCGAGCCGCGGATGCAGGAACCGCCGCCCGCGCACGAACCCTTCGCTCGGATCCTCGCCGTAGGTCAGGCCGTCGAGACTGGCCAGATAGGTCGCGCGGTCGCGCTCGCCGGCGCCGGGCGCGGAATATTGCCGCGCATTCGCCTGGGAAATCTTCATGCGCTCGGGCGTCGCCGGATGGGACGAGAGGAAGTCGAGCAGGCGCGGATCGACGCCGCCCACCGCCGGCCGCAGCTCGGCATTGCGGCCCATGGCGGAGAGGAACCGCACCGCGCCGTACGGATCGAATCCGGCGCGGGAGGAAATGCCCACCCCGATGCCGTCCGCCTCCAGCTCCTGGCCGCGCGAAAAGGTCGCCAGCGCGATCTTGTTCTTGGCGAGCGCCAGCGCGCCCATCTGCGGATCGTTGAACACGTCGGACGCCACCTGGCTCACCAGCATGGCCTGCTTGATCTGGTCCTCGCGGATCGCCGCGTGGCGGGCGATCACGTGCGCCATCTCGTGCGAGAGCACCGAGGCGAGTTCCGACGTGTCGTTGGCGAGCGCCACCAGGCCGCGCGTGACGTAGAGCTGGCCGTTGGGCAGCGCGAAGGCGTTGACCGAGGGCGAGTTGAGGATGGTGACCTTGTAGCGCAGGTCGGGCCGCTCGGACGAGGCGACCAGCCGCTC
>WNGG01005637.1_pt1 | contig 23887 bp, 13 predicted proteins | sample 5400661 | NCBI WGS metagenome assembly WNGG01 (sample SAMN13153372, study PRJNA577476) | soil metagenome | isolation source: 100 cm soil or saprolite under Garry oak tree replicate 1 | place: USA:California | collected 2016-06-15
GGCGTGAAGTACCTCGAGAGTTTTTCCAGCTAGCCCCTTCGCACGCGATTCCGCTGAGCAAACGGCGAGAGGCGGCCGAGACTCGGAAAACTGATTGGGAAACTCGAAACAGGAGGATGAAAGCCCATGTCGTTAACCCGAAATCTAATCGCCGCCCTCTTGATAGCGGCACTGCTCCCTTGTTCGGTCCAAGCGAAGACAGATCTCTCCGACTGGGGCAATGTTCAGAGGTTGAGAATCGGTTCAAACATAGTCGTGTCCACAAAGAGAGGCGACCGATTCGCCGGTGAATTGAAACACGTCGATAATGATTCGTTGGTTCTGCTGGTGCGAGTGCGAGACGTGATGAGGCAAGCTATCGATCTGCGCCGGGAAGACGTTGCCGAAATACGGAAACCGAAATCCCGATACATGCCGCTTCTTCTCGGAGCGGCCATCGGCGTCGGAGTTGGCGTTGGCATCGGCGCGATAAGCGACGCGAGACATCCTTATAGCGACGACCCGGGGCTTGGCAAAGCTCTGTTTGGCTTTGTTGGAGGACTAATGGGAGCAGCAGGCGGAGCTGCCATCCCGATGAAGGGCAAGAAGATTTATGTCGCGCCATAGTCGCGCAACTGAGATGCATAGAAGGCCTCGAAGGATTAACGGTGAGTGGCTGACGGTGAGGCCCAGCCATACCGTATTGTGCGGCGGCAGAGCCGCAGGAAAGACACTGAGGAAGACTTAATTGATGAACCCTGGTCCCGTACTTTCGATTGTTATTTTCATTTTGCTGATGGTCGGTCCAACGTTCGCACAGCAGGTTAGTGGGGCTTGGCTCAGCGAGCCCGACCGCGCGCGGCTTGAAGCGTTGCGAGCCGACGGATTCGAAGCGCTCTTCAACCTTGATTACGAGCGAGCCCGGAAAGATTTCAAAGAGGTGGCCCGGCTGTTTCCCGATCATCCGGCGGGTCCGCAATTTTTGGCCGCCGGCCTCTGGATCGAAACGCTCTACGAAACTCGCCGGCTCCAGTCCTCGCTGTATAGTTCAGAATCTTTCTACTCGCAAAACGAAGACAAGGCTAAGCCTGAGGTGGTTGCGCAGTTCAAGGCCTGGACTCGCGAGGCCAGGAAGCTTGCCGAGGCGCGTCTGAAACAGAATCCCAAAGACATCGACGCGCTGTACTTTCTCGGCGCCACCGCGGGGCTGAAGGCGTCGTTTGAAGAAGCAGTGGAGCGCCGGCATTTTGCGGCTCTGCGCGATGGCTCGGAAGCCGTGGATCGTCATCGAGACGTCATCAAGCTTGATCCAAACTTTCATGACGCGGAGATCACGATGGGGCTTTACGATTACGTGCTGGGCTCGTTACCGCTGCCGATAAAGGTGCTGGCGGGAATCACGGGGGCGCGGGGATCGAAGAAACGTGGACTGGCAACCATCGAGCGCGTCGCAAAGGAGGGCAACTGGGCGCGCGACGACGCCAGAACCTTGCTAATCGTTTTGTACACGCGCGAAAGGCGATTTGCTGACGCACTCAGTCTTGCCCGCGAGCTGGCGGCAAAATATCCGCGCAACTATCTCTTCAGATTGGAAGCAGCGGATGCATTGGTGACACAGGCGGCCTTCGAACGTAAGGCCAACCACACTGCCGCGGTGGCGAATGCGGAACGCGAAGCCTTCGCATCTTTCGAAGAGCTGTTGCACGACCGCAACGTGCGAGACACCGCGGCGCGCGCTCTCGATCTGATTCATTTCAAATACGGCGAGACGTTGCTGACAGCGGGACAGGCAGAGCGCGCGGCGAAGGAGTTTATCGCCGTTACAACTGTAGCGGGAGCAGATCAGGGGCTGGTTACGATGGCCCACCTTTACGCGGCGCACGCCTTCGACGTCGCCGGCAAACGCAGCGAAGCGCTGGTCGAGTATCGTGCGGTGCTTACTCGGCCGAACGTCTATGATGCGCATGACCTGGCGCAGAAGGGACTGCGCGAGCCCTTCAAAATGGAAATTGCCTCAATGTCCAATCGCGACGAACTATGAGTCGGGCCACCAAAAATGATCCGGAACGAACGCGACTGCGGAACAGTCGTAGGGCCATGGCCGGACAAACACGCCCGCGGAGATTGCTTCTCTGCCTCGACGGCGTGCCCTACGAATTGATGAAGGCGGCAAAAGAGCGCGGCCTCTTTGACAAATTCCGCACTCCTTCCCGTCTGCTCTCGCCTTTTCCTACGATGACGAACATCGCGCTCTCAGCGATGCTCGGCGCTTCGGTGCCGCTTGGATACGAGACGATCTACTTCGACCGAACCGCACGTGAAATGCGCGGTGGCATAAACAAGTACATCGGCCGTCGCACGCCGGATAAAATGCCATCGACTTACATGGACCAGCTCGATTATCAGGAGCCGTTGCCTTTTGAATTTCTCGTTTATGTCGCTCCGGAAACTGTCTGGCGCGCCGATCTAAGGCGTTTTCGCGAACGGTTTCGCGCCGCACCGCAAGACCGGGACTATTTCGCTTTTCTCAAAGGGACCGACGGCCTGCTTCACATTCGGGGCGCTGAGCGCCTCAACATCGCGCTTGCCTCACTGGACCAGTTGCTGCGCGAGATCCAGGACTGGTGCGGGGCGGAAACAGAGATCGTGATGTTTTCCGATCACGGCATGAACCTGGAGAAAAACCGTCGCGTGCACTTGCAAACGCATCTGCGCCGCTGTGGCTTTCAGATCACAGGAAGCTTGCATGGCACGAATGACCGCAGTGTTGCTCTGCCAACTTTTGGCCTCATCGGTTTCGCGGCACTGTACTGCCCCGACGGCGCGGCGGCAACACTGGCCGAGACGCTTGTCCCCCTCGAAGGGATTGACTTTGCGCTCTACCGTGAGGGCGCGGTCATGACTGTCAAAGGTGCGCGCGGTACCGCGCGTGTCCATAGGCGAGAGAATGGTAGTGATGCGCTTTACCGCTATGAATTGATTGAAGGCGACCCGTTGCAACTTGCATCCGCCGTGCGCAGCCTGGGAGAAGACGGAGTATTGAATGACGATGGTTATGCTCCCAATGCAATTTGGTCCGAGCGCACCGCCGCACATATCTATCCCGATGCTCTCGACAACCTTTACACCTCGGTCACTACAACTCGTGTTTGTCATCCTGCCGATGTGCTCGTCAGCCTCCTTGACGGCTACTACTTTGGCTGGTCAGCGTTTGAGCATATCGTTAATTTGGTTGCCACGCATGGCAACGCGCTGCGGGCCAGTACCAGCGCTTTCGTCATGAGCACACATCGGACCCTTCCGGAATACGTGCAGACAAGGGATGCGCAGCAGGTACTGCGCGGTTGATGATGCGCGTATTGAAGATTTGCTCACAGCAACAATCTAGGATAATCGCCTTGTCCGGGTAGCGTCACGTATCGTTTTGCAACGATCCCATCAGCTGTAACCATGAGCGGCCGTGCAAATGATCAAAACTGGGAACCGAATTGGGTCCTCTTATTGGTCCCGCCGTTGTTGCTGTTCATAAAGGATTTCATCGCCATAAACGCGATGCTTGCGACAGAACCTGGAATCACCGCGCGAACGAAATTGTACTTTATCTACTCGCAACTTCCGGGCGCACTGTTTTTTGGTGACCTAAATGGAGCGATGCTCTTTAACTATGTTCTTGCCTTTGTTGTCGGTGGGCTCTTGTGGTTCATTGCGGCACGTCGCCCGCGTAGGAACGCCAGCTAACAAATTGTTGGCCTGGAGCATGGGGAGCGTTTCTTAGCTCAGCAACAATCTAGTATCCCAATATCGTTGTTCCGCTCTTCTTGACGCGCCGCCCTGTCACCGCGTACAAAGCTACGGATGACATCCTCCATCGACACCGTGGCCGGTTCAATGGCCGTCGAGACGTTCGATCTCGTGCGCCGCTTTGGCGATTTTGCGGCTGTCGATCATATCGATCTCAAAGTCAACCGCGGAAGCTTCTTCGGGTTTCTCGGGCCAAACGGAGCTGGAAAATCGACGACGATCAAAATGCTGACCGGACTGCTCGGGCCAACCAGCGGAAAGATCCGCGTACTCGGGCGAGACATTGAAACCGAGCCGCTCGCAGTCAAACGCCGAATTGGCGTCGTACCGGAAGACCTGAATCTTTTCGAGAGATTGACGGGCGCCGAAATGCTCGCGTTCACCGGACGCATGTATGGCTTGCAAAAGTCAGAGATCGCCGAGCGCGCGCCGGAGCTTCTTTCTTTGATGGATTTGCAGGACGAGCCGAAGAAACTGATTGTTGAATATTCTCATGGCATGAAGAAGAAGCTTTCGCTCGCTTGCGCGCTGATTCATCGCCCGGAGATCCTCTTTCTCGACGAGCCGTTCGAGGGCGTGGACGCGATTGCTTCACGCACGTTGAAAGATCTGCTGACAAAGTTGACGGCCCGCGGTCTGACGGTGTTTCTCACTTCGCACGTGCTCGAGATCGTCGAGCGCCTGTGCAGCGATATCGCGATCATTTCTCAGGGCAAACTGCTGGCTTCCGGTTCGCTCCAGGAATTGCGAAAAGGAATTCAGATCGCAGACGATGGCCGGCGGGAAGGCCAGCCGATGTCGCTTGAAGACTATTTTATTCACGTCGTCGGCGGCACACGCGGTGTCGGCGAAGAGGAGGTTCTGCAGTGGCTCGGATGAACAAGTCCGACGAGTTTCAGTCTGTCGTCCTGGTGGAAGGAATTCTCAAGTGAGTCGAGCGACAAAGTGAAGGTCGTCGGATATTTGCGGCGGAGCTACTTCAGCACACTCGCCGTCAAATGCGAAGCGTATTGCGCTGAGTGATAAACACGCTCGGTGGCTCTCTGAAAATCCGCATCGCGGCCCAATTTATAGTTCAGCATAAACTTTTGCGGGTTGCGCGCGACGAGCGGAAACCACGTGCTCTGGATCTGCACCATGATGCGATGCCCTTTCTTGAAGGTGTGCACGATGCCCGGCATCACATAAGAGATTTTCGTTGGCGTGTTTGGACTCAACGGGACGGGCTTTTCAAAGCTGTTGCGAAAGCGCGCGGGAAAAGGTTCGCCGCGCAGGAGCATTTCGTAGCCGCCGGGCGCAAACACGCAGGCAGCCGAACTGTCAGGCGGGCGCATTCTTTCGGGTTGACCGTTGGGCAGCTTCTTTCCCGTTTCCGGATATTGATAATCATCCGGAAAGACGTCGATCAGTTTGACGATGAAATCCGAATCCGTCCCGCTCGAGGAAACGAAAAGCTCCGGTTTGATGTTTCCCGCCACCGTAAGGTCCTCAGTCAGAGGATCGGTCTGATAAACGAGAACGTCCGGGCGTCCGGCGACAAAGCGTTGATCTTCGGTCATAAAATCGCGCGGATAGTTGAGCGTGATCTTTTGCGTGTAAGGAACCGGATTCATCGGATCACTGACGTACTCGTCGTAAAGCGACTGCCCGGCCATTGGCGGATGCTTGCCCGTTTTTCCGTCGCCAAATACAAGTCGGCCGTCGGCCATTAGATACAGCGGCGTGTCAGTCGAAGCTGTAGGCGACCAGTTAGCAAAGTCCGTCCAGCGGTTCGCGCCGGTATCGAAGACGTTGACATCTTTGATTTGTGAGATGTCGCCCTTGTCTTTCAAAAAGTAATTGAAGAACGGCAGCTCAAAGTGTTCGCGGTAATAGACGCCCGTCTTCCCTCCGAAATAAGCCGTGCCGAGCCACTCGCCGTCCGAGCGCGCCCAGCCACCATGAAACCACGGGCCCATTACGAGGACGTTGAAAATGCCCGGATTCTGGCGTTCGATCGATTGGTAGGTATTGAGCGCGCCGAAAAGATCTTCATTGTCATACCAACCGCCGACAGTCATCACCGCGGCGTGGATGTTCTTCAAGTTCGGAAAAATGTTACGTGCTTTCCAAAACTGATCGTAGTTCGGATGCGCCATCATCTCATCCCAAAACTTGATGCGCGTGCCGAGCTGCTTCGCGTAAATGTCGCCGGCATTACGCAAGCCTCCCATCGCCAGGTACAAGTTGTAACCGTCCTGCGATGGCGGTCGGAACGGTTTAAGATAAGCGCCGATCGAAGTCGGTGACGGGCGCGGCTGACCGAAGCCCGCAAAAAAAGCGTAGTTCTGCGCGAGAAACAGCGCGCCGTTGTGATGCATGTCATCGCCATGAAACCAGTCAGAAACTGGGGCCTGCGGCGAGATCGCTTTGACCGCCGGATGATTGTCGATCCCCGCCATCGAAGTGTAGAAGCCCGGATACGAAATGCCGTAGACGCCGACGCGCCCGTTGTTATTCGGAATGTTTTTGATGAGCCAATCGACGGTGTCGTACGTGTCTGACGTCTCGTCAATCTGTTTGCCGGTCTTGTTCGGAATGTAGGGGCGAACATCCATGTATTCGCCTTCACTCATCCAGCGCCCGCGCACGTCCTGGTAAACGAAGATGTAGCCTTCTTTGGCAAACAACTCGTCGGGTCCGAGCGACGTTCGGTACTTGTCCGCGCCATACGGAGCGACGCTGTACGGCGTGCGGTCGAACATGATCGGATATTTCTGCGACTTGTCTTTCGGCAGATAGATCGAAGTGAACAGCTTCACGCCGTCGCGCATCGGGATCATCTGTTCCATCTTTGTGTAATGAGCTTTGACGTCGGCTTCCGTCTGGGCGTTAGCAATGAAGGCGGCGCAAAAGGAAAGAAGAAGCGCGGAAAGAAGAACAGAAAAGAATCTTCGCGAGTTCATTGGCGTGCTCCTGATTGTCGGATTCAAAGTGCGAGCGCAGTATAACTCAGGCGGTGTTGAGTGATAAGGGAGAGAAAGCGTAGGCAGTCGTTTCGATCTCTCGGTGGATGAGATTATCATTCACACCTGACTTCAGCGACGTGGTGGGATGGCGTATTGATAGTCTTAGAGCGCGTCGATCAGCAAGTCTTTGGCGGCAAAGGTAAAGCTCGGACGTTTGCGGCCCTTCATATACTTCGCCGCAGTTTGCGAGAGTGCGGTCACCAGGATAGGCAACGCGATGGTGGCGTCGCAGTTCACGTAAGCCGTATGCGCGCCGCGAGCAAGCTTGCCGTAAACCAACCCTTCGTCAAACGAGACGGCGTTGGAACGGCCGCCTGGATGCGGCGCATCCGTGGCGATCTGAATTGCGTACTTATGACCGTGATGATGGTTTTTGAGGATCGTCGTCGAGGTCTCAGTTTGCTGGATAAAACTCTTAGTGGTGCCACCGCCGAGATTGATCACTCCGGTAACACGGGCCCGCACGCTGATGTTCATCAGGTCCAGAACGTCCTGGACAATATCAAATTGAAAATTGTTCTTCTTCTCAAACCGTGCTGCTGCTATCCCAACCGCGATGCCACTGTCGGCAATCGCGGGGCAAAAGATCGGCACGCGCGCTTTGTAAGCCGAAGTCATCACGCCATCTTCAGTCGCAATCTCTGCCAACTCGCGGCCGAGCAGATGGAGAAACTCACGCGTTGAGTATGGCCGCGTCTGGTCGAGTTGATTCGTAAAGCCGCCAACCCACTCGTTCGCTTCGTGATACTCTTCGTCGCTCGCGAGCAAGTCCCACATCCGGCTGATCTGGGCAGAGTCCAGTTCGGCGTCGGTCATGTTGGGATGGGCCTGGAAGTGATACCGCCCAAGAGTCTCGTGAAGATCGTGAAACAGCATTGACCCGGACAGCACGAGCACGTCAACGAAACGGTTCTTGATTACATAAGCCAGCAAACGCCGCATGCCCGCGGGGATCAGTGCGCCCGAGGCGGCCACCATGATGGTGGTATTGTCGCCAAGCATATCCAGCCAGATGCGGTGGGCCTCAGCCAACTGTCGACCGCCAAAACCGGCTCCTTCCATCTTTTCCAGCAGGCCGGCGACGGAACGATCTCGGTCCACCTGGACTGGACGCGTCGGCGTAATCAGGTACTTGGATGCTTTGGGTTTTCGCTGCGTGACCATAAGAGTCTCAACCTCTCAAATCGTTCGAGTCAATCGCCTCTGCGCCTCGAGCGTGGACCTGTTCCGTTAACCGCGAGGTAGGTGTAGGCGGTGTAGCGCGATTCGTAGAATTCGGCGATTTCGGTGCCCTCGGCTTCACTCAATTCGCCATCTTTGACGCGCTGATTGATCAGTCGACGAAAGCCATCGTGCAAAAGCGAGCGTTCGTAACGGGCACGCTCGGCAGCTTCGCCAACCGTCGTGCCTCGAATTACTTTCTTGATCAGGTAGCCTTCGTCATCAATGTAGATGTGCGCCTCGTGCGGCGCGCCGAAAAGATTGTGGTTATTACCCATGACCTCCTGATAGGCGCCCACGAGCATGAAGGCGAGATAGTACGGCTCGCCCTGGACCAGCGGGTGAAGCTCGAGCACGTGCTTGACATCGTGGAGGTCAACAAACTTATCGATGACGCCGTCGGAGTCGCAGGTGATATCGCAGAGCGTGGTGTACTCGCTGGGTGGTTTGTTCAACCCATGAATCGGGACAATCGGGAACAACTGGTCGAGCGCCCAGTGATCCGGAACTGAGCGGAAGACCGAAAAGTTCGTCAGATACTTTGCGCACAAGAGCCGTCGCAGATCGTCAAACTCTTCTGCCACGTATTTTGCCTGTTGCGCGTATTTATCGGCGCGTTCACAAACGTCCCAGAAGAGCACTTCGCCTTTTGCCCGATCTTCCAAGGAGATCAGACCCAGATTGAAGAGGGTGAAGAGTTCTTCGCGGTGCTCCAGCGCGTCGTGATAGTACTCGCGATAGTTCTTGACGGTGATCGATTCGCGCAAGTCGCTCAATTCGATCACTACCTGCGGGTCGTCGTCGTCAAGTTCAATTGGCGTGATGTCTTCGACTACAGTCTCGATCTCGTCCAGCACGTTTGTGATCAGGATGGCGTGATAGGCGGAAAGAAAGCGACCCGACTCCTGAATGATCGTCGGATGCGGCACGTTTTCGTCATCGCAGACCTGTTTGATCGTATAAATCACATCGTTGGCAAATTCCTGTGCGCTATAGTTGGCCGACGAATCAAACGCGGTTTTCGAGCCGTCGTAATCGACTGCCATGCCGCCGCCTACGTCAAGCAGATCGATCGGCACTTTCATCTGATAGACTTTGGCGTAGACACGTGCCGCCTCTTTCATCGCATTCTTGATTCGCTTGATGTCGGTGAGCTGCGAGCCAATATGGAAATGTAGCAGCCGGAGCATATCGATGCGATCAGCCTCTTCGAGGCGGCGCACGACTTCCAGAAGCTCGGTAGTGGTCAATCCGAACTTCGCCGCTTCGCCACCGGATTTTTCCCAGCGACCAGAGCCTTTCGAATACAGCTTCACGCGCATTCCGATCATCGGCAGCGCGCCTTCGTGCCGCGCGGCGATATTCAAAACATGGTCGAGCTCGTTGAGCTTCTCGATGACGATGACGACTCGTTTTCCGCAGTTCGCTCCAGCGAATGCCAGCTCAATAAACTCCTCGTCTTTAAATCCATTCAGGACCAGGAGGCTGTCCGGCGATTGCTCGAGTGCCAGCGCAGCGTAGAGTTCGGCTTTGGAACCGGCCTCCAGTCCGAAGTCGTACCGGGAGCCTTCGCGTAGATATTCTTCAACGACCGAGCGCTGTTGGTTGACCTTCATGGGGTAGACACACATGTGCGCGCCCTGGTATTCAAACTCGCGTATTGATTTGCTGAATGCGCGCTGGAGTTTTCGCACCTGGCCTGCTACCAACTGCGGAAAACGTAGCAGCACTGGTGCGGTAATCCCGCGCCGGGCCAGATCATCGATGATCTCTTTGAGGTCCGCAGAGCGCGGGTCGCCCTCGCCGGGGTGTACGATCAGATTGCCCTTGCGATTAACGTCAAAGTAGCCGGCGCCCCAATTTTCGATCCCGTAGGTTTCGAGCGTTTGCTCAATTGCCGTGGTCAATTCGCGGTCTCCTGCCTTGCCCCTCGTACTTTTGCGCGCGTTACTCTCCTCGCGGAATCGTACTTGTACATCATCCGAATCGAGTAGCGGAGAATTCTTGGATGGAACGCTTAGTTGCGCAATGTAACAGAAAACTAAGGGTCGGTCTATAACTTTTTTTGTCCCCAAATGCGGCGGCGGAAGAGTTAAGTCTTGAGTCTCAAAGCATTTAGGTCGGAAAGGGGGCTTCTTCCTCTTCGAGGCCACACGGATGTTTGCGACCTAGACCTTGACATAATATGCTGCGTCACTATAATGCAGGTTTTTTTACGCGCCGTCGTTCCGATGACGATCGCTTCGTCCCGCAGATCAGACAGGGTTTCCAAACACTTCGCACCAAACACCACGCCGGGGCGAAGGGCACCCCTAACACTCCCAACAACCTTCAGGAGAACACATGAACGCAAAGACTGTCTTGAAATATGCCTCTGACCAGGGGGCAAAATTTGTTTCCGTACGTTTTACCGACCTGCCGGGCTCATGGCAACACCTGACTTTCCCGATCGGAGAACTATCCGAGGGAGTCTTTGAGGACGGATTCGGCTTTGACGGATCGTCAATCCGTGGCTGGGCGGCAATCCACGAGTCGGACATGCTGCTGGTGCCCGATGCGTCACGATTCTGGATGGATCCGTTTGCCGAGGAGCCGACTCTTTGTTTGATCGGCAATGCCGTGGACCCGATCACTAAAGAGGGTTACGCCTTCGATCCGCGCGCGGTCGCGATTCGCGCCGAAAGCTATCTTAGATTTACAGGCCTGGCAGACACCGCCAACTTCGGACCGGAAGCCGAGTTTTTTGTCTTTGACTCAGTGAAGTATCACAACGAGCAGAATTCCGCCGGCTACTCCATCGATTCTGATGAAGGCCACTGGAATACCGGTCGCGATGCTGATGAGTTTCGCGGCACGAATCTCGGCTATCACATCCGCGGCAAGGAAGGCTACGTCCCAGTTCCGCCCACCGACTCGTTGAGCGATCTTCGTTCCGAAATCTCTTTGATCCTGGCGAAGTGCGGCATCACCTTTGAATGTCATCACCATGAAGTAGCGACCGCGGGTCAGTGTGAAATCGATTTTCGCTATGCGACGCTGCTGGGCACGGCCGACAACCTGCAGATATTCAAATATGTAGTTCGCAATACTGCTTACCAGTATGGCAAAGCGGCGACCTTCATGCCCAAGCCGCTCTATGGTGATAATGGATCGGGAATGCATTGTCACCAGTCGCTGTGGAAAGGTGATAAGCCGCTGTTCGCCGGTGACGGCTACGGCGGGTTCTCTGAAATGGGACTCTACTACATCGGCGGACTACTGAAGCACGCCGCCGCCATCGTCGCGTTCGCGGCGCCAACGACTAACAGCTATAAGCGACTGGTTCCCGGATTCGAAGCGCCAGTCAATCTTGCTTACTCGGCGCGCAATCGTTCCGCGGCGATTCGCATTCCGATGTTCCACACGAATCCAAAGCTGAAGCGTTTGGAGTTTCGTCCGCCCGATCCTTCTTGCAATCCCTACCTGGCGTTTTCGGCCATGGTGCTCGCTGGACTCGATGGCATTCAGAATCGAATTCATCCGGGAGAACCGCTGGACAAAGACATCTACGATCTCTCACCGGAAGAGTTGAAAGATGTGCCGAGTTTGCCGGGTTCGCTCGACGAGTCGCTGAAGGCGCTCGAAGCCGATCACGAATTTCTGCTAAAGGGCGACGTGTTCAGCCCGCAACTGATCGACCGCTGGATCCGTTACAAACGCGAAAAGGAGATCGACGCGCTGCGCCTGCGGCCGCATCCGCTCGAGTTTGCGCTTTACTTCGACGTCTAGAGCCGTAGACTTTGATTTACTGCACATGGTCCGGAGATTGAGCAATCAGCCTCCGGACCATTTTCGTAGTGATCATTCGCGCAACGATTCGCCCTCTTTCGAACGAACGTTCGTCTTCGTGGATTCACCTCCTCACGTTGTAAATGGCGCTCAGAAATTGAGCTTCAGCGCGAATTGAATCAGCCGTGGGTTGTTGCTGGTCGAGGTGATGCGGCCGAAATCGCCCGGATTGATGATCTGTCCGGTGTTTTGATCGATGCTGCCACCTGATGAAGAAACGGCGTTGAGGTTGCTGATCGGGTTGGCAAGGTTCACATGGTTGAAGAGATTGAAAAACTCTGCGCGGAACTCGATGGTCTTTGACTCGCCAAACGGAAAGCGTTTGATCACCGAGAAGTCTACATTTGCCTGTCGAGGCCCTCGCAACACGTTGCGCCCGACATTGCCAAAGTCAGTTCCCGTCGCGGCCGCAATGGCTGTTCCGTTTGAACTGGAAATCAGTTGACCGGCCAGAACAGTCGGACGAGCGAACGCAAGTGGGTTGAAGGAGTAACCTGGTGGAATGTTGCTGGTCGCCGCCTCGCCCGGTGCCCAGTTTGGTCGCGCCAGCGCATTGCCCCCACCGGACAATCCATATAGTGAGCCAGCGCCCGTGTCGACGATGTCAATTGGTAAACCAGACATTGCGGTGATGATACCTGCGACTTGCCAATTCGATAACACCAACCCGCCAACAGTTGACCTCGCCGCAAAAGCTGGTCGTGGTAAGTCCCACAGATAGCTCAAGACAAAGCGATGCGTTCGGTCAAAGTCAGACACGCCGCGATTAGCACGATTATCAAGCTGGTTGCCAAGTATGAAGCCCGAATCAGCAGTTTGGCCCGTGCTAAAAGCCCCGCCCGAGGCATTGTCAATCGACCTGGCATAAGTATAGGAGCCGAGGAGTTGGAGGCCCTTTGATAGCCGCTTAGTCAAACTGATCTGTAGAGAGTTGTAAGTTGACTGGGCCGTCGTCTGTCTCTGTCCGAAGCTGTTGATTGAGACACCCTGAAACGGCGCTCGAAGTTGAGCATTTGCGGGTGTATTGGTTGTAATCAAATCTCCTGACAGGCCTAATGCGCGGAGCACATCGTTGATGATCGGTTGTTGCGGGCTTGCCAGCCGCGCCTGATTGATGCCGACATTCCGGAACAAGTTGAGCCCGCGACCGCCCACGTAGGCAACCTCCAGCAGCAAGTCTCTGCCCACGGCGTACTGCCCACTCAAGTCGTATTGATAAGAATAAGGGGTGCGGAGATTGCGGTCAAAGACTTGATCCGCCAGATCAATTCCTTCCACAAACCTCGGGAATGTGTCTGCCGACGGCAGGTGGAAAAAGGGATCCGCGAACGGTGGACTCTCACTCCTTTCTCTCCTGCCGATTATATAATTTGGCGGCAACGTGATGGCGTTGCCCAGGTGAGTAAGTGATGTGCGCGAGTAAAATATGCCGTACCCGCCACGCACGACCAGGCGGTCCGAATCAAGTGGCGAGTAGGCAAAACCAAGGCGCGGCGCAAAGTTGTTTGGATCGTTGCTCGTGACCACACGCTTGCCGACATTTGGCACATCCGGCAGATCGTATTGCGGAATCACATTGCCCGCTTGCACAAAACCGCCAACGGGTGGACCGCGCGGAATGCTACCGACGACAAGCAGGCGCGGTTTGTAGAGTGCCGGGTCGAAGGTCGTGATGCGCCCGCGCGTGTCATAGGCCGGCAAATCCAACTCATAATGCAATCCAAAATTGAGAGTGAGATTCCGGGAAAACTTCCAGTCATCCTGAACAAACAAGTTGTAATCAGTCGCGCGAAGACTGCGGTAGTTGATACCCGTTCCGAAGATCGACGCATTAACATTGCCAGTGAGGAAATCATTGAAAGAACTGAAGTCTATCTGCCCGCGGCTGTTCAGGTTCAGCGTGATGTTGACTTGGTAGGAAATGACTTCGACGCCCGTGCGAATGCCATGCTTGCCGCGGGTGATCGAGAGCGTATCCGCAAGTGTAGCTGAAGGTGAGGTGATCTGCTGATCAATTTGCGTGCTCGCCGTTCCGAAAGCTATCCCGCCGGCATTAGGCGCGATGCGAATCAGCGGCAGGCCCGGAAAAGTACTGCCATTGGATTGGGCCACCAAATAGCGCGGGGGTCTGCGGCGCGTTCGAGAAGAAGAATTTCGCCGCCAGCCAGTTCCGCTCGTTGACGCGGTAATCAATATTGGTGTTGAACTGATCCTCGCTGTAAGTTGAAACTGCAGAGCCGGAATAACGACCATTGGCCTGAGGTGTTGGGATAAGGAATTGGCCATTCGGCAACTTCGTGTTCAGTAGCGTCACCGCCACGGGATGGATTAAAGACAGTTTGAATGTTTGACGTAGCGTCGCCGCCGAACGGTCGTTCGTCAGACGCGGATCAATCAGGACACTGGATGACAGACTATTGGATGATGCCCCGTTGCGCTCTCGCGCAGCTTGATATGAGACGAAGAAGAAAGCTTTGCCTCTCTTGAAAGGACCGCCGAGCAGACCACCGAAGATATTACGTTTCAGAACAGGCCGCTTTGCGCCCGCACCTTTCAAAAACGGATTGTTGGCATTCAGGGCATCATTACGGAAGTACTCGTAGGCAGCTCCATGAAAGTCATTGGCGCCGCCCTTGGTGACTGCTTGAATGTTGCCGCCGCCGGAGCGCCCAAAGGTGGCATCATAAAGCGAGGTCTGCACTTTGAATTCCTGAATAGTTTCGGGCGCTGGAACTGCGATCCGCGCTGAGCCATTACCGATTATGTAGTTAGCATCGACTCCGTTCAGTTGGTAGTTGTCCTGATTTGCGCGCGCGCCGTTGACTGAGATGTTCTGCGAGTTACGGCCCACTGCGGTGTTGTCAGGAAGCTCAACGGAGGTGCCTGGCGACAATCCGAGAAGTTGTGTGAAGTTGCGCGTCGCCAGCGGCAGTTCCGAGACTGCGCGCGAGTAGACCACGCGGCCAAGCTGGGGACCATCTCTCTGGATCAGGGGAGGAGCGGTGCTGATCGTAACCGATTCTTTCAGGTCTCCAACTTCCAAACTTGCACTGACGACGATGGTTTCAGTGATAAGGATCTGGACATTATCGGAGACGGCTTGCTTGAATCCGTTTGCGATGATCGTTACCCGATATGTGCCGGGTGGCAACAGCGGTACCGCATAGCTGCCTTCACCATCAGTGGTGACTTTCCGTTCATCGCCGGTTGCTTTACTGATAATGCTCACCTCGGCTCCGGCGATTAGTGCGCCTCCTTCATCTTTAACGGTTCCGGCGATGCGGCCGGTGGTCTTGCCCTGGGTGAGAGCAGACACACTCGGAGGCAAAAAGAGAAAGGCCAAAAATAAAAGTAATGAGACTGCTTTTCTGACGAACATCGCCATTCCCAAAGCCAACAAGAGTCGAGACTCAATCTTCAGGTTGTGTTTTCCAAAAAGGATAAGCTGAAGTTTGACATCATTGCGCGAGTCCAACTTGCCGCTTTAGGTCTTGGAACCTCGGGTCTAATCGCAAAGTATCGAACCTCGGATCCACGTTGAGATAGATCAGCTGGCCCGCGCGCTCGTCATAAGCTTTCTGTAGCTGCTCAAAGGCTTCATTCTTCTCGCCCAGGCCGGCGTAAATCAACGCTTGATTGTCCGGCGACACGTATTGATGCTTTGAATACTCCTTCAGTTCTTCCAGTACTCTCTGAGCTTCGCCCTTTTGTCCCGAAATAGCATAGGCATGGCCAAGTGCTGCAGTAGCTTCAGGGTTGCCCTTCGATAGAGGGATTGCTTTCTTAAACTCTGCGATGGCCTCTTCGTATCTGCTCATTTGCTCGTAAGCCTGACCGAGGTAGTAATGCGACCAGAAGTTTTCGCCCATCTCAAGCGTCCCCAGGCATTTTTGTATTGCCTGATCGTACTGGCGCATGCGCAAGTAATACCAGCCAAGATGCGCGTTCCACTGCAGATCCAGCGGATCGATCTCCAGGAGGCGCTTGCTCTCAGAAAGAGATTCGGCTGGGCGGCCGAGTGCAATGAGCAGATGCGAGTAATTATGGCGAGCTTCAGCATAATTTCCGTTCAACTCGATCGCTCGTTTGAGCTCTCTTTCAGCACCCGCAAGGTCCCAATTATCCCTCTTGACGCGTGCTTGCGCATGGTGAGCCTCAGCGAGAGTGTCATCAAGCTCCAACGCTTTGGTTGCGGCCGCAATAACTCTTGGATAGGCCTCCATCGGCGAGAGTGTTCCACGCGCCCCAAGCGTGCTATAGGAAGAAGCCAACCCGGCATACGCGAGAGCAAACTTCGGGTCCAGTTCGATCGCCCGGTTGAAATATCGAATGCTTTCCTGCAACTCTTGAGGTGTAAGCTTACGCATGTGGTAGCGGCCCTTCCAATATGCCTCCTGAGCTTCAGTACTCTCGGTGTAATGTTTAGCTACTTGCTTCTGCTCAGCGCTGCTCAATCGGAGGCGCAATTGTCTTGTTATGTCTCGTGAGATTTCTTCCTGCAAAGCAACAATGTCCGCCAGCTTATAGTTATACCGCTGTCCCCAAAGGTGGCGATTGTCTTTAGGATCGATGAGTTCAGTGCTGATTGAAATGTCATCTCCGTGACGAGTAAGTCTGCCCATCAGCAACGCGCGCACATTCAAGTCACGCCCAATCGCCCGCGGATCTGTTTGCTTTCCCTTGTAGCGCAACACGGAATTGAGTGAGCTGACTTTGAGGCTGGGAAGTTCCGACAGATTATTGATAATGCTGTCGCTAATTCCCTCGCTAAGATACTCAATATTGGGATCAGCACTAACATTGACGAACGGCATCACTGCGACCGAATCGATTGCTTCACTTGGTCTGGTCAGATAGAAGATGCCTGCAGCTGCCACTGCCAGACCTAAGAGGCCAACCGCCGCTGCCCACCTGTGTCGTCCGATCGCCGTCGTAATTCGTTGAATGATTGTGGTGTTGTATGCAGGAAGCAGGGCTACGCTGCCGGCCACCGGCAAGGCTTGCGCCGCTACGCTTCCGTGGCCATTCGTCTCTTCCTCTTCGATGATGAGATGAACGCCACTCTCTTCAGTGACAGTTGTTACCGGCGCGATCGACACGGTGTCGCTGACGGGTCGATCGAAAATATACCCACGTCGCGGTACTGTCTTGATCATCAGTTGCGCGTCATCATTCAAGGCGCGACGGACTTCGATCAAGCACTGCACGAGTGAATCGTCAGTCACCGCGGTGTCAGGCCAGATGACCCCGATCAATTCAGTTTTGCTGATTAACCGGCCCGGGTTTTCAACCAGGTATTTCAGCGCTTCAAAAGGCTTGGGACGCAGTTTGATTTCTTCACTACCACGCAGCAGGCAGCCGCGCGTCAAATCCAGCGTGAAGCCATCAAAGCAACGTGTTTCGTGAGAGAGCCTCTGCATAAGGAAACCATCAGTTCGCGATTCGGGTCAGTAGGAAGGTCTCTTTCCAATTCTGATCTGTGCTAATCCGCGTTAATCTGCGGCTAATCCTTCGTCTAAGTTGCCCACATCATAGACCCTCTTCGAACCTAGTCAATAGCCTTCGGCGATTCTTCGTCGTTTCCTCGTCACTTGTTCGTCCCTGACTCGTTACTCGCTTTCCAGCAAAGCGTAGATTGCGACGCGCCGAAAGGAGTCACGAGTGAGTAAATACCGACGAATCGAAATCAATGCCTATCACCGCCAGGTGACAGTTGTGTCCGGCGAATGGCGGTCTGGTGATGTGTTCGACGAGCAAGCCGTCCGGACTGACGATGAAGTTTCGCTCGATGACAGCGATTCATGCGAGCCTGTCGAGCCTGATTCGCCCGAGGGCCAACTGATCCTGGTCGAGGCCGTGCGTTCTCTGGAGCAACGCTTAACGCCCGAAGCTCGCGCGTTGATTTCCAGCGGTCAAAATGATCTCGCTCCGGACCGCTCCGCTCTCAAACGCTTTTGCTCGAGGCTGCGATCCTTCTTTCAACCTAACGCACTGCATTCATCACTTGATGAACATCCCGCGGTGAAGCAATCGGTCGAAGACTGATTTCGCTTGGTCAATGTCGCGAACAGTTCGCTTCAAACGTCGCGCCGCAAACGAATAGGAGAAAAGAGATGTTAACGAAAAAGAGAACAACTCGTTCGAGCTTCAAACTTTTGGTTCTGGCAATGTCCATCATCGTGCTTGGTATGCCGTCGGCCCAAGCACAGAAGTATTCCGATTGGTCGCCGCCAGTCAATTTGGGTTCAGCCATCAATTCGACCTTCAGCGATCAGCAGCCGGCGATCTCAAAAGATGGACTGAGTCTGTACTTCACTTCTAACCGCCCCGGAGGCGTCGGCAGCTTTGACATGTACGTCTCGCAGCGCGCGAGCGTCGATGACCCGTGGGGTTCGCCAGTGAACCTGGGACCGACGGTCAATACCACGTTCGATGAGGGCAACCCGGCCTTTTCACGCGACGGGCACTTCCTGTTTTTTCAAAGTAAGCGTCCGGGTGGGCTGGGCGGAATAGATCTCTGGGTCTCACAGCGCGAGCACACACAGGACGATTTCGATTGGCAGCCAGCGGTGAACCTGGGCCCGGGCGTCAATTCGGCTGCCGACGATAACGGTCCCAGTTATTTCGAGAATGAAGAAGATGGCTCGCCGCAACTCTACTTTGGGAGCAGCCGTGCAGGCGGCCTCGGTGCCGCCGATATTTATGTGAGTGAGCAAATGGCCGACGGCTCGTTCGGGCCAGCCGTGTTGGTGACGGAACTGAGCAGCGCATCGAACGAGAACGACCCTTCGATCCGGCATGATGGGTTGGAAATATTCTTTCACTCGAACCGCACTGGTTCAATTGGCACCGCACTCGACCTGTGGGTCGCAACACGCGAGAGCACGCTTGATCCATGGTCAACTCCGGTGAATCTCGGCAGCCCGGTCAACATTGCGTCCCAGGAACAGAATGCGTACTTGTCGTCTGACGGGAAAACGCTTTTCTTCTCCTCCGACCGTCCGGGTGGATTCGGCGGACTGGACCTCTACATGACCACTCGCACCAAACTGCGAGGACAATCAGGGAACTGACGCGCGGAAGCAACCTGGTAGCGCAGGAGTGCGCAATGCATGCGGGACGGCTGCGCTTCCAGAATGATTCTCGCGTCTTTAGATGAACACGGCCTTTTTCGCTCTGATAAGACAGAGGAGGCTCTTATGAAAAACCAAAGAAACCGCGCTCGACTTCGCGTTGCTCTGATACTGGCACTAGTCGGTTTGTTAGGTATCGTCGTACTTGTGCTAGCGCCTTCAAGACGCGCCTCTGCACAGGCGGGTGCGAGTTGGCGCTATACGGGCAATCTCAACTTCGCCCGCGCAGTTCACACTGCGACGCTGCTGCCCAACGGCAAGGTCTTGGTCGCGGGGGGCTCCGATCTTGAGAGCGCGGAGTTGTATAACCCAACGACTGGGGTGTGGAGTAACACCGGGAATCTCAATGCGGCCCGCTCAGAACACACGGCCACGTTACTGCCCAACGGCAAGGTCCTGATCGTGGGGGGCACCGTCGGTGGACCAGAAGATGTCGTCAGTGTGAACAGCGCGGAATTGTACGACCCGGCCACAGGGACATGGAGCAATGCCGGCAATCTCAACATAGCGTTCGCTCGCACTGCGACCCTGCTGCCCAACGGCAAGGTCCTGGTCGTGGGCGGGAACGCGGGGGAGCTATACGACCCAGCCACAGGGACATGGAGTAGTACAGGAAATCCAAATGCCGGGGGTACAGCGACGCTGCTACAAAACGGCAAAGTCCTGGTCGCGGGCACGAACGCGGGGCTATACGACCCGGCCACAGGGACATGGAGTAGTACCGGTAATCTCAATACGGCCCGCTCACAACACACGGCCACGCTACTGCCGAATGGAAAGGTCCTGATCGCGGGGGGCGGTGACTATGTCGGCGGTTTTTTCCACAAATTCAACAGCGCGGAAGTGTACGATCCTGCCACTGGGACGTGGAGCATCACCGGCAGTCTCAACGATGCTCGCGGTTCCCATACAGCGACACTACTGCCCAACGGCAAGGTCTTGCTCGCGGGGGGCTTCAACGATACGGGGCTTCCTAAACGCACGGAGCTGTATGATCCAGCCACCGGGACGTGGAGCATCACCGCCAGTCTTAACACAACTCGGCTTTACCACACCGCAACTCTTCTGCCCAACGGCAAGGTTCTTGTCGCAGGTGGCGTTGATAATACCGCCGAGCTGTACGACCCCGGCACCACGCCGATCTCCATGGACGACCCGCAGCTCTTCGTCCGCCAACACTATCTTGACTTCCTCAACCGCGAGCCGGACCAGAGCGGGTGGGACTACTGGACGAACCGAATCACCGAGTGCGGCTCGGATACTCGCTGCATTCACGAACGGCGCATTGGTGTGAGCGCTGCCTTTTTCATCGAGCTGGAGTTCCAGGACACTGGCTACTACGTCTATCGATTCCACAAAGCCAGCTTCGGTCGTCAGCCCACCTTCACTGAGTTCACCGCGGACCGCGGCAAAGTGATCGGTGGCTCGAATCTGGAAGCCAGCAAGCAAGCCTTTGCCGACGAATGGGTGCAGCGTCAAGCGTTTCGCGACGCTTATCCCATCACCATGAGCAATCCCGAAGTCGTCAACAAGCTTTTCGATTCTGCTGGTCTGACGTCGCCGCGCTACGAACAGCAGCGGCAGCAGGAGATTCTGGCTTTGAACGCCGGCCGTAGCCGTGCGCTCGTCTTGCGCGACGTGATCGAAGTTCCTGATTTCAAGAACATCCCTGATCCAAACGATCCTCGTTACAGTGAAATCAAGCAGACCAGCCAATACAACCCCGCCTTCGTACTGATGCAGTACTTCGGCTATCTCCGGCGCGATGTTGATCGAGACGGCTACGACTTCTGGCTGGACGTGATCAACAACCGCGAGCCGAACAACTACCACGGCATGGTCTGCTCATTCATCACGTCGCGAGAGTATCAGTTGCGCTTCGGCTCAGTGGTAACACGCAGCAATGCCGACTGCGGTCGATAGACGACGACGTTAACCGCGCCCTAGCTCCGTAGGAGCACAATGTTTATAGCACCGCGAGCACCAAATCAATCGCCAGCTCCGGAGGAGCGAAATGTTTCGGACGACGGAACAATCAACCAGGCGTTACATTCCGCTCCTACGGAGCTTCCGAAATATTTTGTCAGTGAGAATCTAAAAACATCTCGTCCCTACGGGACTGGTTCCGCAGCGGCGACAACTCTGTAAAAAAACAAGAGGTGACTACTAAGAGGTGATGACTACAGAGGAGGCTCGTATGAAAAACAAAACAAATCACGCTCGACACCTATGCGGCCTGGCATCGGCACTGGTCGGATTAGTGATTGGATTTGCCGTGCCCTTAGCTTCCACAACCGGGGCAGCTTCGGTACAGCGGTCAAGTCCTGCCTCGACATCGACTGCAGTCAGCAAAGAAAACGCAGAAATCTTGAACAGATGGAACAGCAATGGACCAGACGGAGGGCAGGTGCTCTCATTAGCAATTGACCGAACCAATCCCGCCACAATCTATGCCGCTACAGCTAGCGGGGTATTCAAGAGCACCAATGGTGGTGAGAGCTGGAGCAGCAGTCTGACAAATACATACGTGCAGATAGTGGCGATCGCTCCGACAACGCCGAGTACGCTCTACGCTGCCAGCCGCACCGGTGTGTACAGGACTACCGATGGCGGGACAAGCTGGCACGCAATGAACAACGGATTGACGAATCAGTACGGCTACGCCTATGTAATCGCGCTAGCGGTCGATCCTGCCAACTCAAATGTGATTTACGCTGGTGGCCTGGACACCGGTGTAAGCGGCGGTTATCCGAACATTATCTACAAGAGCACAAATGGTGGCGCAAGCTGGAGTGTAAGCAGGAGCGCGGGACCTTACACAGAGATCAATACGTTGGTGGTTGATCCTACTAACGCGAATACAATTTACGCGGGCGGTGCAATCGGGGCAGCGGGTACGGTATTCAAGACCACTGATGGCGGACGTAGTTGGAGCGAAGCCTACCTGGGTTTCAATAGCGGATACATCGTCCGGGCATTATCGGTTGATCCCAGTAGTCCAAGTACCATCCTCGCGGGAAATGGATACGGCGTTTACAAGAGCAATGATGGCGGCCTACGCTGGAGCGCCTTTAATGATGGCCTTCAAATCCCTGGCGACCCAAATTATTTCTGGGGCGTTAATTCGCTGGCAATCGATCCTGGTAATCCGCGTATTGTTTATGCCGCAACCAGTGGGGGCGTTTTCAAGAGCAGTAACGGGGGAAGCTGGAGTGCACTTAACGGCGGCCTCTCAAATCTCAGCACCAACGCGTTGGCAATTGATCCTGGTAATCCGAGCGTCTTCTATGCGGGCACTGATGACGGCATATTCAAGACTATCGATAGCGGCGCAACCTTAACCGCCGCCAAGGATGGCCTGCATGCTGTCAATATTGGGCTCTTGGCGATTAATCCCGTGAATGCGCGGATGATCTATGCGGCAGCCGATCGGGGCCCGTACAAGAGTGCCGATAATGGCGGAAGTTGGGCTCATGGCGATTTCTATCCGCTCGCGTTTGATCCTCACAACCCGAATACCATTTACGCCCGCGTGGCGGGAAGCGATGGGCTTTCCAAGAGCACTGATGGAGGTGCGACATGGAACAGTATCAACCCCGGCTCGCCTTATGTCTCTTTGGTAGTGATAGACCCGAACAACTCGAACGTCATTTATGCCGTCACTGATGGCCTATACAAGAGTAGCGATGGAGGCGGAAGCTGGAGCGCGGTCGGAAACATCTTGTATTTCTATCCCTCATCACTCGTGATTGATCCCAGCAACTCACAGACGCTCTATGCGATTTACAATGATTGTTATACCACCACCGTGTACAAGAGCGCCGATGGCGGTGCGACATGGATTAAATCGGATGGCAACGGCAGCACGTTTTTCGACGGTGCTTCCGCGCTGGCGATTGATTCAATCAACACAACTACGCTTTATATATCTGCTTGCACATACGGAGTAAACACTTGCGGCATATACAAGTCGATCGACGGTGGTGAAAGCTGGAACCGAACAGGTGCCGAGTTACGGAATGGTGGTGTCTCCTCACTGGTGATTGATCCCGCCAGGCCGAATGTCATTTACGCAGGGATGTTTGGCTATGGCGTGTACAAGAGCACTGACAGCGGTGCAAGCTGGAATCCGCTCAACGACGGTCTGACGAACCTCAACATCAATGCGCTGGCGATGGATGCTTCGGGAAGCTTCTTGCACGCGGGCACCTCGACGGGCGTCTTCGATATTCAACTTTCGATCCCACCACAAGGCAATCAAATCGACGAGGCGCAGTTCTTCGTCCGTCAACATTATCTCGACTTCCTCAATCGTGAGCCGGATGCAGGCGGTCTTGCCTATTGGACGGACCGAATCACACAGTGCGGTCCAGATGTTCGCTGCATTAGTGAGCGACGCATCGCCGTCAGTGCTGCCTTCTTCATCGAGCTGGAGTTCCAGGAGACGGGTTACTTCGTCGATCGCTTATACAAAGCCAGCTTTGGTCGGCAGCCAAACTACAGCGAGTTCACCTTCGACCGCAGCAAAGTGATCGGTGGCTCAAATCTGGAGGCGAACAAACAGGCTTTCGCCGATGAGTGGGTGCAGCGTCACGACTTTGTCGCAGCTTATCCAATCACGATGAGCAACACGGAGGTTGTCAACAAGCTCTTTGATTCTGCCGGTCTGACTGCTTCGATTTTCGACTTGCAACGGCAACAGGAGATTCAGGCGATTAACGCTGGTCGCAGTCGCGCGCTGGTGTTGCGCGATGTAATCGAGATCCCTGACTTCAAGAACATCCCGAATCCAAACGATCCCCGTTACAGCGAAATCAAGCAGACGAGTCAATACAACCCAGCCTTTGTGTTGATGCAGTACTTCGGCTATCTGCGGCGCGATGTTGATCGAGATGGCTACGACTTCTGGCTGGACGT
>WNGG01012309.1_pt1 | contig 23886 bp, 23 predicted proteins | sample 5400661 | NCBI WGS metagenome assembly WNGG01 (sample SAMN13153372, study PRJNA577476) | soil metagenome | isolation source: 100 cm soil or saprolite under Garry oak tree replicate 1 | place: USA:California | collected 2016-06-15
CTTCATCCACCACCTCTTCCACCACCACAACGACGCGTTTGGCGGCAAACGCCACCTCCCTTTGCATACCGAGCAGGCCCCACAACTGTGTATTGCCTCGCCGGTCCGCGCGCTGCGCGTGAAGAATCGCGACATCGGGATGGAGCGGTGGCACGACGGCGATCTTGCCGGTGCCGTAGGGATCGTCGATCAGTTTGATCAGCGGATTCGCCGCGAGCATATCGGAGCCCACGTAGCTACGCAGAGGAAAGAAGGGCGAACGGGACGCGCCGGCCGCATAACGCCCGACCAGGCCGTAATGTGAATATTCCTCCAGCTCCAGCGGGCGGGGAATGGCTTTCTCCACGGCGCGGCGGATGCAGTAAAGCGAGCCGACCCCCGGATTGCCCATGTAGCTGAAAACCAGTTTTCTCCCCACGCCGGCGGCGATCATCTGATCGTAGATCAAGTCCGGCGTCATGCGGATTAACGTCAGGTTTCGGCGCCGCTGGCGGATGATCTCGTGGCCTGCCGCGAAGCAGATAAATGCCGTAAAGCCTTCAATAGTCACAGAGCAGTTGTCGCCGACGTACGTGGCGATGGCTTCCTTCATGGATACGAGCTTATCGGCTTTTGCTCCGTTGTTCATCGTGTCAAACGTGAAATCGCTTCAACCCAAGCTTGTTTGCGCTTTCGAGCACGCGGTCGATGATTTTCTGAGTGTCGCCTAGATAATTCTCCGGCGCTGACAGCGACTGCCAATCCACTGCCCGATCAGGTAGCGCGCCGGCGGCCAAGTTCTTCACGACTTCGATCAGCGGCTTTCTCTCAGATGTAGCGATGCCGCACGCTTTCTTGACCAACTCTTCGGCTTTCGGACGCGGCATCGCTTTTGCCAGCGCAAACACCGCAGCTTCGGCGAGAATGACGTCATCGGCGCGAGCGATATTTTCGCGCATCTTCTTGTCGTCCACCTGGAGGTTCTTTGCCAAATAGAGCGCGTGCTTGAGCGCTCCGCCGGTAAGAGCCACCATCTGCGGCAAGGTTAACCACTCCACCTGCCAGCCGTGAGTCGCGCGCTCATGTTCGTGAATCAGCGCGTTGTGCATCGCGGATAACAGAGATGCGTTGGTACGGGCTGCGGCGACAATGAGCTCACTGGTGATCGGATTGCTCTTTTGCGGCATCGTGCTGCTGCCGCCCCGCCCCTCTTCAGCCGATTCCGCTACTTCTTCTACTTCAGTCTGCGCGAGCAGAATGATATCCTGCGCCATTTTGCCGAGACTCCCCGTGACCAAACTGAGCCAGCCGGCAAACTCCGCGAAACTATCGCGCTGGGCATGCCAGGGCATCACGGGTGTCGCCAACTTCAGCTCTTCAGCGAGCTCTTGCATCACCGCAAGGCCTTTGTCACCGAGCGCGGCCAGCGTACCGGCGGCCCCGCCAAACTGAACTACGAGAAGTCGAGAGGTCATTTGGTTTAGCCGGTCGCCGTGGCGGACGAACGGCGCAAGCCACGCCGCCACTTTCAAGCCGAAGCTAATGGGCAGCGCCTGTTGTCCATGCGTACGGCCGGCGACAACCATCCTTCGGTGGAGATGGGCCAACTCACCTAGGTAGCGCGCCAACTCAGCGAGCCGGTTTTCGAAAACTTTGATGACCGAGCGGAGCTGGAGAACGCAGGCCGTATCCATTATATCTTGCGTCGTTGCGCCCCAGTGCAAATAGGGGGCCGCTTGAGCCCCGACAAGCTTTCTCAACTCCTGGACCAGAGCGATGATCGGAAATCCTGAACGAGCAGTTCCTCTGGCCAGCGCCCCCATGTCGATTTTCTTTGGATCGGTAGCTTTGGCAATTTGCTCTGCCGCCGATGAAGGGATAACACCCACGCGCGCCTCCGCGCGTGCGAGAGCGATCTCCACCTCGACTAGCGCCCGCACTTGCGCGTCATCGTCGATTAGCTTGGCGATCTCTTCATCAGTGAACAACGATCCAAAGATTGACGAGTCGAGGACGGTGGTCATAGCCAAAGATGGTCCAAAGTCCGCTAATTGGCGCTGGCAAATTCACATGTCGAAGAAAACCGTTTCATTCTCTCCCTGAAGCCGAATATCGAACCGGTAAACGGCCTTGCCATTTTTATCCTCTCGATTAGCGATCAGTGTCTTGCGCCGGGCTCTGTTTTTGATCGAAGACAGAATTGGATCGGTTTCATTTACCGTCTCGTCGCCGAAGTAAATTCGCGTAAAGGCATGCACGAGCATACCGCGGGCAAAGACCGTGACGTTGATATGCGGAGCCTGCACGGATTCGTCGGGGCCGGGCACCGGACCGGGTTTCACGGTTTCAAACCAGTAAAGACCCGTTTTGTCCGTGCCAGAGCGTCCCCAACCCATGAAGGCGGGATCCAGCGGCTTCTCTTGCTTGTCATCTTGGTGATTGTAACGGCCATAGGCGTTGGCCTGCCAGATTTCGATCATCGCATCCGGCACCGGCTGTCCGTCCCCGTCGAACAATTGTCCCTCGACCCGAATTTTTTCTCCCTGAGTTGAATCCGACGCAAGCACGTTGATGGTCTTGCGCGTCAGTCCCAAGGAAAAAAAGGGTCCGACGGTTTGCGAGGGAGTTTGCTTCATCGTCCGGGTTCCTCGAAAGGAGTCGCCTCCCGCCCACGGAGCACGATGTCGAACCGGTAACCCAGAGCCCACTCGGGCTCAGTAACATCATGAACGTACGAGGCGATAAGCCGCTGCCGGGCGCTTTTGCTCGGAATCGAGTTCAAAATCGGGTCCAGCGGTATCAGCGGATCGCCGGGAAAGAAAAATTGTGTAACCAGGCGCGTCACAAAGCTCGGACCGAACAGCGAAAGATGGATGTGCGCCGGCCGCCACGCATTGGGATGATTGAGCCAAGGATAGGCGCCGGGCTTAATGGTGAGGAAGCGATACTCGCCCTCTTCGTTTGTGAGGCAGCGTCCGGCTCCGGTGAAATTCGGATCCAGCGGCGCATTGTGCTGATCTACCTCATGATGGTAGCGCCCGGCCGAATTGGCCTGCCAGATCTCGACGAGCGTGTTTGGCACGGGGCGCTCGTCTTCGTCCAGCACCCGGCCGACGACAATCAGCCGTTCACCCATTGCCTCGCCCCCGGTGCCGGCGTTGCGCGTGAGATCGTCGTCACCCGGCTGCACCGCATCGTGCCCGAAGAGCGGACCCGTGATCTCGGAGAGGGTCTGCTTCATCGGCACCAGCCGCTTCAAAGGCGCGCGCTTCACCGACGACTTATAGCCTTTGTAAAGATAGGGCGGATGAGATTTCCAATCGCGCGGTTTGTAGGGCTTGATTTGCATCATGACAACCACCTCGTGGTTTTATTTGCTTTCGCTTTCGAGCTCCTTATAAACCCGTTTGGCGATAGCGAAGGCGCTGTTGGCGGCGGGCGCTCCCGCATATACGGACACCTGAAGAAAAACCTCTCTGACCTCCTCGGGAGTGACGCCAGTGTTACGCGTCGCGCGGATATGCATGGCGAGCTCGTCGTGCTTTCCCATAGCGGCGAGCATCGCGATGGTGAGCATGTGCCGAGTCTTCTTATCGAGCCCAGGCCGCGTCCAAATAGCTCCCCATGCGCCCTCCGTAATGATGCGCTGGAAATCAGCGTCAAATTCAGTTTTGTTGGCCTCGGCCCGCGCCACGTGCTCGGCGCCCAGGACGGACTTTCGCATCGTCATGCCCTTTTCGAATTGATCGTCAGACAATGTGCACCTCCCTAAAGAATTGCATCATACGATCAACAACGGCATCCGGCTGCTCAATACAGATCAAGTGCGCCGCCTGCTGAATCAAAGCAAATTGGGCGCGCGGGATAAGGCGGGCAAGTTCTTTCCCGAGTTCCGGCGGAGTGGCAACATCCTGCTCTCCGCACAGCACCAACGTGGGTTGGCTGATTCGAATTGCGTCCTGCGTAAAGTCCGCGTCCCGCAGCGCGCAACAAGTCCCTAAATAGCCATCCACCGAAGTTCGGAGAACCATATTGGCATAGCCGCGTACCTCGTCATTGCAGCGCCGGCGGGAATCAGCGGTGAACCAACGTTCCATCGAAGGCGCCGCTAACACGCCGAGTCCATGCGCCGTGACCGTCGCGATGCGCTCTTCCCAACTGGCGACTGTGCCGATCCGCGCGCCTGTATCGCAAAGTATCAGCGCGCGCACGCGATCCGGATACGCTATAGCCAGTTGCTGTGCGATCACTCCGCCCACGGACAATCCACACACAACGGCTTCCTTGATTCCAAGCCTATCCAGCAAACCCACCACGTCCCGTGCCAGGTCACCGGCGCTATAAGACGGCGGTGGAGCTTCGCTCAGGCCATGTCCCCGAGTGTCATAGCGGATGACTCTAAAATCCTTGGCGAATTGAGGCGCCATCGCATCCCAAATCCGCAGGTCGCTGCCCAGCGAATTGGAAAACACCAGCGCCGGCTTGTCCGCTGACCCCTCCGCCAGATAATGAAGAACACAATCACCGACATTCAGAAAAGCCATCGACCTGAAACTATCCGAGGGCTTAGCGCAATGTCAACTTGCGTACGGCTCGCCCCTTACAGGTTGCAAAAAAAGAGACTGCATGCTTCGAGAGCCTGTGGACGAAATTTTCCTAAAACCCTCAAACTCTCTCCGTTCCTCCTGAGCTGGTCGAAGGATGGACGGAGAGTTTTATGGCAAACTACTCTCGCCGCCGATTAGACCCTTTGACTTCCCACCGACAACGACCATACAATCAGTCACTGGATGTGCGGAATCTTTGAACATTGAACCTGCAACCTCGTTGAACGTTGAACCTTGAACGTTGAACCGCTTTGACGACTTGAACCGTTTGAACAACTTGAACGATTTGAACAAAGGAAAATAAGGAGGCGATCATGCCGGAACCGCTCGTGCTGGAAGTCTTTTCCGATTTCGTCTGACCCTGGTGTTACCTCGTCACCGGGCGTGTCGAGAAACTCAAAGCGAATTACGATCTAGCGATCAAGTTCACTCACTTTCCACTCCATCCGGAAACTCCTGAAGAAGGCAGCATGCGGGGGCCGGAGGTCATCGCCAGAAACCAGCGCATGCAAGTAAACATGGATCGCGAAGGCTTGCCCTATAATGTCGAGCGCAACATGTCTTACAACAGCCGGCTGGCTCAGGAGCTGGCCAAGTGGGCCGATACCAAAGACAAGGACGGCAAAATTCACGACGCCCTCTTTCGCGCCTATTTCGTGGACGCAAAGAACATCGGCAAGGCCGAAGTTCTAGTCGAAGTTGCCGGGGCGGTGGGCTTGCCTGTGGATGAAGCCACAGATGCATTGCTCAGCCGGAGCTTTAAGCAGGCCGTCGATGACGACTGGCGACGCTGCGCGGCTATCGGCGTCAATGCAGTGCCGACGTTTTTGGCCGGTCGATATTTGATGGTCGGCGCGCAGCCTTACGAGGAATTGGAGCGCTTGGTTCAGCACGCCGCTAAATCCCCCGCTCTTCAAACCGGAGAGGAATAATTCGGTCGGAAAATTTCATTCAAGACAATTTCCCGGCGAGAGCGAGACAGATCGACAGGCGCGCGACGAGCTGCTTCTCTATGCGCCCACGGAGCCGGGACAAAACCCACGGCACGTGGACTCTCTCTGGCCGCTGTGGAACATGTTCGATCTTACCCCGGAGGGTCGGGGAACCGACTGGTATCCGAAACACTCGTACGACTGATTCTCGGCTCCTAACTTAAATTTAAACAGAAGGCGCAGTTACCGATTGAGCAGCGCGACGGCCATAAGTCCAACGACCAGGCCAAGCGTTCTTAACCGAGACAATCGTTCCTTGAAGAGAATCACCGCGAGCAGCGAACTCACGGCGACCACGCCGACGCTGTAAATCGGAAATAGCTGCGAGCTTTCCCAACCCTTTAAAGCCAGGACTTTAAGAAGAGCATAAATGGCAACATAGTTCATCACGCCCAGAAGGATTCCTCCTACAAGGTGGTGGACGCGAAAATCACTGGCCGCGAGCACGCCTTGAGTGAGGCCGATGACGAGACTTGCCGCGAACGCAAAGAGAAACCCTGACATAACATAAGAGTGGTACGAAGACTCGTTGAGATAGTAATTCTGGGCGTACTTAAGCATTGTGAAGTAACAACCGAACGTCAGGAACACGAGTACGGGAAGGAGTTTGTGTGAGGGTGAATGAGCCGCGGAAAGATCGCCGCCTGACGCGGTGCATAGATAAAGGGACAACAAAGCCGCTGCGAGTCCAGCGATCTTTAGAAAATTAAACGAATCGCCATAAATAAGAAAGGCGGCTAGAGATGGAATCGCCACCGACAATCGACTCGCGAGAGCCGCTACGGAAACACCGGCGCGTTGGGCGGTATGGGCGAGCAAAAAGAAATTCACGGCAAGAATGATTCCTTGCAAAACGGCAAAAAGAATCCAAGGTTGCGAGCGCAGTTCCAAAAGATTGAGCTCGCCTCCAGCCAGAAGGCTCCCCACGAAAATGCAGGTCAGATAGTTTGCAGGTATCGCCCAGAAAACATTCACGCGCCAGTCATCGAACGCGCGAAACAAAACCGGCAGTGAAGCCGAGCCCAGGATGGCGAGAACCAGGAACAACATGCGGCCTCTAGAAAGAAACCGTTCGAAGCCGCTCCATCAGGTTGCGCTGCCTTCGCTGCGCATTCGATAACACTTCCCTTTCATCCTGGCCTGTCAGCTTCCGATCCTTCATCAAGATCTCACCGTCGACGATGACCGTCCAAACATCGCTCGCTTTCGCGCAGTGGACCAGCTGACTGAAGAGATCGTTAATCGGTTGGTTGTGAATCGCGTCGAGATCCACGAGTATTAGATCTGCCCTCTTTCCGACTTCAATGGTCCCGCAGGCGGATCCAAGCCCCAGAGCCCGCGCGCCGTTCACGGTCGCCATGCGCAGCACTGTATAGGGATCGATGACGCCGGCGTCCTGATGGTGGACTTTTTGAAGCAGCGAAGCGGTTTTCATGGTTTCGAAAAGATCCTGGGAGTGATTGCTAGCCGCTCCGTCGGTGCCGAGCGCGACGTTCACGCCAGCGCGAATCATTTCGACGACGGGCGCAACTCCATCACCGAGCATCATGTTGCTGACGGGGTTGTGTGACACCGATGCGCCGCGTTCCTTCAATACACGGATCTCATCGTCTGAAACGTGGACACAGTGAGCAAAAATGGAATTCGGCGCAGGAATCCCGAAGTCATCGAGGAAGCCGACGACGCCGCTCTTCCCATGTTTCTCTTTTGTGAATTCCACCACGGATCTTGATTCCGCCACATGAGCGCTGATGCCGATCGACTTTTCATCGGCGAATCGTCTGATCTCCTTCAGCAAATCCGGCGTCGTATTGAGCGGCGGCGTGTTGGGGCCGGTCATAAACGAGAGCCTTTCACTTTGCCGATTTGCCGCAATGATATCCTCGATATGGCGAAACGCTCGGTCGGAGTTTTCCTTGACGCAGTCCGGCACGATCTCGCCCGTATCCATGATCGTGCGCGCAAAAACGGCACGCAGCCCCGACTCACGGATAGCCCGGATGGTTTCGAAGGCGCATTCCGGATGCGGATTAAGAAAGTTGTGCTCGCAGACCGTCGTGACGCCGCTGCGGATCGCCTCGATGCAACCTAGCAGCGTACCGGCGTAAAAATGCTCCGGGCGAAGGACCTGCGCTGCTCCATAAATCCGTTTGAGCCAGGGAAGAAGAGGCAAATCCTCCCAAACCGCGCGTAACAGCACCTGGTACAAATGCGTGTGCGCATTGACCAACCCAGGCATCAACACAGCGCCGTCGGCGTCGATCATTGGCGCGTCTTTCGTCACCTCCCGCGGCGCGCCCGCTCTCACTTCCGTAATGACGCCATCGCTGACGCGCACAAACCCATTGAAAGATTGTCGTTCCTCGGTCATCGGAACAACAAGTGCATTTACGATGGTTAGATCGCTCATTCCCTTCCCCCTGATTCTGACTTCTAACCTCTGGCTTCTGACTTCCGCCTCGCTATCCCTTTCCTCCATAAAGCCGATCGATGAACCCGCTCTTCTTTATTTCTTCCATGAGACTTGTATCCATGAAATTTTCTGCGCGCTGACCACGGGCCTTAGGAGTTAAGAGAGAATCCAGGGCGGTCTGAATTCCCTTTACCTCGGGAAATGGATATTCACTCATGGACTTTACCAGTCTCTCGTAAACCGAAGCCACCACCGCCGGATCGTCGATGCTTTGCCGCAGCACCGCCTTGGCAATTTCCGGCTTGGTTTTGAATACATAAATTCCTTCCGTTAGTGCTTCAAGAAAGCGACGGATACTCGGCCTTTGAGTTGTGAGCAAAGAGCCAGCGACAACGACTCCGTAATTCGCATATTCGAGGGGCAATTCGGCAAGATCGGCGAGCACGCGGCAGCATCCACTGGCTACCACCTTCTGAACCTGCGTCGAGCTGACTATCGCCGCGTCGATATGTCCGCCCATCAGCGCCGCGATTCGAGTGGGCGTATTGCCGGATTGCAGCATCCGCACGTCTTTATCCGGATCGAGTTTCCAATAGCGCATTACGACGCGAGTGATAATATCCGAGCCCGATCCATAACGGCTGATGGCGATTGCCTTACCTTTGAGGTCGGCTGGGGTGTTGATACTTTTACGTACGACAAAGTACGGCTCCAGACGGTTGATCATGACCGATATGACTTTGATGTCAGTCCCGCCGGAAACGCCCAAATTCAGCATCGCCGTCACATCGAAGCCTGCTATTCCGATATCACCGGCGGAGAGCGTCTGAGCCATTAAAGTTCCGCTCGTCAGGTAAATCGGCCTTACATCTACACCATGCTTGCGCCAGAGATTTGCGCGTTCGATTACTTTGATCAGATCGGAGCCAACCCCGCCGCCGCTAAAACCCATATTGAGGATGGGCAAATTTTGCGCGCCTGCCATCTTGGGGGCCACCAAAAAGCATACGATGGCGACGGTGACGCCGATCCACTGGATCATAGAACCCTCCTTCATTAAATTACTAAGCTTGAGAGCATAAGTAATATAAGCCGGTGCGAACGGTCAATCGACCTTGCACCCGTTTATGTAAACCTATGTTTTTCTACATTCGAGGCCGCTTGACCGACTATACGGATAGGACTACATTCGGCGTTGCGATACACGAGCGAAAAGAAGCAAAGATCTTCAAATATCAGACCCCTGAGTTCGAGGGCGTGAAGAAATCGATGATCGTCTGCAACAGCGATCTCATGAAAGTCATGGTCCAGGTGGTAAAGAACGGCGGCGAAAATAATCTCCATTCTCACACCGGCGACGACGCCTTCTGGTACGTGCTCAGCGGTGCCGTGAAATTTTACGGTGAGGGGGACAAGCTAATCGGCGAATTCAAAAAAGGTGAAGGAATCTTGATCCCGCGGGGCTTCCAGTACTGGTTTGAGAGCGCAGCCAGCGAGCCGCTGGAAATTCTCCGGGTCACCGCCAAAGATCAAACCGTGGAGAACAAGCGGATCAATTATACGCCGCTAAAGCAATGGCAGGCCGAGCAGGGCAGAGCCGGCGCTTAGGTTCTAACTGTACACCGCTTTGCGGGTCGTGGTTTCAATTGGATCTCAACGACGCGTTGACGTAGGGGGCCCCCATGCCCCTTGTTTGGTGCGACCACAGGGGGGCCGCCGCTACAATTTTCGTGAAACTGAACCACTACCACATTGCTCCGCCATTGCTCTAAATGAAACATTGGTAGTGTAGGAGGTTGACTATGGTTGCATACTCAGAGGAAGACGTCGGAAACATAGTTCTTTTGGAACACATCAATGTCCAGGTTCCTGACCAGTCATTAGCTACACTCTTTTATATCGTTGGCATGGGGTTTACACGGGATCCATACATGAATGTTGGATTGCGCAACATGTGGGCAAACGTGGGCGAGCAGCAGTTTCACCTCCCGACTCGCCCGCGTCAAGCCATTCAGGGGCGTATCGGCCTCGTGGTGCCGGACCTTGACGACCTTAAAGAAAGACTCGCTGCAGTGGAAGAAGGATTAAAGGGCACGCACTTTTCCTGGTCGGTTAAGGCGGACCATCTTGAGGTCACCTGTCCCTGGGGAAATCGCTTTCAATGTTATCCCGCGAGTTCACGATTCGGCGACATGGCGCTCGGAATTCCCTATGTGGAATTCCTGGTGGCGCCGGGAAGAGCTGCGGGCATCGTCCGTTTTTACGATCGAGTCTTAGGCGCGCCGGGCACGACTGAGTCGGGAAAAGATGGAGCTATTGGCCGGGTAAAGATCGGTCGCAATCAGTCGTTGGTTTTTCGCGAGACGGAAGAGCCGTTAAAACCCTATGACGGACATCACATAGCTATCTACGTCGCGAATTTTTCCCGACCGTATTCTTTTTTGAAGCAGCGCGGGCTGATTTCGGAAGAGGTGGAGAATCATCAATTTCGCTTGAAGGACGTGATCGACCCAGAGAGTGGTGATTGCTTATTCCTTCTGGAACATGAAGTTCGGAGTCTACGTCATCCGATGTTTCATCGCTTCTTCGTGAACCGCGATCCCGCTCAATCCCAGCGTCATTATCGCCGTCAGCGTGACGCGCTGATTCCCTTCAGCGAGTAGAACCTGATGGACACAGTCTCTGAGCACAGCCAGGTGTATGCCACTTTCTTTAGCGATCCTGCCGGCGGATGCCTGATGGAACGGTGGGGGCAGGACACCTTTATGTGGTCCAATGACTATCCGCATGCGGCATCCACGTGGCCGCACTCACGCGAGGTGATCACCAGGGAACTCGGCCATTTGCCCAAGGACATACTGCGAAAAGTGGCTCGGGAGAACGTGATCAAACTTTACAATCTCAAAATTGACGGAATCAATGCGTGAGGCTAAAATCAATACAAACATCGAAAGGAGATAAACCATGAATTCAACCGCCGCAGCCAGAGCACAGGAGAACGAGACACCCAAAGCTCAACTCTTCTCCTTGAAGACCCCTTACATGCAACAGGGCCGAGTCACGCAACTCGTCGCGGAAACCCCTAATATGAGGATCCACACAAAGATCAATGCCGAAGGCGGCGAAAATGAGCTCCACACCCATCTCGCGGAAGACCATTCTTTTATTGTGTTGGAAGGCGAGATGACCGTATTCGACGAAAAAGGAAACCAAATGGTCGTGAAACCTTATCAGGGAGTTCTGTTGCCCAAGGGCGCGTACTATCGCTATCTCAACACAGGCGACGGCAATTTAGTCGTGCTGCGCATCGGCGCTGGCGTGCCTAATAAACCCAAAGCCGGCGAACCCAAACGCATCCGTCCCGATGGCAGAGAGATCCTCGGCGGATCGGTCGAGAACAAAACCGTTCCTCCCATCGAAATGCCCGGCAAGTTCTTCGCCGAATCGGCCGGCTAAACGCCGCTCTATTCTTCAATCCACACCACTCCCGATCACTGGCCGCCGAATCCTTCGGCGGCCAGTGAGCTAATCACAAAATTGCCGCACTTTGCGTGCTACAAGTTCGCAAGGCTAACCCTCTTGACATAATGCTGCCTTATCGGATACCGTCCGCGTCGCAGTAATTTTCACCAAAGGAGGGTACTATGAAACGAAGCATCAGGCTGTCAGGAATTCTCGCGACAGCGTTGGTGATCGCGCTAGTTGCTCCGGTCGCCGCCGAGGAGTTCAAGACTGACCTTACCGGCTACCAGGAGACGCCGTTGACCATCAATAGCAACGCCAGCGGGGAGTTTACGGCAAAGATTGTGAACCTCAAAGGCGGCGGCACAGCAATCGACTACGAGCTGACGTACCGTGATCTCTCGTCCGCGGTACAACAGGCCCACATCCACTTCGGCCGGCCCGCGATCTCCGGCCAGATCGTGCTGTTCTTGTGCACGAACCTGGGCAACGCGCCGGCCGGTGTGCCGACCCCTCAGGCCTGCCCTGCGCCCCCGGCCAAAATTACCGGAACCTTGACGGCGGCCGACGTCATCGCCCGTGCCACTCAGGGTATCGACGCCGGAGCGGCCGGCCTCGACGAGATGATCGCGGCGATGCGCGCCGGCGCGGCCTACGCGAACGTGCACACGGCCAACTTTACAGGAGGTGAGATACGCGGCCGCCTGCCGGGCGACGGAAACGACAATCACTGAACCGGGTCCAGACGTTAGCGTTTTCAATCATTGGCGGGCCGCTCATTGGCAAGCGGCCCGCCAATTTATTCCTGTCCCCTCGCCTCCAGGCTCTCTATTCAGGAGAGCGGGGAAGCTCGAAAGCAAGCCGCGGATCCTTCCGCGCTTTTTCGTCTTTATTGCAACGACCTTCAAAGTTGAAAGGCAAATAAAAAAAGCCCGGCACCCCTTGCGGCGCTCATATAAACCGATACGCTCGTCGTATGAGGAGAGGTTACGACGTAGGATGTATTCTTTGTCGTCACGCGCGATCTCAACCATTTTTTTGGCCAACGTCGAATAAGCGATTAGATTCCGCGTCAAACGAGTTAGAGAACAATTAGAAAGGAGGTGAAATACGATGAATCTGAAAAGGACAATCGGAACCGCTCTTTTGGCTTTGACTTTGGTTCCCGCATATGTGGCGGCGGCTGAGGATATGGAACTGAAAGCCACCGTGGTTAGCAAGGGCGAAAAGGAGATCAAGGTCAAAACGAAAGACGACGAAAAGACAATCCTCGTTGGCAGCAAGACGAAGGGACTCGAGAACGCCAAAGAAGGCTCCAAAGTAACCATCAAGTACACGGAAAAGGAAGGGCAACTACGAGCGACCGAGATTAATCCACGCTAGACGAAATCGAAGAATAAAAACGAAAAAAGGCGGGATCATAAAGATCCCGCCTTTTTTTGTCTTTGAGAACCGAAATTCGCCTCTTACATTTAAACCGCAACCAAGAGCGTCCTGTGAGGATTATTCACCACAGAGGCACAGAGTTCGCAGAGGTTTTTTCTCCTGCCCCTTCTCGGCGTTCTCCGCGCCTCCGCGGTGAGTTCTCTTACATGATGTTGCTTTTTCCTCATGGCTGAATTAATGAGGCCTAGCAAGTAAGGAGGATAATTTACGATGGCCGAAACAAACCTTGCGGAAATAGTGGTAGAGTATCTCAGCTCGAAAAACGTGCGACACATCTTCGGCATTCTCGCCCACACTTCTTTCGCTTTGGGCGATGCGATAGCCAAACGTCCGCACCTTCGATTTATCAACGCGCAGCACGAGGGTGGCGCGGGAAACATCGCCCTCGGCTACGCCCGCGCCACTAAGCAGCCGGCCGTTTGCCTGGTCTCGGCGGGCGGCGGCGCCACCAATATCGTCACGGCTGTCTCGCAAGCTTACAAGGAGTCGGTTCCCCTTTTCGTCATCTCGTCGGACATCGGCACCGCTTCGTCGGCAAAAGGCGCTTGGTCTTCCTGGCACGGCATGGAACATGTCAGACTGTTTCAGCCGATCACCAAGCAGAGCGTCAAGCTCGAGCGTGTGGAAGAGCTTGGTTCTCTGTTGGACTCGCTGTTTCGTCAGACAACCCGCGGACGGCAGGGGCCGGTTTTTCTCTGTATCCCGGCCGATCTTCAGCATGCGAATCTCCTGGAACCGCTGAGCTTTGCACCGACGGCCGATCCCGTTGCGCCTGCCATGGACTCCCGCTCGGCTGAATTGGCCGTGGACCTTTTGCTCAAAGCCCGCGCTCCCGTCGTTCTCGTCGGCACTGGCGTCGACTGGTCGGGCGCGCGGGAAGAAGTGCGCGAGCTTGCCGAACTGTTGTCGCTGCCTGTCGCGGCCAGCTACACCGCCAAGGGCGTCTTTCCGGAGAATCATCCGCTCGCGCTCGGCTGTCTCGGCTCCGGCAGCAGACCCTATGCGCGGCAGTTTTTTCTTGACTCCGATCTGATTCTCGCGCTTGGAACGACTTTCAGCGAAGGCACAACGCTCGGCTTCGGGCACCGCGTCATCCCCGAGAACGCAAAGATCATTCAAATAGACACCGATCCCGAAGAGCTTGGCCGAAATTATCCGACTCAACTTTCAATTCAAGCGGATGCCAGGACCGCGCTGCGCGCGATCATCGATGGCGTCAAGAGCCGGCAGTCGAAAGCCGCTTCTGGCAGCCAACGGGCGCAAGCGATCCAGAAAGCCAAGCAGGCCTGGAAGCGCGAGCTCGATGAGACGACGGCCAAGCAAGGTTTAACGTACGATTCCGTGTTGAAAGTTCTAAATGAGCTGCTCACGGGGAAAGAGATTTTAACCACGGCGGGGATGACCGGGGACACGCTGCGCAATATCGACGCCGCGACGCCAATCATTCATGCCGGTGAGTTTCGCGCCATCGGCACGGCGCTGACGACGGCTCTCGGCGTCAAGCTCGGCCGCCCCGACGCCCGCGTTATCTGTGTCACCGGCGACGGCTCCTTCATGATGGAACAGCAGGAGCTCGCTACCGCGCGCTATCACAATATCCCGCTGTTCGTCTTGGTACTCCGCAACAACGCCTACGGCGGCATGAAGCGCGATCAACTGAAAAATTACGGCGGTCGCGTGATCGGCACCGAGCTCTTCGTGCCCGACCTTGCCCGGCTGGCCGAGCTGTTTGGCGCAAAAGGCTACACGGTTGCGCGATCTGAAGAAGTGAAGCCCGTTTTCCAGAAAGCGCTTCAGTCCGATGACTTCGTGGTAGTCGATGTAAAATTGGATCAGTGAGGGCGGCTCGACGCGCCGTTTTGATTTAGACCTCTTGTCGATCGGAAAGTCGGCGGCCAAAAAAGGAGACTCTCAAAGTGGCCAAAGGGTCATGGCTCAAACGACTCCTGGCGGTTTGTTTACTCGTTGTCGGTGTCTTTCTTCGAGTCGACAGCGCCCGTTCAGCGGAACCGCAAGACGAATGGAAAAAAATAATCGAAGCAGCGAAAAAGGAGGGAAAGATCGTCGCCGGTGGTCCGCCCACGGCGATTCTGCGGCAAAAGTACAAGGAGACTTTCGAGAAAAGGTTCGCTGTTGAATTGGAACTCGTCTCCGCACCGGGACCGCAAAATGCCGGCAGAGCCACAGCGGAATTCAAGGCCGGGGTCCGTTACTTCGATGTTCTCCACGGCGGGTCGGGCACTTTGGAGCCTCTGGTGTACGATAACGTGCTCGCGCCGTTTTCGGACTATATGATCCTTCCGGAAATCAAGGACCCGCGCCAGTGGTGGGGCGGTCATATGTGGGAAGACAACGTCAAGACCAACCGCTTCATCTATTCTTTCTCCGCGGATTTTTCGACGCCGCCGTTTTACAACACCGATTTGGTCAAGCCGGGAGAGCTCAGCTCCTATGACGACCTTTTGCTGCCGAAGTGGAAGGGCAAGATTGGATTTTTTGAGCCGCGCATGCCGAGCGCGGGCCAGGGACTCTGGGGCTTCTTGATGAAAATCAAAGGCAAAGACTTCTTGCAAAAGCTCGCCGAGCAAAATTTATTCATCAGCCGCGACGGCAAGCAGATTGCGGACGCTTTGGCCAAGGGCACGCTCGCCGTCGGTCTTGGAGTTTCGCAACGCTTCGTCGATCCATACATCAAGACGGGCCTGCCCATAAAGCCTTTGATGTCCATCAAGGAAGGCATGGGTGGAAGCAACGGCTTCGGCATCGTCGCGGTGATGAAAAATGCGCCGCATCCAAACGCCGCCAAGGTCTACATCAACTGGTTGCTCGGCAAAGAAGGCCAGGATCTCTACGGCAGAGCCTTGACGCAAGGCACCCGGCGGCTCGATGTCGACACCAAGTGGCTGGCAAAATTTGATTCTGCCGCCGCGAAAGACGTTATGACTCCGGAAGAGTTCGAGAAAGTTCGTTTTTACGGCGAAGACATCATTACCGAATGGCGTGAACCCGGGGGAGAATTCGCGCGGAAGATCCTGAAATAGCCCAATGTCGCTTCGTGCGCCGGGCCTCCGTCCGGATAGGGGCAGGTTTGAAACCTGCCCCTGATTGTCACGCGGCGTAGACGTGGAATTAATTTTTGCTTCGGCCCAGAGCTTTCTCTACGAAACTAAAGTCAAACACCTGGCTCGGCGGAATCGAGATACTTCGAAATGTTGTCAACGGATTCCGCGCGATTTTGAGTATAGTATTGGAGTCCCTTCAGGCTGGCTCTGACAAAGGCCAGGACTTCGGATGGATTGGTTCTGATCTTTTCTACTGTCGCCCCGATGCCCCCTGAAGGGTACGCAGTCAGGTAATCCCCCGAATAGGCGAGCTTGTTGAAGCCTTCGCGATAGAGGATGAGCTGTCTCGGCGGGCTGAGAAGACATGCGGCAATCCGCCCGGTTCTGAGAGCTGTCGCGAGCTCCTCGGGAGTGCCTATGACGATCAGGGTCGCGTCTTTGTTCGGCGTGACGCCGTGGTGGGTCAGGATTAACTGCGTCAATAGATCGACAGCGCCGCCGCGGGAGGAGATCCCGATAACCTTCCCTTTGAGCTGCTGAACTGATTTTATTTCAGGTTGGCCCACGAGATCGAACTGCGGTTTTGAGTTGACGATCAGGACGAGCCGCACGGGCGCGCCGCGAACTCCGGCGGCGATGATCGATCCGGCGGCCGACGCGTAGTCAACCGAGCCGCCGATGAGGGCTTGCATGCCGACCGATCCGCGTATGAGGAGCGTTTCGAGTTCCAATCCTTCCTCGCGGTAAAAGCCTTTGAGCTGGGCGATCCTGAATTGCAGCTCCGTGACGGCGATGGAGCTCGTCGAGAATCTTATCTTCTTGAGCTGCGGCAAGGCCGGCGACGACGCGAGGATTAGAAAAACAAACGTGAAGATACCAGCGGCTGCATTCCGCATATACCAATACCTCACCCGCAAGCGCGGAGCCTAGCAAGGTGCCCCATGCCACGTCAATCCGGTACGCGCACTCGTCAAGAGTCTCAAGTTTCGTGTCTCGGGTTTCGGGTTCCTCTCCAACCACAGACTCCAAACTCCAAACTCGAAACTGCAAGAGCCGGTGATAGCTTGACAACTTCGATGCCTTTAACCTAGAAGAGAAGCCAGTCCCTCACTACGAAAGGAGCGCTAACATGTTTGCAAAAATCCGGCACGTCGCCGCCCACACAGAACGTTACGATACGATGGCTAAGTTCTATCAGACTATTTTCGGGATGAAGCAGATCACGACTGGCTTGGTAGACGAGACGGGCCAACACAATCCCAAGCGCGGACACATCAGCGACGGCGTCATCGGCCTGGCCCTTTTAGCCAAGCGGCCGGGAAGCCAGCAGGGCCTCGACCATTTCGGCTTTGAATGCGAAGACGTGAACGAGGTGTTAGACAGAATAAAACAAAAGTACCCCGGACTTTTATTCACCAAGGCGCTCAGCTACGTGCCGTTCGCGGGCATAAGAGCCCAGGATCCCACGGGCACTCAATTTGATTTATCGCAGAAAGGGATGTCCAATGTCAGAGAGGGATATCTGAAGGACGGCTGGGAACAACCGCGATGGCTCAACCATATCGCGCTCCGCGCCCGAGAGCCTGATGAGGTGGCGGAATTCTACACAACCATCTTGGAGCTGGAAGAGATACCAGAATCAGCAGCCGATCGAGCGATCACACTCAGCGACGGCAAAGTCCGTCTCGTGATCCGCCGCTGCCACGACGGTTTTTATCGAAGCTTGCGACAAGGCTTCGATCATATCGGCTTTAAAGTGGAGAGCGTGGAGAAAACCAAGCAAGATCTGGACGAGATCGCGACGGCTTTTCCCGAATCCGCGCCGAAAAAAATCGCCGTGGGAATGCAAGGCGGCGAGCTAGAGAAAGATCTGCAAGCTTGCCCCATCGGAAAGCACGTCTTGGCCGATCCCGACGGAGTGCTGTTGGATATTTCGGAATAGCACGACTCTCATCCAGAGTTTGTTTGTCATCGGTGTCGGATTGAATCGGCGAAGGAGGTCAGCTCGCGGCCCTGCTTGAACGACTTGCATCGTTTACACGTTCCAGAAATCCCGAGGCGAAACCGTATTCATTCGACTTCGGCGAGGGCAACGCCCCAGGGCAACGCGCCGGCCGGAATTCGCGCCGCGACTGTATTCGAGCCTGTGTCGATCACGACCACCTCGTTGGCGCGGCCGACGGTGACGTAGATGAATCGGTTATCCGGCGTGATCGCCATCCACCATGCCCGCGGTCCCACGGGAATCGTAGTAACGAGCTGCAAGGTAGCGGCGTCGAGAATGCGGACATCGCCCGACGCGCCGTGTGAAACATAGAGGCGCGCGCCATCGGGACTAAGAATGATATCCACGGGGCGCTCGCCGCCCGTAGGGACGGACTTGATGAGCGTCCGCTGCTCGACATCTATGACCGAGACGACATGTGCCTGCTCGCTGGCGACGTAGAGCCGGCGCGAGTCGGCAGTGAAGCGCATGCCGCGCGGATTGCGCGGCACGGCGACTTTGCCGACGATCGTGGCGCTGACCGTATCGACGAAGTGTACTTCGTTCGATGTTTCGTTGGACACCACAACCCGTCGACCGTCCGGCGACAGGACGGCGGTCTCGGGCTCGGTGCCGACCTCGAGACGCTTAACAATCTCACGCTTGGACACGTCCACGATCGTGAGCGCCGAGTCGTTCTCATTAACGATATAAAGCCGACCGTCCCGGTCAATCGTGATTCCTTCAGGATCGATGCCGGCTGGCAATGTGTCGATCACTTGCAAAGTTTTTGTATCGATCACGCTCACGTTGTTGCTATTGCTGCTGGCGACGAACGCGCGGCGGCCATCGTGACTCACGGCGACGCCGCGAGGACGTTGGCCGACGGGTAGCGTTGCGAGCACTTTCTGATCGGCCGCCCGGATGACCGTCACGTTATCGGATTTCTCGTTGGTCACAAACACACGGATCTCGGCCGCGGCCGCTCTGGAGGAAAACGATATGGCGAGAGATACCGCGAGGACCATGATGATCTTAAGCCATCGACGATTCGGCAACGGAACGCTTCGAAGAACCAACCCGTCGATACCCCAAAGACGGCCTGCGCGCGCGCCGAGGAGAATAATCATCGACGTGACGAGCATAAGATGAAATCCCTGCTGGCCGAAGCTCATCCACTGGCTGGCGAGGCCGTAGTTCAGCGTGAGGAAGAGCCCGATGGCGGCGGCGACGCCGGTGAGGAGCCCAAGGATCAACCCCACGCCGACCGCCACCTCACCGTACGTCTGGAGCTTTGCGAAGAGAGCCGCGTTCGGGAGGACAGTGTTTTGGAGGAAATCCTTATACCATCCGACGGGATTTCCCGCTGCGAACTCGGCCACGCGCGCGGGTTGAAACGCCACAAAGCGAGGCGAGACGACGGGGTACGGGATGCCCCAGAGCGAAGCGATGGTGAGCTTCGTCCAAACCGCCTTCAGAAACCAGGCGCCAACGACGACCCGGAGAAGCACGATCCAACCTTGCGCGCCGAGCATGCTCATTGATCGCTCCGAGATTGCGGCAACCGGCGGGGTCATGGCTTTTCCCCGGCCACGATATAAGCCCATAACGCGTCGATGTCCTCGGGCTTCAGCAGATCGCCCCAGGGTGGCATGGTGTTCTTGCCTTTCGTCACGGAATTGACGAAGCGGCTTTTCTGATCGTGCGGAAATTTGCGCAGGTCGAATGCCGCATTCGGGTCGCCCATGCGAGCGCCGTGGCAGGGCGAGCAGTTCTGCGCAAAAATGCCGGCGCCCTTTTTGATCTGCTCGGGAAGAAATTCCTGCCCCTCCGAGCTCTGCGCCGCGGCTGCCGCGCAGGCGAGCGCGAACGCAAAACTGATGATTTTCTCCACCGTCATGACATCGAAGCGGAAGCGCGGTATGAAGTCACTCCGGCATCAACGCAAACGTCCATACCGATCCGCCGTAAGGCACGTTCTTGAGCTGCTCGCGCATCCGATTCTGGTTCACCCCGCCGAGGCCGGACAGCACCGCGACGTACTGCCTTCCCTTGTGCGTGAAGGTGATCGGTTGGGCGTTGACGCCCGAGCCGGTCTGGAACTGCCACAGCGTCTTGCCGGTATCGATGTCGAGCGCGATGAACTCGCCGGTCTCCTTGCCGGTGAATAACAGGCCGCCGGCGGTCGCGATGATCGCCGAATAGTGCGGAATGTCAAATACCGGCGCGCGCCATTTTGCTTTCGCGGTCATCGGATCGATCGCATCGACGTAGGCGATCGGCTCGCCCGGCGGCAGGGGCGCGGGGAGATTTTCGACCCCCTGGTAGCGCTGGCCGGGCTTGTACTCCCCCACAGGTACGAATCTGTAATACCGCATGACGTGCATGGTGTTGGCGTAAAGCAACCCCGTCTCCGGATTGAACGCGGCGTGCGGCCAGTTCTTTGCGCCCCACTGGCTGGGCCAGAGTTCGATCTGCTCTCCGTCGCGCACCCGCTTGGAGATATCCGACTCGACCGGCCGACCGGTCGCCATGTCGACGTGCGTCGCCCAGTTCACCTTCTCGAACGGCTTCGCCGACAGCAGCTTGCCGTTGGTGCGGTCGAGCACGTAGAGAAAGCCGTTGCGGTTGAGTTGCATCACCACCTTGCGCTTGACGCCATCGACATTGATGTCGCCCAAGATCATTTCCCAGTTGGCGTCCCAGTCGTACATCTCGTTCGGCGTGAACTGGTAATACCAGACGAGTTCGCCGGTCTTGGGCCTCATCGCAAGCAGCGAAGCGGTGTACAGGTTGTCGCCCGGTCGCGTGGCCGGATTCCACGGGCCGGCGTTGCCCGTGCCCCAATAGATAAGATCGAGATCGGGGTCGTACGAGCCGGTGATCCAGGTCGAGCCGCCGCCGCGCAGGTAGGCGTCTCCCGGCGGCCAGGTCTCATAGCCTTGCTCACCCGGAGCGGGGACGGTGTAGCGGCGCCAGAGTTGCTTTCCAGTTTCCGGATCCCAACCGTCGAGAAAACCGCGGATGCCGAACTCGGCGCCGGAGATGCCGGTGATCAGCACGCCGGCCGCGATCTGCGGCGCCATTGTCATCGAGAAGCCCTCTTTCCACTCCGCAACTTTCTGCTTCCAGACCTCCTGGCCGGTCTTCATGTCGAGCGCGATAACGTGGGCGTCGAGGGTGGTGCGGAAAACCTTGCCGTTGAGAATCGCCGGACCCTTGTTGGATACGCCGCAGCATACCACGCGCGGCGTCTCGGGCGGCCAGTCGAGCGTGTGTCTCCAGATCTGTCTGCCGGTGGCAACGTCGATGGCGACTGTGTGCTTGGCATTGGTCACATACATGACGCCGTTGTAGACGAGCGGCTGTGCCTGTTCGCCCCATTGATTGTCGAGGCTCAAGTTCCACACGGGCACCAGGCGCTTGACGTTCGATTTATTGATCTGCTTGAGCAAGCTGTAGCGGTTCTGATGATAGCCCATCCCATAGGTAAGAACGTTGTCGGTGTTCTTGCCGTCGTTCTTGAGTTCTTCCAGCGTCTGCGCGTAAACCGGCAACGCCACCGCTGCGGCAAGCACCGCGACCATCCGAAGCTTACGCATCATCGCTATCCGTTTCATCACGCAACCACCTTTTGTCATCCACTCAATCCTCCATCAACGCGAACGTCCACACCGATCCGCCCTGCGGCACGATGTCCTTGAGCCGCTCGCGCTGTTGGTTCCAGTAAAGGCCGCCGAGCCCGGAAAGCACGGTGACGTATTGCCGGCCATTATGCGTGAAGGTGACCGGCATCGCGTTGATGCCCGAACCGGTCTGGAATTGCCACAACTGCTTGCCGTTGTCGGCGTCGAGCGCGATGAACTCGCCGGTGGTTTTTCCCGTGAACAATAATCCGCCGCCGGTGGCGAGCATCGCCGACCAGATTTGGAAATCCATCAGCGGCACGCGCCATTTCTTCTCAGCGGTGAGCGGATCGATGGCGTCGATGTGGCCGTGGGGCTCGCCGGGCTTCTTAGGAATCGGCAGGTTCTCAACGAACTGGTAGCGCTGGCCGGGCACATGCGGTTTGGTCTCCAAATGTCGGAACATCCGCGCCTGGTGGATCGTATTGGCGTAAAGCAGACCGGTATTGGGATTGTACGCGGCGTGGGGCCAGTTCTTGCCGCCGGTCGTGCTCGGCCAAAGCTCCACCTGCTCGCTGGCGCGCAGCTTCTTCGCCACCTCGGTCTCCACCGGCCGGCCAGTCGTCATGTCGACGTGACTTGCCCAGTTGACCTTTTCGTACGCCTTGGCGGAAATGAGCTTCCCATTGGTTCGATCGATCACGTAAAGAAAACCGTTGCGGTTGAGCTGCATCAACACTTTGCGCCGCTGTCCGGCGACGTTGATGTCAGAGAGGATCAGCTCCCAGCTCGCGTCGTAGTCGTAGGCGTCGCCCGGCGTGAACTGGTAGTACCAGACGATCTCGCCAGTCTTGGGCCTAAGCGCCAGCACGGAAGACGTGTAGAGATTGTCGCCGGGCCGCGATTGCGACGCCCAGGGCGCGGGATTGCCGACTCCCCAATAGGCGAGATCGAGCTCGGGATCATAGGAGCCGGTGATCCAGCTCGACCCGCCGCCGACCTCCCAGGCATTGGTGTTCTGCGGCCAGGTCTCGTTGCCCTTCTCGCCGCGCGCGGGAATCGTGTAGCGGCGCCACAGCTGCTTGCCGGTCTCGGGGTCCCAGCTGTCGATGAAGCCGCGGATGCCGAACTCGGCGCCCGATATGCCGGTGATCAGCACGCCGTTGGCGATCTGCGGCGCCACCGTCATCGAATAGCCGTCCTTCCATTCTGCTGCCTTCGACTTCCAGACCTCCTTGCCGGTTTTCATGTCGAGCGCGAGCACGTAAGCGTCGAGGGTGGTGCGATAGACCTTGCCGTTGAGGATCGCCGCGCCCTTGTTGGAAACGCCGCAGCACACCACGCGCGGCGTCTCGGGCGGCCACTCGAGGTTGTGCTTCCAAATCTGCTTGCCGGTGGCAACGTCGATGGCGACCGTAGCCCTGGCGTTGGTTACGTACATCACGCCGTTGTAGACCAGCGGCTGCGCCTGCTCGCCCCAATTGTTGTCGAGGCTCAAATTCCAGACCGGCACCAGGCGCTTGAGGTTCGATTTGTTGATCTGGTTGAGCGGGCTATAGCGGTGCTGCTGATAGCCCATCCCGTAGGTGAGAATGTTGTCGCTGTTCTTGCCGTCGTTCTTCAGATCGTCGAGCGTCTGGGCCGACGCCGCGGTGGCGAAGAGCAGCAGAACGGCCGCCACTAACGCGCTTCGTCTCATTATCTTCACTCCTTGAATGATAGGAATTTGTTTTTGAGGTTCGTCACTGTGAACTTAAAATTGTTCCTAACGACCTTCCGGCGGCCTACTTTTGAAAACCTAAAGAGGCCGGCAGAGAAACCCGAGTGGCCCCGTCCGCAATTTGGCGTGGACAATATCCAATAACAGACCGTTATGTCAACCTAAACTGGCTCGCGTTCTCCTGTGGTCACTCTATCAGAAGCTCGGCGTAGATAGCCGCACGAAGCTCGCACGCTACGCCCAGGAAAAGGGATTCCTCTAGGAAAGCTGTCCAGACTGGAGTGCTGGAGTATCGGAGTAACTGCACTCCACCTCTCCATAACTCCAACAGTCCATTACTCCATCTCTCCTGATCTCCCTTACATCCGATATATATCGAAGGATATAGAGGAATATATCTCCCGATTTATTGTTTTCACCCCTGATCACTGGCATGGTACGCCGCACTGTGGAAGGAGCTGGCAGTTTTGAGGAGATACGGGAGGGGAGAAACGCTATAAGCTCAGTCTGCCTGTGCAATTGAACGATGGGGTACGGGGCCAGTCTGTTTTTCTGAGTTAGCCGCTTGAGGCTCTGGAACGCGGGCTCGCAGCGG
>WNGG01005377.1_pt1 | contig 23877 bp, 26 predicted proteins | sample 5400661 | NCBI WGS metagenome assembly WNGG01 (sample SAMN13153372, study PRJNA577476) | soil metagenome | isolation source: 100 cm soil or saprolite under Garry oak tree replicate 1 | place: USA:California | collected 2016-06-15
CCTCAGCTTGAAGCGCTGAATCTTGCCCGTGACCGTTTTTGGCAATTCGCCGCAGAAACGCACTTCGCGGGGAACTTTGTGCGAGACGAGCCTCGCTTTGACGTGGCTGCGAATCTCCATGGCCAATTCGTCCGACTCCTCGCACCCGGCGCGCAAGGCGACATAGGCCACGGCGTAGGTCAATCCGCGCTCATCCGTCGCCCCAACGACCGCTGCTTCCGCAACGTGCGGGTGACCCAGAAGCGCATTCTCCACTTCGACGGGGGAGACCCACATGCCCGCGACCTTTAGCATATCGTCCGCGCGCCCGCAATATTGATAATATCCGTCGGCGGTGCGGACGAACTTGTCGCCGGTGATGACCCAATCGCCGCGCTTCGTGCGCGCAGTCAATTCCGGAATCCGCCAATATTCTGCAAATGCACTCGCGCCGCGCACCCAGAGATTGCCGATCTTGCCCTCGGGAACCTCATCGCCGGCATCATCGACAATCCTTACCTCATAGCCGGACACAGGGAAGCCGCAGCTCCCCGGCTTGCATTTGCCGGGTCGGCTGGAGATGAAGATATGAAGCATCTCGGTCGAGCCGATGCCATCCAGAATGTCGAGGCGGAAGGTCCGTTTCCAGCCGTCAAAAATCTCCGCCGGCAGTGGTTCACCGGCAGACACACACTGGCGAACGGAAGAAAAATCCGGGCGATGGCTGGCGCGATCCGCCTCCCTCAAGATGGCGGCATACAACGTGGGCACAGCGAAGAAAACTGTGGGCCGGTGCCGTGAGACGAGTTCGATCACCCCGTCTACGGTGGTGCGGTGGGGATTCAATATGGTGCGCGCGCCCACGGAAAGCGGGAAATACATGCCATTTCCCAAGCCATACGCAAAAAATAGTTTCGAGGTAGAGAAAGTCACGTCGTCCGGACGCAATCTGAGAACGCCGTGCGCATAATTGCGGGTCGCAACCAACATGTCTCCATGGCGGTGCACTGCGGCTTTTGGCGGCCCGCCACTTCCGGAGGTATAGAGCATAAAAGCGGAATCGCGAGAGGAAGTTTCAGCGGGTGCAAGTGCATCGGCCGCGCGTTCGATCCAATCCCTCCACATTGCACACGTCACTTTGTGTGTTTCGATCCGCCCTTCGCCCACGACAACAATCTGCATTTGGGGGCGCTCACCGGAGGCGGGCAAAAACGCTTCAAGCGCTTCGGCATGGACGATTGCAGCGCGCGGTTCACTGTTCTCAATGTAATGAATGAAATCCGTGGAGCGTGCGTAGGGATTCACCGGCACAGCCACGGCCCCAATTTTTGCAGAGCCGAAAAAGGAAGCGACAAACTCTGCGGAATCCGGAAGCACGATCAGGACGCAGTCGCCACGGGATACTCCTTGTTCCCGGAGGGCATTTCCAACGCGATTCGCGAGCGCCGCTAGCTCAGCATAGCTTACCTGAGAGGGCTCACCTGCGACGGCCACGTGACCGGGACACCGCGCAGCCTGGGCGTCTAGGAAGTGCTCTGCGATATTGAACCGCTCCGGAATTTCGGCGGGCAAGAAAGAATCCGTGGAAGTAGCCGTCATCTTCGACCCGCTACCGCAATCGTGCTAGGGAGCGGAAGGCGTAGCGCCGGTAACTCGAAATTTGTACCAAACTGTGCCAGCGGGATAGAAGGCGTCATTGATTTCCGAGTTTTTCTGTTCGCCGGGTGAAATAGATTGGGCGATGGTGCCTTTGTTGATGAGAATGGCGCTATTGTTAGCGCCGACGTAGGTGGTTTCATATTGGATGTTGCTGTAGCTGTAAGCCGGGGATTTATTTTCGATGGTCACGAGCCAAACGGCGGTTGTGCCGGTGCGATCCTTGTTCATGGTGACGCGCTGGAGCTTCAAGTCACGAACTGGGTCCGCGTTACCCTTGGGCTGCGCGGGCGCCGTGGCAGCGGCAGTTGCGGTTGCCTGTTTATTTGCGTTCCCCCTGGAAGTGATGAGGAAATAAGCGCCAAGTCCAACCACAATCACTACTACGGCAATGCCGATCCACAGGCCCTTTGAGGCTGAAGGTTTTATCTCTTGAGGCGTCTCAAACATAAACTCCTCCCGTCTCTTCCGCTGGCGGTCTTTCCAGGGCATTCTCGATGCAGGTCAAAGAAAAACAGAATGAGCTGTTCTGCAAGGGAGCTGGAAATCGATCCGAAGCGCATCCCGTAACCCCGCGGCGAGAGACGCCTTAGAAATACCAGAGAAGGTTGGCGAAGTCCATCGCCGGAGCTTGCTGTTTTCTGTATTATGCCAAGTATTTCATTCTTCTCCGATATCTTCTTTCCACACCTCCGGATGATCGTTGACGTATTTTGCGAGCAACTCAACGCATTCGCGGGATCCGAGGTCAATGACCTCGATGCCGTTCTCCCGCAGCCAATCAATGCCACCACGAAAGTTCACGGACTCCCCCACAACGACAGTGGCGATTCCAAATTGACGGATCAATCCGCTGCAATACCAGCACGGTGCCAGGGTCGTGGCCATGATCTTGTCGCGATAAGTCCGTTGGCGCCCCGCTTGACGAAAAGCGTCGGTTTCGCCATGTGCCGATGGATCTCCCTGTTGCACCCTGCGATTGTGGCCTTTCCCTAGAAGTTTTCCTTGGCGACTGAAGAGTGCGGCCCCGATGGGAATCCCTCCTTCAGCCAGGCCGGCGCGAGCCTCTGCCAGCGCGGTTTGCAGCATCGCGAAGTACTTGTCTCTGTTTTCGTTTGGGCCCGCAGCCACTTCCCGCAATCCTCCTCCCTTCGTACGTTCGCTCACCCAGTGCGGCTAGGCCGCAGAAAAGTGCGCATGAGCACCAGGTGCGTGGGCCAGAAGAAGATCGCCACGCACCCGGCAAGAATGACGGCCAGATGCACAGGAGCGGGCCCCCACGTCCGGTGCAGCAGAGGATCCCGAAACGCATAATTCATGTTGAGCTGCGGGGAGAGAAACCGCGAAGGGATCAGCACGGCCGCCACAATTGCCGTTTGCAGAGCCAGGGCCCGACGATCGTAACCAAGAATCCGTATCGCCCAGAGCAATACGAGAGGCAAAACGAGGTGGAAACTCGAAAGCAGCCGAATCCAGAGCGGGTAACGCGTGTCCCACATGTATTCGGTTCCGCCCAACAGGTGATGGCCGGTAAACACCGGCCAGAAGACATCCAGACCCCAATGGTAAAAACTGTTGTACTCGCCGGCATGGCATTCCCGATTCCAGTCCCGAATCCGCCAAAGCGTATCACAGCCTCCAATATGGAACTTGGATGGTTCTTCGGAAGACTCTAGCATGACGGTACATGAGCGAGAGGGCGCGGAAAGTTGAGGATGTGGAGCCGCTGATCAGGTGGCTGCGGCAGCGTGAAGATGAGATGGCCGCGCTGTTAGGAGAACTCATTGCGGTGCCGACAGAAAATCCTCCGGGAAGAAAGTATCGTGAGTTCGCGGAGCTGCTTGAGAGCCGGGCCGGCAAGTTGGGCCTGGCATGCCAGCGCTTGGGGCCACTTCCCGATGACGGCCGCGCCGATGACAATCCCCCTTCTCTTTCCATCAGCTACGGGCGAGGGGAACGCACGCTTTATTTTCATGGGCATTACGACGTAGTTCCGGCGCAATCCGAACAACAATTCCAACCGCTGCGCAAGGATCATTTCTTATTCGGGCGCGGCGCTTGCGATATGAAGGGCGGCATCGTCGCCATGCTGTTCGCGACTCTTGCCGTGAGGGAATTTGGCGCGGAGCTGGATGGCAAGGTCAACTTGATTTTGGTTCCTGACGAAGAGACCGGAGGAACGCGTGGCTCCGCCCAGCTCGCCAGGCAGGGATTGCTAGGCAGAGACGGAATCGGCATGCTGCTGGCGGAACCGACAAGCGGCGCCGTGTGGAACGCGAATCGCGGAGCCCTGTCCCTGCGGGTGCGAGTTTTTGGGAAGTCCGCGCATGTGGGTCTGCAGCACCAGGGTGAGAATGCATTCGAACGGATGCACAGCGTGGTCGAGAGGCTCGAAGAGTTGAAGCGTGAAGTGGAGCAGCGCTCGACGACCTTCAACATCGGGTCGGGGCAAGCGCGCAATTCGATCCTGATGCTGGGCGGACAGAGCGGCGGCGGGACCAACTTTAATGTCGTGCCGGAAAACTGCTGGTTCACCATCGACCGGCGCATCAATCCGGAAGAAAGCCTGTCTGAGGAAAAAGCAAGGTTGATCGGCGTTCTTGAAGAGTGCCAGCGCCAAGGGGTACCGCTCGATTGGGTGGTCCTGCAGGAAGGTCACTCTGCAGCGTCCTCCGAAGATGAACCTGTAGGCCAGGCCCTTGCTCAAGCGATCCGTGAAATAACAGGGTCGCCAGTTCATTTTGAATTGTGCCCCGGCCTGCTGGAGACGCGCTTCTACGCTGCACGGGGCGTCCCGAGCTATGCTTACGGCCCGGGACTCCTCTCGGTCGCACACGGCTCCAACGAATACGTCGACCTTCGCCGTGTGATCGCGTGTGCCGGAGCGTATGCACTAACAGCGATCAAGCTGCTGAAGGGCGAGACGAACCCATCCGAACGATAGCGGAGCTTCTGCCAAGAGAAGCGGGCGGAAGCGCCAGGATTTTGATCCTGCAACGCAATCATCTTTGAGTTGGAAGCCAGAATACAGGTTTTACCAATAGCAGAAAATCACTCTAAGTCATTGACGCCAAATTGGTTAGAGGAGTGTCGGCACCATCTATACCCTGTATTTCACACGCGCAGGCCAGCCGTCCCAAAGTACTATTTATCTTTCTCAAGGAATGATTGATGATTTCTCGTCATGCCAAACCTCTACTTTTGCCAACCCCACACAAAGAACCAAGGCATACTGCGAGCAGTTCTTTCCGTGAATGAGTGTGAACGGGTCGTCCGCCAGCACCCGGCCACTTATGTTGGAGAAAGCTTCCCTCACTTGGGCAATGATCAAGATGCCGCGAACGATTTTGCAATAATCAGCTTCCGGCCCGATGAAACCGCAGCGGGATGGCGCCCTGGCTACTATCGGGTTGACTCGGACCTCAACAAGATAAACGATTCGCTTCTTGCGCTTTCTCGCTAATTGCCCTTTAAGCTTCCGCCCACCTGCCCCGCAATCTACGATTTCTTGTCCCAGGGTTGAAAAACCAAGCCCTCGGTTCGGCTTTAAACTGCTGCGGGCAGCCACTCACGCAAGACGTTCATGGAATTCGGCGGCACTTCGCTAAAACTTAGCCCCATCCCCAGATGCGCAAGGGAATAGGCAACCGTGGCAGCGGCTCGAAGGATTGCGTCTCGTTGAAAATCTTCACGCGGACCAAAGTGCCGTGAGGCAGTGGATTGATCGTGTCGACATAGCAGCCCGCCGCGCTGATGTCGCTGACGCGCGCAGCAAGTCGCGAGCTGTTATTCTCCGAGCGAACTTCGGCCGAAGCAATGAAAGGGAATCGAGATGACCTGCGCCGCTCTTGTTCCATGGTTGCGCATTTCCGCGGAGCGCAAGCATTTTATACCTACTTTGTCCGGCTGCTTGCTCGAAAATCGGGCAATACAGACTGCTATCACTGGGTGGGATCGCTCTCCTTTATCTGGACCCCGGCCAGGTCACCAGGTATTCCTGTACCTCATTCCCATCTTTAGTGTCGCACGGCGGACTGCAGTTCATAATTTATACTGAGATGGGGATTCCCTCTCCATGGATTGGAACATTACCCATTTTCTCGAGGGCCGCTCCAGGCCCTTTCTGGCCTTCTTTGGCGTGGCCTTGTTTGCGGCGGTGGTATTCGCCGATCAAGGGGCAGACTGGGAGATCACCTCAGCTGTAATTTACCTCCTACCTGTTTCCTTTTTTGCCTGGCACTTTTCGCCACGGGTTGGCGCCGTTTTAGCTCTAGTGAGCGTTCTATCCTGGCTGTATCTGATCCATCTGAAGTCGCCGCATTTTTCCACACCAGGCATCCCCTACTGGAACGCTGTTATCCATCTGGCTCTATACCTGATCACTGTTTTTCTCGTGGCAGAAGTAAAGTCGCTTTACCTTCAAGAACAGAGGCTCTCCAGATCGGACTATCTCACGGGAGTCATCAACCAGCGGGGATTTTACGAGGCCCTGGGCAGAGAGCGCGAGCGGGCCTCTCGGCTCAAACTACCGCTGACATTGGCCTACGTGGATCTGGACGATTTCAAGCAAATTAACGATCACTATGACCATATGATGGGAGACAAAGTTTTGGCTGCCATCGGGCAGACATTGCGCATCTCCATTCGAAACACGGACCTCGCCGGACGTATCGGCGGAGACGAATTCTGCATCCTTTTGCCGCACACGGACTCCGCAGGCGCTCAGGTCGTGCTGGAAAAAGTGCGGGATACGTTGTCTGGCGTGATGAAGGCCTCCGGTTGGCAGGTGACCTGCAGCATCGGAGCTGTTACCTTCCGCGGAACCGTCAAGTCCGCCGACGAAATGCTGCGAGCGGCGGACGCCACGATGTATTCCGCAAAGACAAAAGGCAAGAATCAGATCGTTTACGCCGTGGAGGCCTAGCGGGAGAGCGTAACGAGCAAGGGTGGGATCTCCCCGAAAATCCCTGCGACCTATCATTCATCCTTTAGGTGAGCCATAAGGTTCGCCTCTCGAGCAGCCGGCAAGGGAAGGGCCGGACCACTCAGCATTTTGCCGCGTACGGTCGCAATCGCCGCTGGCCAAGAACCTTGCTGCTTGCGTGTCATTCCCGCACAAAAGCGGTGACGGACGTGAAACTCTCCCAGTACCATCGCTTTAGGCTTTCCTTTCTCAGCAGGTGCTCCCAGTGTGCCCAGAAGGTGTGCGTCGAAGCAGTCGAATACCGAAAGAGATCGGCATTCTTTTGGTTGGCAGCGACACCGAAGGGAAAGTTTTCTCGGAAAAAACGAAAACTGTCTTGCTTAGCCGCCACGGCGCAGGCATCGTTTCTCACTATAAACTCTCTGCTGAGCAGGAATTGATTCTGCGCCGCCTGGATACGAATAAGGAAACAGAAGTGCGAGTTGTTGGCCAGATTGGAGCGGAATCCGAGATTTACATCTACGGCGTGGCCTTTCTGGACTCGACGAACAATTTCTGGGGCATCAAATTTCCGCTGCCAACGGACGCGGAAAAACGAATTCGCGTGGTGCTGCTGGAGTGCAGCAGTTGCCAGGCACGTGAGACGGTCGAACAAAGTGACCTGGAATCGGATGTGTACCTTATCAACGAAGGGATTGTCCGCTTTTGCAAACAGTGCGGGTCTTCCACTTTCTGGAAGCGCGGATCGGGGGATGCCGAGGAAGTTCCTGTAGCTGTGGAGGTGGCGCAAGCGCCTGTCGCGGTGCCCGCCGTTCTGGAAGTGGCGCCCATGCCGGTCGCGGCATCGGCCCCGGCGGGGCGCCCGGAAAACCGGCGCAAACATGTGCGTATGAAAGCAAGCTTCAAAGCCTGCGTCCGGAGCTTCGCTCACGGCGACGACATTGTAGCTTGCGAAGACATCTCCCGTGGCGGCCTGAGCTTCAAAACCCGCAAACCCTACACTGAAAATTTCAAAATCGAAGTGGCCGCACCATACACGCCGGGAGTGGAAAACCTTTTTGTTCCGGCCGAGATTGTCCATGTGCACGAATTGAAGGAAGAAAAGAAGTTTCGCTGTGGCGTGGCCTACCTGAGAAGCGTAAAGCGCTAGCGGCAATTGCGAAGAGTGTGGCCTACGCCTGCCGCAATTCGCCGCGCTCTGTCTTTCCTTTCTGTTTCTGGTGACTCAGAGATTCGACGAATCAAATGGTTTGGGGAACAATTCCCGCATGTGCATCACCTCAGTCTTCCCCTTGAGATTCGCCAGGATTACCGGCACGTCACCGCAAAATTCCCAGATGAGCTGGCGGCAAGCGCCGCAGGGCGGCGTGAGTGCGTCGGTGTCGGTGACCACGGAGATGGCGTCGAAACCGCGCTCGCCTTCGCTGATAGCTTTGAAAATCGCAACGCGCTCGGCGCAGATGGTGAGTCCGTACGTGGCGTTTTCCACATTGCACCCGCCGAAAATTCTACCCGAGACAGCGCGCAGCGCGGCTCCCACGCGAAAATTTGAATACGGCGCATGGGCGTTCTCTCTCGCCTGCTTCGCTGCGGAGATCAGCATGTCATTTTCGCCCACGTTTTCTCCTTTCTTCGGGCACGCTTGAGCCGATTCTACGCGATTGCATCTGCAATTCGTGGGATCACCGCTTTCAGCAAGTCGATGAACTGCCCTTTCACACGTTCCGCGGTTTCGAGCACTTCGACATGATTCAGCGGCTGGTCGAGAATTCCCGCCGCCGCGTTTGTCACGCAGGAAATGCCCAGCACCCGAATACCGGTGTGCCGCGCGGCGATCACTTCCGGCACCGTGGACATGCCGACAAGGTCCGCACCGATCGTGCGAAGGTAGCGGATCTCAGCGGGTGTTTCGTAGCTCGGTCCGGGGAGCGCCGCGTACACGCCTTCGTCCATTCCCATGCCCATGCGCTTTCCTTCGCCCACGGCCATTTCGCGGAATCGTCGGTCGTACGCCGCCGTCATGTCATGGAAGCGCAAGCCAAACCTCTCGTCGTTGGGTCCGGTGAGTGGATTGACGCCCTGCAAATTGATGTGATCGCTGATCACTACGAGGCGTCCTTGGGTGAATTCGCGCCTTATGCCGCCCGCTGCGTTTGTAAGGATGACGGCTTTCACGCCCATGCGCGCGAAGACACGAATGGGAAACACGACTTCCTTTGCGGAATAACCTTCGTAAAGATGAACGCGGCCCTGCATCGCAGCCACGGGAACCGCCCCCACTTTTCCAATGATCAGCCGGCCGGCGTGGCCGATGGCCGTCGACCGCGGGAAACAGGGAATTTCCTCGTAAGGAATTTTCGTTGCGCCAGTGAACTCGCCGGCAAAAGCGCCCAACCCCGAGCCGAGAACGAGGGCGATCTGAGGCCGGAGTTTTGTGCGCGAAAAAATAAAATCCGCAGCAAACCCAGCGCGCTCGAATTCACCGGAGGTTGCCACAGCCTCTTTTGAAGCCGCCGCTGGTTTCTTGGGCGTGATTGCTTTTTTTTGAGTCTTTTTCTGGTTTTTCCTTGAGCTCATGTAAACATTCCGACTATAGAGGCGGACATCAGATTGGCCATCGTGCCGGCGAGCATCGCGCGAATTCCGAATTTGGCGAGCTGGCTGCGCTGCTCAGGTGCCAGCGCGCCAATTCCGCCGATCTGGATGCCGATGGAGCTGAAGTTGGCGAAGCCGCAGAGGGCAAACGTGGCGATGGTGAACGAACGCGGATCGAGCGTGCTCTTCAAAGCTCCCAGTTGCTGGAAAGCCACCAACTCATTGATAACCATGCGGGTGCCAAGCAGGTTGCCCATGACCTTGCATTCATGCCAGGGGATCCCAATGACCCAGGCAACTGGAGCAAGAACCCAGCCAAATACCCGTTGCAGGCTGTCGGGAAACCACGCAACGTGATTGTGGCCCCATCCCATTATGGCGTTCATCAGCGCGAGGAGTGCAATGAAGGTCACCAGCATCGCGCCGACATTGAGAGCCAGATGAAGGCCGTCCACCGTGCCGCGCGAGATGGCTCCAAGAACGTTCGGCTCCTTTTCCATCTCCGGCATTTCCACCTTGCCAGCTGTGAGAGATTGCTCCGTCTCAGGTACCAGCATTTTGGCCATGAGCAGCGTACCGGGCGCCGTCATGATGACTGCCGCCAAGAGGTGCTTGGCTTCAATGCCAAAAGCGATGTAGGCCGCCATGATGCCACCGGAAACGTGGGCCATCCCGCTGGTCATCACGCACATCAATTCGGATTTTGTGAGTTTGCTGAGAAATGGCCGAATCGTGAGCGGCGCTTCCGTTTGTCCCATGAAGATACTGGCGGCAACGTTGAGCGACTCCGCGCCGCTCGCGCCCATGACACGCGTCATGATCCAAGCGGCAGCGCGAATGATGAGTTGCATTACGCCGATGTGATACAGGAGCGCAAAAAAAGCGGCGATGAAAATGATCGTGGGAAGTACCTGAAAGGCGAAGGAGAAGCCGAACAACGAAGTTTTCTTGCCGATTTCGCCGAAAACAAATTCAGAGCCGAAGTAGGAAAAACTCAGCAGGCGGTTCACCGCTGCCCCGGCAACCTCAAAGATTTCGCGGCCAATATCAAACCGCAGAACAAAGAAGGCAAAGGAAACTTGCAGGCCGAGTCCCCAGAGAACGGTTTTCAGCCGGATGGCCTTGCGTTCCGTAGAGAACAAGTACGCCAGAGCAAGCATGGTCGCCAGGCCGAGCAATCCAACGAATTTCCCCATGTACTCTCCTTTTTTCTCTTCGTCCTCCTACGTATCAGTGGCCCAGGCCAAACTAGGCGCCGATGGTGCGGCGCACTAACGGCCGCTTTTGGTCAGGTGCGCGCTCGCCGATGACATAACTGCCAGCGATGAGAGTTTTTGCTTCCGCCAGTTTGGCGTCGCTATTGTAATGAATCGTGACAAGTTTTTCGCTCTTCTCCACATAGTCACCAACGCGCTTGTGAAATTCCAAGCCCACAGCGTGGTCGATCTTGTCTTCCTTCTTTTCGCGGCCGCCTCCGAGCATGGCCAGCGCTGTACCGAACTGTTCGCAATTGGTGGTGGTAATGTAGCCTGAAACTGAGCTGACGACTTCCGCGTGGAAGCGCGCCTGCGGCAGCCGCTGCGGCTCATCCACGACTCGTTCATCCCCGCCTTGCAGACGAATCCCTTGCCGCAACTTTTCGAGCGCCTGTCCCGTGGCGACCATCGTTCCCGCAAGGCGCCGCCCTTCGTCCACACTCTTCGTTCTCTCTCCGAGGTAGAACATCCAGGCGGAGAGATCCAGGCTCAGGTCGCGGAGGTCGGCAGGTCCGCGGCCCTTGAGCACTTCCACCGATTCGAACACTTCGTTCGAATGCCCTGCCATACGCCCGAGCGGTTCGTCCATGCCGGTAATGAGCGCCACCACTTTCTTGCCCATGCGCTTCCCGGTTTCCACCATCACCTCGGCCAAGCGGATGGAATCCTCTTCTTTCTTCATAAACGCGCCCGAGCCGGTTTTGACATCCAGCACCAGTGCATCGATACCCTCCGCGAGCTTTTTGCTCATGATCGATGCGCAGATGAGTCCGATGTTCTCGACCGTCGATGTCACATCCCGAAGCGCGTAGATTTTCTTGTCCGCCGGCGCTATTTCCGCGGTTTGCCCGATCAAACCCATACCGCATTCGCGGAGAATGTGGCGGAATTCCTCGAGAGAAAGGTTCACGTTGAAGCCCGGGATGGCTTCCAGCTTGTCGAGCGTGCCTCCGGTGTGCCCCAGCCCGCGGCCGCTGATCATCGGGACCGTCAGGCCGCCGGCAGCTACGATGGGCGCTAGAATCAGCGAAGTTTTGTCCCCTACGCCTCCCGTAGAGTGCTTATCCACTTTCATCCCTGGAATTTCCGAGTGATTGAGAACCTCGCCGGAATACAGCATCACTTCGGTAAGCTCCGCGAGTTCCGAGCGGTTCAGGCCGCGAATCCAAACGGCCATCAGCCATGCAGCCATCTGGTAATCAGGTATTTCACCGCGCGTATAGCCCGACACGAGGAACTCAATTTCTTCGCGGGAGAGTTCCCCGGAATCACGTTTCTTGCGGATCAGGTCAACGACGCGCATGCGTGTGGAGAGCGAAGGGCGAGCCTAACATTCGCCCCAAGGAGCGTCAATGCAATCCCCGCACAAAGATTTCAGAACCTTACAGCGGTTGTGACACGTCCGGTGGCAGGCTGGTGATTTGCCCGGAGACCACATGCCAGCCGCTGGCGCCGTTCAGGTAGACATGTATCGCACGCATCTGCTGACTGGCGCGCTGGCCTTTGATGTTGAACCTTGAAGACCACAGGCATGTGGCGATGGCCATATCTTGATAGATCTGCACTTTGATGTCTGAAGTGTTGAAGGATTCATACTTGACCGCGTCAGACGGGATCACCGCGATCCACTGGGCTTTGTTTACCTGCTGGCCGTGGGAAAGCGTGCCTGCAAAATCATCGCTGTACACGCGGCGAAAATAGGTGATGTTCTTCAACTCGATGGCGTGCGCGGCTTCTCTTTCCAGGCTTACGATCTCCTGCCGGTGCAGTTCAGGGTCGGCAGGCTGAGTGACACAGCGCAGAATGCAAGCTTCGCGCGCTTGGCGCGCGACATCTGGCTTCTGCCAGAAGGAAGCAAGTAACAGTCCCATGGCCGTGGCAGCGATCCCGGCGAGCTTGATCATGGCGGAAGTGCTCCTTCACCGAAATAATTTCAATTGAATTATAGGGTAGAAAGGGGTACTCCTAAAGCGCCTCTCATTTCGAATTGTCTTGTTTGCTAAAATCGCTGTCCGATGTCTCCAGTCATGCAAAGGCAGTTTTCAGATACCGGGAGAAATAGCCCCTAATCGGGGAAAACTTCGTTGAAATCATAAATCATTTTCCGCGCGCCCGACGGCGCAGTCGTGCGAGGATTGCGTTCGCATAGCAGGGCCCGCATCCCTGCGAACTGAGCCGCCTCAGTTTCCTTCACCGCATCGGAAATGAACAGAAATTGTCCCGGCTCGTACGAAAACGAAGCCGCGATTTTCCGGTAGCTTTCCGTCTCCGTCTTCGCCCCCACTCGCGTGTCGAAGAAAATCGAAATGTACCGCGTCAGATCTCCTGTGGGGATACTCCCAAAAAGGAGCTGTTGCGCCAGCGTGCTTCCGGAAGAATAGATGCAAATGATTTTTCCTTTCCGCTTCCACCGCTCGAACGCCGGCGGCACATCCGGATACACTTCCCCTTTCAACTCCCCGCTCGCATAACCCTGCTGCCAGATTTTTCCCTGAACTGCCTTGAGCGCCGTGCACTTACTGTCTTTTGCCATCAGCCATTGGCCATACGCCACGCTCGAACGCACGCGCTCATTATCGGAATCGTCTCGCCAGTCCGGTGGCCTCAGACCGTTCCGCTCATCGAGTTCGTGCTGCCTTCGCAGCTCCTCAATCAGCCCGCCAATCTCCGGGTTCGCAGAATTCTCGTGAAGAAAGGATTCCAGCTTTCGGCTGGCATACGGGAGAAGCGTCTTGTAAACGAAATTGACCGGGGTGGTCGTTCCCTCAATGTCCAGAAGAATGACGCGGACTTGCGCTTCGTTGAAAAGAGCCACGCGCGCTACTTCGCCACGGGTTGCGGCGGAATGTATCTTGGCCCCCAGCAAACGGGCTCATAGTTCCGGTCCACGCCGCTGCCCGTGTAGTGCGGTGTCCAGCCGGACTTATCCTGAAACAATCGGATGGCGCGAATCCGCCGGTCTCCGCAGAGATCAAACCAGTGTAGCGTCCCGCGCGGCACGCGAATCAAGTCCCCGGCCTCTACCTCGATCGCTACCACCGGGCCTTGCGGTGGGTGAATATGAAATAGTCCGCGCCCCGCGATGATGTAACGGACTTCGTCCTCGTCGTGACGATGCTCGATGTTGAATTTCGAAAGCATCGCATCCAGCCCGGGAGTGTCCGGATTGACGTCGATCACGTCCGCCGTGACGTACCCGCCCCGGCGCTTCAACTCTTCAATCTGCTTGCTGTACGCGCCCAGAATTTGCTCTGCCGACGCGTCGCTCGGCAAATCGCCAGGAGTCTCCCAGCGCTCGTACTCGATGCCGATCCCCGCAAGGTAGTCTCGCACCTTACCCTGTTCGTGGATCCAGCGTTGTTCCTCCGGGATTCTCAACACAGCCACGGCCATCCACTCCCGTTGGGTCTCTCCGGCAATCATGCACTGTGCGCAGCGCCGGAGCGGACCAAAACTTCCATCAGAAACTCCAAAATCTCCACGTGCCGCTTGGCTTCTTCCAGGCTCACTCCCCAAGTATAAAGCCCATGCTCCTTCAAAAGAAATCCATGGATGCCGGGGCTCTGCTGCAGTGTTCTCGAAACGCGGTCCGCCAGTTCCACCATATCCTGCGAATTTTCCAGGATGGGCAGCCACTCACGGTGCTGGTGCGTCCGAACACCTGCCAGCCCCTTGAGCATTTCGTATCCTTCCAGCGCGATGCCACCGTGCCGCGCGTGCGAGCCGGAGAGCACCGTGCTCCAAACCGAGTGCGTGTGCAAGACCGCGCCCGCATCTAGGTCGCGCACGATCGCTACGTGCAGCCGCGCTTCGGCCGACGGTCGCCCGTCGCCGCGAACTACGTTTGCCGCGTCGTCGATTTCCAGAAACTGCGCAGCCGTCAAGCTGCTCTTGTCCAAACCAGTCGAGGTGATGGCCAGGCGCAGCGGCTCACGAGAGACCACCGCGCTGAAATTTCCGCTCGTTCCCAGCACCCATCCCCAGGAATAAAACCCTCGCCCTGTTTCCGCCAGGCGTGCGCACAATTGCGCAAAGCTTGCACCGTTCGGTTTTTTTTGCGCCGCAGCCCTCATCGCGGTCGCGCGCAGGGCTGAAATGCTCCTCTTCTTCATGGCAGCAGGCCCCCGGCCCGGCAAGGCTTTTCCAGTGTTCCATATTGCTGGCGGCTTGAACAAGTTTGTCTGCCACGGAAAATAGCTCTCGCCCCGTCACAGAAGCCTTCATCCTCTATTTCGCGTAATCGCCAAAGCGAGCCAGTTCCAGGTCGGCGGAATCCAGAACATCGCGCTGCAGCCAGAACAAGTGACCCGAACCATAAATCACCAGCACGCGATCGTCCGGCGAATCGATGACCGCGCGAAGGTTGCTGTAAATGCGAATGTTGCGCTGATACCATGCCGCCAACAGGTCCGGTCCCGGGTATTCCCCGCTCCCCGCGAACTGCGCCAGGCTCATGTAAAAATAGTGATCCTGTTTCACGTGCTCGCCCTGATTGATGTATCGCAATAAGTCCGTGACCGTTCCCTTGCTCAGAATGCCAGACATTGTTTCAATTTCTTTCGGCACCTGCGAGACCAACCCGTTCAACTGCCCTTCTTTTCCATTCTTCTTTGCGAATTGTACAATCGCGTCGAATGGGAAGTCGCCCTGAATGTCGATGCCATACACTTGTTTGTGCCCCAGTTCCTTCGCCAGCCGGTAGCCGATTTGGTCGACCTCATTTCTTGTCAGCGAATATTTTCCGGCGAGGTAGTCCTCGTACTGTTTCCGGACTTTCTTGCTCCCCACCGGCGCCTCGATCGCGATTTTCGTGGGCTGAAAGTTTTTCAGCGTCGCAGCCAGCTCGTTTAGCTCTTTTTGCCTCTTGGGAGTCAGCACATCGTCGACCTGCAGGTTAAAAAGATCCCGTCCGGGATTGGCCATGTGGAACACGCCAAGTACCAAAATTTGCGCTTTCTTCGCCGGCGCCGGGTGTGGAGCTTCCTTCGTTTGTGCGGAAGCCGTAGCCGCTGCCAGACACAGCACAACCCCAAAACTTGTTCGACCAATTCTCATTCTTCCTCCCCGGTGATTCGTAACAGAGAGTATGCAGGCCTGGAGCACGGAGTTCCCTATATTCGTGGGACAACAGCACCTGCTTCGCAGCCGACCCTGTTACGTCGTACCCGTGGACTGCTTCACGGGCAAATGCTAAACCGATGAATGTATTGCTGTTTCAGTTTGTCATCTCGGCCAAACACGAGAACGATTTCCATGTCATAGCCACAAGGAAACACACTTGCATTCGTTTGGAACCGGGCCGAAAGCAGGCGCTCACCTGCGGCAGCGGTGAGCCTCCGATCGTCTCGTTCAAGGACAACGCCTGCTGAGGATTCAGTTTCCTCACGAAACTCGATTCCTTTTGACTGCAAAATAGCTCGGGCCTGATTCAGTTCAATTCCCAAAGGAAACGCCACCTGAAGTTCGCTCTCTTGTTTTGTCAGTTCGTTTAGTCCTCGGGGCCAGAGGGGATTGAGGGCCGGGACACAAGCCAGACCGAAAAGGATTGCTGCTGGAACCGCCAACCGCTTCGTGGCACAGCGCATCGTAACCGCGCTTGCGAAACGCCACAAAATCGAAATCGCGACATACGCAACAATAGAATATACGAATGCATTTGCCGCAAGGACCGCCAGGGGCGAACCGGACTCTTTATACGAAACCAAAAGGTCAATGAGTACGCCGCCTGGAAACAGAAATATGGACAGAAGTAGGGCCAGAATTGTCGGGATCAGCGCCTTGAGCAGCAAGAAAATCAGGCCTGCGAAGCCAGTGCCGAATACAAATGCAGCTACGATTCGGTACGTGCCAACCTGGTTTTCCTTTGTCACAAAGATTTCCAATTTTGCCTAGAGCACGGCGTCCGCGGAGAGAATACAAAGGACACACGGAGGACCTACTTCACCCCACTTGCTACCCACGCCAGCCCGTCCACCCCGGGTGTCAGCTCAATCGGCTTCTCCAGTTCCCACGAGTGCAGGTTGAGCACATCAATCCTTCCCGCGCCCGTTCCGCTGATGTACGCAACATCTCCTCCCGGCCGAATCAGAATCTCCGACGCCCCATCCGAGATTTTCAGCGTGTGCGCTACCTTACGCGAGGTCAGGTCGATCACATAGAGAGCGGCGTTTCGCGTCAACGCCAGCAGCCAGCGCCCATCGCGTGTCGGCTCCGACGCATACACTGGACTCGGTACCTCGATCCAATTCGTGATCTTGTTCGTCGCTGTGTCGATGACCGCAATCCGCGCGGCGACCTGATCGTGCGTAAACACTCGTTTTCCATCCGGTGAAATCGAAATGCGCTGAACTGCCTTCGCAACAGGAATCGTCGCAATCAGGCTGCGTTTCGTGAGGTCCAGCACGCTCACGCTGCCCGCTCCCACATTCGCCGTGTACGCTTGCCGGCCATCCGGAGAAATCACCAGCATGTGCGATTCTTTCTGCCCCGTTGGAATTTCCGCCACGACTTTCCGCGTCGCGGGGTCCACTACATCAACTGCATTGGTGAGCTCCGCGGTCACGTACAGCAATCCATCCGGTCCCCATTCCGCGCGATGCGGCCGCAGCGGCTTTCCGAGGTCGATGCTGGCCACCAGCTTCCGTTCTTGAAGATCGATTACGTCGATCGTGCTGCCGTCGGTTCCCGGCCTTCCGACCCCCGAATTGCCATAAATGGGGACGTACGCAAACCGTCCATCTCTCGAAGTCTGCACTTCGTGCCCATTCACGCCCACAACGATCTTCGCCAGCTCACGCCGCTCCTCGGGATCGACGATCAGCACCGTATGCTCTTTCTGATGCGCCATCCGCGCAAACATGATCCACCTCGCCGGAAAGTCCTTGCATTCAACGCTTTTTGCTTGTTCTCGTCCGTCCTTTCCTTTGTATTTTCTTCTTTTGCCTTCTAGCGCCACGCCTACCACTCCCCGCACCCGAGATCGCCTCCTGTGTTTTCTTCGGCAACTTCGCAAACACCATCTCGTACGATTCTCGCAGCAGCCGCGACAACTCTTCCCGCGTCAAGGCGTCGCGCGTCTGCAAAGCCGCCCATTGCGCGCGGGCCATATACGGTGCGGGAATAATGTTCTGTCGCTCCGTCAATTCCGCAAAGTTTTCCGGCGAAGCTTTGAACGACAGGCACACCGGCGCCGGCTCCAGCGGAGTGACCGCAAACATTTTTCCCCCCACCTTAAACACCAGGTCGTAGCCCCACTGAATCTGTTCCGTGGTGCCCGCAAACGAGAGGCACAACTCTCTCAACCAATCGGCGTCCATGCCCGGAGTCTAGGACACTCGCTCGCAAATTCCAATGCTTGGATTGCGCGACGTCTGCCTTGCCCATGGCGTTTCATCATGTGCCCTTGTGAATTGCTCGCGAATCTGTTCGAATGTGGGAAATCCTTGGACGGCCTCAGGCCCGGTCAGGAGGCCCTATGCGAAAGTTTTCTGACCCTTGTTCTGTCGTGGTCTTTGTATCCGCCCTCCTTGTCCTGCCACTTTTCAGCTCGCATGGCTGGGCTCAGAGCGCTCCTAGTGGACCGCTTGTGCCTTCCCAGGCGAGCCAGAATACCCCTCAATCCGGACCTCCTCTGTTTCCAGCCTCTCAGGTCAAGGAAGAACTCCTCGGCGAGATTTCACCCGGCGCGGAGCTTTTCGGCGCCCGGAGCGGCGAAAACCATTTGGCTTGGGTGGAAAAGGCTAATGGCAAGAAGACCGTTCGCCTGGACGGGAAGCAAGTCGGTGCAACCTACGATGACGTGAAGTATCTGGAGTTCAGTAAGGACGAGCAGCACGTGGCCTTCATCGCCAAGCGTCAATCCAAATGGGTGCTCGTTGTCGATGGCGCAGATCGCTCCCGAGAATACGGAAAAATGACTGCCCCTACCCTCAGCGCCAATGGAAAATTCTTCGCCGTCGGAACCTGCGTCGAGAAAAAATGTCGTTTGGTCGTCAACGAGGAGGAGATTGGCCCGGAATTTCAGGACATTTCCGCTCCCGGCTTCAATACCGGGGAGACCATTGCGTTTACTTCGGTAAACGAAACAAGAAATGGATCATGGTCCTGGACAATAAAGAATCGGGTCCGGAGATGGACGACTTCGCCTACTGGCATTTTTCACCCGACGGCAACGGCACCGTTGTGGCCGCTCAATTCAAGAGTGACTGGACTTGGGTTGTGAACGGAACCCCCGGTCCGTCGCTCGACGTGATTGGCTTTCTCGATTTCTCCAGCGATGGTAAGCACTACGCCTACGGGGGCACCGAAGCTCAATCGGGGTTCAAGAAGACCAAAACGCACGGCGTGCTCGTCATCGATGGCCGCGTCGTGGGAACTTACGAAGGCAAGGGATTCGGCGGCGGCTGGCAGGGATTATTCGGCACGACCCAGCAGATCGCCACCGGCCCGCGTCATCTGTTTCCGGATTTTCACGGCGTTTCGGATGTGCAATACACTCCGGACGACAAGCTCGTTTACGCTGCCCGCCAGGGCGAAGGCAACGTCACTGTTTTCGTTGACAGTAAGCCCGGCCCGAACTTTGAGGATGTCGTCAGCTCCATTGTGGTTTCTGGAGACGGCAAGCACCTCGCTTATTTGGGAAAGAAGGGCGAGTCGTTCATCGAAGTTCGCGACCAGGTTGCGGGCCCAGGTTTTCCCGGCAAGCGCGAAGTGAGTTTTGTCGAGACCATGGCCATGAGCAAGGACGGATCTCATCTCGCCTACGAAATCGTTCGCGGCGGCAATCAGTTCAAAGAAGGACGCACGCGCCGCGCCTTGCGTCGCATGGTTATCGACGGAAAAGCCGGCCCTGAGTATGATTCGAATGACCTGAATCATTTCCGCTTCGGCGCCGACGGAACGCACTACTTCTACGAGGTTTACGGCGCCGTGGGAGACCGCGATCGCATCGTCTTCGACGGAATCGACAGCAAGATTTACGACACCGTCTTTCGAAACAGCGCGAAGTTCATTGACGAGACCAGCATTGAATTTGTCGCACAGGACGGCCGGCGCTTTCTCCGCGTCCTCGAAACCCTCAAGTGACCGCGTTTGGGCCTTGACCCGTTCGAATCGTCCCAGTCCTCTATGCTTGCTGCCCGCCCACCGTGTCAGTGCGGAATTGAGCGCTTCGCACGCGGGATTTCGCGCACTTCAAGCCCTTTGACCAGGCCCTTCATCCTTCTATCACCTTCTGAATCAAGCACATAGCCATCACTCAAGGGTGGCCATCCGGTTGCCCATCACGTAGCGGAGTTCGGCGGCGCGCTATTTCCGTCCGTGACCTTTTTGCAGGGCAATGCCCAAGCTAAAGAGAATCCCGTCGACTCCCAGAAGATCGGGGGATGCTTATGAGACCATATCGAGATATCGCCACCGTCGCGGGGGCGCAAATCATTTGTTTCCTGGTGTTGACCCACCTGGAGCCGCAGTTTTTTCTGCTTCATCTCTATCAGACCATTATTTACATCGCGGTCTTGATCCTGCTGTTTTACATGGAAGATCGCTGGGCGTACATGATCGGCATGCTGGCCCCGGCCGTGTGGTTGGGCATGGTTTTCTCCACCGGCTTGCTGGGCGCCGCAACGCGGCAGGTGTTGCGTTTGACGCGTGGCGAAGGACTGACCAACGACGTTAGCTTCATCGCCGCGATTTCTGCTCTGCTTTCTGTGCTGATGATCGTTTTCTGCGCGCGGCACTGGAAGAAAGAGTATTCAGGACTTGGAAAGACGGCCAGCACGTTCGCCGTGGGCGTGGGCGTAGTGGCCGTGTATTACGGAATCCTTGCGATTTGGTTCTGGAACATGCTTCCTAACCAGATCACCAAAGGATAAATCGAAACAACCCCTCGATTTAGAGATGAAGGCCGGAGGAAAATTCCTCCGGCCTTTTTCTTCTTCAGTTTTCTCTGGCTTTTTCTTCTTACGTTTCCTCCAGCCTTTTTCTTTGCGATAGTCGCAACCGCGACTGCCCTGTAAAAGGGCTCTCGCCTTTTTCTGAAATCGGCGGCAGGGCCCATTCCTTTGTACTGGGCCCTGGCGGGACAGCGAGTTATCGGCCTCCCCAGCGATACACGATGCCGGCTTCGATTCGGGCGTTGTTCTGGCGCTGCCCGCCGAAGTGCGTGTATAAGTATTCGGCTTGAATCAACCGAATGGACAGGTGCTCGCTGAACTTGTAGTCTGCGCCGCCTCCGATGGTCATCGCAAAGCTATTCGCGGTGCCGAGGTTAGTCCCCAGGTGTTGTCCGCCGAAGAGTACTTGGGCGAAGGGGATTAACGATCCGTATGAGCGGTAACTCACCCTCGGACCAAACAGATAGTTGACATCATGGGCGGTCAGGCCCGATGGCAGACCGGTTTCCTTGCAAACGCCAAAGTCACCAACCGCGCCAAACCAGTTGTTCAGGTTATAGGCGATGTTTCCGTCTACTCCGTGGCAGCCTGTGCCGCCCGGGTTGAGATGCAGGTATTCGTAACCTCCGAACAACTCGGCCGCCGGCGTTTCTTGGGCCATGGCGGGAGCCGCGACGAACAGGATCAGTGCCGCCAGAATGAACAAGTTGCGCATGTCTCCTCCTGAGACTCAATGGTGTGCTGGGTAGGTTGCGTCGATCCAGGGGATTGCGGGCGGAACTCAAGAATAACACAACTATTGCTGATTGTTTTCTCGTCGTGCATGCCGGGTGCTTTGTTTGCCACGCTAGCAGAATGGGAAGCAGGGGGATACATACACCCCCGGCAATTTGTATGAATATCAAAACAAAGGACTTGCAAATTTTGCAATGCGTAACCGTATGAAAAGAAAGGAACGACAGAGGGTTGGTGACGGCCGAGGAGCGAGGGGCGGAGCCAGGAAGAGCAGGAAATTGCGGGTGACACCCGGCAGTTTTCGTAAGAGCGGAATCTAAAGGGGTTACAGGCGTCACGGTTTGTAAGAGCGGAATCTAAAGGACTTACGGTGACAGGTTTTTCGTCACGGTGACGCTCCAAGAGGAAGTAAAGAAGCAAATAGGTAAGGAAGTAAGGCGAAGGCAGGGAAAGAGGCAGCTGATGAGTGGCGGAAAAGGATACGAGCCGACAGCGGCCGAGGCTCCGGGGCCCTTCGCTAACGGCATTCTGGGTAAAGTGGAGTCGAGCCCTTTGCGGCCAGGCTGGAATCTGCGATCGGCGAAGCTCAGGGTGAAGATTCACGAGTCATGATACCGTAGACTACGCAGCCTGTCAATTCCCAATATAGTACTAGTATTTGTCAGCAGGGCACATCCGTTCGAAGGGGCGCGTAAGAGAAAGAAAACACAGGGGTAGAGCTCACTGGGAGCGGGGGAGCCGCGGGAAGGCGGGCGCAGGGTACGAGGGAGCACGTGGCGCATTTGGTGGGGTGTGGCCCGGCACCCGCCCCGCGACCGGTGACCCGTAACGCGGCCCGCGGGGGAGCGAAGAATCTCCGCACGCGTGCGGAAAAGGCGTCCGCACGGATGCGGAGTACCAAGGTAGGCGGACTCCTTTGAGCGAGCTGTAGAGATGGAAAAACGAAAGATGCGGAGTACTAAGGTAGGGAAAGACAGGGGTTAAAAGTCCGCTGTCGGGACTCCCGTGGGGTCCACCGGACTCAAAACACCGGAGTTGGAAGTCAGAAGAGAGAATTGGGAGGTCGGGGAACCGGGCGGGACACGGGGAGCCTCGGCGAGGGAAAGGGGGAGCGCGATCAGTTTGGGCTCTGAAGAAGGAGGACGTTGTGACCTTCGGGATCGTGCAGGACCGCCCAGGTGGGTTCGGACTGAACCAGACGATCCTGCCCAATGGGGGCAATCGCTAAACTCAGATCCGGTACTTCAAAGAAAAGGACCGCCTTATCTTTCGAGGGATAGGCTTCGACCCCCTTTCGCTCCAGGCAAACAAATCCCGCGCCACTATCGAACTTGGCATGGTGCCCGACTTGCTCGTCGGAAAGTTCGAGACCTATGGTTTGGAGATAGAACTTCTTCGCCCTCTCTAGATTTTCGAAGTAGAGCTCAACACCGATGAATCGTGCTTGAATGGGCGCCATGGAATCCTCCGGCGTCGAGTATACAAAACGCAGGTGTGGGGGAACTGCGGGAAGGCGGACGGAGGGCACGAGGGGGAGGGCATTTTCACACTGTGAAGCGTCCTGTCAGGAAGAAGTACGGAAGGTACAAAATCTGCGATGAGCGCTTTTATTCCTATTGGATTCCCGGTCTTGTCGAGCTGATTTTCGCGGATTGGTTCTGATTGTGAGCGGGTGGCGCAGGGAAAGTCTTCCGGGAATACGTTTGGCTATATGGAGGCAGCCAAGGCTGTGCCTTCGTGCGGCAGAGGCTTTGGGAGAAATCAAGAAGACATACGGGCAGAGCGAATACAGAGAGCGCGCCAGCGCATCGAACAAGGCTTTGATGACCGAGAAAGAAAGACTGGTGTCTCAGATTCGGCAGGAAGCAAACCGTGAGCATTGGACGAATGAGGAGATTGTCCCGAACATCCTTCTCGTTTCGCACTGCACAAACGTGGTCATGCTTGAATGTCGAAATTCCGTGTGGCCTTATGACTACATGGCTTTCTCCCGAAGGATAGGGGAATTGTGGGAACCGTTTTGCAATGATTGTTTCGAGTTTCCACTTCGAAAAGACGTTTGCGTTGTTTGTGCCACCATTGTTCGAAGACGTGCGCAAGAGGCTTTCTAAAGAAATTAGGAATTTCATTGCCTCTTTGCCAATTAGTCCAGAGCAAAAGAGTTCGTTAATTCCGACTTGTTAGAGATAGACTCCCTCGTTGACGCCGTGGTTTTTGAAGAGAAAGCAGTTGAAGAAGTCATGCCATGCTTAGAAATCTTTGATTCGCAAAATCTGGAATCGACCAGCGTTTCAGGAAGAAAAGTCTCTCTCTAAATCGGAAGTCGGCAGTCAGTTGTCGATTGCAAAGGGCGCTTGACAGCAGAAACACTGCCTGGTGCCCTATCCAGGCGGGCTGTACATGCTGTGGCATCCGGCCGGTCTGCTGCGATGGAGGATCTTTACGAGAAGGATCACTTGTTTGCTGTTGGGGCGCGCTCTGCTGGCGCGCTGGCAACACGGAAGACGGGAAATGCCGCGGCGATCTTTTCGAATTCCGCAAGCGCGGCATCTTTGTTCACGGGCACGTGCGGACGCGCTCCCGGTGCGCGCTGCAGGTAAGCCCTCAAGATGGGTGCGCGCTGGACGGCGGGAAGCTCTTCGAGTTGGACCTGCTCACGACCGCCGCTCCGGAGAACTACTTTTCCACCGGCGGCACGCACGTTTTGGACCCAGCTCACATTATCTCCGAGCATGGAGACCAGGTAGCGCTGTCCCTCGACGATGGCAATGACCACGGGCAGCGAGAAAGTCCGCCCCGACTTTCGTCCGGTCACTTCCAAGGTCACGAGGAAGTTGGG
>WNGG01001943.1_pt1 | contig 23872 bp, 22 predicted proteins | sample 5400661 | NCBI WGS metagenome assembly WNGG01 (sample SAMN13153372, study PRJNA577476) | soil metagenome | isolation source: 100 cm soil or saprolite under Garry oak tree replicate 1 | place: USA:California | collected 2016-06-15
ACGACGAGCGCCACCACGATGATGGCGACCCGGTAGGTCGGGTAGTAGACGCCGGGGATCAGCTCGATCGAGGTGTTGAGCCAGGCGGGCAGCGGCAGGCTCAGCCCGGCCGGTCCCCACACCAGGCGCACCAGCTCGTTGAAGAACAGGATCAGCCCGAACGTGCCGAGCACGTGATCAAGATGGTCGCGCCCGTACAGCCGGCGCAGCGCCACCATCTCGACGACGATGCCGAGCGCGAGGGTGGCGGCGAGCGCCATCAGGCTGCCGAGGACGAAGCTGCCGGTGCGCTCCGCGAAGGTCGCGGCGAAATACGCCCCCATCATGTAGAGCGAGCCGTGCGCCAGGTTGACGAGGTCCATGATGCCGAACACCAGCGTCAGCCCCGCCGCCAGCAGGAACAGCAGCAGGCCGAACTGCAGCCCATTCAGGCACTGTTCGAGAAAGAGCAGCATGGGCGAGACCCTCCGCGCTCGGCGCGGGCTCCCTCTCCCCGCTTGCGGGGAGAGGGTCGGGGTGAGGGGGCGTCGCTACCACTTCATCGGGCACTTGTCGTGGAACTTGTCCTGGTCGTCCTTGAGGATGGTGGCGGAGGTCTTGAGCGTGTAATTGCCGTCGGCGTCCTTGACCGTTTCCTGCAGGTAGAAGTTCTGAATCGGGAAATGGTTGTTGCCGTATTTGTACGGCCCGCGCACCGAGGCGTAGTTGGCCTTGCGCATCTCCGCGCGCATGGCGTCCTTGTTGGTGAGATCGCCCTTCGCCGCCACCACCGCACTGTTGATCAGGTTGGCGGCGTCGTAGGTCTGGGCGGCATAGAACGACGGATAGTGGCCGTGCTTGGCGCGGAAGTCGGCGACGAACTTCTTGTTGGCCGCGTTGGGCAGGTCGTTGACCCATTGCTGCGCGCCCGGCACGCCGAGCGCGAGGTCCTTCTGCAGCGGCAGCGTCAGCGCGTCGATGGTGAAGGCGGTGTAGAGCGGGATCTGGCCCTTGAGGCCGGCCTGGCCGAACTGGGTGAGGAACTGCACGCCGGCCGCGCCCGGGTAGAACACGAACACGGCGTCGGGCTTGGCGGCGCGCGCCTTCGACAGCTCGGCCGAGAAGTCGAGCTGGTCGGGCCAGCGCGTGAACTCCTGGCCGACGATCGTGCCCTTGTAGGTCGCCTGCACGCCGGCCAGCATGTCCTTGCCGGCCGCGTAGTTCGGGCCGATCAGGAACACCGTCTTGACGCCTTTCTGATTGAGGTACTCGCCCATCGCCTGCGGCGTCTGGTCGTTCTGCCACGAGGTCGAGAAGAAGAACGGCGAGCACAGCTCGCCGGCGATCTGCGAGGGGCCGGCATTGGAACTGATCAGAAAGGTCTGCGAGTCGACCGCCGGCTTGAGCGACGCGAGCAGCACGTTCGACCAGATGTAGCCGGTGATGAAGTTGACGCGGTCGGCCTGGATCACCTTCTCGGTCTTCTGCTTGCCGACCTCGGGCTTCTGCTGGTCGTCCTCGTACACGACCTCGACCGGCAGCCCGCCCATCTTGCGGCCGAGATGATCGAGGGCCAGCTCGAAGGCGTTGCGCATGTCGTTGCCGATCACCGCGGTCGGGCCGCTGAAGGTGTCGACGAAGCCGATCTTCGCCGAACCTTGGGCGAAGGCCGGCGCGGCCACGAGCGCGACCGCGGCGCCCAGTGCAATCGATAATTTCCGCATGCTCGTTTCCCCTCTCTTGTTTTACCTCTCCCCGCTTGCGGGGGGAGGTCGGATCGCGAAGCGATCCGGGTGAGGGGGCCTCTGAGACCAACGCGCAGTCGTTGAGGCCCCTTCACCCCGACCCTCTCCCCGCAAGCGGGGAGAGGGAGTCAACGCGGCGCGAATGTACTATATTGCGTGCCGGGTTTCGACCAGGAGGCCGCCGATGCCATTGCTGGCCCGCACGCTCGATGAAGCGCTCGCCCCGATTGCCGACGGGACAACCCTGCTGATCCCGCGCGAGGGCGCCGGCGTCGCCATGGAGGCGACCCGCGCGCTGATCCGGCGCGGCGCCAAGGGCCTGCGGCTGATCGCGGTGCCGACCTCGACCCTGCAGGCGGACCTGCTGATCGGGGCCGGCTGCGTCGCGGGCGTCGAGGCCGCGGCGGTGAGCCTCGGCGAGTTCGGCCCGGCCCCGCGCTTCACCGCGGCCATCACCGCCGGCGCCATCGCCATGAAGGACTCGACCTGCCCGGCCCTGCACGCGGCCCTGCAGGCGAGCGAGAAGGGCGTGCCGTTCATGCCGCTGCGCGGCCTGATCGGCTCCGACGTGCTGGCGCACCGGGCGGACTGGCGCGTGATCGAGAATCCCTTCGGCGCGGACGACCCGATCGTGCTGCTGCCGGCGCTCAAGCCGGACGTGACCCTGTTCCACGCGCCCATGGCCGACCGCGACGGCAACGTGTGGATCGGCCAGCAGCGCGACCTGGTTCTCATGGCGCATGCGGCCGGCAAGACCGTGGCGACGGTCGAGAAGCTGCACGACGGCAACCTGCTCGAAGACCCGCTGCTCGCCGCCGGCACGCTGGGCGGCTTCTACCTCGAGGCGGTCGCGGTGGCGCCGCGCGGCGCCTGGCCGCTGCCGCTGCCCGACCATTATCCGGCGGACGACGCGCACCTCGCCGAATACGCCCGCCTCGCCGCGACGCCCGACGGCTTTGCCCGCTACCTCGATCGGTACGTGCATGAGCGGCGCGCCGCCTGAGGCCTGCCGCGACGAGGAGCTGCTGGCGAACGTCATCGCCGGCCTGATCGGCGACGCGCGCCACGTCGCGGTCGGCAACGCCTCGCCCATCCCGGCGCTCGCCGCCATGCTGTGCCGCGAGCGCGGCCACGGCCGCCCCTACGTCTCGGTGCTCGGCAGCCGCACGCACAATTTCTTCACCGACGGCGGCCGCGAGCTGTTCGACTGCGCCGGCCAGGGCCGCGTCGACGTGTTCTTCCTCTCGGGCGGCCAGATCGACGGCGAGGCCAACATCAACCTGGTGAGCGTCGGCGACTACGCGAAGCCCTCAGCCCGCTTCCCGGGCTCGTTCGGCTCGGCCTATCTCTATTACGTGGTGCCGCGGGTGATCCTGTTCCGCCTCGAGCACACGCGCCGCACCCTGGTGCCGAAAGTCGACTTCATCAGCGCGCCGGGCACCAGCGCGCCGAACGTCCACCGCCCGGGCGGGCCGATCGCGCTCGTCACCAACCGCTGCCTGTTCGCCTTCGACCGCGCGCGCCGGCGCTTCCGCCTCGCCAGCGTGCACCCCGGCCACAGCGTCGAGGAGATCGTCGCCCATACCGGCTTCGACTTCGACCGCCCGGACGAGGTGCCAACGACACCACCGCCGTCGACGGAAACTCTGCGCCTGATGCGCGAGGTGGTGGCGCCGGGGCTTGCCGACACCTATCCGAAATTCGCCGCCGCAGTATTTGGAATTGAACGCCGCGCGGCCTCATAATGCGGCCTCATGCTCAGGAGCCCGAGCGAAGCGAGGGCGTCTCGAAGCATGCGACGCGCCCGCGGCCATGGTTCGAGACGCGTCGCTGCGCGACGCTCCTCACCACGAGGGTGGATGAGAGATGACCAACCTGCGCATCGACGGCGAGCGCCTGTGGGGCGAGCTGATGGAGACGGCCGCGATCGGCGGCACGGCGAAGGGCGGCATCTGCCGCCTCACCCTGACCGATCTCGACCGGCAGGTGCGCGACTGGTTCAAGGCGCGCGCCGAGGGGCTCGGCTGCACGGTCGCGATCGACGACATGGGGGCGATGTACGCGCGGCGCGCGGGGCAGCGCGCCGACCTGGCGCCGATCGCCATGGGCAGCCACCTCGACACCCAGCCGACCGGCGGAAAATTCGACGGCGTGCTCGGCGTGCTGGGCGCGCTCGAGGCGCTGCGCACCATGGTCGAGGCCGGGTACGAGACCTTCGCGCCGATCGAGGTGGTGAACTGGACCAACGAGGAAGGCGCGCGCTTCACCCCGGCGATGATCGCCTCGGGCGTGTACGCCGGCGTGTTCCACCGCGCCTGGGCGGCGGCACGCCGGGACCGCGCCGGCGTCGCCTTCGGCGAGGCGCTCGAGGCGATCGGCTATCGCGGGCCCGAGCGGTGCGGGGCGCGAAAACTGTCCGCCATGTTCGAACTGCACATCGAGCAGGGGCCGATCCTCGAAGCGGAGGGCAAGGAGATCGGCGCGGTCACCGGCGTGCAGGGCATGCGCTGGTACGAGGTGACGGTCACCGGCCAGGACGCGCACACCGGCGCGACGCCGATGCGGCTGCGCAAGAACGCGCTGCTCGGCGCCGCCCGGGTGGTCGAGGAGGTCGACCGGATCGCCCTGGCGAACGCGCCGCTCGCGGTCGGCACTGTGGGCTCCATGGAGGTGAAGCCGAACTCGCCCAACGTGGTGCCGGGCGAGGTGTTTTTTACCGCCGACCTGCGCCATCCCGAGCTGGCGACGCTCGACGCGATGGAACAAACATTCATGCGCGCGGTCGACGACATCTGCACTCCGCTTGGCCTCGGCGTGGCGGTGAAGAAAATCTGGGACCAGCCGCCGGTGCGCTTCGACGCGGATTGCGTCGCGGCGGTGCGGACGGCCGGCAAGGACGCGGGCTATACGGTGCGCGACATGGTGTCGGGCGCCGGGCACGACGCCGCCTACGTGGCGCGCGTCGCACCGACCGCGATGATCTTCGTGCCGTGCCGCAACGGCGTGAGCCACAACGAGGCCGAGCTCACCTCGAAGGAGCAGTGCGCCATGGGCGCGCAGGTGCTGCTGCAGGCGGTGCTCAACTACGACCGGCTGCTCGCCGACCGGCACGCGGAATCCAAATCATCCGCCGCATAGGACACGGGAGAAAGGGCATGCAGATAATCCCAAGCGGCCAAGGCCTCGGCGCGACCATCGAGGGGCTCGACCTCGCGAACGGCATCGCAAGCGGAGAGGTCGACGCGGTTCTGCACGCGCTCGGCCAATATGGCGTCATCCGCTTCCCGCGCCAGCAATTGTCGGGGCGCCAGCTGCGGGACTTCAGCGCCCGGTTCGGCGAACTGGAAGTGCATGTGTCCAACGTCTATCAGGAGCCGGGCATCCCCGAGGTCATGATCCTGTCCAACATCGTGGAGAACGGCAAGCCGATCGGGCTGGCCGACGCCGGGCAGGAGTGGCACACCGACATGTCGTACAGCCGCGTGATCGCCTTCGCCAACGTGCTCTACGCCATCAAGGTCCCGCGCCGCGACGGCGTGGCGCTCGGCGCGACCGAATTTGGCAACATGCACGCCGCCTATGACGACCTGCCGGCCGACCTGAAGGCGCGCCTCGCCGGCCTCACCGCGCTGCACGACTTCAACAAGTTCTGGGAGATGATGCGCAGGCGCCCGGGCAGCACGCGGGCGCCGCTCAGCGCGGCGCAACGCCAGGCGCGGCCGCCGGTGTCGCACCCGATCGTGCTGACCCACCCGATCACCGGCCGCAAGGTGCTGTACGCCAACCCGGGCTATGCGGTGAGGATCAACGAGCTTGCGCCGGACGAGAGCGACCGGCTGCTCGAGCTCCTGTTCGCGCATCAGCTTCAGGACAAATATCGTTACGTGCACCGCTGGCAGGAAGGCGAGGTCCTGATGTGGGAGAATTTCGGCACCATCCACAATGCGATCGCCGATTACCGGCCCGACGAGCATCGCCTGGTCAAGCGCTGCCAGGTCATGGCGACGCGGTTCTTCGACGACGACGGCGCGCCCGTGACGACCTGGGCGGAAACGAATGGAGCCTGCGCATGAGACAGACAGCCTTGGCCGTCGCGGCCTGCCTGCTGGCGGCGGCGCAATTTGCGCCGCAGCCGGCTGCCGCGCAGGCGAAGGAAATCAGGTTGGCGCGGCAATTTTCCATGGGCTACCTCCAGTTCAACGTCATGGAGGACCAGAAGCTGATCGAGAAGCACGCGCGCGCCCTTGGGCTCGGCGACGTGACCGTATCCTGGGACCTGTTCAACGGGCCGGACGCCATGAACAACGCGCTGATCGCCGGCCGGCTCGACATCGTCGCCGGCGGCGCCCCGGGCCTGCTCACGCTATGGGGACGCACGCGGGGCACGCCCAACGAGGTGCGCGGCATCTCGGCGCTCAGCTCGCAGCCGATCTGGCTCAACACCCGCAACCCGAAGGTCGCCAGCATCGCCGATCTCACCGAGGACGACCGCGTCGCCGTTCCGGCCGTCAAGGTCTCGATCCAGGCGGTCATGCTGCAGATGGCGGCGGCGAAGCTGTACGGCCAGGCGAACTACGCCAAGCTCGATCCGCTCACCGTGTCGATGTCGCCGCCCGACGCGACCATCGCCATCATGAGCGGCAGCGCCGGCGTGACCTGCGTGTTCGGCGTGCCGCCGTTCCAGCAGCAGCAACTCGACCAGCCGGGCATCAGGACCATCCTCAATTCGTACGACGCGATGGACGGCCCGCGCATTTTCACGGTGGCGTGGACGTCGGCGAGCTTTCGCGAGCGCAATCCGGTCCTCTACAAGGCGCTGATCGCCGCCTTTCGCGAGGCGACCGAGATCGTCAACAAGGACCGCCGCGCCGCGGCCGCGCTGTGGATCAAGGCGACCAACTCGAAACTGCCGCTCGACAAGGTGGGCGAGATCGTGTCCGGAGCGCAGGTGCGCTGGACCATGGCGCCGGAGAACGCGATGAAGTTCGCGACCTTCATGCACGCGGTCGGCTCGCTCAAGACCGCCCCGCAGTCGTGGCGCGATCTGTTCTTCCCGGAGATCCACGATTTGGATGGGAGTTAAACCAAACAAGTCAGTCGTCATCGCCCGCGAAGGCGGGCGATCCAGTATCCTCGACGCTTTCAGAAGAATCTTTGACGGCTAAGTTTACTGGATGCCCCGCCTTCGCGGGGCATGACGCGGGAGAGTGAGGCATCTGCGAGAGTCTCAAGATGACGGCGGAGAATTTTGCTGCACCCGCGCCACCTCGGCCATCGCCAGGAACAGGTGCATCGCCGACGCCGGTGAGGCCCTGGTCGGTCTCGATCTTCAGCGTGACGAAATTGCGCCCCGGACAGGTGACAATGACCTTTGCGCTGCGGATTTTCATGGGTCCCTCACCGTCCTGCTTGCGGGATCGGTCAAGCCACGTACCATCGGCCCGCGCCCGACTTCAACCGCGAGCACCGCATGGCGTCCCAGGCCGCCGAACCGCAGCGCGAGCGTCCGGATCCGCGCCTGTCCCTGGCGCGGCTGCGCGACCTGCCGGCCGCGATTGTACGGCCGGCCTACGACGTGCGGAAAGTCGCGTGCGGCATCCTGCATCTCGGCATCGGCGCGTTTCACCGCGCCCATCAGGCCTTCTACACCGACACGGCTCTTGCGGACGGAGGCGCTTGGGGCATCATCGGCGCGAGCCTGCGCGGCGCCGGCGTGCGCGACCGGCTCGCGCCGCAGGGCTGCCTCTATACGCTGGTCGAGAAAGGCGCGGCCGGCGCGCGCTACCGCATCATCGGCGCGGTGCGCGAGGTGGTGTTCGCAACCGACGACCCGCGCCGGCTGCCGGCGCTGATCGCCGACCCGCGCATGCGCATCGTCAGCCTCACGGTCACCGAGAAGGGCTATTGCCACGATCCGGCGAGCGGCCGGCTCAACCCGACGCATCCAGACATCGTGCACGATCTCGCGCACCCCGATCAGCCTTCGAGCGCGATCGGCATTCTGGCCGCCGGCCTGCGCCGGCGTTTCCGCCAAGGCGGCGCGCCGCTCACGCTGCTGTCGTGCGACAACCTTCCCGAAAACGGACGCACCCTGGCGCGGATCGTGCTCGAGTTCGCGGCACGGCTCGACCGCGAGGCGGCGCGCTTCATCGAGCGCGAGGTCGCGTTTCCGTGCACCATGGTGGACCGCATCGTGCCGGCGGCCACCGACGCGCTGATCGCGGAGACGTCGGCCGCGCTCGGGGTCGCCGACGCGGCGCCGGTGCAGTGCGAGCCGTTCTCCCAGTGGGTGATCGAGGACCGCTTCGCGGCCGGGCGGCCGGCCTGGGAGCGCGCGGGGGCCGAGTTGGTCGCGGACGTCGCGCCGTACGAGGAAATGAAGCTGCGGCTGCTCAACGGCAGCCACAGCATGCTCGCCTATTTGGGCTTCCTCGGCGGCTTCGAGTACATCTGGCAGGTGATGCGCGAGCCCGACTACGTGGCGCTGATGCGCAACATGATGCAGGAAGTCCAGCCGCGCCTCGCGCTCGACGGCAGGTACGACCTCGCGGCCTATCAGCAAACGCTCGTCGAGCGCTTCTCCAATCCGGCGCTGCTGCACCGCTGCTATCAGATCGCCATGGACGGCTCGCAAAAGCTGCCGCAGCGCCTGCTCGGCACCATCCGGGCGAACCTGGCGGCCGGCCTGCCGATCCGCCGCCTCGCGCTGGCCGTGGCGGCGTGGATGCGTTACGTCGCCGGCGTGGACGAAGAGGGCAAGCGCATCGTGGTGCAGGACCCGCTGGCCGACACGCTGGCGCGGGCCGCGGCCGCCGGGGGCGATGCGCGCGCGATGGTCGACAACCTGCTCGCGGTTCGGGCGGTGTTTGGGGACGACCTGCCGCAAAGCGCGACGTTTCGGGACGACGTCGGCGGCGCGCTTGCCGCCCTGCTCGCCGAGGGTGCGCGCGCGACGGTGCGGCGCTATGCTTGATGATCGGCCGAACGGACAGCGTCATCTCAATGGTTGTGACGCGGGTCCGCCTTTTGCTAGCGTACGCAATAAGCGCCTTCAGGGAGGGAACCCATGTTCAGTATGTTGAAAGCTTCGGCCGTCGCCGCCTGTGCGGCGATCGCCGCCACCATGGCCGCGCCGGCGGGCGCGCAGCAGGCCATCACCTTGCACGGCGCCGTGCAATTCAACGACGATCACGCCTTCAACAAGGCGCTGCTGAGGTTCGAGGAACTGGTCAAGCAGTACTACGGCAAGCCGATCAACTTCGTGCTCCACCGCAACAGCGAGTTGGGGCTGGAGAAGGACTACTTCGCCTACATGAACCAGGGCATCTCGGTCGACTACGGCATCGTCTCGCCGGCGCACATGTCGACCTTCTCCAAGGCCGCGCCGTTCATCGACGCCCCGTTCATCTTCCGCGACCTCGCGCACTGGAACAAGGTGCTCGATCAGGATCTGCTCAAGCCGATCGCCGACGAGATCGCGCAGAAGGCCGACGTGATGCTGATCGGCTACGCCGGCGGCGGCGTGCGCAACATCTTCGTCAACAAGCCCGTCCACAACCTGGCCGACCTGCGCGGCCTCAAGGTCCGGGTGCAGGGCGCGCCGATCTGGAGCCGCACCTTCGCGGCGGCCGGCATGTCGCCGACCGTCATCGCCTACAACGAAATCTACAACGCGATCCAGAACGGCGTCATCAATGCCGGCGAGAACGAGGCCGCCGGCGTCGAACAGATGAAATTCTACGAGGTCGGGCCCAATCTCGCGATGACCGAGCACGCGATCACGATCCGGCCGATCTGCTTTGCCGGCAAGACGTTCAAGCGGCTGCCGCCGGACTTGCAGCAAGCCGTCCTCAAGGCGGGCAAGGAAGCCGGCGCCCATGGGCGGCAAATCGAGTCGTCGGAAGATTCGGCCAAGCTCGACGCGCTGGAGAAAGCCGGCAAGCTCAAGCGCATTGCGTTCGCGGACCGGGCGGCGATGAAGAAGCTGGTCGATCCGGTGATGGAGGCCTATGCCAAGGAAATCGGCGCCGACACGATCTTCGCGAAGATCAACGCCATCCAGTGACCCCATCGAGCCGGGCGCGGCCCCGGTCGGGCCGTGCCCCGGTCGCCCCTGCATGAAGAAACTGATCGACCTCTACCATCTTCTGCTGACCTGGTTGATGATCGCCACGGTGGGGATCCTCGTCGTCCCGGTCACGCTGCAGGTCATTTCGCGCTACACCCAGATCATCCCGCACTACATCTGGACGGAGGAATTGTCGCGGTTCCTGTTCATCTGGATGGTCATGCTCGGGGCGATGATCGGCATCCGCGAAGGGACGCACTTCGAGGTCGACGTTTGGCCCGAGCTCGGCCTGCGCGCCAACGCCGCGTTGCGCGTCGTCTCCCACGTGTTCGTGCTCGTATTCGCGCTGGTGTTCGTCTATTGGGGAATCCAGTTCGTGAATTTCGGGTGGTACCAGGAGTCGGAGCTCGCGGAGCTGCCGATGACCTTCATTTTCATCGCCTGGCCGCTGACCGGCGTCACCTGGCTGGTGTTCCTGGGCGAACACTTCATCGCCGATTTCCGCGCGATTGCCGCCCGGGATGCGCCATGACCGACGTTGCGATGTCGCCTGGAACGGCGGCGCTGGCGCTGTTCGGGATGTTCTTCTTTCTCATCATCCTGCGCGTGCCGGTCGCGTTTGCGCTCGGACTGGCGTGCCTGCCGCCGCTGCTGTTCGACGCCCGGCTGTCGCCGATGGTTCTCTTCAACGAGACCTTCAAGTCCTACAACTCGTTCATCCTGCTGGCGGTGCCGTTCTTCCTGCTCACCGCCAACCTGATGAACGTCGGCGGCATCACCGATCGCCTGGTGCATCTCTCGCGCACCATGGTCGGCAACTGGCCGGGCTCGCTGGCGCAGATCAACGTCCTGCTCTCGGTCTTCTTCGCCGGGATCTCGGGATCCTCGACCGCCGACGCCGCGAGCCAGAGCAAGATCTTCATCGACGCGCAGACCAGGGAGGGCTACGACCTCTCCTTCTCGATCGCGATCACCGCCGTGTCGGCGGTGCTCGCCGTGATCATTCCGCCGTCGATCCTGATGATCGTGTGGGGCGGCGTGCTGTCGGTGTCGATCGGCGCGCTCTACCTCGCCGGCATCGTGCCGGGCCTGCTGATCGCCGGCGCGCAGATGGCGACCGTGCACGTCTATTCCAAGCTCTACAACTATCCGGTCTACCCGCGCGCGACCTTCCGCGAGTTCCTGTGCTCGGCCGCCCAGTCGGTGCCGGCGTTGATGACCCCCTTCATCATCGTCGGCGGCATCCTGCTCGGCTGGTTCACGGCGACCGAGTCGGCCTGCGTGGCGGTGATCTATGCGGCCGTCCTGTCGATCTTCATCTACCGCGAGATGGACCTCAAGCAGCTCCATCAGGCGCTGGCCGAGACCGGCCGGCTGTCGGCGGTGGCGCTGTTCTGCGTGGGCACCGCCTCGGCGTTCGGCTGGATGCTCGCCTATTACCAGATCCCGCGCGCGCTCCTCGCCAACGTCACCACGTGGGGGATGGGGGTCACCGAGGTCGGCTTCTTCATCGCCTTCGTGTTCCTCGTGGTCGGCTGCTTCCTCGATGCCATTCCGGCCATCATCATCGTCGGCACCACGCTCGAGCCGCTGGCGCGATCGGTCGACATGCATCCGGTGCAGTTCGCCATCATCGGCATCGTGTCGCTGGCGTTCGGACTGGTGACGCCGCCCTACGGGCTGTGCCTGATGATCTCGTGCGCGGTCGCGAAAGTGCGGCTGCGCTTCGCCCTCAAGGACACGATGATCATGCTGGTTCCCATGCTGGTGGTGCTGGCGGCCATCATCTTCTGGCCGGAGATCCCGCTGATCCTGCCGCGGCTGATCTCGCCGGAATATTTGCGGTGAGCGCGTCGCCGATGTTCCCGGATTTCGCTACGCTCATCCGGGCTACCAAAGATCCTGCCAAGTCGCTAGTTTCGCTGTTGCTCACGATGAGTGAAGGAGGTGCCCCATGGCCGGCCACATGATCCCGCGCGAGCGCTGCGAGTTTTCGGCGATCGTCGACCGGCCGCCGCTCAAGCTGCCGGGCGAGGCGCGCCTCGTGCTGTGGAGCATCGTCAATTACGAGGTGTGGGACATTTCCCGGCCGATGGCCCGCCAGGTGATCCCGGCGCCGACCGGCCAGCCGCTGCTGCCCGACGTGCCCAACTGGAGCTGGCACGAGTACGGCATGCGGGTCGGCGCCTGGCGCTTCTTCGATCTGTTCGCGCGCCTGAACATCCGCCCGACGCTCGCCACCAACGCGCGCGTGTGCGAGGACTATCCGCGCGTCGCCGAGCAGGCGAAGCGCGACGGCTGGGAGTTCATGGGCCACGCCTATGACCAGATGCCGATCCACAAGCACGACGACCAGGCCGGCATGATCAACCGCTCGCTGGACATCCTCGAGCGCTTCACCGGCAAGCGGCCGGTCGGCTGGCTCGGCCCGGGCCTGACGCAGACCTACGAGACGCCGGAACTGCTGGTCGAGGCCGGCGTCAAATACATCGGCGACTGGGTGTACGACGACGAGCCCACCGTCATCCGCACCGCCAAGGGCCCGCTCGTCACCCTGCCGTACACGGTCGAGCTCAACGACATCCCGATGATGATCGTGCAGCACCACGAGAGCGACCATCTGCTCAAGCGCGCGATCGACCAGTTCGACCGGCTCTACGCCGAAGGCAGGGAGCGCGCGAAAATCATGGCGCTGGCGATCCATCCCTACATCAGCGGCCAGCCGCACCGGATCAAATATCTCGAGGCGATCTACGACTACGTCAACCGCTTCGACGGCGTGCTGCACTGGAACGGCGCGGAGATCCTCGACTGGTACGACGCGGTGCGCGACCGCAAGGTCGGAGTGGCGGCATGAACGCGCCCGACGCGCGCGCCCGCATGCTGCCGGGCGAGCGCATCGCCTATTCGGCGATCCCCCGGCGCGCGCCGCTCAGGCTGCCGGACGGCGCCCGCATGGCGGTGTGGGTGATCGTCAACGTCGAGGAATGGGACGCGACGCAGGCGATGCCGCGCACGGTGATCACCCCGCCGGCGGGCGGCGCGCCCTCCCCCGACATCCCCAACTGGGCGTGGCACGAATACGGCAACCGCGTCGGGTTCTGGCGCTTCGTCGAGGTGTTCGACCGGCTCGACATCCCTTGTGTGCTCGCCATCAACGGATCGGCGCTCGCCGCCTACCGGCCGATCGTCGCGGCGGCGCTCGAGCGCAACTGGGAATTCATCGGCCACGGCTTTACCCAGCGCAGCATGCAGAAGGTGGCGGACGAGCGCGAGGACATCCGCAGGACCGCGGCGGCGATCAAGCAGGCGACCGGCCGGCGGCCGCGCGGCTGGCTCGGTCCCGGGCTGACCGAAACCTGGGAGACGCCCGACCTCCTGGTCGAGGAGGGCTACGACTACGTGTGCGACTGGGTGCTCGACGACCAGCCGGTCTGGCTCAGGACGCGCACGCGGCCGATCGTCAACGTGCCCTACACGCAGGAATGCAACGACGTCGCCATGATGCTGATCCAGCACCACAAGGCGTCGGAATATTGCGACCGCGCGCTCGACCAGTTCGAGCAGATCTACGCCGACGCGCGCGACTCTGCGCGGGTGATGGCGCTGGTGCTGCACCCCTACATCATGGGCGCGCCGCACCGGCTCAAATATTTCCGCAAGGCGGCGGAGGCGATGCGCAGCCGGCCGGACGTGCTGTTCTGGACCGGCGGGCAGATCGTCGACTGGTTTTTGCAGGCGGGGCCGAAGGCACCTTAACGAACTCGAACCTCATGGTGAGGAGCTGCGCGTTCTTCACGCGCGGCGTCTCGAACCATGGCAACAAACGCGTCTGTGGCCATCCTTCGAGACGGCCGCGCTGCGCGCGGCCTCCTCAGGATGAGGCCCGAGTTTGCTTATGGCCTGTGCGGAGGGATTACTGCTCCGCGTCGTGTCAAGGCCAAGTCTGCCCCGTTGCCCTCTGCACTACCCGGCGATATGCATCAATATGTTTGAAGCTTGGTGCTAGGTCGAATGTATCGACGTCGTGGCCGATGAGCGCGAAATGGTCCGCTTCCCACGAATGCTCGGTGAGTTCCGTCGGCCACTTGGCTGAAGCAATGCTGACGAAACCATCGTTAGTCCTCTCCTCCGCCGTTTTCGCGTGGTCGGCAATGTAATTGTGGGTCGGAGTCAGTACTGCTGATGCGCTGTGCCCGGCATAAGAATAGTATTTTGTGCCTTCGAAATCGTGATTCTGGTTGTTGAAGTTCAAGACCGATTCGGTCGTCAGATCGTCGAGCGCGTCCTCGCGGCCGCCGAGAAGTCCGTCAATCAAGCCCTTAATGAAACCGCCCGCAAGTTGCGCCTTGACAAGGTCGGCGATTGGACTGCCGCGATGCGGTGTTCCGATAGTCGAAAGAGAAGCGATCCTGTGCTTGAGATCTTTCATGTCTTGCGCAATCAGGCAGCGCACGTCCAGCCCTCCCATGCTATGGGCTATGATATGTATCTGGCCGGTTGGAAAACGCGCGCTGATTTGGTCAGCCAGTTGTTTAGCCCTCTCCGGCACAGTGCGGATGCCGCTAACGGGTGGGAAGAACGCGTTCGGATCAAGTTCACGTAGGCCGCGAAAGTATTTGAAGAAAGGCCCAATTGTTTGCGGAATGAGAACTCCACTGGCGAATACGAGATTCATGAGACCCTCCCCGAAAGGAGATCAAGTTAATTCAATCTTTACGCGAGCGCAACGCTTGTGGCCATGGTTCGAGACGCGAGCGCTACGCGCTCGCTCCTCACCATGAGGGCGGAGTTATTTGACCAATCTCAGAACCTCGTCCTGAGGAGCCCAGGCGAAGCGAGGGCGTCTCGAAGGATGGCAGCAGGCGAGTCTTTGGTCATGGTTCGAGACGCGCGGCTTCGCCGCGCTCCTCACCATGAGGGCGGAGTTGAATGTGCCTACCGCCGCCGCACGCTCTTTTCCAGCAGATCGAGATTGGCGAGGATGTACGGGTTCTTGGGATCGCGCGCGTAGGCGGCGGTGAGCTTGGCGCGGGCGCGGGGGTAGTCGCCGCGCATCAGGTAGGAGTAGCCCTGGTTGTTGAGGATTTCCGGGATCGGGCCGGCGATCTTGAGCGCCTGAGCGTAGGCGCGGTCGGCGAGCTCGAACCGCCGCAGCCGGTCGTAGGAGGCGGCAAGGCCCATCCACGCTTCGACCGCGTCGCGCCGTTCGACCGGCGCCTTCTCGATGGCGCGGCGGAAGTGGCGCTCGGCCAGGCCGAAATCGCCTTCGCTGAAGTGCCGCTTGCCGAGATTGAGGTCGTCGTTGGGATCGCCGCGGGTGACCGCCTCGGCCCCGGCGACCGCCCCGACCGGCGCCGGCAGCGCCCCGGTGGTCTCGACGGCGGGCGGCGGCTGATCGGCGACGAGCGACTGCCCGAAGATTTCGGGCTTCCAGGTTTCGCAGCCGGCGAGCCACGCGCCCGCGGCGGCCACGACGAGTACGCGGAACAGGACCCTCATGTACGCTCTAGCTACTGCTGGAGCATGATCTTTTCCGAAAACCGGTACCCACTTTTCGGTATCATGCTCGACGCGATCGGGTTCCTCCCGGGCGCGCGCACGCGCGCGCAGCTTTCCGCGGGAAGCCGGCGAGCCGACGTTAGGCGAGGCTGGTTAATAATTTGTCGACAATTGTCGCGACCGCCTTCGTGCGCGGTTCACCTCTCCCCGCTTGCGGGGAGAGGTCGACGGCCGAAGGCCGTCGGGTGAGGGGGCCTCTGACGAAAGCGCGTACTCGCAGAGGCCCCCTCACCCCACCCTCTCCCCGCAAGCGGGGAGAGGGAGATCGCAGGCCGCGCCTCAAGTCCTAATACGCGCCGGTCTTCACGCGCACGTAGACCGGCAGCATGATCACGATGAGAATCACCGGGAAGATGCACACCATCAGGGGCACGGAGAGCTTGGCCGGCAGGCTGTAGGCCTTCTCCTCGGCGCGCGACATGCGCTTGTGGCGCATGTCGTCGCTGTAGACGCGCAGCGCGGCGGTCAGGCTCGAGCCGAGTTCCTCGGACTGCTGCAGCAGGGTGGCGAACGAGCGCGCCTCCTCGAGGCCGAGCCGGTCGCCGAAATGCTCGAGCGCCTCGCTCAACGTGCGGCCGGCGCGCATTTCCAGGGTCGTCATATAGGCGTTGGCGCTGAGCGACGGATAGGAGTCGGAGAGCTCGCGGCCGACCCGGTCGAGCGCGGCCTCCATGCTCAGCCCGGCGTCGGCGCACACCACCAGGAGGTCCATGAAGTCCGGGAAGCCGGCGCGATGCTCGGTCTGGCGCGCGCTGATGCGCCGGCCGAGGTAGAAGTTGGGGACGAAATAACCGGCGATCCCGCCGACCCAGGCGCACAGCCACGCCGCCCCGGTGGTTTCCGGTATCAGCAGCGGGGCGACCGCGAACGCGACGGCGGCGAGCACGGCCGCCAGCAGCACGCGGGCGAGAAAGAAGAACACCGGGGCGCGGGGATCGAGCAAGCCGGCCTGGATCAGGCGCTGGCGCAGCTGGCGCTTGCTGCCGTCGTCGGCCGTCGAGTAATGGCGCGTGGTGTAGTCGAACAGCTGCTGCGCCGCCTTGCGGCTGGCATAGCGCAAGGAACGCTTGTCGCCGGAACGGTCGGCGCCGTCGACCGCCACCCCGGCGGCCCGCCGTTTCACCGCGCCGCGCACATGCATGGCCGCCATCACGCCGAACGCCAGCGTCGCGGCGGCGAGAAAGACCAAGAGGCTCACCATCATGGTCGGATCGTCCGCCGACACGTCGGAAAGCAGGTCGAGGATGGCGTCCATCGGTCAGATCCTGAAATTGACCATGCGATACATCACGAGATTTCCCATCAGCATCCAGCCCGCCGCCATGCCGAGGCCGATGCGGGTCGTGCTCTGGTTCCAGACGCTGCCGTAGAAATCGGGCGCCACGAACCTGATCAGGAAGAAGATCGCGACCGGCAGGGCGGACAGGAACAAGGCGGAGAACTTTCCCTCCGCCGCCAGCGCCTTGACCTTGCGGCGCATCTTGAAGCGCTGGCGGATCACGCCGGAGAGATTCTCCAGGATCTCGGCAAGATTGCCGCCGGTCGCGCCCTGGATCGCCACCGCGGTGACGAACAGCGGCAGGTCCTCCTGGCCGATGCGGTAATTGAGGTTGCGCATCGCGGTCTCGAGATCGGCCCCGTAGGTGATCTCGTCGGCGACGATGCCGAACTCGGTGCCGACCGGGTCAGGCAGCTCGCGCGCCACCATCGAGATCGCGACGGGCACCGGATGGCCGGCGCGCAGGCTGCGCACGATGATGTCGATGGCGTCGGGGAACTGGGAGCCGAACTTGCCCTGGCGGCGACCGCGCAACAAGCGCAGCCCGACGAAGGGAAGAACGACCGCCGACACGATCGCGGCCGCGCCGGCTTCGACGACGTCATCGCGCACCAGGAACAGGGCGACGAACACGCCGGCGGCGGCGAGGACGGCGATCAGGCCGAGCCGCTTGAGCCCGATGGTCAATCCCGACTGCAGCACCAGCCGGTTGAGCGAGAGGATGCGCATGCCGTAATGGCCGCTGCCGGTGAGCCCGCGCTCGCGCCGCAGCTGGACCAGGACGTTCTGCCGGTCCGGCTGGCCCTTCATCAGGCGCAGGCGGCGATTGATGCTGGTGCGATAGGAAGCGGTGGAGAAGCACAGCAGATAGACCGCCTCGACGAACAGCACGACGGAGCTGGCCGCGAACAGATAGAACAGATAGGTCGAGTCGAAGTCGAGCATCTTGCTTCACAGCGGCTTGGTCGGATCGAAGTGCGTGCCCGGGATGACGATGCCCTTGGCGGTCAGCTCGCCGAGGAAGCGCGGGCGCACGCCGGTCGCCTGGAAGTGGCCCTGCACCGCGCCGTCCTCGGCGGTGCCGGTGCGCACGAACTTGTAGATCTCCTGCATCTGGATGATGTCGCTCTCCATCCCGGTGATCTCGGCGATGCTGGTGATCACCCGCTTGCCGTCGGAGAGGCGCTGCAGCTGCACGATCGCCCGGATGGCGGCGGAGATCTGGCCGCGGATGCTCGAGACCGTCATCGGCATGCCGGCCATGCCGATCATCTGCTCGAGGCGCGAGAGCGCGTCGCGCGGCGTGTTGGCGTGGATCGTCGCCATCGAGCCTTCGTGGCCGGTGTTCATCGCCTGGAGCATGTCGAAGGCTTCCTCGCCGCGGCACTCGCCGAGGATGATGCGGTCGGGCCGCATGCGCAGCGCATTCTTGACCAACTCGCGCTGGCGGATCTCGCCCTTGCCTTCGATGTTGGGCGGCCGCGTCTCCATGCGACCGACGTGCGGCTGCTGCAACTGCAGCTCGGCCGCGTCCTCGATGGTGACAAGGCGCTCCTTCTCGGAGATGAACGCCGAGAGGGCGTTGAGCATGGTGGTCTTGCCGGAGCCGGTGCCGCCGGAAATGATCAGCGTGACGCGCGCCTTGACGGCGGCGGCGAGCAGCTCGGCCATCTGCGAGCGTATGGCGCCGATGTCGACCAGCTTGCGCAGGCTGTAGGGCTTCTTGGAAAACTTGCGGATCGACACCAGCGGACCGTCGACCGCGATCGGCCGCACCGCGATGTTGATGCGCGAGCCGTCGAGCAGCCGCGCGTCGCACAGCGGCTGCGATTCGTCGACCCGGCGCCCGACCGCGGAGACGATCTTGTTGACGATGCGCAGCAGATGCGTCTCGTCCTTGAAGCGGACCAGGGTCGGCTCGAGCACGCCGGCGCGCTCGACATAGACCTGCTCGTGGCCGTTGATCAGGATGTCGTTGACCATCGGGTCCTTGAGCAGCGGCTCGATCGGGCCGAGCCCGGTCATCTCGTCGAGGATTTCGGCGACGAAGTCCTCCAGTTCCTGGGCGTTCAACGCAAGCCGCTCGGCCAGCGTATATTGTGCCACCAGCCCATGCACGTGCCGGCGCACTTCCTCGTCCGGCATCTTTTCCAGCACCGAGAGGTTGATCTCCTCGATCAAACGGCGGTGCAGGCGGACCTTGGCGTCGAGCAGCTTCTCGCTCAGCAGCGGATTCGCGGGCACGGCGGTTTCCGCCGGCGGCTCCTCCGCGGCGAGCGGCGGCGCCGGCACGGCCTCCGCCAGCGGCTCGAGCGACGGCACCGTCTCCGGCTCCGCCGACGCAACCCGACGCGAGGTGAAGCGACCGAACATATCCTGTCCTCAGCCCGTTGCGCCGCGCGCCAAGCCGCGCGCGGACATTCATTTTTGGAGCATGATCTTTTTCCGAAAACCGGTACCCACTTTTCGGGATCATGCTCCGCGCAATCTCAGCGCGCCCAGAACAGACTGCGCTCCTTGGGTGCCGGCGCCGCTTTCGGCGTCGCGGAGCTCTTGGCGCCGTTCTGCGGCGCGACCATTCTCCTGAGCGTCTGCGTGATGTTGTTGCTGGGCTTAACCTCGTCGAGCGGAACGCCGCGATCGATCGCCTCGCGCACCAGCCGGTAGTTGTTGGGAATGACGCCGGCGAACGATTCGCCCAGCGCCGCCTCGATGTCGGCGCGGCGCAGGCCGGGCCCGAACAGATGCTGCTCGAAGCGGTTGACAATGACCTGCGGCTGCGGCCCGCCCTTGAGGCGCTCGCCGATGGCGGCGACCAGCTGCTTGGCGTGGCGCAGGCCCGGCACCGTCATCTCGGTGACGATGAACAAGCGATTGGAGCCGAACAGCACGCTGTCGGTCCACGGGAACCAGGTGCGCGGCATGTCGATGACGACGTTCTCGAAGTTCGACGACACCAGATCGAGGAGCCGCGTCACCACGTCGGGATCGAACGAGCGCATCTCGGCCGGGCGATTGGGCGCGGCGATGACCGCGAGCCCGGACGAATGGTGCGACAGCATCACCTCGAGCAGCTGGCGGTCGAGCCGCTCGGGGCGGGGCTCGATCTCGCCGAGGTCGAGGCGCGGCTCGAGGTCGAGATAGTCGGTGCAGGCGCCGTGCTGGAAATCGAGGTCGACCAGGCAGGTCGAGGACGTCGTCCGCTGGCCCCTGCGCAGCAGGATCATCGCGGTCTGGATCGCCAGCGTGGTCAGTCCGACGCCGCCCGCCGCCGGCAGGAAGGTGTAGATCTGCGCCTCGGTCGCGCTTTCCTCGCCCTGGACGTGGGCCGCGCGCGCGCAGGCGCGCACCAGCTCGATCGGCTCGACCGGCTTGACCAGGAAATCGGCGATGCGGAATTGCACCAGGCGGCGCGCCAGGACCTCGTTGAACGCCCGGGTGACGACCACGATCGGCGGCGAGCCGGCGAGCCGGGCGGCAAGCGCCTGCAGGGCCAGCACCTCTTCGGGCCGGTCGGCGTCGAGATCGGCGAGCACCACGGCGGCATCGGCGAACTCGGCCTTGCCCTTGCACTCGGCAAGCCCGCCGGTCGTCATGGCGAGGTCGATCTGCGGGTTGCTGCCGAACGTCGTGCGCGCCAAGCGCTCGAACTCGGCGTCGCCGGTGACGACGGCGATCCGAATGTGGCTCGACGTGGTGGCGGGTCGACCGTCCAGCATCGCGCTGCCCTGCCGCGTTCGTTCGCCGCTATTGGGCCGGCGCGCCGGCGGCCGCACCCGCGGCCGGCATGCCGCCGCCCGCGCCGGCGGCCGGCTGGTCGTACTTCACCGAGCTGGTGCCGATCGCCTGCAACGGGGTCACCTTGTTGGTGCGATAGCGCTCGGCCGCCTTCTGCATCCGTTCGCCGTTGACTTCGGCGCGGCGGTTGGCGGCGGCCGGCGGCCACGGATCGATCGTCTGGGCGATCACGTTCGCGGCCGTCGCATCTCCGCCGTAGAAGGTGACGCCCTCGCGGCGATCGAAGTAGATGTCCGAGCAGCCGCCGAGCATCGCGCCGAGCGCCGCGATCGGCAGCAAGGTCGCGATCGAGAGTTTAGCGCTGCGCATAGGAGCCCCCCAGGGAGAGATCGAGAATGTGGCCGGCGAGCGGACGCGCGACGCCGTCGACCCGGCGCTGCATGGACGGCGGCAGCTCCGACTGGCCGAGCAGGAAGAAGTCGGCGTCATTGGCCGGCAACGAGCTGTCGGTCGGCGCCCGCACGGTGTCGCCCGGCCGCGTCGGCCGCACGATATGCGGCGTGACGATGATGGCGAGATCGGTTTCCTTCTTCTGATACTGGGCGCTGCGGAACAGCGCGCCGAGCACCGGCACCTCGCCGATCCACGGCAGCTGCTTCTGGTTGGTCGTGCCGGTGTTCTGCAGCAGGCCCGCCATGGCGAAGCTCTGGCCGTCGCGCAGCTCGATCGTCGTGTTGGCGCGGCGCACGATCAGGCTCGGCAGGGTGACGCTGCCGACCTGCAGCACGTTGCTGGGGTCGAGCTGGCTGACCTCCGGCTCGATCTTCATGTTGATCAGGCCGTTGCTCAGCACGGTCGGCGTGAAGGCCAGCCCGACGCCGAACCGCTTCCACTCGATCGTGACGGTTCCGAGCTGGGCCGCCACCGGGAAGGGAAACTCGCCGCCGGCGAGGAAGCTCGCGGTGTCGCCGGACAGCGCGACCAGGTTGGGCTCGGCCAGGCGCCGCGCCATGTCGCGCTCCTCGAGCGCCCGAATGATGGCATCGACGTTCGTGCCGCCCTTGAGCAGGTTGGCCACCACGGTGCCGAACGGCGTGGCGTTGGACACGAGGTTGGGCAGGCCGAGCGTCGCGCTCACGTTGCTGCCGACCACGTTCCACTGGATGCCGAGCTCGCGCGACGCGCTGCGCGACACCTCGATGAACCGCACCTCCAGCAGGACCTGCTGGGGCTGCGCCACCTGGACCGAATTGATGACCTCGGGCCCGAACTGCTTGGCCAGGGTGACGGCCTTGTCGAGAACCATGCCGTCCGGCGCGTCGCCCGACAGCATGATGCGGCCGTTGACCGACGACACCCGGAAGTGCGCCTGCGGGAACCGCCGGGCCAGCTCGGCGCCGAGCTTGGTGACGTCGTAGGACACCTCGACGTCGAACACGCCGACCAGGCGCTTGCCGTCGCCGTAGACCGACACCCGGGTGGTGCCGATCTTCTTGCCGAGGATCGACAGCGAGCGGTCGGTCAGCGGCGCCACGTCGGCGATCTCGGGATCGCCGACCACCACGTCGGTGAAGCTGGTGTCGGTGTGCACGTTCTCCGACTTGCCGGTCGATACCCGGATCGCGGCGGTGCGCACGCCGTGGCTCACGTCGACGACCTCGGTTTCCGCCGCGAGCGCGCCGCCGACGAGCGCGGGCGAGCCCGCCAGGGCGATCGCGAGCGCCCCCATCAGCGCCAGCACGACCGGGCGCAGGCGCGCGAGGCCGTAGCCGGCATGCCTGCGTCCGATCGGCGTCCGCCGGGCGTGCCCCGCGGATACAGCATGATTTGTCGAGTGCTTCACGTCTTCCCCCACACTGTCTTGCCCCTTGCCCCAAGTCAGAACGGCGCCCTATCGGCGGGCGCCGGCGAAACCTTCACGCCAGTCGTTGCTCTCCGCCGCGACGCTGTATTCCTGCTTCTGCGATCCGCGCGTCACCACCACGGTCGAGTAGCGCTTGGCGTCGCCGCCGCGCGCCTCCGGATTGGCGAGATCGCTCTGGGTGACGCGGCGGGTGCCCTCCACCTCCGCCTCCCCCGCCTTGCGCAGCACGAGCGACAAGCTGCCGAGCGACGCCGCGAGCGAGAGCTTCTGCGCCGCGACGGTGTCGACCTCGAGGGTAACCGCCTTGACGACCGCCGGCTTGTCGGCGCTGTCGTCGGCGAGCTGATCGACCGCGAGCACCTTGGTGTTCTGCAGCACGACGTCGTTGTTGCCGTTGCCCTTGTCGGGCCGGTGCGTCATCAGCACGTCGACATGGTCGCCCGGCAGCACGAAGCCGCCGACGCCTTCGACGTCGTTGACCCGCACGGTCACCGCCTTCATGCCCGGCTGGATGACGGCGGAGAGCGTCGCGCGCTGGCCGGGACCGGTCACCTTCGAGCGCAGGATCGGCTCGTTCGGCTCGATCGCGGCGAGCACGATGCGCTTGCCGCTGCTCAAAAGATCGGCGATCGACGGGAAGGTGCCGGCCGGGATCGCGGCTTCGGGCCAGGACACCTCGCGCAGCACCTGCTGCGTCACCGGCGCGCCGAAGCGCAGCGGCGCGCTCGCCACCACCACCGTGCGCGTCGCCACGGTCTGCGGCTTCGTCTCCATGTTCTTGAGGCGAAGCTCGGCCTGGCGATTGAGCCACGAGTTCGCGACGAACACGGCGAGCAGGCCGAACACGACCGCAAACCCGATCATCACGATGGTACTGGTACGCACGGCCGTCACCCTACGCGGACGCTTGAAATTCGTTCTTGCGGCACAGCGTTGCGCCTCAGCATTGAATTCTTTCTGAAGCAAATCGGGCGGCTTGATTCATGTTGAATCGCCGGTCAAGGACTATCCCTTCCGCGATGTTAACCACGCGGCGCCAAAACGGCGCCGTAAAGTAGGCCTTAACCGTGCGGAAGTCCGCGACGGGCTGCGGATATGCTGAGCAAACGGATAACGGCTCGACTCAAGCTTTAGGGAAGGAGCTTCCGGGCGCAGCCGAGGTATTATTTGTTTACTCGCCGTTCACCTTGAGCGAACGCCGCGAGTGGCGGCATGAGCGTCAAACCGGCAAACGGCATGGGCCTTGCAGTCGGGGCTGCGTTCCCCGGGAGGAGCCGAAGCGGAGGATTGCGTAGCCCGCATGGAGCGCAACGGAATGCGGGGATCGCGGATTTCCCCTCGCTTCCGCGAGGGTCCATCCGGGCTACATTTTGTTGCGCTTCAGCAGCGGCTCCAGCTTCAATTCCTTCGCCACCTTGTCGAGCTGATCGAGCAGCGGCCCGGGCAGCGGGACGCCGTCGCGGGTGCGCTCGGCCTTGCATTGGGCGCGCCGGTCGCCGGGCAGCCGGATGGCATCGAAGCCGGGCAGGCGCTCCGATGCGCGCAGGTCGGTGAGGTGGCGATCGACCTCGGCCTTAAACGTCGCGGGCGGCACGAAGCGGCCGATGTCGATGGCAACGATGAAGTGATCGGTGTTG
>WNGG01009202.1_pt1 | contig 23872 bp, 18 predicted proteins | sample 5400661 | NCBI WGS metagenome assembly WNGG01 (sample SAMN13153372, study PRJNA577476) | soil metagenome | isolation source: 100 cm soil or saprolite under Garry oak tree replicate 1 | place: USA:California | collected 2016-06-15
ATCGGCTCCATCAAAATCAAGCTCCATCGAGAGATCAAGGGAACCATCAAAACCTGTACTATTAAACGTGAGGGTGATGCTTGGTTTGTGGTCTTTGCCTCTGAAGTGGCACTGGAACCCTTAGAAGCCAGTGATGAAGTCGTAGGCATTGACTTGGGCTTGCTGCACTTTGCCACTCTCTCAGATGGCAGCACGATAGAAAACCCGCGTTACTACCGCAAGGCCGAGAAGAAACTGGAACGCTTGCAGCAGTCCCTTGTTCGTAAGAAACGCGGTTCGCTACGACGCCGTAAGGCAGTCAAGCAGGTAGCCAAAGCTCACAGGAAAGTCGCCAACCAACGGCGCGATTTTCTGCACAAGCAGAGCCGCAAACTCGTCAATGACTATGGACTCATTGTTTTCGAAGAGTTGCAGCCCGCTCATATGAGCAAACGTCCCAAGCCAAAGCAGGATGCTTCGGGCGCGTACCTGCCCAATGGGGCCAGTGCCAAAGGCGGATTAAATAAGTCGATCAATGATGCTGGTTGGGGTCAATTCGTTGAGTATTGTGTCTGCAAAGCTGCAAATGCTGGCAGGCAGGTGCTCTTCGTCAACCCCAAATATACCAGCCAGGCATGTAGCGGATGCGGTCAAATTCGCAAGAAAGAGCTCTCCGAACGGTGGCACTCGTGCGACTGTGGAACGGAACTTGACCGCGATCACAATGCCGCTCTTAACATTCTTGCCCTCGGACGGAGGGTTCAGGTGGCGCAAGCTTCCTGAGAAGCCCCCGGCTTTAGCCGTGGGGAGTCGTCACCCATCCTTGCGCCCTGTCGCGGCAATAAGATAGGCATAACCGCAGGCATCTGGCTGTGTTAACTCTTCGCGAACCTTCTCGATCAGTGCATCAAAGTCTTGCTCTGACTCTATCAACCCCAGGCGCGTTAAAAACGGCTTGATATTTGCGGCGCCGGCCAGGAGTTCATCAATAAACATCGGGGCATCCACATTATTGCCGCTCCCAAAATCCACGCCGTGTATTGTATAAGAGACATCGAACAAATAGGCATTAAGGAGGAAGCTATAAAGGCGTACTGCTGCTCCTATAGTCAGCGAGTGCGGGGCAAGGCTCAGCTTCGCCGCTCGTACTGCTTGCATCGAAAGCATACTAATACGGTTAAAAGCGGCACTCGAAGTCGGCCCTTGTTCATAATCGACCAGCACCAGCCAGCCTCCCGGTCGCAACACTCGCACCAGTTCAGTGATAACCTGCGGCCACATGGCCGGTTGAATGAAGGGTGAGGCCGAACGCATGTGGACGAGATCAAAGGAGCCATTGGCAAACCTGAGTGGCTTCGTCGCATCCATTTGCTCAAAGGTGACGGAATGGACACCATTCATTTGAGCCACACGTGTAGCGTCGGTAATAGCTATACAACTATTATCAATGCCGGTCACGGATATATGGCTGTATTTGCGGGTCAGATCAAGTGCCCAGCCGCCAGGGCCACATCCAACATCGAGTATCTTGTGTACTTGCCGTACAGGGATCGATCGCGGCAGCAATCCACCGAGTGCTTGTGTGAAGTAGCGATGCTGTACCAGCAGACGCTTGCTCTCGGCAGCGTTAGTTGCAAGCCAATAACCTTCTACAATTTCTTGCTCTGACACAGGTTACTCCTCTCCCGTGTGTGCTTCTTGCGTTGTGGGTTTACGAGCGAAGGTTGAGATAAGCATACCTACGCCGCAGAAATCTAACTGCTCTACATCTTGCTCTATCTTCTGGAGCAGAGTGTTCATATCGGGCTGGGTGATCATCTCTGCTTTCAGCAGAAAAAGCGTAACGCGGTTTCCATAGGCCAGTGCTGTCATAACGTAAGTACGTCCTGCCAGATTGTCCCAGCCGCCTAAATTGACAGGATACAAGGTATATCCTACACCTGTGCAGCCTGCTTCAGTGAGTAATCGCGGCAAGAGTACCCCTGAAGTGGCGGCTATGCCATCTGGAGAGACCGCCCATTCTACCTTTACCAGGGCCTTACTCAGCAGTGGACTGATGACATCGAGCGCGGGACTTGACATTGGACCCGGTTCATATTCGATCAGATTGAGCCAGCCACCAGGACGGATCACGCGCAGTAATTCACGAATTATCCCTGGCCACATCTGCGGACTCGCCAACTCACTGCCCATCAATATACGTACAAAATCGAAGTACGCCGAAGTGTAGGGCAGCGCTTTGCATATATTGCCTACATCAAAGGTCACATTCGTCACTTTTGCCGTGCGTGCATCCTCTGTAGCCATGCGCACCATATCAATATCTACATCCATGCCGGTAACTTGCATCGCAGGATATGCTTTTGCCAGATCAATAGCCCATCCTCCCGGGCCACTTTTGGCATCAAGAACGGTTTCGATCTCATTAAGGGGGAACCTCTCAGGGATGAGCGTTCCCATCTCACGTAGAAAGAGACGATGCTGATATTGTAGGCTTGACGCCTCAGCTACCGTTCCGCTAGAGAATACATACTTGTTTCGCAAGTTCTTTGCTCCCTATGTATTGCCACGTTTGCCATACGCGGTAATCAGCACTCCCCATCCACAGAGATCAGGGGCTAGCAACTCGCTGCTGGCCTGTTTGATGAGCTCATCGAAGCCCTCGCTGCTCATCATCTGCTGCTCTACCACCATCGGCCTCATGCGCCAAGCATAGCGTATAATCTCTGTCAGGAACAGGCGTGCTGTATGGCCGCCCATAAAACCAAGATCAACCGTATGCAAATCATACGCAACATTATCCATTTGAGCTTGTAATAACATACCATAGAGGCGCGGTGCCATCCCGGTCATCTCGCCACGGATATGCATAGAATTTCCATATTTCGCCCTGGCTTGCGTCATGACGCTTTGTATAGCCATCATAGCTGGGCTCGAAATTTGGCACAACTCCAGTTCAGCCATAACTAGCCATCCTTCTGGCTTCAGTACCCGTATACACTCAGCGATCACCCCGGGCCATTGGGTAGGGGCAATAGAGCGCGTACAGCGTCGCATATGCACAAAATCGAAAAAGCTATCCGGAACAGGCAGTGGCTGCGTTATATCTATATGACGCAATTGGATCTGGCATAATCCCTTGGCATTTCGCCGTTGCGTCGCCCGGTGTAGAGGCATCTCGTCGACATCAACACCATAGATGCGTAGCTTCGGATGATTTTTAGCCATATCAAATATCCACTCACCTGCCCCACAGCCCATATCCAGGGCGCATTCCATCTCCACTACAGGGATAATTTCTGGGTACAATCTTCCCTCTTGTGCTCGTAACAAATACTGGTGGAGCAGCGTATTCAGATTTGCTGTATCACTCTGGCTCACCTGTATCCGTGGTAATGTTGGAGGGAAACTAGCAGCATTACCGGATGACTGTTGCATAGGATGGGATGATTGCATCATATCCCTTCTATCTCTTGACTGCAAAGGCGGAGATCAAGGCCACCATTGCACAAAAATCCGCCTCTAAGATATCCTTCTCTGTTTGAGCAATCAAGGCATCAAACTCGTCGCCACTTATCAATTTGTATTGTATAAGTGGCTCCCTCGTCTTGAGCAAATTTTTCAAGAAAAGCTGGTAACACGCCTTGCCTCCAGGATTATTCCACCCGCCCAGATTGATCGGGCGAATGTCGTAGCTGCTCTTGTTAAATCCCGCCTCGTTCAGCATACGCACAAAGTATACTCCTGGTGTCGCCGTCCCTGGCTTATCCGAAAAACCATAGCCCATTGCTCGCCAAAGCTGATCGATCAACACACAAAAACGCTGATACGCATGACTTGATCCAGGCCCCAGTGTCACATTGACCAGATTAATGACCCCAGTGGGTTTCAGTACGCGCTTACATTCATGTAAAAAGTGCGGCCACTCGTTGGGGTGAAATAAGGGCTGAGAGGTAAATAAATGGACCAGATCAAAGGTCTCATCTTGCAACTTCAAGGGCACAGTGAGATTCGCCTCGTAAAAGCGCACGCGCTGAAGCTTCGCCGTCATCGCTTTGTGGCGAGCAATTTCAATTGCCTCTGGGTCACTATCCAGCCCGGTCACCATCACCCCAGGATAAGCCAGTGCAAGTTCAACAGCCCACGCTCCCCCATGGCAGTTCACATCAAGTACCTGCTTCAGCTTATATACGTCAATAATGGGCGGCAAGAGCCCTTCCAGGCAGTGCATAACATGGTGGTGCTGTGCCTGTTCCAGCACGCTCACCATTGCACCACTATGTAGATTTTCCATCGGATGCCTTTCATCTCAGCTGCATGTAAAAGGAGCAAAAGCTATCTCAAGCATACGGGATATATTGCCGTATGTCAAGAACGAAGCAGAATTAGTCCTTTTTGGGCAGCTAATGCCACTGCCTCGGTTCGATTAGTTGCTCCCAGTTTGCCCATGATCGAACTTACATGAAACTTTGCCGTCCGCTCGCTGATCACCAGTTGCGCGGCAATCTCTTTGTTCGGCATCCCTTGTGCCAGCAGATGTAGTACCTCTAGCTCTCGCTCCGTTAGTGGCTCATAAGGCGGGGTACGCCGGGCTGCCACTGTACCTTGCCTAGTCCCAATGTGCTGTGCTCCCTGCCCCATATGTCGCAACAACTTGGAGGCCACCACCGGTTGCAGCAGCGACCCCCCCTCCATCGTGATACGCATAGCCTTGAAAATCTCCTCACGTGGCGCACCCTTCAACAAATAGCCATTCGCGCCCGCTTGCACGGCATGGATGATTCGCTCATCGTTGTCAAAGGCCGTAAACACAATCACTCGCGCCGTCGGTTGCTGCTGCCGCAGTCGCCGAATCGTCTCAACCCCATCCAGCACAGGCATCTCCAGATCAAGCAGCACAATATCCGGCTGCAATGTCAAGGCCAGCCGCAGTGCCTCTTCACCGTTCGTTGCCTCGGCTATCACCTCGAAATCCGCCTGTGTCTCCAACACCGCCCGTAATCCCTCCCGCACAATTGGATGATCGTCTGCCAACAAAATACGAATCATACTTGTCCTTCCTGCTTAGACCCATCGTACCGTGGATCGCGTAGGGGCCTTCTCGATGGAGAGTACTCGCCCTTCTTCATGCTCCTACTTAACTATATCACCTCCCATCTGAAACTGCACTTCGCCTCCTTTCCTTCTGTCATCCTGGAAGGAGAGGGGCTTATTGTCTCTGCAGGCTTCTGACTGTCCAGAAGCACAACAGCTATGTGCTATAATACTCAGCAGAACCGTTCATTCGTGGAGTGTGACACCGATCATCAAGCCGATCAGTTGTGATGTACAAGACCCAGGTCACTGTTTCCTGATAGTACAAGTATAGGTTCCGACGGCCCTGTAACACATCTGGCAAACGATGGATTTCTTCTCCTACTTTAGTAGGGGTGAGAGCGGCTATCAAAAGGGGGTGGCACATGACCATTCGCATTCTACTCGTTGATGATCACAGCGTGGTACGCCAGGGACTGCGCCTGTTCCTGAAATACGACCCCGAACTGGAGGTGGTGGGTGAGGCGGCGGACGGCGCGCAGGCGCTGCGCCTGGCGCAAGAACTCAAACCCGACGTGGTGCTGATGGACCTGCTCATGCCGGTGATGGACGGCATCGCCGCTACCGCGGCCATCCGGCGTGAACTACCCGAGACCGAGGTGCTGGCCCTCACCAGCGTCCTGGAAGATGCCTCGGTGGTGGGAGCCGTGCGCGCTGGCGCCATCGGCTACCTGCTCAAGGATACCCAGGCCGAAGCCTTATGCCAGGCCATCAAAGCAGCGGCTGCCGGACAGGTGCAGTTGACACCCAAAGCCGCCGCGCGCCTGATGCAGGCCGTGAGTACTCCTGAGAGTCCCGAAGCGCTGACCGAACGCGAGACTGAGGTGCTGAGGCTGCTGGCTCAGGGCCAATCCAACAAACAAATCGCCCGCCGCCTGAACAATACGGAGCGGACCATCAAGTCACATGTCAGTCGAATCCTCTCGAAACTGGGCGTGCAGAGCCGCACCCAGGCCACGCTCTACGCGATCCACACCGGTCTGGTCTCACCTGGTTCGGTAGAGCAGCCAGAGTAGCCTTGAAGGAGGACAGCGATGAACCATTCCACCGCATCGGCTTCCCTTGCCGAACGCTTCGAGCCACGAAGCGAGACGGACACGCGCTTGTATGGCTACTGGCTGGTGCTGGTGCGGCTCGTGTGTCTCACCCTGTGCGTGTTGTCCGTGGGACTCTATGTTGCCAGCGTCCTCTCGTACATTGCGAATCACTACTGCACGGGCACAGCCGCTGCTTGCCATCCGTATGGACCCATCGTCGTGCGAACAATTCAAGGGCCCGGCCTTGGTATCTACACCATCGTTCGCGATAGTATTTTTGCCCTTGGGTACTGGCTGGTCGCGGCCTTCCTCTTCTGGCGCAAGTCGGACGACCGTGTGGCGCTCCTGGCCGCCGTCACCCTGGGCACCTTTCCAATTGTGTTCAATAATGGCTTTATTAGCACCCTTTCCTCGCCCTGGTGGTTCCCGGCCCATAGTTTCTTCTTTTAACCCGTTCTATACCTACCAGCTGCTCAATAACCTGGCCCTTATAGGTCAGATTGTCAGTATCGTCGTTGTGCAGATCTATCGCTACCGGCGGGTGTCCAGTCCAACCCAGCGCCAGCAAACCAAGTGGGTGGTCTATGGCATGTCCATGGGCTGGGGCGCGTACCTGGCGTGGCTGATCCTCTCGCTTTTCTTTCCCATACTCAACCAGACTGGCCCGCTTGTCAGTGCGATCGCTGGCGCCGCCGTCTATGGCCTCCTGCTTCTTACCCCACTTGCTATCGGCTTCGCAATCGTGCGTTCAAGACTGTGGGAGATCGATCTCATCATCAACCGCACGTTAGTCTATGGCATCCTCTCCGTCTGCGTCGTGGGGGTGTATGTGCTGGTGGTGGGCTCCCTGGGTGCACTCATTGGGACCGGTGGGAATCTAGTGATCGAGCTTCTCGCAACGGGCCTGGTGGCCGTCCTCTTCCAACCCTTGCGTGCCTTGTTGCAGCGGAGTGTGAACCGCCTGCTCTACGGCCAGCGCGACGAACCCTCTAGCGTCATCACCCGGCTGAGCCAGCGCTTGGAGGCGACGCTGGCTCCAGATGCCGTGTTGTCGACCATTGTGGAGACCGTGGCCCAGGCGCTCAAGTTGCCGTATGTGGCCATTCTCTTGAAGCACGAGGACACCTTCCGGCTTGCGGCAAGTGCCGGAGAGCTCGTTGGAGATCCTCTGGTTGTGCCCCTGGTCTACCAGGCAGAGACCATTGGTCACATGCGTCTGGCCCCACGCACGCCTGGTGAACCGTTCACTCCTGCCGATCGGCGTTTGCTGGACGAACTGGCCCGCCAGGCCGGGCTGGCCGCACATGCGCTGCAATTGACGGCGGACTTGCAGCGCTCCTATGAGCATCTGGAGCAGCGGGTAGAGGAGCGCACCCGCGAGTTGTCTTCCTTGCTCGAGATCTCCCATACGGTGGCCTCCACCCTGCAACTGAAGCCCTTGTTGGGGCTGATCCTCGAGCAACTCAAGCTCGTCATCGATTACGCAGGTTCCTCGATCTTCACCGTCGAGGGGGATGGTCTCGTATTCCTTGACCACCGGGGACCGGTCCCCCAAGAGCAACTGCTACGACTGCACTTGCCATTGGAGCAGCTGGGACCGATTTGGCAGACCATCGCCTCTGGTGAGTCGATCCTCATTGGTGACGTGCATGAGGAGACGAAACTCGCCCAGGCCTTGCGTGCGGCCATGGGTGATCTCCTCGCGACCACCTTTGAGTATGTCTGTAGCTGGATGGCCGTTCCACTCATCCTGCGAGACCAGGTGATCGGCATGCTGGTGCTGACTTCAAGCGAAGAGCAGGCCTTTACGGAGCGCCATGTGACGCTCGCACTGGCCATTGCCAACCAAGCCGCCATTGCGATCGAGAACGCACGGCTCTACGCCCAGGCGCAGGAATTGGCGGCATTGGAGGAACGTCAGAAGTTGGCGCGCGAACTGCACGATTCGGTCTCGCAGGCGCTCTATGGCATCGCGCTCGGTCTGCATACCGCCCGCATTCAACTCGACCGTGATCCACGTAAGCTGCCTGAGTGGCTCGACTACTTACTCTCGCTGGCCGAGGCAGCCTTGGACGAGATGCGCGCCTTGATCTTCGAACTGCGCCCCGAAGCGCTGGAAAGCGAGGGACTGGTGGCCGCACTTTCCAAGCAGGGGGCAGCGCTGCAGGCACGTCATGACATGACCGTCCAGACGGACCTGGGCGAGGAGCCTGCCCTGCCGCTCAAGGCCAAACAGGAACTCTACCGCATCGCGCAGGAAGCGTTGCATAACACGGTCAAGCATGCCCACGCGAGCAAGGTGGACCTGCGGCTGAGCCAGACTTCCAACGCAGTCATCCTGGCGGTATGTGACGGTGGGGTCGGGTTTGATCCGCTGGGCTCATTTCCGGGCCATCTCGGTCTGCGCTCGATGCAGGAGCGCGTTGCAAACCTGGGCGGAACGTTCGAGATGGAGAGTACAACGGGCACTGGGACACGCATCTCTGTGCGCATCCCAGTGGATGTCTCGTGAAAGGAGCGTTTACACCATGTCTCTATCTCCTCCCTCATGGCCGTTTCACAAAGTTCTGATTGCTAATCGAGGTGAAATTGCAGTGCGAGTGATCCGCGCCTGTCGCGATCTGGGGCTAACATCGGTGGCTGTGTATAGTGACGCTGATCGCAATGCTTTACATGTCCGCATGGCCGATGAGGCATATCATATTGGCCCTTCGCAGGCCAGTAAAAGTTATTTGCATATTCCCACTATTCTTGAGGTGGCTCAGTATGCAGGCGCACAAGCAATTCATCCAGGCTATGGCTTCCTCTCGGAAAATGCTGACTTTGTGGATGCTTGTAGTGCCGCTGGTCTGATCTTTGTCGGGCCACCGGCTGAGGCGCAGCGAGCGATGGGAGAGAAGACAGCAGCCCGGCGCACTGCTCAGGAGGCAGAAGTACCTATTGTACCCGGAGCTATGAGTCAGGTTGATGATGATCCTGAGGCGACCACTCTTGCAGAACGTATCGGCTATCCCCTGCTCATCAAGGCGGCGGCTGGTGGTGGTGGCAAAGGCATTCGTTTTGTGCGCAATCCCAAAGACCTGTTGCCTTCGTTACGCACCGCACGCAGCGAGGCTCAGAGTGCCTTTGGCGATGGTCGTGTCTATATAGAGAAGGCCGTTGCCCCTGCTAGGCATATTGAGGTGCAGTTCATTGCCGACACCCATGGCAACGTCGTCCATCTCGGTGAACGTGAGTGCAGCATTCAGCGTCGTCACCAGAAACTGGTTGAGGAAGCACCCTCACCAGTCCTGAGTGACCAATTGCGTGAGCAGATCACCTCGTCTGCCGTTCGGCTGGTACGCACTATTCATTATGTTAACGCCGGCACGGCTGAATTTCTATTGGGGCCAGATCACAACTTCTACTTCTTGGAGATTAACGCCCGTATTCAGGTTGAACACCCTGTAACCGAATGGTGTACGGGCATCGATCTTGTCCAGGAGCAGTTCCGTATTGCGGCAGGTCTGCCACTCTCCTTTACCCAGGCACAGGTAGTGCCGCGTGGAGCCGCCATCGAGTGCCGTATCTCAGCCGAAGACCCGGAGAACCGCTTCCTGCCAGCCACCGGCATGGTACGGGCATTGCAAGAGCCAGCCGGACCCGGCGTGCGCGTCGATAGTAGCCTCTACACCGGTTTGCAGGTGCCGCTCTTCTACGATCCGCTCTTGTCCAAACTGATCGTCTGGGGCCACGATCGTTCACAAGCCATCGCCCGTATGCGCCGCGCCCTCTACGAATATCAAATACTTGGTGTACGTACCACGCTTCCTTTCGCACGCTGGCTCATGGATCATCCTCGCTTTATCGCTGGTGATCTATCTACCGACTTCGTCGCTGAAGAATGGGACACGCGCAACACTACCTCTCCCTACGATCAAATCGTAAGGGCCGCACGCAGTGCCCCCCAATTCATTGCTCCCTCTACCACCCAGGACGCACCTGTTCCCACTCCTGAGCAGATAGCGGCCCTGGTCGGTAGCCTGCTCACGAACGAGCAAGCCGAGGCAGAGAAGCTACGCCGCCGACCGACTGCTGAGGCCGATGGGCATGGTAGTGGAAGTCGCTGGCGCGATGTGGGCAGAAGAGAGGCTATGCGAGGTATATGATAAAGCTACTTCTCCTCCACCGGTGGTGGCAGTTCGAACGTTGGCGGTGTCTTGCCGCGTCGCTTGGCCGCTTCGGCCTTCAGGCGTTCGACGGCTTCGTAGGGAACGGGACGACCACCGAGGGGTGTTGGATGAATGCCGGGGCCGTGGAAGTCGGTGCCCCCGGTCGGGATGAGGTGATATTCATCAGCTAGTACACGCAGAGCCTGTTCTTGCTCGCTTGTGTAGGGGCCATAGTAGGTTTCCAGACCAACCATACCAGCCTCACACAGGCCAGGAAGCCAGTTGCGGAGTTCATCAATGCCAGGAAGGTCGGCGGGATGCGCAATGACGGGAAGGCCGTTGGCACTGGCAATGAGGCGCACTGCATCTTCAGGCGTCAGGCGGTAACGCGGCACATAGGCATAGCAGCCCTTGCCGATGTATTTGTCGAAGGCTTCACCGATGGTTTGCACGTAGCCAGCCTCTAAGAGAGCCTTGGCGACATGAGGTCGGCCTACCGCGCCTTGCGCTATCTCGCGCACGCGCTCCCACTGTATGTTGATGCCCTGTTCGTTGAGTAGTTCAACCATGCGCTGTCCACGGCGTTCGCGGGCATCGCGTAACACTTTAAGGACAGCTTGAAAGGCTGGCCGTTGATATTCGGGAAAATAGCCAAGTACATGTACTTCTCCCCCCTGTACGTCGGTATTGATCTCGATGCCAGGGATAAAGTCTATGTCAAGTTGAGCTGCTACCTGGGCCGCCTCTTCCACTCCACCAGTGCTGTCGTGATCGGTGAGGGCCAGGATGCGAATGCCGATCTCTTTGGCACGGTGTAACAGTTCGGTTGGCGAATAGATGCCATCCGAGGCGGTCGAATGGGTATGCAGGTCAATAGAAGAGTTGGTCATTTACAGTTTGTTCACTTTCTTAAAAAATTGTTTTTCTCTGCCATCTGTCATCCTGAGCGCAGCGAAGGATCTCTTGCGGCAGCTCCCCACCCACAGAAAGGAATTGCTGGGGCTTCCCAGACTGCGGATTACCTTGCATAATCGACTGAGCGGGTCTCGCGCACAACGCAGACTTTGATCTGGCCGGGATAGTCAAGGCTATCCTCGATTTTGTGGGCGATCTCGCTGGCCAAGCGGTTGGCGGCGAGTTCGTCGATCTCTTCGGGTTTGACAATGATGCGCACCTCGCGACCAGCCTGGATGGCGAAGGATTTTTCCACGCCAGTGAACGAGTTGGCAATATTCTCAAGAGCCTCTAGCCGTTTGATGTACAGATCGATGGTTTCGCGTCGCGCACCTGGGCGTGCAGCTGAGATGGCGTCAGCAGCCTGCACAATCGCTGCCTCTAACGATTGTGGCTCAGACTCGGTGGCATGATGAGCCACCATAGCGTGAATGATTTTCGGCGATTTGCCAAAACGCCGGGCGATTTCACCACCAACGATGGCATGTGGACCTTCAACTTCCTGGTCAATGGCCTTGCCCATATCGTGCAGCAGTGCAGCGGTCTTACATACATTTACATCGGCACCTAGCTCATGTGCGATAGTCGCAGCCAGGATCGAAACTTCTACCGAGTGGGCCAGCACGTTCTGTCCATAGCTGGTACGGAAGTGCAAGCGTCCCAGAATTTTGAGCAGTTCGGGCTGTAAGCCATGGACACTGGCCTCCATTGCCGCACGCTCACCGGCCTCGCGTACAATCATATCGACTTCCTGTCGCGCTTTGGCAACCACCTCTTCGATACGGGTGGGATGAATACGCCCATCGAGAATGAGTCTGGTCAGGGCGAGACGGGCCACCTCCCGGCGCACAGGGTCAAAGCCAGAGAGAATAACTGCCTCTGGCGTATCATCGATGATCAGGTCTACACCCGTAGCCGCTTCTAAGGCGCGAATGTTGCGCCCCTCACGACCAATAATGCGTCCCTTCATTTCATCGTTAGGTAGAGGCACAACCGAGACAACCGCCTCGGCCACTTGATCAGAGGCACAACGTTGAATGGCGAGGGTGATGATCTCGCGTGCGCGGCTATCAGCCTCTTCGCGTGCCTGTTCCTCAATCATGCGTACACGCTGAGCCGCCTCGGTGCGTACCTGATTTTCGATACGGTTCAGCAGAAACTCTTGCGCCTGCTCCTCAGTCATTTGAGCAATGCGCTCAATTTCACTAAGCTGTTTGCGCTTGAGGGCTTCTACTTCTTCCTGCGCCAGCTCAATACGACGTTCGCTCACTGCCAACTTCTTTTCACGCCCTTCAAGGCTATCCAACTTGCGCTCAAGCGCCTCTTCTTTTTTCTGGATACGTTGTTCCTGGCGTTGTAACTCGGTACGCCGCTCGGCATTTTCACGTTCTATAGTGGAACGGAAACGGGCAGTTTCTTCTTTGGCTTCACGTAAGGCCACACTTTGCTGCTCCTGCACTTCGATGAGCCGCCCTTCGTTAGCCTCTTTTTGGGCCAACAGTTGCTCTTCGTAACGTGCTTTATTACGTGTAGTTCCAATATATACACCCGCAACGAGGGCCGTCCCGGCTCCTACGACGACTAAGAATACCGCTAACAAGCCATAGATAATCACATTTGGCGACACGGTGGTCTACCTCCAATTGTTAAGGAGCAACTCTGTATCAGGATGAAGTTTCAGTTCAAGTCAAGAATACGGTTGCCCACAGACAGAACCTGTCGCGGAGCAGCATGTCTCCCCTAGAATGCCAGCCACTCCAGAGGTCCAGTGCCACTCCCCTCTTCGAGCTCTGTCCTGTGTCTGTTTATTGTAATAAAGATAATGAATGATCATGGTGGTTTCTTTGCACACCATTCCATCTCACCGAGAAAAATATCTTGTGAGATCTCACCTACTTATTTATAGGGAATGGCATACTATCCGCCAAGCTTACTATACTGATTGTTAAGCGTGCTGTCAAGCACTCACTCAAACTCAAACACTTCCCAACGATTTGAAAAAAGCATTTCCATGCCCTACAATTAGAGCATTATATGCCAGGAGATGTCTATGCCTATTGATAATACCTTGTATGATCGTCTGGCGGAAACGTGGTGGGATGAGAATAAAGTGCTGAATATTCTGCGAACGTGGGTGAATCCTGGTCGCTTTGGCTACAGCCAGGAGGTGTTGGAGCGGTTGAAGGTTGACCCACATGGAAAGGAGACGCTGGATGTGGGGTGTGGAGGAGGGCTGCTGGCAGAAGAGTTTGCCCGACTGGGGTGTCGTGTAACAGGTATCGATCCATCGGAACCTTCGATTGCTACAGCACGAGTACACGCGGAGCGGCAAGGTCTCGCCATTGATTATCAGGTAGGTTTTGGGGAAGACCTGCCTTTTGCCGATGAAGCCTTTGATATCGTGTATTGTTGCGATGTGCTGGAACATGTGAGCAATCTCGAAGCGGTCACAGCGGAGATTGCACGTGTACTCAAGCCAGGTGGCATCTTTTTGTACGATACGATTAATCGTACATGGATAAGCAATCTGATTACGATTAAATTGTTGCAAGAGTGGAAGGTCTCGCGGGTAATGCCACCCAATATTCACAACTGGCGCATGTTTATTAAACCGCGGGAACTGCTAGGAGTGATGAGACGCCGCGGGCTCGTTCCTCAAGAGATGGTGGGCATGGGACCTCATGCTAATCTTGGCGATTTCATCGCACTGATCTACCAGCGGTTGCGGGGCGAGTTTTCTTTTAAGGATGCAGGGGCAAAGATAAAAATGGGCAAGGTAAGCAACAAGTGGAATTTGTATATGGGCTATGCTCTCAAGGACACCGTATGATCATTGTAGGGCAAATTGTGTAAACATGGCTTCCCAGACCTCCTGATTTTCGAGGCGTTCATCGAGGGAGGCCACACGAGAATTAATGGTATCGAAGATACCGCGCAGCATTTTCTGGAGGACGATTGAGGCTTCATCGTAGAATTCGGCGGTTTGCTCCATGTTGACACTGAGTACTTCATAGCAGAGGGCTTTGAAGTTATCGACGTCAATGTGGTTGTTGTCAACCTTAAATTTGTAGTTGCCCATGTAGCGCAAATTTGCGCGGCTGAGCAGAGTTTCGAGAGTGTTGGGGTCGAGTTCGGCTCCGCGAGCGCGACAGGTTTCGGCAAGGGCATCCATTGTCCAGTTGACGAATTCGACGAGAGCGGGTAGCTGTTCCATGGGAGTACGTTTGCGGTTCCATTCCTGTTCCATGCGACTGATCAGATAGAGGAGTTCAAAGCTTTCCATACGTAGGGCTTCGGCAGGCTCTGGCAGCCGTACCTCACGTCCACTAGATTGAGGCGTGATTTCCTGGAAGACATACATGAGAAGCTTTTGTTGGACAAGCTGAGCCAGTTCACGGGCAACGTCGAGTTCAGGGCGCTGCATGGCACTGGCGATACGGCGCACGCTACGATAGAAGTTGACGTACATGAGCAGTTCAAAGGTACGGGTATCGATACTCACGGCATACGGGATGGCAGGCGCAATTTGCAAGACCGTGTGTATTGTTTGTGGCAGGAACTGGTGCATTTGCTCCCATTCGTCGCTGTAGCGCACCAGTTCCATGGTCACGCGCATGATCTCAAGTTCCAGCGACTCTTCACCGTAGGGCAGGATAGTCTGGGCCTTAGGACTGGAGATGAACTCGTAGATACCCTCTTGCCAGAGAGCTAGTTCGCGCACCGTCCAGAGAGCTTTCATACGCAGAGCCTCTTTCAACTGTTGCTCGCTAATAGCTCCCATGGCTACCAGACGCTCACCGATACGTTTACCAAAGGCGCTCTGAAGTTGCGCAAAATATGCTTGTTCGATCTGCTGGGAGGTGGCCATGCCCAATTGTTGCAACACGTCGCCCAGCGTTAAAGCTCCGGCATCCAATTCGGAGCAGTTTGCCATTTTCCCTTCGTTAAAATAAATGATGCCGACACGTCCTGTGGATTGCTTCAAACGGATAGCACCAGTCATGCTACCTAGCTCCATTATTTGCAGAACTTCTACCAGCCCGAAATCCTTCAGCGAGCCGTATAGCAGGCGGCTATTCGTGGTCATACGGTTATGATCCTCATGCGTTGTATCGGTATATATAAGACTACTGTCGTCCTTGAATTGCCTCAAGCGTCTTCGCCATGCTTGTTCTTAAAACAGTCGGGTTTGTTGCATTATAACATCGTTCAAGGGTTCCAACAAGTTTCTTAATATTTTCGCGTGTATTTCATTTTTTGCACAGATTCAAGAAGGATGGTAGGGGCGGCATTCATGACGCCAGTCCGTCTCTGGGAAGCTGGTCTGCTCGTTTGCTGACTGGCGTCATGAATGCCGCCCCTACCATGTGTCGTGGGCCTCGTGCAACACAATGAAACGCACCCAATATTTTCGGGTGCGTTTCATTGTGTTGCAAAAATGAGGATAATCTTGTACACTTGGGGCTATTCTAGTGATTGGGCTGTGTTGGGTTCTGTTGCAAAATTTGTTGTATTATAACCGTACAGGGTGAGCACGGCACGGGGGCAAGTGGCATGGCCCTCACCAGAATTGGCACCGAATGAGCGGCTAACCTACTCCCGATGACGAGCCGCTTGAGGCATACATCCATCACATCACCGCTCACCCCAGGAGCACTGCATGCATGTTATCCACGGGACCTGGATTCCCGAAGACGCACACGAATTTATCCAGCCAGGGGCCTTCTACTTATGGGTAGAGACGGATACCCCGACAGGCGCACCGCGGAGCCGGGTTGGCACCGTCCACCCCAGGCATCTAGCGCAGTCAGCTCTGGCCACGTTTCTCATGGAGAAACTGGGCTTGCGAGAGCCTGTATCTGGCGCATTGGCACGCACCCTGTCTACCAAATACTTTCTACTCCCAACTGCTGCGGGCAAGCCTGCTCCCTGCTTCGAATTGCTGCGCTATGTGGATGAGGCGGAACCGATAGAGTTTGATCTGGTACCCTGGCAGGTCTGCTGCTACCACGTGCCAGACATCATCACCACGCTGAACGACATCCATTTTATCGCCCTCCACGCGGCAGAGGACTTCCAGCTGGGAACAGATCTCTTGTTCTGGCATCAGTACTCCCAGGCGATCAAAGGCATCATCGCCAAAGACCAGTATATCCCGGCCCTGAAGTACCGGGAGATCGCTACTACTCCAGCCAAGGGCAAACGGGCGAAGAAGACAACCAGTTTCGAGATTCACCCCGCCTGGGAAGTCCTGTCGGACACTTATGAAACGGCCATTCAGCGCTATGTGGCCGCCATGCCAGAAGTGTGCGCTGCGGGACTGAACAGCCCAGAGGATGCCGCATTGTTTGACAAAGAGGACTTGCTCCGCCACTTCTCAGAGTGCCTCCTGCATGACATTGTCACCGGGACCCCCTTTACGGCGAAATTCGACCAGCAGATTGCGGACACGCTCCTCTACAGGTGCATCTATCCGTCCCGACCGGCTCTGGCGCAAGCCCCGGCTGAAGCACTCGAGGACTACAAACACTGGCTGGCCTGGCACGCAAACTTCACCAGAGCGCACACCGGGGCCGGTTTTACCCTCTGTTTCCGCTTGGAGGAGGCTTCCGCCGCCGATATCGACACCTGGCAACTGCACTTTCTCGTCGCGGCCAGGCACGATCCCTCGCTTAAGCTGAGCCTGGACGAGTATTGGCGTCTCAAGCCGCAGGCACGGGCTGAGGCCGCTCGGCCTTTCGGCCAGGATTTCGAGAAAAACCTGTTGCTGGCCCTGGGGTATGCTGCACGCATCTATCCCAAGGTTTGGGATGGGCTGGCCACTGACCGTCCGACCGGCTGCCGCCTCACCATAGACGAAGCGTTCGCCTTCTTAAAGGAGAGTGCCTGGGTGCTTGGAGATGCAGGCTATAGCGTGATTGTCCCGGCGTGGTGGACACCCCAGGGACGGCGGCGCACAAAGGTCCGCCTCAAAACGGCTCTGCGTTCGCCCAAGGGGACAGCTGCGACCAGTCATGGCTATTTCACTCTCAATGCGATCATCGCCTACGAGTACCAGTTATCGATTGGGGGCCAGGTCGTCACAGAAGAGGAATGGCAGCAACTCGTCAATGCGAAAACACCCCTGGTCCAGTTCCGAGGACAATGGATGGAACTGGACCGCGACAAAATGCAGCAACTCCTCCAGTTCTGGCAGACGCACCAGCACGAGGAGCCGGAGATCACGCTCCTGGATATGCTGAAGATTGGAACTGAGTCAGAGGACGATCTGGAATGGGACCATGACCAGAGCCTGCAAGATATGCTATCGCGGCTCCATGACAAGAATGCGTTCGCCCCCATTAAAGATCCACAAGCCTTGCAGGGGAATCTCCGCGACTACCAGAGGCGCGGCGTCGCCTGGCTCCAGTACCTTGAACATCTGGGCTTGAATCCCTGCTTGGCAGATGACATGGGCCTGGGCAAAACCTTGGAGGTTATTGCTCACCTGCTCAAGGAGCGGGAGGAGTCCACAGGCGTGCCGCCAACCCTCGTCATTGCTCCAACATCCGTGCTGGGCAACTGGCGCAAGGAGATCGAGCGCTTTGCGCCGCAACTCCGCACGTTGGTGCATCAAGGGAGCACGCGGCTGAAAGACAAGCGAGCTTTCGCGGAGACATGTCAGACGCACGACGTCATCCTGACTTCATTTGCCCTGGCTCGCCTGGATGAAAAGCTCTTGCAGAGTCTGAAATGGCATCGCGTGGTGGTCGACGAGGCTCAGAACATCAAGAATCCACAGGCCGCCCAGACGCGTGCCATTCTCAAGCTCGCCGCTCCCCATCGGCTTGCCTTGACCGGCACGCCCGTCGAGAACCGCATGCGCGACCTCTGGTCGATCTTCAATTTCCTCAATCCAGGCTACCTGGGCAAGGAAGCACAGTTCCGCAAGACTTTCGAGGAACCCATCCAAAAAAATAATAACCTGGCCACGTCGGCAACCTTAAAGAAACTGGTAGAGCCTTTTATCTTGCGGCGGGTCAAGACCGACAAACGCATTATCGACGACCTGCCGGAGAAGATCGAGCAGAAAATGTATTGCACGCTCTCGTCCGAGCAAGCCTCTCTCTATGAGGCCATCGTCAAAGATGTCACCGAGCAACTGAATGAGGCCGAGGGCATCCAGCGCAAGGGCCTGATCTTGTCCACTTTGCTGAAACTCAAGCAAATCTGCAACCATCCAACCCAGTTTCTACAGGATGGCAGCGCCTTTACAACCGAGCGTTCCCACAAGCTCCAGCGGCTTGGGGAAATGATCGAAGAGGTGATTGACAGCGGTGAGAGCGCATTGATTTTTACCCAATTTACCGAGATTGGGGGCGAACTAGAGCGCCATCTCGCGCACGTCTTGCACTACAACACCTACTATTTGCATGGTGGAACCAGCGTAGCGAGGCGGGAGCGCATGATTACCGAGTTTCAAGATCCCGAGACGGAGCCGTCAGTCTTTCTTCTCTCGCTGCGGGCAGGCGGCGTCGGCCTGAATCTGACAAAAGCAAACCACGTCTTCCACTTCGATCGCTGGTGGAACCCCGCGGTCGAAGACCAGGCCACCGACCGCGCCTTCCGTATCGGCCAGCGCAAGAACGTCTTTGTCCATAAATTCTTGGCCATGGGGACGTTGGAGGAGCGCATCGATGCAATGATCGAGGACAAGAAACGGCTCTCCTCGCTGGTTGTAGGAGCCGATGAGTCTTGGCTGACGGAACTTGATAACGATACATTCAAAGAACTGATCGCGCTGCGCCGCAGCGCGGTCCTGGAGTGAGGACAATGGCACAGTTCAGTCGCACCTGGTGGGGTCAGCGTTTTATCGCAGCCCTGGAAGAGTTTACCGATCCAGCCCGCCTCGGACGCGGGCGCTCCTACGCGAGTGGAGGGCGTATCCTCGACTACACGCTGGCTAACGGCACGGTTACGGCCAAGGTGCGCGGTTCGATCAACCCGTACTTTGGTGTCTACAAAGAACCCATCTATCAGACCACCATCACAATCAGAGCGATCTCCTCCGCCGACTGGACGAAGGCCATACGCACGATTGCCTCACGGGCGGATCTGGTCACGAAACTGCTGATGAACGAGATGCCTGATACAATTGAAGACGCCTTCTCCGCGCTGGGACTGCACCTTCTGCCGCACAGCGAGCGTGATTTCGAGACTGACTGTTCATGCCCAGACTGGGCGAACCCCTGTAAACATATCGCTGGGGTCTACTACCTCCTCGCGTCAGCCCTGGATCGTGATCCCTTCTTGATGTTCGAGCTACGGGGATTGTCCAGGGACGCCTTGCATGCCGAACTGCTCCGGTCACCACTGGGGCAAATCCTGGCCTCTGCGCTGAAGTCAGAGGAAGTTCCCGCCATAGAGCCGGTTGAGTCCTACTACACGCGCCCGACCAGAAAGCCGGATGCGGTGATAGACAGCCATAAAGAGTTCTGGACCGGTGCCAAAAGGCTGCCCGCACCTCCCTCCGCTCCATCGCAAGCAAGCGTCCCCGCGCTGCTGATTAAGAAGCAAGGGGATTATCCGCCATTCTGGCACAAAGATGTGTCATTCATCAGCGTGATGGAAGAGCTATATGACCGCGTACGAACAAAAAACAGGCAAATGAAGTGAGCCCAATACATTTCAAAGAGGAAAAAAAGGCAGATTCAGCTTTGTCCCAAAACCGTAGGTTGTTTCCATTTAGCTCTCCCTCGTCCCGGTCAACATCGTAGCCAGATTCCCCTGCTCAGTAAGTTGCTGGAGCAAAATCTCACGTGTAATGCGGCAAGCCTCCAGAATACGAGCATCCGCCAGCGAATAATGCATCTCGTTGCCCACACGCTCAGCTTGTACAATACCGCGCTGGCGCAGCAAGGAGAGATGCTGGCTCACCTTGGCCTGCCTCTGACCAAGCAGATCAACCAACTCTTTGACTGCCTTTGGACCTTCACCGAGCAGGTGGATCAACTCGAGCCGCGTGGGATCAGCCATGGTCTGGCAGAGATCGGCTTGCATGCGATAGAGTTGCTGTTCTTGCGCTCGTTCCATCGCTCCTCCTTAAACCACATTCAATATATCGAATAATCGAATGGTAACATGTGCTTTGGTGGTTGTCAAGTGGGCCTTGCATGCAAGAGGTATTGTTATACAAGTCCAGGAAAAAAATCTTTTTTTATCTGATCATTCTTTACGTGCATATTTTTCAGCACGTGTTCATACCCTCTCACCATATCTGGTGGCCCAGATAAATAGAAGATACGCTCTTTATAATCTGGAACTGCTTCCTGAATCATTTGCTCGCTTATTCTGCCCACTAAACCAGACCAGTTTCGAGGGATAGCGGCTGTATCGGTTAAAGTATAGAACGTTTTGATACCAAGTTTTGCCTGCCCTGTGCTTAAAACGTCTTTGTACACGATCTCATCTGCAGCTCTATTAGCATAGAAAAGGACAATATCGCGTCTCTGTCGCACGTCAAGCAGATATTTCAACATACTTCTAAATGGCGTAATACCTATGCCTCCAGCGATAAAGACAAGTTTTTGTTTGGGGTTCGAGGGAAGCGTAAAATCTCCGGCAATCTGAGCCCCCACAATTTGGGTTCTACCATCCATTCTATACAGAGCTTTCTTAAAGCTACTGCCTTGCTCACAAAACCGTACGCCCAGGTGAACGGCGTCTTCGGTTGGCGATGAAGCAAGCGTAAAATACCTGCGATTGCCCCTACTATCTGGATGTGGATGTGCAAGGGTGAATTCCATATACTGTCCTGGTAGGAATGCCAGTTTTTGTGAAGGCTTGAAAACAAAATCAACGATGTCAGGTGCCATTCTAATTTTTCTTCTCAGCTTGAGCAGGATTTTCTGCTTTGGGCTCACTATGTAAGAGAAAACATTTCCAACTACTACTAATCTCGGCTTAGAGATGTAAACATTTGCCTTTGCTCTGACCTTCTAAAGCCAACGCACAATACAAATGGTTTAGTTGGTTATGCCGAGATCAGTAATACCAATTCAGGTGTAGAGTAAATAGAGCTGATATGAATTTGGGGAATGAATAAAATACCTGTGAGAACAGCATAGAGTCTCCTCAAATTTTTTGTAGGGGGAGCCGTCAGTGGTTCAGTCAGCATGATGCTTGCAAAGAAAAAGAGCGGTGACTGGACAAACAATTGATCCAGTTCTGTAAAGACAGCCCTCCTTTGCACGAGGGTCATAATACACACACTCACCAGTGCCGCAACACAAAAACTCCATAGCATATCTTCTTGACGTAATTTTCGCACAACTAGCCATCCTCCAAGGAGCACGACTGGCAACATACTTGCCGTTCCTATCCACCAGCTCGCCGATTCACCAAGTACAAATGACGTAATCACAACCGCAATCGCAGCAGGGTTAAAGACATGTTTTTTATAGAGTGCGAGAATGTATTTTGAAGACATCGCCAATATCGCCGCCCAGCCAAGAAACTGAATATCGCTTGGTGATTGTGCAGGATTGATGATAAGTGCCAGAATGAGGGCAGTGATATAGGCTGATTCAATGTTGGTAGGCACCTTAAATACATGGGCCAAGATTGTATTCATTGCCCAACACATGATCACCAGAAAGAGTGTTGATGCCAGGAGCGATAGTGGAGAAAAGGGAAGCAACTTAAAATACGCCAGAATAGCCGCCATACCCAGCAGACCAATTAGCACATAGAACACCAGCCGATACATCGTTATCTTGCGTGAGCATCGATCATATATCCTTCAAAGCCCGCTAACCTCTCGATAAACTGTATGCCCCTTTTCCCCATAGCAAACGCAGCCGTGGCAAACCGGTCAGCTTCATAAATATTCGGTCCAATGACGGTAATACTGACAATATCCAGAAGCGGCGTACCTCGGTTATACGGATCATAGATATGTTGTCCGCGAATGGCAGTGCCAGAGGTAGCAACACCCCGATTGGTGAGCGCAAGCACTTTCACATGTTCGGCATGATTGAACGGATTGCGGATGCCAATTCTCCAGAGCTTACCATCTTTGTTGCCAGAGACTTGACTATCTCCACCTGCATCAATATAAAAATTATGTAATCCCCCTGCTTTCAGTATATATGTAGCATTTTGGATTGCCCAGCCTTTGACAATCCCCGAAGGATCATAGATACCATCATGCTGGATATCAAAATATCCATATGTGTCTCTTTTTGTTTGTTCGCTTAAAGCCAGGATAGCTTCCATATCTTCGCTATACTGTGCTGCAAAGAGTTCGCCTCTATTTATTTTTGAGATTTCGCTCGTGGCCTTGTAGGTGCTAAAGGTCTCATCTACAGAGACAAAATAGGCAAACACTTTGTCCAGGTCATCTTGCGTGACAGTTGGATCCACTACCTCGATAGTAATCGGCATACCCATAAGTAGACGCGTTTGTTTCATGGTTATGCCTTTGCTTGAGAAAGAGCATCTGAGAGTGATTGTATGAATGCTTCACTCGTATCAGTGGCTCCGGTTACTATATCAACATTGGCACTTTGTGCTTGAACTGCTTCGCTGGTAAGTTGAGGATCGGCATAATCATTGATCATCACTGATCGATTGCGTTCATTGGGGTGCTGTAAAAACTGCACATCCGTTATTTTGCCACTCTGAATGATAGCTTTTACTTGTATATAGCCCCATTGTGCATCTGCAACGCTTCCCGTATATGAACCATCTTTATAGAGAGAATTGGATGTGCTTGTTGCACTAGGCGTACCTGTTGCACCCGATGCCGTCGGTACAACGCTAGTAGAGGAAGCACGCGTAGATGAGCTTGACGAGGCGCTTGAATCAGTCGAGTTATTTGGCAAGAGTGCGACAGGACTTGAATGATTGTATATAAAGCTATAGAGGATGAAGGCTCCTATGATGAGGACCGCAACAGTGAATTTCTTCATCCTTTGTCTCTCCTTTCAAGGTATTCTTAATATGACGGTTTTCTTTCCAACAGTCTGTTTCTATGTTACTATCATAATATTGAAATTTGATTAGAGAACTCACTCTTGCTGGCCCTTACTTTGGGCCAAACTAAGGAGAGCCAGGTGAGTCATGACCGATTTGTATCCGGAGATCGAGCCGTACGAGCAGGGCTTCTTGGAGGTGGATGACGGCAATCTCGTCTACTGGGAGACCTGTGGCAATCCACATGGCAAGCCAGCCGTCGTCTTGCACGGCGGCCCTGGTTCGGGATGTTCTCCTTGGCACCGCAGGCTTTTTGATAAGAGCGTCTACCGCCTCGTACTCTTCGATCAGCGCAACTGCGGGCGGAGCACGCCACACGCCAGTGCCCTCGATACAAGCCTTGAGAGCAACACCACCGCGCATCTGATCGCCGACATGGAACAGCTGCGACAGCATCTGGAGATCGACCGCTGGTTGGTGTTCGGCGGGTCATGGGGGAGCACCTTAGCGCTTGCCTACGCTGAAAGGTATCGGGAGCGGGTCACGGAAATGATCTTATTCGGGATCACGACCGGACGACACCAGGAAATTGACTGGCTCTTCCGAGGTGGTGTGGCGATCTTCTTCCCCGAGCAATTGGAGCGTCTCCGTACGGCGTTGCAGGTCGCCGAACGCGATGGCTATATCGTCGATGCCTACTAT
>WNGG01001864.1_pt1 | contig 23868 bp, 21 predicted proteins | sample 5400661 | NCBI WGS metagenome assembly WNGG01 (sample SAMN13153372, study PRJNA577476) | soil metagenome | isolation source: 100 cm soil or saprolite under Garry oak tree replicate 1 | place: USA:California | collected 2016-06-15
GGGGGACGTCGTGTGCTGATGAGCTCGCGGGCCAGGGTGGCTTCCGGCGCGGCGGGCTCAGCTGAGCTGGCGACATGCCGACGACGCGATGGAGGATGCAGATGAGGGATCTGGACCGCCGTACCCTGGTCCGCACCGGGCTGGCGGTCGGCGGCGCGGGGTTGCTGGGCGGGTGCGATTCCGCCGCTCCCCGGCCGGGCTCGGCGTACGGCGGGGCGGCCGGCGCCCGCGGCGCAGCCCAGGGCACGGTAGCCGGGTCGCTGATCCTGCCCGATAGCCCGCTCGTGACCGACGCCGAGCAGGCCAGGTTCACCACGGGGAAGGTCCGCTCCCACGCGATCACGCTGGCCGCGGGCATGGTGAACCTAGGCGGCCCGGTCGTGAAGACCTGGAGTTATGACGGAATGGTGCCCGGCCCGGTGATCCGGGTGAACAAGGGCGACATCGTGCGGGCCACCTTCACCAGCCGGATCCCGCAGACCACCACGGTGCACTGGCACGGCGTCGCGCTGCGCAACAACATGGACGGCACCCAGGTCACCCAGCAGCCGATCCAGCCCGGCACGTCCTTCACTTACCAGTTCAAGGCCGCCGAGCCCGGCACGTACTGGTACCACCCGCACATCGGGGTGCAGCAAGATCGCGGCCTGTACGGGATGCTGATCGTGGACGATCCGGCCGAGCCGGGCGCCTACGACCAGGAGTGGCTGGTCGTCATCGACGACTGGATCGACGGGGTACGCGGTTACACCCCCGGCAAGGTGCATTCGCTACTCATGCAGGGCATGAGCGGCATGGGCAGCGGTGGCTCCATGGGGTCCATGGGGCCGAAGGACGGAAGCGGCGTGCTGCTGTCCGGGGCGACGAGCTCACTGCTCGGCGGGGACGCCGGGGACGTGAAATACCCCGGGTACGTGATCAACGGCCGGGTCCCGGCCGCGCCGCATGTGTTCACCGGCAAGCCCGGCCAGCGGGTGCGGATCCGGATCCTGAACGCGGGCGGCGACACGGCGTTCCGGGTGGCGCTCGGCGGGCACGTGATGACGGTGACCCACACCGACGGGCACCCGTGCCAGCCGGTCCGGACCCGGGCGCTGCTGCTGGGCATGGCCGAACGCTACGACGTGCTCGTCACCCTGAAGGACGGGGTGTTCCCGCTGGTCGCCTACGCCGAGGGCAAGAACGCGACCGCGCTCGCCGTCGTCCGCACCGGTGCCGGCCCGGCGCCCGCGCCCGGAGCCCGGCCCGCCGAGCTGGCCGGGGTGCTGCGCGGCTACCGCAAGCTACGGCCTCCCGAGTCCGCGGCACCACCGCGCAAGCAGGCCGACATGGTGAGCCGGCTAAGACTGACCGGCAACATGGGCAGCTATTCGTGGGGGTTCAACGGCCAGACCAATCCGATGGGCGACTCGGTCATCGCGCCATCTTATCCCCGCCTGGTCCGGGTGCGGCAGCGTGAGCGGCTGCGCATCACCTGGGTGAACACCACCAAGATGTGGCACCCCATGCACATTCACGGGCACACCTTCCAGGTCAACGGGACCGGGCCGCTCAAGGACACCGTCAACGTCCTGCCCGGCCAGAGTGTCACCTGCGACTTCGACACCGACAACCCGGGCCAGTGGATGGCGCACTGCCACAACGTCTACCACGAGCAGTCCGGGATGATGGGCGTCATCGGCTACATCACATGACCAGCGGCACCAGCGCCGGACGCGGCACCTGACGGGCATCGCACGGCCGGCAGCGAGCCCCGCAGACCCCGCGCGGCCGGGAACCTGATCCAGGTGACGCTCCCGCTACCCGGCCGCGCGGACCCTACCCGCGGCCTAGCCCGGGCTACCGGCACTGCTCGTGGTGACCGCTACGATGGCGGCGGAGATGCCGCCATCACCAGGAAGGACGCACGTGGGCACGCTGCGCGGGTGGCAAGCCCGGCAGTGGGCGGTTCCTGGCGGTCGGCTGCCCGGTGCGTAACAAGCTGGTGGTCCTGGCCATAGGTCATCCCGCCGATCGCCAGCTCCGCGCTGCGCACCGCCATGCCCGGACTCTCGCCCGTGACCACGCTCATCCTGGGTGCCCTCCTTCCGTCCGCCCGGTGCGGGCACCACCGCTCGTTCGGGAAAATCATTTAGCCGAGCGAACCGTTGTACACGCACCCACTCGCCCGCTTGCCCGCCGGGCATGGCCGCCCGGCGGCACGCTCAGCTTCCGGTGAGCTGGTAGTCGCCGGCCTCGTCCAGGGCGGTCGCAACCTGCTGCCGGGTCAGCGCCGCGTCGCTGATGACCGTCAGCACGGATGAACCGCCGGGGACCAGGGCGACCGTCACGTCCCTGACCCCGCCGAGGTTCTTCAGCTCCCCGGTCACCGCGTGCACGCAGTGCTCACAGGTCATCCCGGTGACCTGGTACGTCGCAGATGTCATGGTTCTGCCTCCTTCAGGACCGGACCAGGCGGGCGATCGCGTCCGACGCCTCGCGGACCTTCGCGGCGGCCACCTCGCCGCCCTCAGCGGCAGCCTGGGTGACGCAATGGCCGAGGTGGTCTTCCATCAGGCCCAGCGCCACGGACTGCAGCGCCCCGGTCACTGCCGATACCTGCGTCAGGATGTCGATGCAGTATTTGTCGTCCTCGACCATCTTCTGCAGGCCGCGTACCTGGCCTTCGATCCGGCGCAGCCGCTGGAGGTAGGCCTCCTTGTCTTGGGTGTATCCGTACACGCCGACCTCTCGCCTCTGGAAGTACTCGCTATCAAGTTACTATACCCCGGCAGGGTATCGTGACCTGAGGCATGGGTCCCGGCAACAGAGAGGTCGGGCCCGGAGGGGCGCCTGATCTCCTAAGGACGATAGGTTGGAGTCACCACGGATGACCCAGCACGTGTGACGGAGGCCGGACATCATGAACGGTGGCATTCAGCAGCTTGTGCTGTCCGGGCCGGGCTGGCCGGGGCGCCGCTGCTCGGGGTGATGTTCGGGCTCGGCTGGACGCCATGCATAGGCCCGACGCTGGCAGCGGCGCTCACCATGGCCGTGACCACCGGCTCGGCAGCCCGCGGGGCGTTCGTCTACGGCCTGGGTATCGGCATCCCGTTCCTGGTGGTCGCCGCGCTGTTCCAGCGCGGGATGCGGCTGTTCTCCTTCGCCCGCCGCCACGCCGCCCTGGTCACCCGGGTCGGTGCCCTGCTGGTCATCGTCGGCGTGCTGGCGCCTGGGCCGCGGCGATGACCTGGCTGAAGATCCGGCAACGAGCCTACGGGCGGGCGGCACCGTCAAAGGTCCCCGCGTACCAGCTGGTGTTCATCGGCAGCTTCTGCACGTCCAGTCCTGTCCGCGGAGCGTCGATGATGTAACCGCCCCCGACGTACATGGCGACGTGGCCAATGCCGTCAAAGAACAGCAGGTCGCCGGGCTGGATGGCCGAGGTGGCGATGTGCGGCAGGGCGGCCCACTGCTGGTAGGTGGTACGGGGGATGGTGACCCCGGCCGCCGCCCAGGCGGACAGGACCAGCCCGGAGCAGTCATAGGATCCCGGTCCAGTCGCGCCCCACACGTACGGCTTGCCGAGCTGGGCGTAGGCGAACGCGACCGCCTTCTCACCCTGGGTGGAGGTCGGCCCGCTGTACGTGGAGGTGGTGGTGCCGTTGGCGCCGATCGAGTTGCCCTGCACCGCCTGCTGCTGGGGCACCGTCAGGCTGGCCAGCGTCGCCTTCTCGGTGGAGATGAGCTTGCTCAGGGAGCTCTTATGCGCGGCGAGCTGGCCCTTGAGGGCCGCGATCCCGTTCTCGGTGCGCTGCATCTGCTGCTCGACGTCGGCCAGCTGGGTGGCCGCGGTGAGCAGCTGCTGCGTCTGGGCGTTCCGGCTGCCGGACAGCTCCATCAGCAGCGACCCCTGTCGCAGCACGACCGACGGGTCACCGGAGGTGAGCACGCCCGCGATGGAGGTGGCCCCGGTGTCCTCGAACGCCGCGGCGGCGTTCTGCGCTACGTTGGCCTGCGCCGCCTGGAACTGGGCGTTGGCGTGGTTGAAGCGCGGACCTACCTGGGACAGGCGCGACTGGGCGGCGGACAGCTGCTGGCTGGCCTGGTCGAGCTGCTCGCTGACCTTGTCGAACTGGGAAGTGAGCTGGTTGATCCGCGCCTGGACCTGGGCAACGGTCGGCGTCGGCGCCGCGCCGGCCATTCCGCCGAAGGCGGCGAGCCCGACGGCCACTGCAAGCGCGGCGGCGAACGCCACGCCGCGCCGCGACCCGGAAATCCTGGCAAGCAGCCTGCCCACGTGCCTGTCACGCTCCTTCTCCCGCGCTCCGCCCGGCCTGGCGCGCCTCCGGCGCGCCGGATGCCAAGCCGGCGATGACCGCCCGCGTTATCCCGCCGGTTCTGTGCAGCGACCCGGCCAGGCGCTGAGATCACGGTAATGACGGCCGCTTAGCAACTCAACCAGTTCGCACAGATATCACCGTTTTATTACGGATACGCCGGCTACTGAGCCCCAGGTCAGCGTCTTCGACCGGGCGACCTAGTATCCTAAGTGGCTTAGGTCACGAGGGTCCCGTCGGTGCTAGAGCATTCGGCGTGCACGTCCGGGGGCACATGTGCCTTACCGGCGCGGGGGTGGAGGATCTTGTGGTTGATGCTGTTGGCGTGCCGGCAGAGCTGGATGAGGTACCGGTCCGCCTGCCCGGTCTTGATGCGGGCTTCGGCGGTCAGCATGCGTCTTCTTCCTGGCGAGGGGCATTCGTGCCGGAGGTGGCCTGGTGGCGCAGCGTGGCCTGGTGGCGCGGCGGGTCCGGTTCGAGGGCCGGGGCGGAGGGGGCGACGCGCAGGATGCGCGCTGCGGGTGCGGGGAGCCACCAGTTCCAGCGGCCGAGGACCCCGATAAGGGCGGGCAGCAGCAGCGAGCGGATGATAGTGGCGTCGAGGAGGATCCCGGCGCCCAGGGCGGTGGCCAGCATCTTGACGGCGGTCTCGGGGGTGGCGGACAGGGCGAGGAAGGCGAGGAACAGGATCAGCGCGGCGCTGGTCACCAGCCGCCCGGTCCGGCCGATGCCGGTCACCACGGCCTGGTCGGTGGAGCCGGTGGCGTCGTACTCCTCGCGGATGCGGGACAAGATGAACACCTCGTAGTCCATTGACAGCCCGAACAGGAAAGCGAAGGCCAGCAGGGGCACGTACACGGTGATCGACCCGGTCGCGGGGATGGACCACAGGGCGCGGCTGCCGTGGCCCTGCTGCCATACCAGCACCAGGACCCCGTAGGCCACGCCGAGCGAGGCCAGGTTGAAGATGACCGCCTTGGCGGCCAGCACCAGGGACCGGAACGCCCGGGCCAGCAGGACCAGGGTGACCAGGGCGATCAGGGTGAGCATGAGCGGGAAGCTGCCGTACACGGCGCGGGTGAAGTCGGCGTCGCTGGCGCCCTGGCCGCCCACGCCGATGACCCCGGGCTGCCCGGCGAGGGCGTGCTGGACGGCGTTGACGGTGGCTGCCCCCGCCGCCGAGCTGGGCTCGGCGGCGGGCAGGATCTCGACCAGCCCGGTGCCGGCTGCCGGCGGGCTCCCGGCGGTGGCGAAGGCGGTGTAGACCCCGGGGATCTGGCGGGCCTGGCGGGCCACGGCGCCGACCCGCCCGCCGGTGGTCAGCACGTCGATCGGGCTGATGATGCCGGAGGGGATCCCGCGGTTTTCCAGGCGGGTCAGGGCCGCCTGGGCCGGGCTACCCGGGGCCAGGGCGTTGCTGGCCGGCTCACCCAGGTGCAGGCTGAACAGCGGGATGACCAGCGCCGTCACCACGAGCAGCCCGCCGACCAGGGCGGCGGCGCGGTGGCGCAGCACCAGGCGGGCCCATCCGGTCCAGGGCCGGCTGGCGTGGACCTCCCGGCGCAGCCGCGGATGGTCCAGGGCAGGGCCGATGGTGGCCAGCAACACCGGCAGCAGGGTGATCGCGACGGCGACAGCGGTCAGCGGGATGAAGAACGCTGCCAGGCCCATGCCGCGCAGGAAGGCGACGGGGAGCGCGACCAGCGCCAGCAGGCTGATGGCCACCGTGGTGCCGGAGAACACGACGGCCCGCCCGGCCGAGCCCATGGCGGCCGACACCGCCGCCTCGTTGCCCAGGCCGGCGGCGCGGTTCTCCCGCCACCGGGTGACCACCAGCAGCGAGTAATCGATGGCCACGCCGAGCCCGATGAGCGCGATCAGGTACTGCACGATGAAGTTCACCGAGGTGAGGCGGGTCAGGGCGTAGACCAGCAGGAAGGTCGCCGGGATCGCCACTGCGGCCATCAGCAGCGGCAGCAGGGCGATGAAGCTGGCGAACACGACGGCCAGCACTACCAGGGCGCCGGCCCCGCCGAGCAGGGTCTCGGTCAGGGTGCTGGTGCCCTTGCCGCCGCTGGTGCCGGCCTCGAGCTGGGCCAGGCCGGTGACCCCGGTCTGCCAGCCCGCCGGCGCCGCCTCGGCCAGGACCCGGCCCATCGGCCCGGCAGGGTCCGCAGGCTGTGAGCCGCCCGGCCCGGGCGGGGTGAACACCAAGGCGAAGCTGACCGTCCCGCCGGCGCCGGAGAAGCGGGCATCGCCCGTGGCGGCCTGGTCGGCCAGGCGGGAGCCCGGCACGGCCCGCGCGGCGGCTGCGAACAGCCGGCCCGCCTCGGCCACGGTCGCCGGCCCGGCCGCCGCCCCTGACGGGAGCGTCGCGGTCAGCACCAGCGGGGGATTCTGGAAGCCGCCGTTGTGGTACAGGCGCTGGATGGTGCTGTCGGTCGTGAAGGCCCGACCGGGGATGCTGAAGCTGGCCGACAGGGCGCCGGTGGCCTTACCGATGGTAGCGAAGCCGGCGACGGCTATCACCAGCCAGGCCAGCACCACAACGCGCTTGTGCCGCAGGACGACGCCGGTCAGCCGCATCACCGGACGGGCTCCGTGCCCGCGGTGCGGAAGCGGACGGCCGGCAGCGGCGGCTGCCCGGGCTCACCGCAGGCGAGCGGAACCAGGCCGGCTACCGGACCGGCATGCGCTGGCCTATAATGAGAGTTCGGTTGATGCGAATACACATGATGAGAGTACTCAGTATATGACAGAAGGTCAAGCGGCGGGGCCCGATCTGACCAGCGTCCAGCTGATGGAGCAATTCAGGGCCATAGCTCACGCCAGCCATAACCGGACGAACGCCCGGATGAGCGCGGCCGGGCTGTCCCTGGCCAGGTTCCGGGTCCTGAGCGCGCTCCAGTCCGCCGGCCGGATACGCATGAACGAGCTCAGCGCGGCACTAGGCGTCGTCCCCCGCACCGTGACCACGATCGTCGACGCTCTGGAGACCGAACACATGGTGGTGCGGCTGGCCGACCCCGGCGACCGGCGCGCGACGCTGCTGGAGATTACCCAGGAGGGGCTCGGCCAGCTGCGCCGGCTCCGCGCACTGCACGATTCGGCCGCAGCGGAACTGTTCGACGTACTCACCGCAGCCGAGAGACATCAGCTCGCCGGGCTGCTCCGCCGCCTGCAGGCAGTCGCAGACACGGACGCCGGCGCAAGCCCTCCAGCCGCCGCCCCGGACCGGCCTCATCTATAGTCGCCTCAACGCTCAGCCGGGTGCTGGCCCTTGTGCCGCCAATGGCGGGAGCCTTCGGACGGGTTCGTGCGTCAAAGAAAGCATGAGATCGGGAAAGGCCATCGCGGGCAGCTGCATGCTCGCCTGCCTGCTGGCTATTTCGGCGTGCGGATCACGTGCTGCTCAGACCGCGTCGGGGCCGGTGGCTCAGGCGGCGGCGACCTCGCCCTGCGCGAGCCGGTCAGGATTCGAGTTGTCCCTGGTGTCAAGCCGGGGAGGCCAGCCGACGCCGGCTGCCGCCGCCTCATGGTTCGCCCGGCACGGTGGTGCGTCCGGCATTCCTGATGCGGGCTGGCGGCAGGTCAGCCGCAATAGCAGGGGCGCGACGGTGGAATCCGGACCGGTTACCCTCCATGTCATCCAGGGGCCCGACCGGACATGGCAGGTCGACAGCGGCAACCGGTGTTCTTGAGTACGAGGCCTGGCTCGCTCGGTCAGGACCAGGAGGCGGCATCACTCGCTGCGGCCAGCTCGGGGCTCAGACCGCGCGACTCCTCTGCTTCGGCGGCGCGGAGCCTTCCGGACAGCTTCGCCGCGCCGCCATCGCGGGAGAAGTCCGTCTCATTGGCCTGGATGACCTCTACAAGCCAGGATTGGGTCGTGGCGTCAGCCGGCTCGATCGAGGCTGAGGCTCGCGTCACTGCAACGAGCGTCCAGCATGCAGGCGAACCGAGTCCGAAACAACGCAATCACGCGCAGATGGTCACATGTGCCGATGCAACCAAACTCCGTTCTGAATACATGATTACGGTCGGTCCTGATCGGACTTACCCCTTTTCTGGCGGGCCGGACGGGTCTACGGTGTGGGGCAGCCAGATCACTCCCTCACCCGGCGAGGTGACGATGATGAGGTTCCGGCCAGCGCTGGTTTCCCTGGTGGCCTCGGCGGGCCTGCTGGCGGCGCCGGCGGCAAGCGCGGTGAGCGCCTCGGGCGGGATGGCGGCACATCCGGACGGAGAGACGGTCGGCCCGGGCGGAGGCACGCCCGGGACATCGAAGAACTTCGTGCTGGTCGGGCACGACCCGCTGTTCGGCCGCGGCATGAACGCCGCGGCGGCCATCTACCGGCATTACATCTACATCGGGAACCGGACCGATGGCTCGTCGGCCTGCGGGGTCGGTGACCCGCGCGGTCCCGGCAACAACTGCCCGCACCCCCACCCGGGGGTGCTGATCGAGGACATCGCCGATCCGGCGCACCCGCACATGGTGGGGGAGATCGGCCCGCCGCTCGAAGGCAACCCGGGCATCACCTCCCGCGAGCTGCGGGTGTGGCCGAGGGCCAGGCTGCTGATCGTGATGAACTTCCGGTGCAGCTCGGTGATCCACGCCTGCGTGGCCGGCACCGACCAGCAGTTCCCGTACGACCTCGCGTTCTACAGCCTGGCCGACCCGACCCACCCGCGGTTCATCTCCAGCTACGTGCCCACCTCGGCGGCCGGGCTCGCCGTCAAGCCGCACGAGATGTACCTGTGGCAAGACCCGAAACGGCCCGGCCGCGCACTGCTGTGGATCTCCACTCCCGAGCTGACCTCGAACCCCGCGGTGCCGAACATGATGATCGTTGACATCAGCAAGGTCCCTGGCGGCGGAAAGGTCACCGAGGTCGCCGAGGGCAACTGGAACCAGCTGTATGAGAACGGCGGCAGCGAGACGTTCTTCCAGAACGACCTGTACACCCACTCGATGGCGCCCACCGCGGACGGCCGAACCACCTATCTGTCTATGGAGGGCGGCGAGATGCTGGCGCTGAACACCAGCTCCGTCGCCAGCGACACGTCGCCGGGCACGGTCATCTCGCTGAACAACGACCTGATCACCAGCCCGGCGAACCGGCCAGTCTGGGGCAACCCGTTCCCGCACTGCCTGAAGGCATGCCCCGAAGGCCACTCCTCGGTACCCATCCCTGGCCGGCCCTACGTGCTGACCACCGATGAGATCTACGGAACGTTCACCGACCCGACGTTCGGCTGCCCGTGGGGATGGGTGCACCTGATCGACGTCCGTGACCCGGCTCACCCGGTCATCGTGGGCGAGTACAAGATCACGCAGGATACGCAGGCGTTCTGCGGCAGCCCCGCCGACGACCCGGCCACTGAGCAGTTCACCAGCTACTCCTCGCACAACCCGACCGTGCTGCCCGGCCTGGCCCTCATCGACTGGCACTCCGGCGGCGTGCAGGCCATCGACATCGCCAGCCCGGCCGGCCCGCGGCAGGCGGGCTGGTACTCCCCGGTCCCGCTCGCCACGGTGGCCACCGAGGACCCGGCGCTGGGCCGCGGCCCTAACAAGGTCACCATGTGGAGCTACCCCATCATCCGTGACGGCCTGATCTACGTCATCGACATCCGCAACGGCCTCTATATCCTGCGCTACACCGGTCCGCACGCCGGCCAGGTCGCGGGCATCCGCTTCCTCGAAGGCAACTCCAACCTCGGCGACGCCGTCCGGCTGGCCAGAGCCGACGGCTGAGGCATCCTCCCGTCAGCGGAGCGGGGCGGCGCCTCCTGCTCGTCCGGAAGAAGATGGTCTCCGGGGTGGAGTCTCACACCGTGGCCGGAGGTCCCTGCGCCCGGGCCAAGGGTCCCTACCCTCATGGGGTATGAACGCGCCGTGTCACGCCGCGGCAGCCGTTCGGGATCTTGATGCATGATGGCTGCCGCACGCCGCGTCACCCCACCGCAGGCGCTGGCCCAGGTTTTGTCCGAACTCCGGGTGAGGCTGCCGACGTTCTCTCTCTTGAGGCTCAGGGCGCTGCGGGAGCGGGGCCGCCGGCGTGGAGCGGGAGCGTAAGGACGAAGGTGGCGCCACGTCCTGGCCCGGCTGAGGATGCCGTGACGTCACCGCCGTGGGCGCGGGCGATGTTGCGGGCGATGGTCAGTCCGATGCCTGAGCCGCTGGAGCGGCGCGGCTGCCCGGGAGCCCGGTAGAACCGTTCGAAGACGCGCTCGAGGTCTTCGGCGGCCAGGCCGACTCCGGTGTCGGTGACCGCGACCTCAGCCTGCTGACCGGTTGCCCGGGCCTCGACGGTGACGGTGCCTGCCGTGGGCGTCGCGGCGAGCGCGTTGCCGATGACGTTGGTGAGGACTTGGGTGATCCGGTCCGGGTCGGCCCGCACGGGCAGCGCACCGGGTGCGTGGATGGTGAGGGTGACGTGAGCGTCGCTGAACTGCGGGGCCAGGCGGCCTGCGGCGCGGCGGGCGAGGTCGGCGAGGTCGGCGTCGGCGGGGTGCAGGTCCAGCCGCTGTTCCTCGGCCCGGGACAGCGTGGACAGGTCGTCGGCGAGCCGACGCAATCGGCGCAGCTCGTCGCTCGCCGCTCCGAGGATTTCCGGTTCGGGGGCGAAGACTCCGTCGATGAGGCCTTCCACATATCCTTCGAGCGCGGTCAGCGGGGTGCGCATCTCGTGCGCAACCTCCCCGAGCAGCCTGGTGCGGCGCGTTTCGGTGCCGGCCAGCGCAGTCGCGAGGGTGTTCACGTCGGCGGCGAGCGCCGCCAGTTCCGGCTCGCTGGGGAGCGGGACGCTGGCCTGGTAGCGGCCGGCGGCGATCAGCCGGGTCGCTGCCCGGACGGCGTTCAGCGGCCGCAGTAGCCGCCGGGTGACGAACGCGGCGGCTACCCCCGCGGCGGCCGCGCTGGCAAGCACACCGACCAGCAGCGCGGTCGTCAGCGCGGACACGAACGCCGAGCGCACGCTCCCGGTAGCGCCGCCTTGCCCACCCGATCCCGGACCCATGCCCTGACCCATGTGGTCACCGCCGAGCATGGCCATCTGGTGGTCAAACAAGGTCGGGGCGAGGAGGCGGACCGTCACATACGCCACGGCCGCGCCGACCATGATCACCAGCGCATAGGAGGTGAACAGCCGCAGCGGCAGGCGCATCCTCATAGCGGCCGTCCCGCGAACTTGTAGCCGACCCCGCGGACGGTGGCGATCAGCCGCGGGTTCGCCGCATCGTCGCCCAGCCGGGCCCGCAGGTTGCGGATGTGCACGTCGACAACCCGCTCGTCGCCGAAGAAGTCATAACCCCACACCCGTTCGAGCAACTGGCGGCGCGAGAACACCCGACCGGGCGCGTCTGCGAGCGCGGCGAGCAGGTCAAACTCCAGCGCGGAAAGCGTGACTGGGGTGTCCTCCACCCGCACCTCACGGCCATCACGGTCAACGGTCAGGCCCTCGAACCACAGCACGGCCGCGCCGGCGTCACGCATGCCGCGGTCACGGCGCAGCACCGCCTTCACCCGCGCGGTCACCTCCCGCGGGCTGAACGGCTTGGTCACGTAATCGTCGGCCCCGACTCCCAGGCCAACCAGCTTGTCGACCTCTTCGGCGCGAGCCGTCAGCAAGATGACGTATACGTCGCTGAAGGCCCGCACCTGCCGAAGCACCTCGAGCCCGTCAGTGCCGGGCATCATCACGTCCAGCAGCACCAGGTCGGGCGCGTCGTCCCGGAGCCGCCGCACCGCGGCCTCGCCGTCGGCGGCCTCCGACACCGCGAACCCGTCCGCTTCCAGGTATCCGCGCAGCACAGCACGGATATGCGGTTCGTCATCCACGACAAGCACCCGGCGCATCGCTCACCCCAGCCCAAGGCTACGGCCCACTGGCGCGCCGGGCCCGGGCCGCCACCGCCGCGCCACGGCGCCACTGGCCACCTGCACCCTCTTGATCATCACCGCAACCTCCTTTGGAAGACGTCGACGGCCATCTTCAGCATGTGGCCCGCGGATGAGGCCACCGCCACGGCGACTGTGAAGGCTGCGGCGGAGAAACTGCCTTCACCGGAGCTTCACGCGGGCGGCGGTCGTTGCATCACACCAGCCGGGAATGCTCGAAGTGTAGGAACACGCACAAGGAGCTGAAACAGATGAAGCTGAACCGAAAGCACGTGGTAACCGGGCTGGTGGCGACCGGGCTCGTGGCTGGCGCGCTCGCCGGAGGCGGCGCGGCCCTGGCAGCGACCGGCCCCGCACCGGCGCCCGCCACGTCCGCCACGTCCGCCACGGCGGAACCGTTCCACGGTATGGGCGCCAGCCACTTCGGCGGCATGCACGGCATGCGGTCCGGCCAGCAACCGGGTCTCGCGGCCGCCGCGACCTATCTCGGCCTGACCCAGACCCAGCTGCGCGACCAGTTGCAGGCGGGCAAGTCGCTCACGGATGTCGCCGCGGCTCAGGGCAAGCCGGTGTCCGGCCTCAAGGACGCGATTCTCGCCGCGATGACGAGCCATATCAATGCCAGCAGCGCGCTGACCGCCGACCAGAAAGCGGCGATGCTCAGCCAGATGAAGAGCCACCTCGACGCGATGGTCAACATGACCTACCCATCCGGCGAGGGCATGAGCCGGATGGGCTCGCCCATGAGCGGGATGGGCTCATCGATGAGCGGGATGTGGCAATAGACCGCGCCGGTGCCGGGCGGGCACCTGGTGGCGAGTCATCAGGATCGCGGCGTGGAAACCCCGGCCTTCAGGCCGGGGAGGAAACGCCGCTTCACCTCCCCGGAAATGTCAGTGGTGTCCGATAGTGTGTTCGCATGTCCCGGTACCGCCTGCTCCCCACGCCCGCCCAGGAGGCGGTGCTGCGGGACCACTGCGGGCACGCCCGGTACGTGTGGAACCTGGCCGTCGAGCAGCACTCGCACTGGCGCCCGGGCCGCCAGGGCGCTCCGGGCTACCTGGAGCAGTGCCGACAGCTCACTGCCGCCCGCACGGAGCACCCATGGCTGGCCGCAGGATCCCAAGTAGTGCAGCAGCAGGCGCTGCGCGACTTCGCCCAGGCAATGGCCGCGTTCTTCGACCCGAAGAACGCGGCCGGGCGGCCGTCGTGGCGCAAGGCCGGCCGAGACGAGGGGTTCCGGGTGGTCGCCGTGAAGCCGGAGCATGCGCGCCGGCTCAGCCGGAAGACCGGCGAAGTCTGGATACCGAAGGCCGGGAGGGTGCGGTTCCGCTGGTCCCGCGCCGTACCCGCAGGCGTGAAGTCCTATCGGGTGACGATGGACCGGGCGGGACGCTGGCATGTCGCCTTCGCGGCCATTCCCGCTCCGATCCCGGCGCCCGGCAACAGGGAGGTCGCCGGGATCGACCGCGGCGTAGCTGTCGGCGCGGCCTTGTCGACAGGTGAGTTGCTGCGTGTTCCCGGCCTGACCGCACGGGAGCGGCAGAGGCTGCTGCGGCTGGAACGCAAGCGCGCCCGTGCTAAGCGAGGATCGAACCGCCGCGAGGGAGTACGGCTTGCCATCGCCCGGCTGAAGGCCCGTGAGACGGACCGGCGCAAGGACTGGGCGGAGAAGGTCAGCACGGACATCGCGCGGCGCTTCGACGTGATCAGGGTCGAAGACCTCCAGGTCACGAACATGACCCGATCAGCCAAAGGCACGCGGGAGAACCCGGGCCGGAACGTCCGCCAGAAGACCGGGCTGAACCGGGGCATCCTGCGGTCCGGGTGGGGCCTGCTGGTGCGCCGCCTGCAGGAGAAAGCTCCCGGCCGGGTGGAGAAGATCAAACCCGCGTTCACGAGCCAGCGGTGCTCGGCGTGCGGGCAGGTGGACGGGAAGTCGCGCGAGAGCCAAGCCGTCTTCCGGTGCACCGCCTGCGGTTACGCCTGCAACGCCGATGTGAACGCGGCCCGGAACATCGCGGCGGGGCATGCCGTGACTGCGCGGGGAGGCATCCGGGATGCCGGGCCTGGGAACCGCGAACCTCAACTGCTTGCCTCCTGAACCGGATGTGAGTAGCTGGAATCCCCCGCCTTCAGGCCGGGGAGGATGTCAAGAGGTACCTCCATGTGGCGCGCGCGCGGTGCTAGCGGGCTGCGGTGGCGTAGCGAGCCGGGTCGGCGTCGAAGGCGGCCGCGCAGCCGGCGGAGCAGAAGTAGACGGTGCCGGCCGGCGTGCCGCGGTGCTCGGGTGCGGTTGCCGGGTCGGTGCTCATGCCGCATACCGGGTCGGTCACCGCTGTCCCGCGTGCCGGGCCTTCGTTGCCTGGGATGCCGTGCCCGTCCCCGGCATCGTCTTGTCCTGCGCTGCTGCCGGGCCCGGTGCCGGCCTGCACCTGCGGCTCGACGCTGGCCACTGTCGCGGCGGGCAGCGCCGCGGGGTGGTAGCGGCGCAGCCGGTTCGCGTTGGTGACCACCGACAGCGAGGACAGCGCCATCGCGGCGGCGGCGATGATCGGGGACAGCCGGATGCCGACGAACGGGTACAGCACGCCGGCGGCGATGGGGATGCCGATGCCGTTGTAGGCGAGGGCGAAGAACAGGTTCTGGCGGATGTTGCGCATGGTGGCCCGGGACAGGGAGATGGCGGTCACGACGCCGGCCAGGGACCCGGAGATGAGGGTGATGTCGGCGGCCTCGATCGCCACGTCGGTGCCGGTGCCGATGGCCAGGCCGACGTCGGCGGCGGCGAGGGCGGGGGCGTCGTTGATCCCGTCGCCGGTCATGCCGACCTTGCGGCCCCCGGCCTGCAGCCGGCCGATCTCGGCGGCCTTATGTTCGGGCAGCACCTCGGCCAGCACCCGGCGCACCCCGACCTGGCGGGCGATCGCCGCGGCGGTGCGGGCGTTGTCGCCGGTCAGCATGACCACCTCGACACCGAGCCGGTGCAGGGCGGCGATCGCGGCGGCGGAGTCGTCCTTGACCGGGTCGGCGACCGCCAGCACGCCGGCCGGGACGCCGTCCACGGCCGCCAGCACGGGCGTCTTGCCCTGCGCGGACAGCTCGGCGGCTACCGGGTCGAGCGCGGCGGTGCCGATTCCGGCGCCGGCCAGCAGCCGGGCACTGCCGACCAGGACGGCGTGGCCGTCCACGGTGGCCTGCACGCCCTTGCCGGTGACCGAATCGAAGGCGGACGCCGTGGCGGGCGGGACGCCGCGTTCACGCGCGCCGGCCACGATGGCGGTCCCGAGCGGGTGCTCGCTGTCGGCCTCGGCCGCGGCGGCCAGCGCCAGCAGCCGGGTCTGGCCGAACCCGGCGGCGGGCCGCACGTCGGTGAGAGCGGGCCGCCCGGCGGTGATGGTACCGGTCTTGTCCAGCACGATCGTGTCGAGCTTGTGCGCGGTCTCCAGCGCCTCCGCCGACCGGATCAAGATCCCCGCGCGGGCCCCCTTACCCGTGCCCACCATGATCGACAGCGGGGTGGCCAGGCCCAGCGCGCACGGGCACGCGATGATCAGCACCGCGATCGCGGACACCAGCGCCAGGGTGAACGCCGGGGCCGGGCCCGCGATGAACCAGATCGCGAACGTGGCGATCGCGATGGCGACGACCGCCGGGACGAAGAAGCCCGAGACCATGTCGGCGAGCCGCTGGATCGGCGCCCTGGATGCCTGGGCCTGCTGCACCATCTTGATGATCTGCGCCAGCATGGTGTCCGAGCCGACCTTGTCCGCTCGCACCCGCAGCGACCCGGTGGTGTTGATCGTCGCGCCGACCACGGTATCCCCGGGGCGCTTGACGGCGGGCATCGGCTCACCGGTGACCATGGACTCATCCACCGCCGACGAGCCGGATAGCACGACGGCGTCGACCGGGATCTTCTCGCCGGGCCGGATCACCAGCTCATCCCCGACCACCACCTCCTCCACACCGATCTCCGCCTCTACCCCGTCCCGTACCACCCGGGCGGTGCGAGGCTGCAGGCCCAGCAGCTCGCGGATCGCCTGGCCGGTTCCGGCCTTGGCCCGGGTCTCGATCAGCCGGCCCAGCAGGATCAGCGTCAGGATGACCCCGGTGGTCTCGAAGTACACCCCGCGCACGTCCGCGGGCAGCAGCCCCGGGGCGAGGGTGACCACCAGGCTGTAGCCGTAAGCGGCCACCGTGCCCAAGGTGATCAGGCTGTTCATGTCCGCCGACCGGTGGGATAGCGCCAGCCAGCCGGTGCGGTGGACCGGCCACCCGGTGTAGAACATCACCGGGGTGATCAGCGCCAGCTGCAGCCAGTGGTTCAGCAGGATCCCGGGCACCCAGCCGGCCTTGAACAGGTCGTGGGCCATCACCGCGAACAGCACCGGCAGCGTCAGCACCGCACCCGCGATCACCCGCCGGGCCAGGTCGGTGATCTCGGCCCGGCGTTCGGCGGCCTCCGCGGCCTCTGCCTCAGCCGCCTGCGCCTCCCCGGCCGAGGGCCCGCCGTCACCCGCTGGGCCGGCGGCCGCGGCGGCGGCGGCCCGGTCCCCGTCACCGCCAGGCGCGGCGGGCGCGCCGTCCGGGTCGATGATCAGCGTGCCGTGGATCATGTTCATCCCGCACGCGAACCCGAACTGACCCGCCGTCGCCGGATCCAGCCGCACCGTGGTCCGCCCGAACGCGGGCAGGGACGCGTTCACCGCCAGGTCAGGGAAGACCACCCGGGAGGTGCAGTCACCGGACTCCTGCCGGTCGAACACCACCTCCAGCGGCACGCCGCGGCGGGCCCGGATCACGTCCGGGCTGTAGCCGCCGCGCACCGTCACCATGACGCGCTGCACCCCGCCGGACAGCTCCGCGGCCCGGGCCCGGCGCGGCGCGAAGAAGAACCACGCCAGCCCCGCGATGGCGATCACTGCGGCGATCAGGACCACGATATCGGCCATGTTCATCGTGAACTCCCCTCACGTTCCTACGGCCACGATGCCATCGTATACCCCCTGGGGGTAGTGACCTCCGGCCCGGCTGCCCGGGACCTCCGCCCCTCCACGCGCCACGGGCAGGCCGCCCCGGAGAGAGGGCGGCTGAGCGCGCGTGAGCATCACGGGCATCCGCCGGCTTTCCGCGCCAGACGAGTCACAGGCGGGCGTGCCCCAGTCCGCCCGGCATCGTCAGGTGGCTTGCCTTGCGGGGCTGGGCAGCCGCAGCCGCCTGAGCAGCAGGGCGTTCACGGCGACCAGGAAACTCGAGCCGGACATGGACAGGGCCGCGATCTCCGGGCGGAGCACCAGCCCGAACGCCGGCTCGAAGACGCCGGCCGCGATCGGCAGCGCGACCGAGTTGTACCCGATGGCCCAGCCCAGGTTCTGCCGCATCGTGCGCAGCGTGCCACGGCCGATCGCCAGGGCCGTGGGGACGTCCAGCGGGTCGGAGCGCATCAGCACCACGTCGGCGGTCTCGATGGCGACGTCGGTGCCCGCCCCGATGGCGATGCCGAGGTCGGCCTGGGCCAGGGCGGGGGCGTCGTTGACTCCGTCGCCGACCATGGCGATCTTGGTCCCTGACTTCTGCAGCTCGGCGATCTTGCTGGCCTTCTCGCCGGGCAGCACCTCGGCGATGACGGTCTGCACCCCGAGCTGCCCGGCGATCCGCTGGGCGGTGGCCTGGTTGTCCCCGGTCAGCATGATCACCTCAATGCCGGCCTGCCGCAGCGCGGTGACGGCGGCGGCCGAGGTGGGCCGGGGGGCGTCAGCGATGCCGAGCAGAGCGACCGCGCGCCCGTTCACAGCCACCCATACCGCGGTCCGCCCGGCCGAGGCCATCTCCTCGCGGCGGGCCGCCAGCGCACCGAGATCGATGCCCTCCCGGTCCATCAGCCGCGCGTTCCCGACCGCCACCTTCCGGCCGTCCACCCGGGCCAGGGCGCCGTGGCCCGGGACGTTCTGGAACCCCTCGGCGCGGGCGACCGGAACACCCAGGGTATCGGCGCGGGTCACGACGGCCCCGGCCAGCGGGTGCTCGGACTCCCGCTCCACCGCGGCCGCCAGCCGCAGCACCTCCCGCTCCGGCAGGCCGTCGGCTACGACGCCGGTGACCTCGGGCTCGCCCTTGGTCAGGGTGCCGGTCTTGTCCATCACCACGGCCTGGATCCGGGCCGAGGTCTCCAGCGCCAGCGCGTTCTTGACCAGGATGCCCCGCTTGGCCCCCAGCCCGGTTCCCACCATGATCGCGGTCGGAGTGGCCAGGCCCAGCGCGTCGGGGCAGGTGATCACCACCACGGTGATCGCGAACAGCATCGCCGTCGCCAGCGTCCGCCCGGCTAGCAGCCAGGTGAGCAGTGTCGCCCCACCGCCGATCAGGGCCACGAACACCAGCCAGAACGCCGCCCGGTCCGCGAGCCGCTGCCCAGGGGCCTTGGAGTTCTGGGCCTCCTGGACCAGCTTGACGATCTGGGCCAGCGCGGTGTCCGCGCCGACCTTGGTGGCCCGCACCCGCAGCGTCCCGTTCTTGTTGATGGTGGCGCCGATGACCGGCGAGCCGGGCGCCTTGGACACCGGCAGGCTCTCCCCGGTCACCACCGATTCGTCGACCTCGCTCTGGCCCTCCTCCACCATTCCGTCCACGGCGATCTTGTCGCCGGGCCGCACCAGCAGCAGGTCCCCGGCCACCACCTCCGCGGTGGTGACCTCGACGGGCTGGCCGTCCCGGATCACCGTGGCCCTGGGCGGGGCCAGGTCCAGCAGGGCCCGGATGGCGTCGTTGGCGCCGCCCCGGGCCCGCATCTCGAACCAGTGGCCCAGCAGGACGAACGCGGCCAGCACCGTGGCCGCCTCGTAGAACGTGTCGCCGCCGCCGGTGAGGGTCACCACCAGCGAGTACAGCCATCCCGCGCCGATGGCGACGGCGACCAGCACCATCATGTCCAGCGTCCGGGCCGCCAGCGCCCGTACCGCGCCGTCGAAGAAGATCCACGCCGAGTAGAAGATCACCGGCAAGCTCAGCAGCAGCAGCCACACGTCATCGCGCAAGCCGAACGGCGCCGCGGCCGTGAAGCCCAGCACGTCCCGGCCGATCGAGGACCACAGCAGGATCGGCACCGACAGCAGCGCCGCCACACCGAACCGGTTCCGCATGCCGGCGACCATCGCCTCCATCGACATGCCGGCCGCGCCGCCGTGGCCCATCATCTCGTGCGCAGACGACATGCCCTCCCCCGCGGACACCTCATGCCCCGCATGCTCCGCGCGGGCGGGAGCCACCGTGAGCGCTGCACTAGCCGCCCCGGGGTGTGCGGCCGGCGCCGCACCATCCCCGTCCACCGGGTCAGGCTCGGCCATCGGGTCGCAGACGTGGGAGGGCACCGACTGCCCGGCGCAGTGGTAGCCGCATTCCTCGACCCACCGCCTCAGCCCGGCGACCGACATCCGGGCGGTGTCGAAGGTGACCGTGGCGGTCTGCGACACCGGGTTGGCCTCCACGCCCCGGACCCCCGGCCGGCCGCCCAGCACCCGCTCCACCACCGCCTTCTCACTCGCCCAGCCCAGCCCGCCCACATGCAAGACCACCGTGGCGACCTTGCCGGCCGGCACCTCGTCACTCTGCCCCGCCCGGGCATCGCGCGCGTCCCCGCGGTCAGCCATGCCTCCCCCTCTCCCAACCCGGGTAAGCCCGGGGCCCTGCTGTGCGCGCGCCGCACCGGACCGGGTGCGCGCACGCCTGGCTGGCGGTCTTCATCGAAACGTCATCGTCCTGCCAGAGACCGGGCAGGAATGCCCGCCGAAGCTGGACCTGTGGCAACGGACCAGACGAACGCCAGGCCCGGCGCGAACAGCACCGGACCTGCGGCCGCGGTGACGGCCCCCCGTGTGCGGGGCGGCGGCCGCCCGCATCCGCCGGGAAAGTACCCAGCCTGCCGTCTCCCGCCACACTCCCACCATATACCCCCATGGGGTAGGACCTCTGCCGACAGGGTGGGGACTTCCGGCACCTGGCCGCCGTCCTCAGCCGCGCGCAGGCTCGATGTTGTACCAGCCGATGAACTCACGAAGAAGAGAAAGATCATGAACAACTCAGCTGGGCCAGCCCCGGCGGTCCTCGACCGGCCTGCGGGCAAGGACCACCGCCCGGCGTGGCGCACCGTGAACATCACCCCCGCTGAGCGCCTTGGCCGGGTCGCTGTGGGCCTGGCGGCCATCATCGCCGGTGCCATTTTCCTCTCCGGCGCCGGGTCGGTGCTGGCTGTGGTGCTGGAGGCGCTGCTTGTCGCGGCCGGCCTGGACCTCGCGGTCACCGGGGCGCTCGGGCACTGCCCGCTGTACGCCAGGCTCGGCTACCTCCCGAAGTCGCTACGGAGCCCACGATGACAACCCAGCATGATCCCGCCACGCGGGTCCGCAACCCTGGACCGGGCGGAAGCCACGGCCACGGCAGGCACGGCTGGATGATGATCGCCTGCTGCATCCCGATGCTGGCGATCGCCGGCATCCTGGTCGCCACCGGGGCCGCCAGCCCGGCCTTCCTGGTCGTCGCCGTCGGCTGCACGCTGATGATGGCCATGATGATGCGCGGCATGGGCCACGGCGGCGGCGATGACCGGTCCTGAGGCCCCGGCCGCCCACGGCGCTACCGCCGGCACCGGCGGCTGACCGCAGCGGGGAGCCGACCCACATGACAAGGGAGGCGTGATGACCGAGACCGGGGTATGGGCTGTGGCCGCTGGTGGTGCTGAACACCGTGCTGTTCGCGGTGTTCGCGGCCAGTTTCTTTCACCCGCGGACCGGGCGGGACTGGCGGGCGATGGGCGCGTTCACCGGGTTCCTGGCGGCGCTGTTCACCGAGATGTACGGCGCCCCGCTGACGGTCTACCTGCTGGGTTCCTGGCTCGGATCGCGGTTCCCGGCGCTGCGCGCCACGCACGCCGGCGGGCACCTGTGGAACGACCTGATCGGCTGGAAGTATGACCCGCACCTTTCCCCGTTCCACCTGGCCAGCTACGCCCTGATCGGGGCCGGGTTCTGGCTGATCGCCGCCGCCTGGCGGGTGCTGCATGAGGCCGCCCGGGCGGGCCGGCTGGCGAGCACGGGCCCATACGCCCATGTCCGCCACCCCCAGTACGGCGGGCTGCTGCTGATCATGACCGGGTTCCTGGTGCAGTGGCCCACCATCCCCACCCTGGCCATGTTCCCGGTCCTGGTGATCGTCTACCTGCGGCTGGCCCGTTCGGAGGAACGCGAGGTCGCCGGCCGGCTCGGCGGCACCTGGGCCGCCTACGCCGCCCGCACGCCGGCATTCATCCCCGCCACCCTGCGGCACCCCGCCCGCATGATGGCCCGCACCGGCCGGCGGGCAGAGCCATGACCGGCCGGTTCCGCGTAACACGGGAGGCGTGATGGCCGCACGAACCGCGCGCAAGCGGAAGGCCACACCACGGCCAGCAAGGCCGAGGCCGGCCACGGCGCGACCGCACGCGCCGGGACCAGGCACGACACTGAGAGCACCCACATCAAAGGCAGTCACGCCCGGGCTAGCCGCGCCGGGGCTGGCCGCGCCGCGCGGCATGTCGCTGCCGGCCGGCCTCGTGCCCCGCGGCCGCGTTGAGGCCCTCGTGCCTGCCAGCCCGGTCCCGCATTCGGCGGGCGATGGCGGTGCTGGCGATGCCGGGCCTGAAGTGCTCCGGCCGGTGGTGACCGCGACCTACTGGGTTGACCCCGGGGAGCGCGGGCTGCCGTATGAGTCGGTGATCAGGTTCTCCGGTCGGCGGGTGGGAGTCACCGGCACGCCATCGCCCTCGGATCGTTTCGAGCAAGAGGAAACCCGGTGGCGCCGACGGGTCCCGGCACACGCGCCCGGACCCGGGTGGCCGCGCTGGCCACCGCGCCTGGGATCATCACCGGCTCCTGGGCGGGAATGGTCGCCGCCGGGCTGGCGGTGGCGCTGCCGGTGCTCGTGACCCTGCTCGCCCGCGTAGGCGTCGGCGGCAGCGTGCTGGTGGTCGCGCTGGCGGCGAGCCTGGCCGGGGCGGCCGGTGCCCGCGGCTGGTACGTGATGCTGCAACGCGGCAAGGTCAGCGGGCTGCCGACCCGGGGCCTGTGCATCCAGGGATTCATCGCGGGCGCCGTGGTGGCCGGGATCCCTGGCCTGCTGCTGGCCGGGATCCCGGCCGGCACGTTTTTCGACGCGGCGGCGCCCGGCGTGTTCTTCGCGATGGCGATCGGCCGCCAGGGATGTTTTCTCACCGGATGCTGCGCCGGGCGGCCCACCGCGTCCCGGTGGGGAATCTGGTCCTCTGACGGGCGCATCGGCGCCCGGCGCATCCCCGCCCAGCAGCTGGAATCGCTGGCATGCCTGCTGATCGGCGCCGCGGCACTGGCTGCCTTCCTCCGATTCGGGCCCTCAGCGGGCGGCGCGGTGTTCATCGGGGCCATGGCCGCCTACACCCTCACCCGCCAGGGGCTCCTCGCGCTCCGCGCCGAGCCGCGCCGGTGGGCCCTGGCACGGCCGGTCACCCTCGCCGCCACCGCCACGGCCCTTCTCGCCGACATCCTCATCGCGGCCATGCGATAGGCAGACCTGGGGTGCCGCTGGCCCATCGTCATGATGAGGACGGTGGAGCCTTCCGAGCCAGGCGCCGTCGCCTGCACGATCCCCTGCCCGGCAAGGCGCGCCAGAGGCCGGCATGATGACCATCCTCGTTACCAGGCCCAGACGTGCTAGTCGTCGTCCGCGCTGGGGTCGCAGTAGTCGACCTTGCTGGTGGGGTGGAACGGGCCGGGCAGCAGGCGGCGGGTGAACTGGCCGCCTCCGGCGATCTCCTCGGCGGAGACATCGTAGGTGAACTGCTGCATCGGGCGCAGGCGCTGGCCGGCGATAGTGACCGGCCGGCGGACCTGGTAGATCGCCGACCAGGGGCAGCAGAAGTAATGGCTGACGCTCGGGTCCAGGACAACCGACCTGTCGGCGGCCGCCGCGTCGATCTGTGACTGGATGTCCAGGGTGGCCGCGGGGTCAGGGTCGTAACGCCACAGCAGGTCGATGGCCCGGCGGGCCGCCGGGTCGCGCCGCCAGCGGGAGCGGGCGTCCGGGTCGGTCAGGCACCACAGGTCGAAGCCGGGCTGCCCGGGCAGCGGCAGCCGGGGTCCGGTGACCGGGGTGGCCGCGATCTCGGGCCGGTCGAGCAGCGCGGGTATGGCCAGCAGCTGGCCCAGCCGGTAGTACTCGCCGATACCCCGCCGCAGCGAGTTCTCCGCCTTCTCGTGGACCTCGCCGACCGCCTCAGGGCTCCACAGCGACTCACCATAGGACGTCACGCTGTCGGCCTCGGCGGCCCAGTCCCCGCAGCCGCGACGCCGCATCCGCCTTACCTTCCGGGGGCTCCGCTTTGGCGAGATCGTCCAGGGCGGCCTCGGCGCGGCCGCGCATCGCCCGGGCCGCCGCCAGCATCGCGGTCAGGTGAGCCCGGGGGCACGGCTCGACCTTGATCCACTCGGGCAGCGGCACCGGAACGGCGATCTCGGCCGTGACGTCGTAGGTCTGGTCGGTGGCGGCGCGCCGGGCCCGGGCCGACCAGTGCTCGACCTCGCCGAGGAACACCGCGGCCTGCTCGGCGGTCACCGGGGGCAGGAACCCCGCCGTGCG
>WNGG01002306.1_pt1 | contig 23864 bp, 22 predicted proteins | sample 5400661 | NCBI WGS metagenome assembly WNGG01 (sample SAMN13153372, study PRJNA577476) | soil metagenome | isolation source: 100 cm soil or saprolite under Garry oak tree replicate 1 | place: USA:California | collected 2016-06-15
CCGCCTTGAGCGCGAGCTGGTGGGCGGGGACAAGTACTGAGCCGCCGCGCCTTCGTCCGACGGCAGCGCCCATGACCCCCAGCCTGGCGGGCTGTTCATGATCCCCAGCATGCGCTGCCAGCCGGCGGGGAAAGGTGTGTCGTGGGACCTTCGCCATCTTGCTCCGGGCGGCCCGTGAGGCATGCTGGAGATCTGGGGCATACCAAGGAGGACGCGATGAAAGCTAAGGTCGGCGACCGGCTGGTGATCGACGGAACCAACGTGGGTGATCGGCGGCGAATCGGCGTTGTGACCGCTGTGACACACCCCGACGGAACGCCGCCCTATGAAGTGCGCTGGCTGGACGACAACCATGAATCCGTGGTCTTTCCGGGACCGACAGCGCGAGTGGAGAGCGGCGAGGCGGCGGGAAGCGCACCGTGATCGACGCCGCGGGCGTTACGCGGCTGCTGGGAATTAGAGCGCCTGATCAGCGAATCGTTTCGGTATACCTCACCGTTCCGCTGGATCCGGCGCAGCGGCGGGGAGTGCCCGCGCATCTCGATGAGGTGCTCGCGCAGGGTCACGGCGTGAGCGACGACGGTGAGGCGTGGGCCAGCGCCCGCCGGTCGGAACTGCCGGTGATCCGGCGGGAGGTCGGCACCCACGCGCACGAGTGGCTCGGGCACAGCGTCGCCATCTTCGCCTGCGCCAAACTCCGCTTGCTTGAGACGATCCCACTGCGCGGGCAGGTCCGGGATCGTGCGGTGATCGGCACCCGGCCCTACGTCCGGCCGCTGCTCGCCGAGCTGCAGCGATCCCCGTGTTATGCGGTCGCGGTGGTGGACCGCAGGCACGCCTGGCTGTTCCGGGTTTCCGGCGAGACCATCAGCCCGGTGGACCACGTCCAGTCACAGACGGTGGGCAGCAAGCGGTTCGGCGGCTGGCACGGCTTCCAGAGCTACCGCAACGATCAGCGGACCCGAAAGCTGGCCCGCCAGCACTATGCCGCCGCTGGGGCAGCAATCGCGGGCACCGTGGGTGAGGGCGGCTGCGGGCCAATCGTCGTGAGCGGCCACGAACCCGAGACGAGCGACTTCGTGGCGGGACTCCCGCCCAGCCTGCGAGACCGGGTGGCGGGCACGTTCGTGATCGACCCGCACACCATGACCCCGGCCCGGGTCCGCCAGCTAGCCGATGAGGTGGTGGCGAACTGGGAGGACCGCCGGGTACGGCGGCTGGCCGCCGCGCTTGCCGAACGAGCGACCGGCAACATGACCGCGATCGGCGTCGATGCCTGCCTGGCCGCTGCCAACCAGCACGCGATCCAGTTGCTGGTGGTGCCGGATGACGAGGTCCGGCCCGGATTCAGGTGCGAGCACTGTGATGCGCTGGCGGTAGCCGGGGGCCTCTGCGGCGGTTGTGGCGGGCCCACCCGCCCGGTGGATGATGTCATCGAGGAACTCGCGGTCAGGGTGACCGAGGAAGGCGGCAGCGTGCACTCGGTGCGCGGCACCGAGGTGCTCACCGACGTGGCCGCCCGCCGCCGTTTCCCGGCCGTGGCCTAGCGCCAAGCGGGAGCCTCCCCCAATGCTGGGGGCCTGCGTCGCGGCAGCCGCTGGCCTGGGACACTACCGGTCATGCAAACTCTGGTCGTCGACCATCCGCTGGTTACGCACAAGCTCACGTTGCTGCGCGACGAGTCCACCTCGGCACCCACGTTCCGGCGCCTTACCGACGAACTGGTCACGCTGCTTGCCTACGAGGCCATGCGCGAGATGCGCATTCGCGCCGTCACCGTCACCACGCCGCTCGCCCCAGCGCCGGGAGCGAAGCTGGCCGGGCCAGTTCCGCTCGTGGTGCCGGTGCTGCGGGCCGGCATCGGCATGCTCGACGGCATGACCCGTCTCCTGCCCACCGCCGACGTGGGCTTCGTGGGCCTGCGCCGCGACGAGGAGTCGCTGATCGCGACGACATATGCCAACCGGCTGCCGGCTGAGCTGTCAGGCCGGGAGGTGTTCGTGCTCGACCCGATGCTTGCGACCGGGGGCACGCTCGAAACGGTCGTCAACATGCTGGTCTCGCGCGGAGCCGCCGCGGTCACAGCGGTCTGCCTGCTCGCCGCCCCGGAGGGAATCGCGCGCCTGGAGGCCGCGTTCCCCGGCGACGGCCCGGTCCCGGTGCGCGTCGTCACCGCCGCGCTCGACGAGCGCCTGAACGACCGCGGGTTCATCCTGCCCGGACTCGGCGACGCCGGCGACCGCCTCTTCGGCGAAATCTGACAGCGGCCCGGCTCCCGGCATCTGCGCCCACGCACGCGCCCGGCGCACCGGCGCCCCGCGCCATGGCATTTCATGATCCCGGTTGTTTGATGTAGGCGGATTCAATCGGTTGTCGCAACGGTTATCTGATCATTGGAGGTCGTTGTGGCGAAGAACGGGCGTCCGGGGCTGCCGCGTGAGGCGCGGGTGCGGTTTTGGGACGGGATGGCCACGGCGCGTGCCATAAAGGCGCGGGGCTGGTCCCGGTTCGTTCCGAGCAGCCCGGTGTCGGCCGCCTCCACCAACCCTGTGACCCGGCCGCCGAACGCCTCCGCGTACTCGCGTGCGCGCTGGGTCGCATCCCGCGCCGCGGCCAGCCGCGCCTCCCGGTAGACGCCGCTGTCCAGTCGGAGCCGCCAGGCTGGCCCGGCCACCGCGACCATTTCCTCGTTCGCCAGCCGCGGGACAAGCTCGCTAAGAACAGCGAAGTCGCTGACGGTCACATGAAAGCCGGCCCGCGCCACGTAACCGGTGACGCGCTCTCGCGCCTTGTCGTCCTTGAACACCGGGTGGACGCTGACAGGCTCGCTCTCCAGCTTCTCCACGGCGTCGCCATAACCCTTGATCAGGGCCGCCGCCTGCCGGTTGCGTTCTGTCAGCAACTCAAGTGCCCGGCGCCGGTCCTTGTCGCGGGCCATGATCGTGACAAACAAGACAGCGATCTCGGGGTCGACCTCGAGCATGGACTCGCCCCGAACGGAAATCACCGGCTCTCCAGGCATGTCGTTCCCCTCTCGGGCGTGCAGTTCCCGGTCCGGGGCAGTTCCCGGACGGACAGTTCTCCGCCGACGTGCGCTAGACCCCGATCGGGTGCCAGACGGTCTTGATCTCCAGGAACGCCAGCATCCGGGATGGGTCCGGCGGCGCCATCCACTCTTGGTCGACGGCGAACACCCGTTTGACGTTCCCGGCGGCGAGCCGCTCCAGTTCGGCCCGGTCCGCCGGGGCCACACCGGTGAGGTCGATCGCGTTCACGTCCATATGCGCGGCGAGCACCGGCGCGAGTTCGGCGGTCCGGCCGGTCAGCACGTTCACCACCCCGGCGGGCACGTCCGAGGTAGCGAGCACCTCGGACAGGGTCACCGCCGGCAGCGGCGCGGCCTCGCTGGCCACGACCACGGCCGTGTTGCCGGTCGCGATCACCGGCGCCAGCACGCTGACCAGGCCAAGCAGCCCCGGCGCCGGCGGCGCGATCACCGCCACCACCCCGGTCGGCTCGGGCACGCTGAAGTTGAAGTACGGTCCTGCCACCGGGTTGGCCGCCCCCGCCACCTGCGCGACCTTGTCCGGCCACCCCGCGTACCAGACCCACCGGTCGATTGCCCCGGCGACGGACCGTTCCGCCTCCTCCCAGGAAAAACCTTCCCCCATAACGCCTTCAGCGGCGAACTGCCCCGCCCTCCCCTCAAGCAGTTCGGCGACCCGGTAAAGGACCTGGCCCCGGTTGTATGCCGTGGCGTTGGCCCAGCCGGGTGCCGCCTTTCTGGCCGCCATGACGGCGTCACGCGCGTCCTTGCGGGATGCCTGGGCGGCGTGGGCCAGCAGAACGCCGTCCGGGCCGGTCACCGGGTACGACCGGCCGGACTCCGACCGGGGGAAGGCACCGCCGATGAACAGCTTGTAGGTCTTGCGGACGGACAAGCGTGTTTCCCCAGAATCAGCCCCACGCCCAGGGTTCCCCGTCCCTTGCCCAGCCCACCTAACTCGCGCGGAATCGGCACCACGCCCAGAGGTCCCCTCCCCCCGGCCCTCCCGGCTGGCGACCTGGCTTCTGGGTTCGCCCGTCGGTTGGGTGGCGGGGGTGCGTGGGGTGGCGGGCACCGCCGTTTGGCGGCTGCGTTTTGGGTGCTTGGGGCGGTCAGGCATTGAGGTACGCGGCCAGGCCCGCCCGGCCACCCTCCCTCCCGAACCCGGATTCCTGGTAGCCGCCGAACGGGCTCGACGGGTCGAACCTGTTGTAGGTGTTGGCCCAGACCACGCCGGCGCGCAGGCGGCGGGCCATCCACAGGATGCGGCTGCCCTTCTCGGTCCACACTCCCGCCGACAGCCCGTACGGGGTGTTGTTCGCCTTGGCGACCGCTTCGTCGGGGGTGCGGAACGTGAGGACCGACAGCACTGGGCCGAAGATTTCCTCCCGTGCGATCCGGTGCGACTGGCTCACCCCGCTGAACACGGTCGGCGGGAACCAGTAGCCCTTTTCGGGCAGGCGGCAGGGTGGGGACCAGCGCTGTGCGCCCTCGTCCTCGCCGGCCGCGGCGAGACTCTCGATCTTGTCGAGTTGCTGGCGTGAGTTGATCGCGCCGATGTCGGTGTTCTTGTCCAGCGGGTCACCGAGCCGCAGCGTTGTGAGCCGCTGCCGGAGCCTTTCCGACAGGGTGTCCGCGATGGACTCCTGGACCAGCAGCCGCGAGCCCGCGCAGCACACGTGGCCCTGGTTGAAGAAGATCCCGTTGACGATGCCCTCAACCGCCTGGTCGAGGGCGGCGTCATCGAAGACGACGTTCGCCGCCTTGCCGCCGAGTTCCAGCGTCAGCCGCTTGCCGCTGCCCGCGATCGCCCGCTGGATCTCCTTGCCCACCTCGGTCGAGCCGGTGAACGCGATCTTGTCGAGGCCAGGGTGGGCGACCAGTTCCCGGCCGGTGGCCCCGTCGCCGGTGAGGATGTTCACCGTGCCGGGGGGCAGGCCGGCCTCCTGGATGACCTCTGCCAGCAGCAGCGCGGTCAGCGGCGTGGTCTCGGCCGGCTTGAGCACGCAGGTGTTGCCGGTGGCCAGCGCCGGGGCCAGCTTCCAGGCAGCCATCAGCAGCGGGAAGTTCCAGGGGATCACCTGGCCGGCGACGCCGAGCGGGCGTGGCGCCGGGCCAAACCCGGCGTAGCTGAGCTTGTCGGCCCAGCCCGCGTGATAGAAGAAGTGGGCAGCCGCCAGCGGGACGTCGACGTCGCGGGATTCCTTGATCGGCTTGCCGTTGTCCAGGCTCTCCAGCACCGCGAACTCCCGTGCCCGCTCCTGGAGCAGGCGAGCGACCCGGTACAGGTACTTGGCCCGTTCCCGGCCGGGCATCGCGCCCCACGTCTGTTCGTAGGCCCGGCGCGCGGCCGCGACCGCCCGGTCGACGTCGGCGGGGCCGGCCTCGGCGACCGTGGCGAGGGGTTCCTCCGTGGCCGGGTTCAGCGTGGTGAAATGCCCGCCCTCCTTGGGCTCGGCGAACTCCCCGTCCAGGAACAGGCCGTACTCACGCTTGATGGTCACGACGTCGCGTGACTCAGGCGCGGGCGCGTACTCCCAGTCCACCGTGGTTACTCCCAGGCCGCGTGCCAACTCAGCCATAACGTATCCCAGCCCCCCGCGCCCACCACGCGCGCCTCACCGCGGCCGCACGGCCATCCGCCCTGCCACACTTCATGATCATGGGTTTAGTGGGGATCCCGGCCCACTAAACCCATGATCATGATTGGCCTCGGCTGCTCGACGGGCATGCCGTACGGCGCCGTCAGCTTGGCGCCGTGGCCTGCGGCGGCGCTGTCGCGCCGCTGGTGACGCTGAACCCGTCGAACAGCGCCTCTCCCAGCGAGCCGCTGGCGTGGGAGGTGAGAAACATCCCCGCGTCCTGGGTGCCTGCCTGGCCGGGCACGCTGGCGCTGCCCACGGTCAGCCAGTTGCCGACCGGGTCTCTATCTGACTTCTACGCCGCCAGACAAATCGCGTCAATATACCCCGCGTTCCCAAACAGCTTCAAACAGAAATTCCCATAACGATAGCCCCGTGCGAACCGCCCAACCCCCGGAGCTCCCCGCCGTGTGCATGGGACCTGCGTACACGGTGCCCGGGGCCGGTCGCCGAGACGCGTGCACGGACGGGGATCGTGCGCGGCGGCCCTCTGCTACTACGGTGGTCCCAGAAGATAAGCCAGAATTCCGGGCTGGCGGGGGTATGGGCCTTGCCTTGACAACCTATGGCGGAGGCCTACGTGAGTCCTGAACACGCCGCTAGCGGCCGGTCGTCCGGCAAGGTGATCATCGTTGTCGTCCTGGTGATCGTCGCCCTCCTGGCGATCATCGCCGGCATCATGTACTTCGCGGAGCCGGCGAAGTCGCTGCCCAGCATCCTCGGCACCATCACCCACCCGCCTGGCCGGGCCAACGCCCACCGCCCCATACGTGGCACGGCCGCCCTCGTGGTCGGTGTGGTCCTCCTGGTGGCCGCGTGGTTTGCCGGCAGGCCGTCCCGAAGGTGAGCCAGCCGGCGGCTGCCGCTCGGTAACCCCGCCGGTCAAAGGTCTGGGTCTGGATATGGGTGCCTGTCACCCGGCACTCTCCGCCGCCCCACACCACCAATCCCATGATCACGAGCGGGAAGAAGATCAAATGACGAGGATGCCGCCAGATTTGTCTGGATTATTCCAATCATGAACGCCGCCGCCGAGCGGCCGGACCACCAGGGTGATGCTAACCACCACAAACCGGGCGCCGCTCGGGGATTGGCCGTGCCCGGAAACCGCGCAGGACATCAGCCCCGCGCGGAAACCGAGCGCAGGACGTCAATCGAGGGTGAAGTAGTCGGGGTCTGCATAGCTGCCCGTGAGCTGCTTGCGGCGCTGCATGAGCAGGTCATTGAGCAGGCTGGAGGCACCGATCCGGAAGTAGTCCGGGGTGAGCCATTCGGGTCCGGCGGTCTCCCGGACCAGCACCAGGTAACGGATGGCGTCCTTGGCGGTCCGTATCCCGCCGGCTGCCTTGACGCCGACCCGGCGCCCAGTCGCGGCCGCGAAGTCCCGTACTGCTGCCAGCATCACCAGCGTCACCGGCGGTGTGGCCGCTGGCGCCACCTTGCCGGTCGACGTCTTGATGAAATCTGCCCCAGCCAGCATCGCCAGCCAGGAAGCGCGCGAAACATTGTCGAGCGTGGACAACTCCCCCGTCTCCAGGATGACCTTGAGGTGCGCGCTGCCGCACGCTTCCCGCACGGCCCGCACTTCCTCATAGACCTGCGCGTACTGCCCGGCCAGGAACGCGCCCCGGTCAATGACCATGTCCACCTCGTCCGCCCCGGCGCTCACCGCGTCCGCGACGTCGGCGAGTTTCACCGCCAGCGACGCCCGCCCGGAAGGAAACGCCGTGGCCACCGACGCGACCGCCACGGGACTGCCGGCCAGGTCACTGCGGGCAACACCCACCAGGTCCGGGTACACACACACCGCCGCGACCGGCGGAACCTGAGGGTCGTCGGGATCCGGGCGGCGTGCCTTGGCGCACAGGCCCCGGATCTTCCCCGGCGTGTCCGCCCCCTCCAGCGTGGTGAGGTCAACCATCCGGACCGCCATGTCCAGCGCCCACATTTTGGCGTCCCGCTTGATCGACCGGGTTGCCAGGCCCGCCGCGCGTTCGTGCACCCCGACCTGGTCGACGCCGGGCAGGCCGTGCAGGACCCGGCGCAATGCCGTGTTGGACGCCACCACTCCGGCACCCATGAACAACGAGGCAACCTCCTGGCCGTCGCCGGAGACGTGCCCGCCAGCCGGAACCTGCCCGCCCAGAGCACCGGCCCGCTTCTCCCGCGTTGCTTGGACCGCTCGCCCGGCTGGCACGTCCCGCATGGCTTGCCTGTCCCGCCCGGCGGCCACCTCCCCAGCCGAGCGGTCAGCACCCTTGCCGGAGCGTGTTCCAGCCTGGTGTGACTTTTTGCGGGTCTTGCCGTCCGGCTTGCTGCTCACTGCCCAGTCACCCTCCCAGCCCGGGAATCCTCACCACCGAGTCACTGGCCGCCCGGGCGGTGGCGAAGCCTGGCTTGATGATCGTGTTGATGATCCGCAGCCGCTCGTCGAAGTGGGCGAAAGCGCTCTTCATCGCGTTGATCGTCAGCCACTCGATGTCTGACCACCCATAACTGAACGCTTTCACCGTCCGCGCGAACTCCGAGGACAGCGTGACCCCGCTCATCAGCCGGTTGTCGGTGTTGAGAGTGACCCGGAACGACAGTTGCCGCAGCAGCCGGATCGGGTGCTCCTCGATCGAGGCCGCGGCGCCTGTCTGCACGTTGGACGTCGGGCACATCTCCAGCGGAATCCGCCGATCCCGGACATAACTCGCCAGCCGGCCCAGGTTCGCGGTGCCCCCGGGCGAGATCTCGATGTCGTCCACGATCCGGACGCCGTGGCCGAGCCGTTCCGCGCCGCACCACTGCAGCGCCTCCCAGATCGACGGCAGGCCGAACCCTTCACCGGCGTGAATGGTGATGTGGAAGTTCTCCCGTGCCACGTACTGGAAGGCATCGAGGTGCCGGCTCGGCGGCCAGCCAGCCTCCGCGCCGGCGATGTCGAACCCGACCACGCCCTCGTCGCGGTGACGCACCGCCAGTTCCGCGATCTCGAGTGAGCGGGCTGCCGTCCGCAGCGCGGTCAGCAGCGCGTACACCCGGATGCCCCGGCCCGAGCTGCCACGGCGGAACCCCTCCAGCACCGCCTCGACGACCTCATCCAAGTTCAGCCCACCCATCACGTGCAACTCCGGGGCGAACCGAACCTCGGCATAGACCACACCGTCCGCGGCCAGGTCCTCCGCGCACTCGGCTGCCACCCGGATGAGCGCGTCCCGGGTCTGCATGACCGCCACGGTGTGCTGGAACGCGTCCAGGTACAGATTCAGGTGCCCCCGGTGCGCCCCGCGCTGGAGCCACAGCTCAACCTCGCCCACATCCTGCGACGGCAGGCCGTCATAGCCCACCTCGCGGGCCAGTTCTACGACCGTCGCGGGCCGCAGCCCGCCATCCAGGTGATCGTGGAGCAGCACTTTGGGAGCGGCGCGGATCTCATCCAGGCTCGGTTGCACGCGCCTATTCTCACATCCCGCGCAAGCCCGGCCCACGCGCTCCCGCCGCCATCAGCCCGGCCCACCCGCTCCCGGCGCCATCAGCCCGGCCCACCCGCTCCCGGTGCCTTCAGACTCTGATCCGGCCGATCACCGGGGTATAGAACCCTGGCTGCCCCCGGCTGATACCCACGGCCCCCTCCAGGGCCTGTGCCGCGCCGGCGAACCGGGCCTCGTCGTCGGTGCGCAGCTCCAGCAGCGGCTGCCCTGCCTCCACCCACTCCCCCAGCTGCGCGAGGCAGAGCACCCCGGCCGTCGGGCTGACCGCGTCCTCCTTGCGCTCCCGGCCCGCGCCGAGCCGCCAGGCCGCCACCCCCACACCGCGGGCGTCCAGCCGCGCGACCCAGCCGGTTGCCGGGGCGGGCACCACCCGGGCATGGGCGGCGCGCGGCAACGGCGCATCCGGGTCACCGCCCTGCGCCGAGACCATGAGCCGGAAGCGGCTCAGCGCGGACCCGTCGGCCAGCGCCGAGGCAGGGTCAGCCGTCACGCCAGCGAGCCAGAGCATCTCGCGTGCCAGCGTCAGCACCACCTCGACCAGGTCCGGCGGCCCGGCCCCGGTCAGCGTCGAGACTGCCTCCTCGACCTCAACCGCGTTGCCCACCGCCCGGCCCAGTGGCACATCCATCCGGGTGAGCAGAGCCGAGGTGCGCACCCCGTGCTCCTCGCCGAGTGCCACCATGGTCTGCGCCAGCAGCCGGGCGTCGGCTTCCTCCCGCATGAAGGCCCCGCTGCCGACCTTGACATCGAGGACGAGCGCGCCGGTTCCCTCGGCGATCTTCTTGGACATGATGGAACTCGCGATGAGCGGGATCGACTCGACCGTCCCCGTCACGTCCCGCAGCGCGTACAGGCGCCGGTCAGCGGGGGCCAGCCCCGGCCCCGCGGCGCAGATCACGCATCCGGCCTGGCGGATGACGGCGAGCATCTCGGCGGGTGCCAGCTCCGCCCGCCAGCCCGGGATGGCTTCCAGCTTGTCCAGCGTGCCGCCGGTGTGACCGAGGCCACGGCCGGAAAGCTGCGGCACCGCTGCCCCGCACGCCGCCACCAGCGGGGCCAGGATGAGAGAGACCTTGTCCCCCACCCCTCCGGTGGAATGCTTGTCCACCGTGGGAAGGCCCACGCTGGAAAGATCGAGCCGCTCCCCGGACTCGATCATGGCCGCCGTCCACGCCCGCAGTTCGCCAGCGTCGAGCCCCCGGAAGTAGATCGCCATCAGCAGCGCCGACATCTGCTCTTCCGCGACCTCCCCGCGCAGATAAGCGCCGATCAGCCAGTGGATGTCGTGGTCTGAGAGGACACGTCCGTTCCGTTTGGTGTGAATCAAATCGACGGCGGCCGGTGATGACATGCCAGCGGCGTCCTCAGTCATCGCGCTCTCGCAGTCTTTCCAGGTCACCGCTGGTGAACGGGGAGGGCAGCAGCCGCGCGAGCGGGACCGGGCCGGCCTGGGTGTCCACCAGCAGGCTGGGCCCGCCAGCCTCCAGGAGCAACTGGCGGCAGCGCCCGCAGGGCAGCAGCCGGGGGCCGTCGGCGGCGACCACCGAGACCGCCGCCAGGGTGGCACCACCGGAGGCATGCAAAGCGGACACGAGCCCGCATTCGGCGCAGAGCGTGAGGCCGTACGAGGCGTTCTCCACATTGCAGCCCACAACGATCCTGCCGTCGCCGGCCTGCCCGGCCGCGCCCACCCTCAGTCCGGAATAGGGCGCATGCGCCCTGCCCGCCACCTCGGCCGCGACCGCCCGCAGCCGTGGCCAGTCAATCGCCACGGTCTCCCCTCCGGTGGCCAAGATAACAGGGACCGGGGCAGGTCGCGGGGCAGGAACGGGGAGTGGGGTGCCCGGGGGAACGGCGCGGGACGCTGACCATTCCGGCAGCCGCGGCGCACACTGATTGCGATTTGGCAACGGCGGTCACGGCAGGCCCTCTGCCGCTTTCGGAGATGGCTGGCGGGGTCTAGCCTGCGGTCATCCGAACTGGGGTTTTAGGATCTTGTAGTCCCGTCCGCAAAACGGGCGGGAAGGGGGCCGCCGATGGCCCGTGTGCGCGGCAGCAACCGCCTACGCGCAGGCGGTGACAGGCGCTCTGGAAGAGGAGGAAATCCGTGAGACAGACCCTTCGGGCCGGCGCGGCGATCACCGTGGTGGCGCTGCTGGCCGCGGGCTGCGGCAGCAGCAAGAACGGGCCCTCGTCGTCGGGCAGTGCGGCAGCCGGGCCCAAGTTCAAGGCGTGCATGGTCACCGACACCGGTGGCATTGACGACCGGTCGTTCAACGCGTCGTCCTGGCAGGGAATGGAGCAGGCCAAGGCCGCCGAACCAGCCAAGATTAAAACCCAGTACCTGCAGTCGACCTCGCCCAGCGACTACGTGCCGAACATCAACGCCTTCGTCAGCCAGAAGTGCGGGATCATCGTCACGGTCGGTTACCTGATGGGTCCCCAGACCCAGACCGCGGCCAAGGCTCACCCGAGCCAGAAGTTCGCCATCGTGGACTTCGGGTACAACCCCGTGCTCCCGAACGTTGACGCCCTGCTGTTCAACACCGTGCAGGACGGATTCCTCGGCGGGTATCTCGCGGCGGGAATGACGAAGTCCGGCAAGGTGGCCACGTTCGGCGGTGAGAAGTTCTCCACCGTCACGATCTACATGGACGGGTTCTGGGACGGCGTCCAGTACTACAACGCCAAGCACCACACCAACGTCAAGGTCCTCGGCTGGAACGAGAAGACCCAGAAGGGCAGCTTCGTCGGCAACTTCACCGACCTGACCGCTGGCCAGCGGCTGACCAACACCTTCATCACCGAGGGCGCCGACATCATCTTCCCTGTCGCGGGTGGGGTCGGCCTTGGTGCGGCCAAGGCGGTTCAGTCGGCCAACTCCAACGGGCAGAACGTGAACATGATGTGGGTCGACACCGACGGCTGTATCAGCGCGGCAACCTACTGCAAGTACTTCATCACGAGCGTGGAGAAGGGCATCCAGACCGCCGTCAAGGATGCCGTCCTGGCAGCCGCGAACGGCACGTTCAAGGGTGGCAACTACATCGGCACGCTGGCCAACGGCGGCGCGGTGCTCGCACCCTTCCACGATTTCGCCAGCAAGATTCCCGCCCCCCTGCAGTCCGAGCTGACGCAGGTGAAGGCGGGTATCGAGAACGGCTCGATCAAGACACCCACCAAGGGCCCTGTCTCGTAGCCGGATAGGACCATCCGCTGCCAGGGCGGGCACAGTCCCGCCCTGGCCGCGTGCGGGGAGAGCTGCCGGTGAAGCTTGAGCTCAGGGGCATAACGAAGCGGTTCGGAAGCCTCGTTGCCAACGACCACATCGACCTGACCGTCGAATCCGGCGAGATCCGCGGCCTGCTCGGCGAGAACGGCGCCGGCAAGACGACGCTGATGAACGTCCTCTACGGGCTGGCACAGCCGGACGAGGGCGAGATCCTGCTCGATGACAAGCCGGTGATGATCAACTCACCCAAAGACGCCATCGCCGCCCGGATCGGCATGGTGCACCAGCATTTCATGCTTGTCCCCGTCTTCACGGTGGCGGAGAACGTGACGCTGGGACTGGAGCGGACGCGCCGGTTTGGCATGCTGGACCGGCGGCGCACTCACCGCGACGTGCTCGAACTGTCCCGGCGTTATGGGCTGCACGTGGACCCGGACGCCTATGTCGAAGACCTGCCGGTGGGTGTGCAGCAGCGGGTGGAGATCATCAAGACCCTGCTCCGGGAGGCCCGGCTGCTGATACTGGACGAGCCCACCGCTGTGCTCACGCCCAGCGAGACCGAAGACCTGTTCCGCACCATGCGGGACCTGCGCTCAACCGGGCACGCGATCATCTTCATCTCACACAAGCTCAAGGAAATGCAGGCAATCGCGGACACCATCACGGTCATCCGCCGGGGCCAGGTGGTCGGTGAGCGGCCCCCGAGCGCGACCGACCAGGAACTCGCCTCGCTGATGGTCGGCCGTCGCGTGCAACTGCAGGTCAGCAAGCCGCCTGCGGCACCGGGTGAGGTGGTGCTCGACGTCCGCGACCTGACCGTCGCTGGCGAGCATGGCCAGCCGGCCGTGAACGGTGTATCGCTGCAGGTCCGCGCCGGGGAGATCCTCGGTGTGGCAGGCGTGCAGGGCAACGGGCAGACCGAGTTCTGCGAAGCGCTCATGGGCCTGCTGCCCGCGGCCAGCGGTTCGGTGCACCTGTCAGGACGCGACCTGACCCAGGCCCGCCCCCGGGAGCGGCTGCGGGCGGGCGTCGGGTACATCCCGGAGGACCGGCAGGAAGACGGCCTGGTCGCGGACTTCTCGGTGGCCGACAACATCGTTCTCGACGTTTACGACCGGCCCCCGTTCGCCTCCGGGATCGCCCTCAACCTGGATGCCATCCAGTCCACGGCGGCCAGCCGGGTGGCCCAGTTCGACGTGCGCACGACCTCGGTCGCGATGCCCGCCGGCACCTTGTCGGGCGGCAACCAGCAGAAGGTCATCCTGGCCCGCGAGATCGGGCGCGACGTCCGGCTGCTCGTCGCCAGCCAGCCAACCCGTGGCCTAGACGTGGGGTCGATCGAGTTCGTTCACCGCCGGATGGTGGAGCAGCGCGACCAGGGTGTCGCGGTGCTCATCATCTCCTCCGAACTCGATGAGATCTACGCGCTCGCCGACCGCGTCGCGGTCATGTATGAGGGGCGGATCGTCGGAATCCGGCCGCCGACCGTGCCCGTTGAGGAGCTTGGCCTGCTGATGGCGGGCGGTGGGGACGGCGCTGCCCCGGCCGAACCAGAAAAAGAACAGGGCCCCATAACGGCTACGCCCGCCCACCCCACCGAGCCCAGCCACCCAGCCGAACCTCCGGGTGACCCGTCAGCGGGGCAGTCATGACCGGCCCTGAACCCACCGGTGGACCCGACCGGACCGCCCCTTCGGAGCCAACCGCCGCACCTCCAGCCGGCGGCGCCCCAGCCCCACCGCGGCGGCAGCGGCTCCCCCAGGCGATCATTGAAGCCATCCTGGAGGGCAGGCCAGCGGTGGTCACCGCGCTCGCCATCGCGGTCGCGATGGTGGTCGGCGGGGTGCTGATCGCGTTCAGCGACCCCGTGGTCCTGCACGCGTGGAGCCTGTTCTTCTCCGCCCCCGGTAATGCGGTCGCCCAGGCGTGGGACAGTGCCGCGGCCTCCTACTCGGCCATGTTCGAAGGCGCGATCTTCAACCCGCACACCGTGACGGCGATCTTCCAGCAGGCATCCCTCGGCACAGCACTCCACGATGGCTACATCTCCGCCATGTTCACGCCCCTCTCCAACACCGCGGTCTACGCCACCCCACTCATCCTCACGGGTCTCTCGGTCGCGGTCGCGTTCCGGGCCGGATTGTTCAACATCGGGGCGGCGGGCCAGTGGATCGGCGGCGCGATCGTGGCCACCTGGCTCGGCTTCGCCGTCAGCCTGCCTCTCGTGGTGCACGCTGTCGTCTGCGTCCTGGGCGGGATCATCGGCGGCGCGGCAGTCGGCTGGGTCGCCGGGGTGCTCAAGGCCAGGACCGGGGCGCATGAGGTCATCGTCACGATCATGTTCAACTACGTGATGTACAACCTGCTGTCCTTCCTGCTCGGCACGCCGACCGCCCTCCAGCTGCCGCACCAGGCCAACCTCCAGAGCCCGAACATCGCGTCTGACGCCCAGCTGCCGCACCTGGCAGGCCCGACGCTGCGGGTCAACGCTGGATTCCTGGTCGCACTTGCAGCCGCGGCCGCCGTCTGGTGGTTGCTGAGCCGCAGCACCACCGGCTTCGAGTTCCGCGCGGTAGGGGCCAACCCGAGCGCGGCGCGGAGCGCGGGCATGAGTGTGGAACGGACCTGGATCCTCACCATGCTCATCGCCGGCGGGCTCGCTGGGCTGGCAGGCTCGGCTGTGATCCAGGGCACGGACTACTACCTCACGTTCCAGAGCTACGGCACGTACGGGTTCGACGGCATCACGGTCGCCTTGCTGGGCCGGGCCAAGCCGCTCGGGGTGGTGCTCGCCGCACTGCTGTTTGGTGCCCTTCATGCCGGAGGTGTCCAGATGGGGGCCGTCAACCAGACCCCGGTGGACGTTGTAACCGTCATCCAGGCGCTCATCGTGCTTTTCGTCGCAGCTCCGCCGATGATCCGGGCACTGTTCCGGCTGCGGGCCGCCAGGGCACCGGGGATCGAGGCCGTGGCCAAAGGGTGGAACGCATGACCGCCCTGGTGCCAGTCATCCGCCGGCCGGTCGCGGTCAACCGCAGAATGCTGGCCGCCGGCAGCCTCGCCCTGCTGGGCCTGGTCGATGTTTTCGTGTTCGGGCTGCTCGCGCAGCACGGCGACGCAACCTTCGCGCTGTCGCTGCCCGGGGCCTCCCACGTGCCGAGCCTGCGCATCCCCGCCGCGCCGACCGCGTACGCGGCCGGTGTCGTGTCGCTTGCCCTCGCGGTCTTCCGGGCAACCGTGGCGCCCCGCCCGCGAGCGAACCGAGCGGTCATCGCGGTGGTGCTGTTCCTGTTCGTGCTGTCCCTGCTCTGCTGGGGTGACGCGGGAGATCCCATCCCGCTGAACATGATCAACCTGCTGCAGGGAACCCTCACCGCGTCCATCCCGCTGATCCTGGGTGCCCTGGCGGGCTGCGTCTGCGAACGGTCCGGGGTCATCAACATCGCGATCGAGGGCCAGTTGCTGATCGGCGCGTTCACTGCGGCGGTGGTGGCCAGTTCGGTCGGTGTCCTGTGGCTAGGCCTGATCAGTGGTTCCCTCGCGGGAGGGCTGCTGGCCGCGGTGCTCGCCCTGTTCGCGATCCGGTTCCTGGTCGACCAGATCATTCTCGGCGTGGTGCTGAACGTCCTGGCATCCGGGCTCACCGGCTACCTCTACGACCGGGCCCTGGTGCCGCACCCAGACGCGCTGAACTCCGGTGCCACGTTCAACAGCATCAGAGTTCCGGTACTGGGCCACATCCCGGTCATCGGCCCGATCTTCTTCAACTCGACGATCTTCCTGTACATCACCTACGCAATGATCATCGCGGTACAGTTCGGGCTTTTCAGCACCCGCTGGGGGCTGCGCGTGCGGGCAGTGGGCGAGCACCCAACCGCAGCGGACACCGTCGGGATCAGCGTGCTGGCGACCCGCTACCGCAACGTGATCATGGGTGGCCTGATCGCGGGCATCGGCGGCGCGTCGCTGACGGTCGGTTCCGTCGGGGTGTTCAGCAAGGACATGTCGTCCGGGCTCGGCTACATCGCCCTGGCGGCCATGATCTTCGGCCGGTGGACACCGCTGGGCGCGACCGCGGCGGCGCTGCTGTTCGGGTTCTCCAACGCGCTCCAGAGCGTGCTGTCCACGATCAACGTGCCGGTCCCGTCCAACATCCTGCTGATGGCGCCGTACATCGCGACGATCATCGCGGTGGCAGGCCTGGTCGGCAGGGTGCGGGCGCCGCGGGCCGACGGGAAACCGTACATTAAGGCGTGACCACCGAGCGCCCACGCACGCCAGCGGCCGCCAGCGCCGCGTCCGGAGCTGACCCCTTCGCGGCCGCCGCAGCGAGCGCGGGCCGGCTGGCCCAAATAACCGGCGTGCCGCAGCACGACGTAGCCCTGGTCCTCGGTTCGGGCTGGGCTCCGGTCGCGGACGCACTCGGCAAGGCAACCGCTGAGGTGCCTCTCGCCGAACTTGGCGGATTTGCCGTGACCACGGTCCCGGGACACGTGCCAACCATCCGCTCGCTGCGAGCGGCGTCCACCCGGGTGCTGGTCTTCCTTGGGCGCACTCACATGTACGAGGGGCAGACCCCCGCCACCCTCGTACATGGCGTGCGGACCGCCGTCGCCGCCGGCTGCCGGGCCGTGATGCTCACCAACGCCGCCGGGGGCATCCGCGAAAGCTACCGGGTGGGGCAGCCTGTGCTCATCCGCGATCACCTCAACCTGACCGGCCGGTCGCCGCTGTCCGGCCCGCCGCCCCCGGACGGCTTCCCGTCCCGGTTCACCGATCTCACCGCCCTGTACTCACCCCGGCTGCGCGGGCTGGCCAAGGCGGCCGACCCAACTCTCGCGGAGGGCGTATACGCGGCGCTCCCCGGGCCGCACTACGAAACCCCCGCCGAGATCATCATGCTGCGCACTCTCGGCGCGGACCTGGTCGGCATGTCCACGGTTCTTGAAGCGATCGCCGCTCATCACCTCGGGGCCGAGGTACTGGCAATCTCGCTGGTCACGAACCTCGCCGCCGGTCTGGCACCCGGGGGCCCCGACCACAGCCAGGTGGTGGCCGCGGGCCTGGCCGCGACCGGCCGAATGGGCGAGCTGCTGGCCCGCATCCTCCCGGCGGCCGTGCCAGCATGACACCGAACAGCATCGCCACGCGGACGTGCTCGGTAAAGGGCTCGTGCGGTGCCAGGACGCGGCGGAGCTGTTCGGCAATCTGTGGCCGCTGCTCCGGTGCCCGCAGGCATGTCGGTATCCGAGCCAATCAGCCAGCTCACGTTGAGCGTGCCCGCTTCGGCCGCGGCGAGCCGGGCACGTGCCAGCATGTCCGCTTCGGGGTCCACGGGCGGCGGGTAACCGCGCCGGTACGTGTGGTAGAAATCGGCCACTTCGCCACGGAAACCCAAGTCCACACCTTCAGGCTGGCGGCGGGCGGCTCACCACGCCAGCGTTTTGGCGCTCCGCGTAATAGCCCTGGCGGGCGCATGACAAGCTTCGAGACATGACCGAGCCACAACCCCACACGACCTCTGCGGCAGACCCGGCGTGCGACGTCGCGCACGGTGAGGCGCACGAGTCCCGGGCACCCACCCGGTCCGTGGTTGCCATCTTCGCCACACCGGTCGCACGGTTCCTGTTGAGTTATGCCCGCGATGCCGGGTTCCGTCCGGTGCTGGTGGAACCTGACGATGCGCAGGTACCGCCTGGCGAAGGCGGCTTCACCCGGGCTCGCAGCCTGGACGGCTACCTCGATGGCGACGCCGACGTGGTGGTGACTGATCATCACCGCTCCGAGTTGGGCCCGATGCTGCGTGACGCGCTTGCCGGCAGGACCCGGTGGGTGGGGATCATGGGGAATCCAAAGCACCCGGCCCCCCACATCCCGGCGCTGGCGGCGCTGGGAGTAGGCCAAGAGGAGATCGCCCGGGTCCACCGGCCCATCGGGCTGAACATCGGCTCCCACACCCCCGCCGAGATCGCGCTCGCGACCATGGCCGGGCTGATCGCGGACCGCAACGGCCGCCCGGGCGGCTTCACGTTCTGACACTGGAACACCCGGAAGGTTCTCCGGGGCGTTGACCCACCGTGATGTGAGCGGTAACAATTCTGCCTATCCGGGACTGCCGTGCGACCCCCATGACCGTAGTGGGGCCTGGATGTGGCATCCAGGCCCCACTACGGTCCTGGATGCCACATCCAGGCCCCATGCGGCACCCGGTTCGGCCGGAGGGAGCGCCGTGGCGCCAGCGAAGACTGAGCGGGCCAGGACCGGAAGGGCGGGAATGGAGCGGGCCAGGCCACCGGTGATGGCCGACGTAGCGCGGCTGGCCGGCGTGTCCCACCAGACGGTCTCCCGGGTGCTGAATGACCACCCCAACGTCAGGCCCCAGACCAGGGACAACGTGCAGGCTGCCATCACTGAACTCGGCTACCGGCCAAACGCGGCCGCCCGCACGCTGGTCACCCGCCGGACCATGACCCTGGGCGTGATCAGTTTCGACACCACGCTGTACGGGCCGGCCTCAATGCTGTATGGGATCGAGCGTGCCGCGGCGCACTCGTACTTCGTGTCCATCGCCAGCCTGCCCGCACTCGACCGGCCCAGCGTGGTGGGCGCGGTGGACCGGTTCCTCGATCAGGGTGTCGAGGGGATCATCGTGATCGCGCCCAAGACCTCGGCCGTGGTAGCCTGCAGCCGCATCCGCGCCCACGTGCCGCTGATCGCGGTGGGCTGCGGGACCCACGCGCCACTCGTGTCGGTCGCGGTCGACAACACTTCCGGCGCCGCGCAGGCGACCCGTTACCTGCTCGGTCTGGGTCACCCGACGGTCCACCACATTGCCGGGCCAGCCTCGTGGGTCGACGCCCAGGAACGGATCACCGGCTGGCGCGATGCCTTGCGGGAAGCCGGCGCGCCCGCACCAGAACTGATTTCCGGCGACTGGTCCGCCGCCTCGGGCTACCGGATTGGGCACCGGATCGCCGGGGATCACAAGGTGAGCGCGGTGTTCTGCGGCAATGATCACATGGCGCTCGGGCTGCTCCGGGCGCTTGCTGAGACTGGCAGGCGGGTGCCGGATGACATCAGCGTGGCCGGGTTCGACGACATCCCGGAATCCGCCTTCTTCCTGCCTCCCCTCACCACGGTCCGCCAGGACTTCGGCGAACTGGGCCGGCGGGCACTGGGCACCCTTGTCGACATGATCAACGGCCACAAGCCACCTGGGGCGTGCCTGCGAATTCCCCCAACCATGGTGGCGCGCGCCAGCGCCACCGCACCCCACCGATGATCAGCCGGAATGGAGGAAGTGGGGACGAATGACCAGCCGCACCTCCCGGAAGGACGTGGACATCAATGACCGGTAACACACCCAGCCGGGACGCCTGTGCCGTCGGGGTGGACTTCGGCACCCTCTCCGGCCGTGCCCTGGTGGTACGGGTCAGCGACGGTGCCGAACTCGGCACCGCGGTCCACGACTACCGCCATGGGGTGATGGACACCGCGCTCGCCGAAACCGGCGAGCGGCTGCCACCGGACTGGGCGCTGCAGGACCCGGAGGATTACCGCGACGTGCTGCGCGAGGCGGTGCCCGCCGCAGTGGCCGACGCTGGGATCGACCCCGCGCAGGTGATCGGCATCGGTACCGACTTCACCGCGTCCACGCCGCTGCCCGTCACCGCCGGCGGAACGCCGCTGTGCCAGCTTCCCGGCCTCGCGGCGCGCCCGCACGCCTACCCCAAACTATGGAAACACCACGCCGGCCAGCGCCAGGCGGACCGGATCAACGCGCTGGCGGACGAGCGCCACGAGCCATGGCTCGCCCGGTACGGGGGCAGGATCTCCTCGGAATGGCAGTTCGCCAAGGCGCTCCAGATACTGGCGGAAGACCCGGAGATCTACCAGCGCACGGAACGCTGGATCGAGGCGGCCGACTGGATCATCTGGCAGTTGTGCGGCGCCGAGACCCGCAACGCCTGCACCGCCGGCTACAAGGGCATCTGGCAGGACGGCAGCTACCCTTCCCGCGACTTCCTCAAAGCGCTCCACCCGGGCTTCGCCAGCTTCGCCGATGACAAGCTGGTGCACCCCATCTCACCGCTCGGCGGCCGGGCCGGCTCGCTGACCACGCAGGCCGCCGCCTGGACCGGGCTGGGAGAGGGCATCGCGGTGGCGGTCGGCAACGTGGACGCGCACGTCACCCCGCCTGCCGCGAACGCGACCGCACCTGGCCAGATGGTGCTGATCATGGGCACCTCCACCTGCCATGTCATGACGAGCCCCACGCTGGCCGAGGTACCCGGCATGTGCGGGGCGGTGGACGGCGGCATCGTCGCCGGCCGGTGGGGGTACGAGGCCGGCCAGACCGGTGTCGGCGACATCTTCGCCTGGTTCGCCGATCACGCGGTGCCGCCCGCCTACCGCGACGAGGCGGCGCGGCGCGGGATATCCGTGCACGACCTGCTCTCGGCCGAGGCGGCCAGGCAATCCGCAGGTGCCCACGGCCTGCTCGCACTTGACTGGCATAACGGCAACCGCTCCGTGCTCGTCGATCACCACCTCTCTGGGCTGGTGGCTGGCCTGACGCTGGCTACCCGCCCGGCAGACATCTACCGGGCGCTGATCGAGTCGACCGCGTTCGGCACCCGGGTGATCATCGACGCGTTCGAGGCCGCGGGCGTGGGCGTGGCAGAACTGGTGATCGCCGGCGGGCTCACCCGCAACGAACTGATCATGCAGGTCTACGCCGATGTCACGCGGCGCCCGCTCGGGCTGATCGGCTCCGCGCAGGGACCGGCGCTTGGGTCGGCGATCCACGCGGCGGTGGCAGCGGGGGCCTACCCCGACGTCCCGGCCGCCGCCGCGGCGATGGGCTCGATGCGGCCAAAGGCCTACCCACCCGACCCCGCCAGCGCGGATGTCTACGACGAGCTGTATGCCGAGTATGTGCGGCTGCACGACTACTTCGGGCGCGGCAGCAACGAGGTCATGCACCGGCTCCGGGCACTGCGCGACCGGGTCCTGGCCTCCGGAGGCCGCACCCTCCAGGGGAGCGAGCCGTGACCAGGGATGCAGGTGGCGGCCGCGCCATCGCTGATGCTGTCGAGCGGGCCCGCGCGGAGGTATGTGCGCTGCACGCGGCGCTGGTGGGCAACGGCCTGGTCGCCTGGACCTCGGGCAACGTCTCAGCACGGGTGCAGGATCTCATGATCATCAAGCCCAGCGGGATCGCCTACCCCGACCTGACCCCTGACACCATGGTCATCTGTGACCTGGACGGCAACGCCGTGGGCGGCCAGTTCCGGCCGTCGAGCGACACGGCCGCGCACGCCTACATCTACCGGCACCTCCCGGAAGTCGGCGGCGTCGTGCACACGCACTCGTCGTACGCAACCGCGTGGGCGGCCCGGGGCGAGCCGGTCCCGTGTGTGATCACTGCCATGGCCGACGAATTTGGCGGGGAAATCCCGGTCGCCCCGTTCGCGCTCATCGGCGGCGACGAGATCGGCCATGCCGTCGTGGCGACTCTGGAAGGACACCGCTCGCCCGCCGTCCTGCTGCGCAGCCACGGCGTGTTCACGATCGGGGCCACCGCGCGCGACGCGGTCAAGGCGGCCGTGATGTGTGAGGACGCGGCGCGGACTGTGCACCTCGCCCGCGCCTACGGCGATCCTGCGCCGCTGGCGCCGGACACGGTGGACAAGCTCTACCGCCGCTACCAAGAGCAGTACGGCCAGCGGTGAGATTCGGAAAGGGCAGCGGTGAGATTCGGAAAGGAAGGATGACCGTGGCTGACCACCAGCCCCGCAAGCCGAGGATCGGGATCCTCGGCGTCATGCAGGATCTCTACGACGACATGATTCCCGGCATCGCACAGCGGCAGGAGGGCTACGCCGCCGAGCTTGCCGCGCACCTGGCCGGCGTGGGCGAGTTCATCCCGTCCAAGGCGATCAAGTACCGCGAGGACGCCGAGCGGGCGATGCGCGAGTTCGAGAACGCCGGCCTCGACGGCGTGCTGGTCGTGATGCTCACCTACGGCCCGGCTATGCGGGTGGCGCGCCTGCTGTCGGAGTCACGGCTTCCCATCTGCCTGGCGAACATCCAGCCCGAGCCCAGTGTCACCCCGGCGTGGGACATGGCCGACATGACCTATAACCAGGGGGTGCACGGCGCGCAGGACACCGCGAACGCGATGGTGCGGGCGGGGCGGAAGTTCTGCGTGCTGACCGATGACTGGCGTGCCGAGTCGTTCCGCGCCGACGCCGGGCGGTGGGCGCGGGCGGCTGCGGCGGCGACCGGGTGGCGGTCGCTGAAGGTGGCGCTGTTCGGCTACGCCATGAACGACATGGGCGACATCCGGGTTGACGAGAGCGCGCTCGTGCGGACCCTTGGCCCGGAGATCCTCGCCGTGGCACCCGGCGATCTCTTCCGTGGCATGGGGGCAGTCAGCGACGCGCAGATCGGGGAGGTGATCGCCTTCGAGGACGAGCACTTCGAGATCGACCCCCGGCTGAGCGAGGAGGAGCGGACCGACCACGCGCGGATGCAGGCCGCGATCGAGGGCATCCTCGTCGACGGCGGTTTTGGCGCCTACACGGCGCACTTCGATGCCATCGGGGAGGACGGCAGGTTCCGCCGGCTGCCGCTGGCGGCGGCGTCCACGCTGATGGCCAGGGGCTACGGGTACGCGGCCGAGGGCGACGTGCTGACCGCCTGCCTGGTCGCCGCCGGGCACACGCTGATCGGCGACGCCCATTTCACCGAGATGTACGCAATGGACTTTCCGTCCGACTCGGTGCTGATGAGCCACATGGGCGAGGGCAACTGGAAGATCGCCCGCTCCGGCCGGCCGGTGAAGCTCATCAAGCGGCCACTGGGCATTGGCCGCCTTGACGACCCGCCGACCTTCCTGTTCCAGTACCAGCCGGGCCCAGCGACCCTCGCGACGCTGGTCTCACTGGAGGGCGAGCGGTTCCGGCTGGTGGTTGCGGAAGGCGAGAACCTGGACACCCAGGAACTGCCCGCGCTGGAGATGCCGTACGGGCAGTTCCGCCCGGCCACCGGCGTGCGTGCCTGCCTGAATGGGTGGCTGGCCGCCGGGGGGCCGCACCACGAGGTGATGAACCTGGGCCATCACGCCGCCGCGTGGCGGGACTTCTGCCAGCTCACCGGCATCGAGTTCGTCCAGGTCTGAACCGGGCCCGGCCCGCCCGCAAGCCGTCCCGGGCACGATCGAGGCCGGCGCCGAGGCCGTTCCCGGGAACTGGCCGCAAAGGATTGCAGCCGGCTCTTGACAACTAGTGGGGTGGCAGAGGACCTTGTTGGGCAAGAACTGGCTCTAACACTTAACAAGTGAGGACAGCCGATGAGTGCCCCCGCCCCCAGCCAGTCGATACGCCCCCTCCGTCTCCGCGCCGTCGTCGCCAGCACAGTTGGCACCACCGTCGAGTGGTACGACTTCTTCCTTTACGGCACGG
>WNGG01010660.1_pt1 | contig 23853 bp, 21 predicted proteins | sample 5400661 | NCBI WGS metagenome assembly WNGG01 (sample SAMN13153372, study PRJNA577476) | soil metagenome | isolation source: 100 cm soil or saprolite under Garry oak tree replicate 1 | place: USA:California | collected 2016-06-15
GACCCCGACCTCGACCCCGACCCCGACCCCGACCGCGACCTCGCCCCCGACCTCGACCCCACGCCTCCTGGCCCGCGAGCTGCGCTGCGAGGACGCGCGCGGCCGCCCTGCCCTGCGGGGCCTCTCCTTCCACGTCCGCGCCGGCGAGGTCCTCGGCATCGCGGGCGTTGCGGGCAACGGCCAGACGGAGCTCGCCGAGGCGCTCGCCGGCCTGCGCCCCGCGCGCGGTGCGCTCCAGCTCGACGGCGAGGAGGCCCTCGGAGCGCAAGGCTGGGCGCGCAGTCCGGGCGCCGCGCGACGCAGCGGCGTCGTCCACCTCCCGGAGGACCGCCACGGCCGCGCGCTGTGCCTGCCGCTCACCGTCGAGGAGAACCTGTCGCTCGGCTGGCAGGCGCGGCCGCCGTTCGCGCGCGGCGCGCTGATCGATGGTCCGGGACGGCGGCACAGGGCGGCGGAGCTGATCGAGGCGTTCCGGATCCGCCCCGCGGACCCGCTGGCGCGAGCCGGCGACCTGTCGGGTGGGAACCAGCAGAAGCTCGTCGCCGCGCGCGAGCTGTGCGGCGGGCCGCAGCCGCGCCTGGTGATCGCGGTGCAGCCCACCCGGGGCCTCGACGTGGGCGCCGGGCGGCGCGTGCGCGATGCGCTCCGCTCGTCGGCCAAGGGCGGCGCCGCGGTGCTGCTCTTCTCCCCCGACCTGGACGAGCTGCGCGCCCTCGCCCACCGCATCCTGGTGCTCTATGAAGGCCGCGCCGCGGGCGAGGCGCCGCCCACCGCGAGCGACGAGTCGCTCGGCCGCCTCATGCTGGGCCAGACCGCATGACGCTGCGCGACCGCCTCCTCGAGACCGCGCGCGATCCGTTCTGGGCAGCCGCGCTCGCGGTCCTCGCCGCGCTCGCGGTGTCGTTCCTCGTCGTCGCCGCCTCCGGGAAGAACGCCGCGCTGGGGTTCGCCCATCTGCTGCAAGGCGCGCTGGGCGGACCCGGACCGCTCGGCGAGACGGCCGTCAAGTCGGGCGTCCTCATCCTGACCGGGCTGTCGGTCGCCGTCGCGTTCACGGTCGGGCTCTTCAACATCGGGGGCGAAGGACAGCTCATCTGGGGCGCGCTGGCCGCGGCGGTGGCGGGCCGCGCGCTCGATCTACCCGCGCCCCTCCTCATTCCCGCGTCGCTGCTGGCCGCGGCGGCAGCGGGCGCGGCCTGGGGCCTGGTCGCCGGGGTGCTCAAGGTCCACCGGGGCGTCCACGAAGTCATCTCGACCATCTTGCTCAACTGGATCGCGATCCACCTGGTGCACGGTTGGCTCGTGACCGGACCGCTCGCCGCGCGCGGGTCGGGCAGCTCCGTCAGCATGGCCGGGACGGAGCCCATCCGCGCCGCGGCCTGGCTTCCCCGCTTCCTGCCCGCGTCGCGCCTCGACCTCGGGTTTCCCATCGCTCTCGCCTGCGCGGCGGCGGTCTGGTTCCTGCTCACGCGGACGCGGGTCGGGTTCGAATGGCGGGCGGTGGGCGCCGGCGCCGGCGCCGCCGAGGCGAGCGGAATCCCGATCCGGCGCCGGGTGTGCGAAGCGATGAGCGCGTCCGGCGCGCTGGCCGGACTCGCGGGCGGGCTGCTCGTGCTCGGCACGGAGCACCGGTACCCGGGCGTCTTCCGCACCGGGTACGGATTCGACGGCATCGCCGTGGCGCTGATCGGAGGCGGCACCGCCCCGGGCGTCGTGGCTGCCGGCCTCGTCTTCGGCGCGGTGCGCGCCGGCGCGACCCGGCTGCAGCTGATCGGGATCCATCCCAGCTTCGCCGAGCTGATCCAGGGGACCGCGGTGCTGCTCGTCGCGGCTCCGCGGCTGTTCGCGCCCCTCCTCGTGCGGCTGCGCGCCATCGCGCGCCCGCCGGGTGTTCCGCCGTGAGCGCCGCCGTCTCCAGCGTTCTGGAGTTCGCGCCGCCCCTGGTGCTGGCAGCGCTCGGCGGAGTGCTGAGCGAGCGCGCCGGCGTGGTGAACATCGGGCTGGAAGGAATGATGCGCTTCGGCGCCTTCGCGGCGGCCGTGGGCGCGTTCTTCACGGGTTCGCCGTGGCTGGGCCTCGCCTGCGGGGCGCTGGCCGGCGCGGCCGCGGCGGGCGTGCACGCGCTCCTGTCTCTCCGCTTCCGCGCCGATCAGGTGGTGAGCGGGATCGCGCTCAACCTGGTGGCGCTCGGCCTGACGACCTTCCTGCTCGAGGCGACGTTCGGCTCCTCCGGCGTGAGCCCGCCGGTGCCCGCCCTGCCGCGCGACGCTGCCGGGCGAACGGCGCTCGCCTGGGTGGCCATCGCCCTGCCGATCCTGCTGCACGTCGCGTTCGTGCGCACGCCGCTGGGGCTGCGCATCCGCGCCGCCGGCGAGAACCCGCGCGCCGTCGCCACCGCGGGAGTGCGCGTGCTGCCCTTGCGCGCCGGGTGCGTCCTCGGAAGCGGCGTCCTCGCCGGCCTCGGCGGCGCCGCGCTGTCGGTCGGCATCCTGGGCCAGTTCGACGCGCGCATGCCCGCCGGGCAGGGCTTCATGGCGCTCGCCGCGATGGTGTTCGGCCGCTGGACGCCGCTGGGCGCGGCCGCAGCCGGCTTCTTCTTCGCCGCAGCCGATGCGCTGCAGCGGCAGCTGTCCTTCTCGCTGCACGCAGCCGACCTGCGTCTCTCGGGCATCTTCCTCGCGCTGCCCTACGCGCTGACCCTGCTGGTGCTCGCCGCCGGGGCGGGGCGCATCCGCGCTCCCGCCGCCGACGGCGTTCCGTACGATCCCGAAAGACGCTCGTGATCGGGCGCTACATCCGGTGCGGCCGCTTGCCGGTGTCCTTCTTCGGCGGCTTGGGCGGCGTGAGCGTGGTGCCGCCAGTGTTCGCCGTGGTCACGTTCCCGGTGAAGGTGGGCTGGAACCGGGCCTGCGTCGCCGCCTCGAATCCGGAGGCCAGCTTGATCAACGTCGGCTCGCTGAACGCGGTCCCGAGGAAGCTGATGCCCATCGGAAGGCCGAGGACGTTCGCCGCGGGCACGTTGATGATCGGATACCCCGGACCGCCGGCCAGCCCGGAGCTGGCGAAGAGGAAGTGATCCGAGAGGAGCAGGTCGGTCGTCCACGCGGGGCTGTCGGTCGGCGCCACGACCGCGTCGAGATTGAACTGGCTGAGCGCCAGATCGATCCCGTTCACGCCGGCGTTGTGGTCGAGCGCGAGCGCTTCGTTGTAGCTGATGCCGAAGAACGGCTGCTTCGCGTTCGGATCGGTGCTGAACAGGTCGGCTAGCTCGAAGATCTCCTGGAAGAAATACGGCATCTCGCTGGCCGCGTTGGCGTTGTTGAACGCGATGGCGTCGGTCAGCGTCTTGTTCGCTACCGGCACCCCGACGCGCGTGCCGAAGTACTTCGCCACGTCGATCTTGAAGTCGAAGAGCAGCACCACGAACTCGCCGTCGGCGGAGGCGAAGGAGAAGCCCGACCCGTCCAGGTCGACCACGGTCGCGCCTGCAGCCTGGATGGCGGCGATCGCCGCGTCAAATGCCCCGATCACCTGAGGCGGGGCGTTATCGATGCCTTGCCGGGTCACGCCGACGCGCGCGCCGCGCAGACCGTTCGGATCGACGAACGCGGTGTAGTCGGCGGGGAGCGCCGGGCGGGCGCGTCCGGTGCCCTGCCACCCGAGCGGCACGCCCGACGTGGCGGGATCGCGCGGATCGGCCGTGCGGCTCGCGATGACATTGAGGACGGCGGCCGCATCCGCCACGGTGCGGCCGTGCGGTCCGATGGTGTCCTGGGTGTGCGAGATGGGCACCACGCCGGCGCGGCTGGTGACGCCGACCGTCGGCTTGATTCCGACGACGGAGTTCACGTTGGCCGGGCACACGATGCTGCCGTCGGTCTCGGAGCCCAGGCCCACCGCCGTGAAGTTGGCGGCGACGGACGCCGCCGAGCCGGAGCTGGAGCCGCACGCGTTCCGATCGAGCGAGTACGGATTATGGGCCAGCCCGCCCCGCCCGGACCAGCCGCTGGTGGAGAAGAACGAGCGGAAGTTCGCCCATTCGCTCAGGTTCGTCTTTCCGAGGATCACCGCGCCTCCCGCCCGGAGCTTTCCGGCGACGGTCGAGTCACGGACGGCCGGCTTTCCGGCAAGCGCGAAGGATCCCGCGGTGGTCTGCATCTTGTCGCCGGTGTCGATGTTGTCCTTGAGCAGCACCGGGATGCCGTGCAGCGGTCCCAGCACCTTGCCCTTGTCGCGGAGAGTGTCGGCGTTCCGCGCGCTCGCCAGCGCATCCGGGTTGAGCTCGATGACCGAGTTGACGCCGGGCCCGTTCTGGTCGAGCGCGAGGATGCGGTCGACGTAGTACTGCGTGAGCTGGACCGAGGTGAGTTGCCCGGCGGCCATCATCGCCTGCAGCTCCACCACCGTCTTCTCGTTGAGCTGCGTCGGCGCGCCGTTCTGCGCGCGCGCCGGCGAGGGTGCCGCCACCGCCGCTGCCACGGCGAGTGCGCCCGCGGCCATCAAGCGCGGGAAGTCCCGCCTTCCGACCCCGTTGGATTCGATCCGTGACATCTCCGTGCCTCCATGCCCGCGCCGGACACCGGTCTGCCCCGGCCACCGGAAACGCCAGGCGAGCTCTTCGAGCGGTTTTGTAACGAGGGCGAGGGGAACCCCCGTCCCCTGGAACTTGCGCCCGCGTTGTTAATTCGACTGCCGAAGACTTGTCAATACACCGGAGGTCTTTGTCCCACCTCAGTGTTTTGCAACGCAAAATCCAGCAATCGCAAATGGTTGGAAAGACGCGACGCAGCGCTCCGCGACCGCTCAACCCCGGCGCGTGGAGAGGTTCTCGCCCTCGAGCTCCGCGATCCGGTCGCGCCAGACCTGCGGCCACGGCATGCTGCGGAAGGTCGCCATCTCCAGGCAGACCAGCACCGTCTGGCCGACCACGCAGCGCAGCCGCGTCTCCACGTTGTCGACGATGTACTCGATCCGGCAGCTGCGCGTGCCCAGGTACGCGGTGCGGACCTTGATCGAGAGCGGGTCGTCGAATCGGGCTGGAGCGAGGTACTCGATGGCCGCCTGGCGCACCACCGCCTGCACGGGCGTGCGCGCGCCGCCCTCGAGCAGGATCCCGAGATAGCGGAGGTACTCGATTCGCCCGAGCTGCAGCAGGTTGAGCCAGGTGGCGTTTCCGACGATGCCCTGCGCGTCGACCTCGTCGTAGCGCACGCGGTGCCCGTGGTTGAACCGGAACGCCGCGTCGATGGCCGAAACGGCCTCGCTCACGCGGCGATCTCCGCCAGGAAGCTCCGGCCCCGCGGAGCTTTCACCCCGAAGTACTCCGCGACCGTGGCGCCCAGGTCCGCGAACGACTCCCGCACTCCGAGCGCGCTGCCCCGCGCCCTGCGAGGGGAATAGGCGAGGATCGGCACCTGCTCGCGCGTGTGATCCGACCCCGGGAAGGTGGGGTCGTTGCCGTGGTCGGCGGTGATCGCCAGGACGTCGTCGGGCCGGAGCGCGGAAGCGATGCCTGGGAGCGCGCGGTCGATCTCCTCCATCGCCCGCGCGTAGCCGGGCGGGTCGCGCCGGTGGCCGTAGAGCATGTCGGTGTCGACCAGGTTGACGAAGAGCAGCGAGGGCCCCAGGTCGCCCAGCAGCTCCTCCGTCTTGCGCAGGCCGTCGGCATTGCCCTCGGTGTGCACCGAGCGCGCGATTCCGCGGCCGTCGTAGATGTCCGGGATCTTGCCCACCCCGACGACCTGCACCCCGGCCTGGGCCAGCAGGTCCAGCACGGTGCCGGGAGGGGGCGGCTGGGAGAAGTCGCGGCGGCGATAGGTGCGCACGAACTTGCCCGGCTCGCCCACGAACGGCCGCGCGATGACCCGCGCGATACCGTACTTCTTGCCCACCGTCCGCGCCGCCTCGCACCAGTGGTAGAGCGTCGCGAGCGAAATCTCGTCTTCGTGCGCGGCGATCTGGAACACCGAGTCGGCGCTCGTGTAGACGATGGGCCAGCCGGTGGCGAGGTGCGGGGGGCCCAGCTCCTCGATGATCTCGGTGCCGCTGGCCGGCTTGTTCCCGAGGTACCCGGGCGCTCCGGAGAGCCGCAGCCACTCCTGCATCAGCTCGGGCGGAAAGCCGTGCGGGAAGGTAGCGAAGCTCTTCTCCAGCACCACTCCGACCATCTCCCAGTGACCGGTGGTGGTGTCCTTGCCTCGGGACAGCTCGGCCATGGTGCCGAAGCTGGCGCGAGGCGCCCCGGAGGGCGGACAGCCGGCGATCTCGGTCAGGTTGCCCAGGCCCCAGCTCTCGAGCGTGGGGAGGTGGAGCCCGCCCACCCGGCGCGCCATGTTCCCGAGCGTGTTCGCGCCTTCGTCGCCGTACTCCGCCGCGTCGGGGAGCGCGCCGGCGCCGCAGGAGTCGATCACCAGGATGACGAATCGGCCCACCACTGCCTCCGGAGCTGGAGACTGCATCTCATAACGACTGCGCTCTGAAAAGCACAGCGCCGCCCAAAAACACAGCGCCGCCCTATCGGCGGCGGCTGGCGACGATCGCGACGCTGGCGGAGGCGCCGATGCGGGTGGCGCCCGCTTCGATCATCTTGCGGGCGTCGGCGGCCGTGCGGATGCCGCCGGACGCCTTCACGCCCATCTCGGGGCCGACCACCTGCCGCAGGAGCGCGACGTCCTCGACCGTCGCGCCGCCCGGCCCGAATCCCGTGCTGGTCTTGACGAACGCGGCGCCCGCGGCCTTGGCCAGCGCGGCGCCGATCACCTTCTCTTCGCGGCTGAGCGCTCCCGTCTCTAAAATGACCTTGACCGCGCGGGGGCGGGCGACCTCCACCACCGCCTCGATGTCCCGGAGCACCAGCGCGTAATCCCGGCGCCGGAGCGCGTCCAGGTCGGCCACCATGTCCAACTCCTGCGCTCCGGATGCGATCGCGCTGCGCGCCTCCTCCACCTTCGCGGAGGTCGGGGCCGTCCCGAGCGGGAAGTCGACCACCGCGATCGGGCGCGCGCGGCAGCCGTCCAGCAGGCGCGCCGCCAGCGCCACGTTCGCGAGCCTCACGCAGACGCCCGCGAAACCGTACCGGCGCGCTTCCTCGCACGCCTTCTCCACGTCAGCGGTGGTCGCTTCGGGCCGGAGCAGCGTGTGATCGATGAGCGGGGCGAGGTCGATCGGGTCCGGCATGAGGCGCGGGGTGTTGTACTCTGCCGTCCCCGCCGGAGGCAACCGTGCATCGAGAGCTGTTCCGCCGTGCCGCGCAGCTCGCCGCCGAGTACCTGGAAGGTCTTCCTGCGATGCCGGTCGGCGCGCAGGCCACCCGCCAAGAGCTGATCGCGGCGCTCGGCGGACCGCTCCCCGATCGCGGCGAAGATCAAGTGACGGCGCTGGAGCGGTTCGCGCGCGCGATGGATCCGGGCCTGATCGCGAACGCCGGCCCGCGCTACTTCGGGTTCGTCACCGGCGCAGGCCTGCCGGCGGCGATGGCCACCGAGTGGCTCGCTTCCGTCTGGAACCAGAACGTGTCGGTGAACGCGCTCTCTCCCGCCGGCGCCGCGGCGGAAGAGGTGGCGATCGGCTGGCTCCTCGAGCTGCTCGGCCTGCCGCGCAGGTGCAGCGTGGGATTCGTCACCGGTGGGCAGACCGCGAACTTCACCTGCCTGCTGGCCGCGCGAAACGAGGTGTACCGGCGCGCGGGCTGGGACGTCGAACGCGACGGGCTGATCGGAGCGCCGCGCCTCCGGATCATCGCGGGAGCGGAGGCGCACGTCAGCCTCTTCGCCGCGCTCCGGATGCTCGGGTTCGGCACCGCGCGGGTCGAGCTGGTCGAGGCGGACGCGCAAGGGCGCATGAAGGCGGCGGAGCTGCGGCGCGTCCTCGCGGGGCAAGGCAAGGGCCCCGTCATCGTGTGCGCGCAGGCGGGCAACGTGAACAGCGGCGCGTTCGATCCGCTGGCGGAGATCGTCGACACGGGGCACGAAGCCGGTGCGTGGGTGCACGTCGACGGCGCGTTCGGCCTCTGGGCGGCGGCGAGCCCGCGGTACCGCACGCTGGTCGCCCGGGCGGACCGGGCGGACTCCTGGGCAACCGACGCCCACAAGTGGCTCAACGTGCCGTACGACTGCGGCATCGCGATCACCGCCCACCCGGAAGCGCACCGCGCGGCGACGACGGCGAGCGCGTCGTACCTCACGAATGCCGGCGGGCCGGAGCGCAACCCGTTCGAGTGGGTGCCGGAGGCGTCGCGGCGCGGCCGTGCGTTCCCGGTCTACGTCGCCCTGCGGACGCTGGGACGCGATGGCGTCGCGGACCTCGTCGACCGCTGCTGCGCGCTCGCGGGGCGCATGGCTTCCGCCCTGGCCGCGGCCCCGGGGGTGCGCGTGCTCAACGAGGTGGTGCTGAACCAGGCGCTGGTCCGGTTCGGCGATTCGGACGAGAAGACCCGCGAGGTGATCGCGCGCGTGCAACGCGACGGCACCTGCTGGGTGGGCGGGACCACCTGGAAGGGCGTGCACGCGATGCGCATCTCGGTGTCCGGGTGGAGCACGACCGAGGCGGATGCAGATGCCTCCGTTCAGGCAATGCTTCGCGCCGCGGGTTAGAATGCCTGGATGCGGTCGAACCTGGAGATCGCCTTCGAGCTGGATCGCCGATGGCGGCTGCTGAGGGGCGAGATGGAAGGGTCCAAGAGATCTGCGCTGATCGAGCTCGCGCGCATCCTCGCCGAAGCCGGCGTCCCTTACGCCGTGATCGGCGGCGTGGCGCTGCAAATACATCAGTCGGATCCGCGGACCACCATCGACATCGATCTGGCGGTGCTTGCTCGCGATCAGATCCCGCGCGAGCGCCTCCGGCAAGCCGGTTTCCGGATGACGGGGACGTTCGCAAATTCCGAGAATTGGATCGGCCCGGAACAGACTCCGGTGCAGTTCACCGATGACGCGACGCTCGCGGCGGCGATCGGCCGAGCCGAGGAAATCGGCGTCGAGTCCGTCAAGCTGCGGGTCATCGGAAAGTTCGACCTGCTCCGCGAGAAGCTACGGGCCGGATCAGATCCGGCAAGGCGGAGGTCGAAAAGGCTCCAGGACCTCGCCGACGCGCACGGCCTGGTGGAAGCAGACCCGGCGCTCCTCGATCGGCTCACGGATGCCGAGAGGAAGATCCTGGAAGCAGCGCGCTGAGTCACCAGGCGACGAGCGGGGGGAGGCTCATGAAGATCGCCTCCACGTTGCCGCCGGTGCGCAGCCCGAAGAGCGTGCCGCGGTCGTAGATCAGGTTGAACTCGACGTAGCGACCCCTCCAGCGGAGCTGCTGGGCGCGGTCCTCGTCGGAGTACGGAGTCGCGCGGCGGCGCTCGACCAGCGGGGCGTAGGCAGGCAGGAAGGCTTCGCCGACGTCGCGGAGGAACGACCAGCGCTCCTCGCCCCGGAGGTAGTCGAAGAAGATGCCGCCGACGCCGCGCTCGCTATCGCGGTGGCCGATGAAGAAATACTCCCTCGCCCAGCGCGAGAAGCGATCGTACAGCCCCGGGCCGTGCGCGTTGCAGACCTTCTGCAGCACGCGGTGGAAGTGGCGCGTGTCCTCGACGAACTCGCGGCAAGGAGTCAGGTCCATCCCGCCGCCGAACCAGGAGATGTCGCCGGCCTCGAGGTGGCGGACGTTCATGTGCACGACGGGCACGAACGGGTTCCGGGGGTGGAGAACGAGCGAGACACCCGTGGCAAAGAACGGCTTGCCTGCCAGATCCTGGGCGGTCGGGGGAAGAATCCCGAGCTTCGCGTCTTCATCGCGCTGTTTCGAGGTCGAGGTCGGGGTCGGGGTCGAGGTCGAGGTCGAGGTCGGGGTGGCGGTCGGGGGCATCGGGTCGACGGCCGCGGGGTACTTGTCCCCCCACACCGCCGAGAAGTTGCAGCCTCCCTTCTCGAACACCTGCCCCCGCAGCTCGCTCATCTCCCCGCCGCCGCCATGGCCTCGGGGGCCGCTACGCCTTGCCGACCGCCGCGGACACTTCGGCCGCGAAGTCCTTCGTCTCTTTCGTCAGGCCCTCGCCGAGCGCGTACCGGGTGAAGCGGCGCACCTGCACGTTTTCCCCGATCACCGCGATGGCCGCGTTCACCTCGTGCTGCACGGTGCGCTTGCCGTCCGGGTCCTTGAAGAACGGCTGATCGAGGAGGCACTCCTGCGCGTAGAACTTCTCCAGCTTGCCCGGGATGATCTTGTCCAGCATCGCCTCGGGCTTGCCCTGCTCGAGCAGCTGCGCGCGGTGGACGTTCTTCTCCCGCTCGATCACGTCGTGCGGCACGTCCTCGCGGCGCACGTACTTGGGATTGCCCCAGGCGATGTGCATGGCGAGGTCCTTCACCAGCGCCTGGAACTTCTCGTTCCGCGCGGTGAAATCGGTCTCGCAGTTCACCTCGACCAGCACGCCCACCTTGCCGCCCATGTGGATGTACGAGCCGACGGCGCCCTCGGTCGCCGAGCGCCCGGCCTTCTTCTGTGCGGTCGCGAGCCCCTTCTTGCGCAGCCAGTCGACGGCCTTCTCCAGGTCGCCACCGGCTTCCTGCAGCGCCTTCTTGCAGTCCATCATCCCCGCGCCGGTCTTCTCGCGCAGGTCCTTCACCATCGCCGACGTGATCTCTCCCATCTCGCTTACGCCCCCGGCTTTTCCTCGGCAGGCGCGGCGGCCTCGCCGTCGCCACCGCCGAGCTGCGGCTTGCGGACCACCTCGACCTCCGGTCCGCCCTCGCGCGAGACCACGGGCCGGCTGCGCGGACCGCCGCGCCCCGCCCCGCCCCGGCCGCCGCCGCGCTTGCCGCGCCGCTCGCTGGCCGAGTCCCGGTCCTCGCCCGCCTCGCCCTCGGCCGCCTGCGCCTCCTGGCCGCCGCCGTGCGCCTGGTAGCGCGCCTTCCCCTCGATGGCCGCGTCCGCGATCTTGCTGCAGAACAGCCGGATGGAGCGGATCGCGTCGTCGTTCCCCGGGATCACGTAGTCGATGCCCTCGGGGTCGCAGTTGGTGTCGACCAGCGCGACGATGGGGATGCCGAGCCGCATCGCTTCGTGCACCGCGATGTGCTCCTTCTTGGGATCGATCACGAACAGGCAGCCCGGCAGCCGCGACATCTCCTGGATGCCGCCCAGGTTCTTCTTCAGCTTCTCCATCTCGTTCTGGAGGATCGCCACTTCCTTCTTGGGCAGCTTCTCGAAGGTGCCGTCGCCGGCCATCTTCTCCACCGTCTTCAGGCGATCGATGCCGCTCTTGATGGTCTTGAAGTTGGTGAGCGTGCCGCCGAGCCAGCGGTTCACCACGTAGAACTGGGCGGAGCGCGTCGCTTCCTCGATCACCGCGTCCTGCGCCTGCTTCTTGGTGCCCACGAACAGCACGCTGCCGCCGCGCGAGCAGATGTCGCTGGCGAACTTGAACGCCTCGCGCGCCAGGCGGACCGTCTTCTGCAGGTCGACGATGTAGATGCCGTTGCGGGCGCCGAAGATGTAGGGCTTCATCTTCGGGTTCCAGCGCTTCGTCTGGTGCCCGAAGTGCACGCCGGCCTCGAGCAACTGGCGCATGGTGATGCCCTGCGCGGGTTGCATCGCCTGCTGCATGCCGGCGGGCGGCGATTCGGTTGGATCTGCGGTCTGGACGTTCTCGGACATCGTTTTTTCTCCTCCACCTCCGTCGCGCCCACGGCAGGCCCCAGGGGGGAACCCTGCCCGGATCGGGAGGTGTGCGTAGTGGGTGTTGCGGACTTCTTGGAACGACGGGACCCGCGCCGGAGCTTCCCTTTGCGGGGCGCGGTTTTCTAGCAGGTTCGCCGGGCCGGCGCAACTCTGGCAGCGCGCCTGCCGCGCCGCGTAAATCGCCTGGGATTCCAGTGGATTCGGCCCCCGGCGCGGCGGCCTTGCTTGACATCCCGCGGCGACCCCGCTAGGAGCTTGTGAATCGTGTCTCTCGCCTCCCGCAAGTGCGCCTGTTGTCCCGGCACCGTCGAGTGCCGGGTGTGCGGGCGCGCCTGAGGCGAACAGTCTCCTGACAGCCTAGGCCAGAAGCCCTCCTCCCGGATCCGCGGATTCGTGCGTCCGCCCTTCCAGTCCCGAGGAGCAGAAGGTCATGGCCGTCCCGTTCGTCGCTCTCCCCGCCGCAGCATCCCTCTTCGGTGCCGAGGCCGCGCTGGTCGGCGCCGCCGTGGGCCTCCTGGTCGGCCTCACCTCGATGGGCGCCGGCGCGCTCCTGACGCCCGCGCTGGTGCTGCTCCTGGGCGTGCCGCCGCGCATCGCAGTGGGCTCCGACGTGCTCATCGCAGGGGTGATGAAGCTGTTCGGCGGCGGCGCGTATGCCGTCCGCCGCGCGGTGCACTGGCCGACCGTGCTGCGGTTGCTCGTGGGCTCGGTGCCGGGCGCGCTGGCGGGATTGTGGCTCCTGCGCATGGTCCCGGACGGGAGCCTCGACGCGATCATCGCCCGACTGCTCGGCATCGCGATGCTCGCCAGCGGCGCGGTCTCGCTGGTGCGCTGCCCGACGAGGCGGTCTCCTCGCCGAGCCCCGCCGGCGTCGCCGCCATCGGGTTCGCGACGGGCCTTCTGGTGAGCGTGACCACCGTCGGCAGCGGATCGATCCTCATCTTCGTCCTGGCGCGGTTCTTTCCGCTGCGCGCGCGGCGGCTCGTCGGAACGGATCTGGCGCACGCCTTCGTCCTTTCCGTGGTGGCGGCGGCCGGGCACGGGTTCGCGGGACGGCTCGATCCCGCGCTGGCCCTCGCGGTGCTGGCCGGCGCCGTGCCCGGAGTGATCGTGGGCGCCCTGCTCGCAGGCAAGGTCCCCGAGCGGGCGCTTCGCACCGCGCTGGCGACCATCGTGTTCACGGTGGGTGTCCGCTTCACCGCCTTGCCCGCCGCCACGCGCAACGACGCCCCGGTCGCCCTCCGCGAGGTTTCTCGATGACCCCCGCCGACATCGCCACGGCGGCCACCGAGCTGGAAGGCGCCCCCGCGGAGACGGCGCTTCGCTGGGCGGCGCAGCGCTTCCCGGGGCGGGTCGGTTTCGCGACCGCCTTCGGCCCCGAGGGGTGCGTGCTGCTGGAGGCGATCGCGCGCGAGAAGCTCGCGATCGACGTCTTCACGCTCGACACCGGCCTGCTCTTCCCCGAGACGCTCGAGCTGTGGCGCGAGCTGGAGCGCCGGTACGGCGTCCGCGTGCGCGGCGTGAAGCCCGCCCTCACCGTCGCCGAGCAGGAGCTTTCGCACGGGCCGGCCCTGTGGCAGCACGCCCCGGATCTGTGCTGCGACCTGCGCAAGGTCCAGCCGCTGCGGATCGAGATGCTGCAGTTCGATGCCTGGATCACCGCCATCCGGCGCGACCAGACGCCGGAGCGCGCCGGCGCCGGCGTGGTCGAGCTCGACCCGAAGTTCGGACTGGTCAAGATCAACCCGCTCGCCGCGTGGACGAACGCCGACGTGTGGGCGCGCGTGAGCGAGCGCGACATCCCCACCAATCCGCTCCACCAGCGCGGCTACCCGAGCATCGGGTGCGCGCCCTGCACGACGGCGGTCGGCGCGGGCGAGGACCCGCGCGCCGGGCGCTGGCGCACCTTCGCCAAGACCGAGTGCGGCCTGCACGTCGAATCGTTCCTCCCGCCGAGGCCGATGCATTCCGCGCTGCCGCCCGGTCCCTGCCGTCGCTGACGCTGGACGCGCGCGAGCTGGCCGACCTGGAACTGATCGCCACGGGCGCGGCCAGCCCCCTCACCGGCTTCCTCGGCTCCGAGGACTACGCGAGCGTGCTCGCGCGTCTGCGGCTCGCCGACGGCACCGTGTGGCCGCTCCCGCTCACGCTCGCCGTTTCCGACCAGGACGCGGCCACGCTCGGGCGCGGCTCCGCGGTCGCCCTGCTGGACCCTTCCGGCCACCTCGCCGGCACGCTCGTCGTGCGCGAGGTGCACCGGCGCAACCCGCTCGCGGAGGCCCGGGCCGTGTACCGCACGGAGGAGCGCGCCCACCCCGGCGTCGCGTATCTCCTCTCGCGGCCGGCAAATCTCGTGTCCGGCGAAGTGCGGGCGCTGCTCGCGGAGGACCCGCCGTTCGCACGGCACCGGTTGAGCCCGCGCGAGCTGCGCGCCCGCATCGCGGAGCGGGGCTGGACGCGGGTGGCCGGGTTCCAGACGCGCAACCCGATCCACCGGGCCCACGAGCACCTGACCAAGCTGGCGCTGGAGTTCACCGACGGCATCGTCATCCACCCGCTGGTGGGCGAGACCAAGGGCGACGACGTGCCCGCCGAGGTGCGCTTCCGCGCGTACGAGGCGCTGCTCGAGCGGTACTACCCGCGCGACCGCACGCTGCTCGCCGCGTTCCCGGCGGCGATGCGCTACGCGGGACCCCGCGAGGCGCTCTTCCACGCGCTGGTCCGCAAGAACTACGGCATCACGCATTTCATCGTCGGCCGCGACCACGCCGGAGTCGGGCGCTACTACGGGCCGCTCGAGGCGCAGGAGATCTTCGAGCAGTTCACCCCGGGAGAGCTGGGCATCACGCCGCTGCGCTTCGAGGCGACCTTCTTCTGCCACGCGTGCGACATGCTCGCCTCGCCCCGCACCTGCCCGCATCCCGCCTCGGACCGGCTCGACCTCTCGGGCAGCCGCGTGCGCGAGATCCTGCGGGCCGGCGGACACCTGCCCAGCGCGTTCACCCGGCCCGAGGTGGCCGAGATCCTGCGCACGCACCTGGGCGCCGCTCCCAAGGGACGCGTCCTCCGGCGGCCGGGCGGCTTCATCCTCTGGTTCACCGGGCTGTCGGGCGCCGGCAAGAGCACGCTCGCCGAGCGGGTGCGCAACGTGCTCTCGGCCGAGCGGGCCGTGGAGATCCTCGACGGCGACGAGGTGCGCACCCACCTCTCCAAGGGCCTGGGCTTCTCCCGCGAGGACCGCGACACCAACATCCGCCGCATCGGCTTCGTCGCGCGGCTGCTCGCCCGCAACGGCGTGGTGGCGATCACGGCGGCCATCTCTCCGTACGCGGAGACGCGCGCGGAGATGCGCGAGCTGGCGGAGGCGGAGGGGATTCCTTTCGTCGAGGTGTACGCGGACGCCACGCTGGAGTCGCTCATCCGGCGCGACGTGAAGGGTCTGTACCGGAAGGCGCTCGCCGGCGAGATCGCCCATTTCACGGGCGTGAGCGATCCGTATCAGCCCCCGGCGGCGCCCGAGGTCGTGGCGCACACCGACCGCGAGGAACCCGAGGCGAGCCTTTCGGTCATCCTCGGCTTCCTCGCCGAGCGCGGGCTGGCGGCCGCGCAGCGGAGGGCCGCATGAGCGCGCAGGTGTACCCGGTGTTCCTGCGCCTGGAGGGAAGGCGCGTGGCGCTGATCGGAGGCGGCCGCGTCGCCGCCGGCAAGCTGCCGGGGCTGCTCGACGCCGGCGCGCGCGTCACCGTGGTCGCTCCCGCCATCCTCGGCGAGCTGGAGCGGCCCGGGGTCGCGCTCGTTCGCCGGCCGTTCGCGCCGGAGGACCTCGACGGGGCGTCCTTCGTCGTGGCGGCCGCTCCGCCCGAGGTGAACCGCGCGGTGGCGGCGGCCGCCGAAGAGCGCGGCCTGTTCGTCAACGCGGTGGACGACGCCGCGAGCGCCTCCGCGCTGCTGGGAGGCGTGGTGCGCAGGGGCGGCGTCACGGTCGCCGTGAGCACCGGCGGGCGCGCTCCGGCGCTGGCAGGCCTCTTGCGCGAGGCGCTCGAGTCGGTGCTGCCAGAGGACCTCGGCGCCTGGGTCGAGCTGGGCGAGCGGGTGCGCGCGGGATGGAAGGAGCGGGGTCTCCCGATGGGGGAGCGGCGCCCGCTCTTGCTGCGCGCCCTGCAGGACCTCTACGCCGCGAAGGAGGCTTAGATGAGCCGCGGATTCGTCTCGCTGGTCGGCGCCGGGCCCGGCGATCCGGAGCTCTTGACGCTCCGGGCCGCCGCGCGCCTGCGCGAGGCCGACCTGGTGCTCTACGACGCGCTCGCCGGGCGGGAAGCGCTCAGCCTGGCCCCGCGGGCGCGGTGGTTCTACGTGGGCAAGCGGGCCCGTCGCCGCTCGATCGCGCAGGAGAGCATCGAGCGCCTGATGATCCGCGCCGCGCGGTTCGTGCTCGGCCGCGGCGGCGAGGAGGCCCTGGCGCTGGCGCGCGCGGGCATCGCGTACGAGGTGGTGCCGGGCGTCACCTCGGCGGTCGCCGCGCCGGCGCTGGCGGGAATTCCCGTCACGCACCGGGGCCTCTCCGCCGGGTTCGTGGTCGTCTCCGGCCACGCGGAGGAAGCGTACGCGCCGCTCTTGTCCACGCTGGGACCCGGCACGGCCACGGTGGTCGTGCTGATGGGGCTCGCCAATCGCGCGCAGGTGGCCGCGCTGCTGCTCGCGCGCGGCTGGCCGGCGAGGACGCCCGCCGCGGTGGTGCTCGACGCGTCGCACGAGTCGGCCGCGAGCTGGACGGGGACGCTCGCGTCCTTAAGCGTGTGCGCGCTGCCGGACGAGCGCCCGGAGTCCGCGGGCGTGCTCGTGATCGGCGAGGTGGTGTCGCTGGCCGCGGCGATCGCGGCCGTCCCGCAGGAGCGCCGCAGCGCTCCCGCGGCCTGAGGAGGATCGGCCATGTCCGAGATGAACCACCCGCAGGCGCTCGGCTCCACCCGGCTGGGATTCGCCGACGAGGGCGAGCTGGACCGGTTCGTCGCCAAGCTCGAGGAGTTCGAGCGCGGCGAGCTCGCGCCCGACGCGTGGCGCGCCTTCCGCCTGGTGCACGGCGTCTACGGCCAGCGGCAGGACGGTCCGATGATGGTGCGGTGCAAGATCCCGCAGGGCGTGCTCACGCCCGAGCAGCTGCTCGCGCTGGCCGAAGTGTCGGAGCGCTGGTCGAACGGCAAAGGACACATCACCACGCGGCAGAACGTGCAGTTCCATTTCGTGAAGATGGAGGACGTCGAGGCGGTGGTGCGCCGCCTGGGAGCGGCGGGGCTCACCACCCGGGAGGCGTGCGGCAACTCGGTGCGCAACATCACCGGGTGTCCGTATGCCGGCGTCTCCGAGCAGGAGCCGTTCGACGTGACTCCCTACGCGGAGGCGATGACGCGGCACCTCCTGCGCGGCCCGCTCTCCTCGACCTTGCCGCGCAAGTTCAAGATCGCCTTCGGCGGCTGCTGCGGCGGCGACTGCGTCGGCGGCGGCTTCCACGACATCGGCTTCCTGGCCCGCGAGCGCGACGGCAAGCGCGGGTTCCGCGTCACCATCGGCGGCGGCCTGTCGACCCTCCGGCGCGCGGGCTTCCTCGCGCACGAGTTCCTGCCCGTCGAGCAGATCTTCGAGGTGGGCGAGGCCGTGCTGCGCGTCTTCGACCGGACGGGCGATCGGAAGAACAAGGCCAAGGCGCGGCTCAAGTTCGTGATCGATCGGCTCGGCGTGGAAGCGTTCCTGGCCGAGTACCGCAAGGAGCGCGAGGCCATCGCCGCCCAGGGCGGGCGTTCCCTGGGCGAACTGCCGCCCGTGGCGGTTCCGCGGCTGAAGCGCGCCTTCCTGCAGCCCGGCGGGCCCGGGTTCGACGGATTCGTGGACAAGAACGTGCGCGCGCAGAAGCAGCGCGGGCAGGCGGCGGTGACCGTCCGCGTTCCGCTCGGGGACCTCTCGACCGCGCAGCTGCGCGGCCTGGCGCAGATCGCGAAGGAGATGAGCGCCGAGGAGCAGCTGCGCACCACGGCGGAGCAGAACCTCGTCATCCGATTCATCGCCCGGGAGGCATTGCCCGCCCTGCATGCGCGCCTGCAGTCGCTCGGGCTCGCGCTGCCGGGGCCGCGCACCATCGGCGACGTGACGAGCTGCCCGGGCGCCATGTCGTGCAAGCTCGCGGTCACGCAGTCGCGCGGGCTCGCCGACCTGCTCTCGCGCCACCTCGAGGAGCACCCGGGGGTGGCCGCGCTGGCGGAGACGCTCTCGATCAAGGTGTCCGGCTGCCCCAACGGCTGCGGGCAGCACTACGTCGCCGGCCTCGGATTCCAGGGCTCGGTGCGCAAGATCGCGGGACGGCCGGTGCCGCAATACCACGTCTTCCTCGGCGGCAAGTTCGACGGCACCTCCTTCGGCCGGCTGGCGGTGAAGCTCCCCGCGCGGCGCGCTCCGCAGGCGCTCACCCGGCTCATCGAGCTGTACGCCGCGGAGAAACAGTCCGACGAATCGCCGGAGGACTACTTCGCCCGGGTCCCACTGCCCCAGGTCCAGGCCCTGCTGGCCGACCTCACCGACATGACCGAATCCGAAGCGACCCCGGACGACTTCATCGACCTCGGCGAGAAGCAATCCTTCGAGGTGGTCCTCCAGGAAGGCGAGTGCGCCGCCTAGCCGCGATCCTTGGTTACAAGCGTTTCACGCGGAGCGCGCGGAGAAAAAGCGAGCGCGCGGAGATTCGGTTTCAAAAAGTCAAATCTCCGCGCGCTCCGCTGTCTCTGCGCGCTCCGCGTGAAACGCTTTAGTCCTTACTCGGGGGCGGGGGCGCCTTCTTCGAGGGGGAGGTGGCACTTCTTGTACTTCTTGCCGCTGCCACAGGGGCAGGGATCGTTGCGGCCGACGCGGGGGCCGGCGCGGGTGACGGTGCCCTGCGGGGCGGCCGGGGCGCCGTCGCCCCGTGGCGCGGGGGCCTCGCCGTGCGTCTCGACGGTCCGGATCGCCCGGCGCTGGGGCATCGAGGGAAGGCTGGCGGACGCGGCGCCCTGGGCCGGCGCACGCGTCGCCGTCTGCGCGGCCGCCGGCTGCTGCACCGGCTCGATGCGCATGGTGGTGGCGATGATGCTGGAGGCGATGCGGCCCTTCATGATCTGGAAGAGCTCGAAGCCTTCCTTCTTGTATTCGATCTTGGGGTCCTTCTGGCCGTACCCGCGCAGGTGGATGCCTTGTCGTAAGTGATCCATCTGCAGCAGGTGGTCCTTCCACAGCTGGTCGATGGCGTAGAGGTACGAGTACTGCACGAACTCGCGGTACATGTCCCCGTAGCTCTCGAACTTGAACTTCAGCTTCTTCTCGACCACGTTGAAGATGTCGAGCTGCAACCTCTCGCGATCCGGCGCCGCATCCTTGAGGTTGATGTCCACGTTGAACTGCTCGCGCACGCGCAGCGCCAGCGCGTCGGGCTCCCACTCCTCGCTCTTCGAGCGCGGCACCGCCTCCTCGACCATCTCGATGATCAGGTCCTCGATCAGGTCGTAGAGCTGCTCCTCCTGGTCCTTCCAGGAGACCATCTTCTCGTGGCGGGTCTTCTTCTTCGTCTTGGGGTCCTCGGTGAACCAGACCAGCGGCATGCCCGCTCCCGCCGCCAGCACCTCCTTGCGCATCCCGTAGATGGTCTTGCGCTGCTGGTTCATCACGTCGTCGTATTCGAGCAGGTTCTTGCGGATGTCGAAGTTCTGCCCCTCGACACGCTTCTGCGCGCCCTCGATCGCCTTGGTGAGCCAGGGGTGCTCGATGGGCTCGTTTTCCTGGACGCCGAACGTCTCCATCAGCTTGGAGATGCGGTCCGAGGCGAAGATCCGCATCAGGTCGTCCTCGAGCGACAGGTAGAACTTGGACGAGCCCGGGTCTCCCTGGCGGCCCCCGCGGCCGCGCAGCTGGTTGTCGATGCGGCGCGCCTCGTGCCGCTCGGTGCCGAGGATGTGCAAGCCGCCGACGCCGACCACCTCGTCGTGCTCGGCGGAGCACTCCGCCCGGTAGCGCGACAGGGCCGCGTCGTAGCGCTGCTTCCACTCGCCGTGCATCCTGGCCAGCTCGGCGTCGACCTCGGCGGCCGTCACCGGAGCGAACTTCCCGTCCCCGCTCTCCTTCGCGCGCGCGACGCGCTCCTGCACCAGGCGGCCTTCGATCTCCTCCGCGCTGGGCTCCTGCCCCGCCTCGCGCTTGGCGAGGAACTCCGGGTTGCCGCCCAGGAGGATGTCGGTGCCGCGTCCGGCCATGTTGGTGGAGATGGTGAGGCGCCCCTTGCGCCCGGCCTGCGCGACGATCTCCGCCTCGCGCTCGTGCTGCTTGGCGTTCAGCACGTCGTGCGGGACGCCGCGCTTCTTCAAGAGGCCGGAGAGCACCTCGCTCTTGGCGATGCTCACCGTGCCCACCAGCACCGGCTGCCCCTTCTTCCACTTCTCCTCGATCTCGTTGCAGACCGCGGTGAACTTCTCGCGCTCGGTCTTGTAGACGGTGTCCTGCTGGTCGGAGCGGATGTTCTTCTTGTTGGTGGGGATCACCAGCACGTCGAGGCGGTAGATCTTGTTGAACTCCTCGGCCTCGGTGTCGGCGGTGCCGGTCATGCCGCACAGCTTGGTGTACAGGCGGAAGTAGTTCTGGAAGGAGACCGTCGCCAGCGTCTGGTTCTCGTTCTCGATCTTGACGTTCTCCTTCGCCTCCACCGCCTGGTGCAGCCCGTCCGACCAGCGCCGCCCCGGCATCAGGCGGCCGGTGAAGTCGTCGACGATGATCACCTCGCCGTCCTTGACCACGTACTCGTGGTCCTTGCGGTACAGCGTGTGCGCGCGCAGCGCCTGCTCGACGTGGTGGAGCGTCTCGATCTGCTCGGGGTCGTAGAGGTTCCCGACGGCCAGCCGCGCCTCGACCTTCTCCACGCCCTCGTCGCTGAGCACCACCGAGCGCGCCTTCTCGTCCACCGTGTAGTCGCGGTCGCGGATGAGCCCGGGGATGACCTTGTTGATCTTGTAGTATTTGTCGGTCGACTCCTCCGAGGGGCCGCTGATGATGAGCGGCGTGCGGGCCTCGTCGATGAGGATCGAGTCCACCTCGTCGACGATGGCGTAGTGCAGCTCGCGCTGCACGTAATCCTGAAGGCGGAACTTCATGTTGTCGCGCAGGTAGTCGAACCCGAACTCGTTGTTCTGGCCGTAGGTGATGTCGCAGCCGTACTCGTGCTGGCGCTGCTTGTCGGTGAGCCCGTGCACCACGCAGCCGGTGGTGAGGCCCAGCGCGCGGTAGAGGCGTCCCATCCACTCCGCGTCGCGGCGGGCCAGGTAGTCGTTCACGGTGACGACGTGGACGCCCTTGCCTTCCAGCGAATTGAGCACGCAGGGAAGCGTGGCGACCAGCGTCTTGCCTTCGCCGGTCTTCATCTCGGCGATGGTCCCGCGGTGCAGCGCCATCCCGCCGACCAGCTGCACGTCGAAGTGGCGCATGCCCAGCGCGCGGACGCTCGCCTCGCGGGTGAGCGCGAAGCAGTCGGGCAGCAGGCGGTCGAGCACCGCCGACTTCTCCTTCTCGGGGGCGTCGGACACTTCCTTGTGGAAGGCGCGGATCTGCTCGCGCATGCGCTCGTCGGAAAGCGACTTCGCCCAGCCCTCGCGCTCGTTGATGCGCGCGACCACGGGCTGCATGCGGCGCAGCTCGCGCTGGTTCTTGGTGCCGACGATCTTCTTCAGGACGTAGTCGAACATGATCGGGAAACCTTCGTGAAGCGAAGCGGAAAGGAACGGAAAGGCGGGGAGCCCGCGGGCGCGGGCGGACGCGCTACGAGCGCGCGGCCGGAGGAGCTTGGCTCGGCGCCGGTCCGGACGGGGCGCGCCAGGCGGCTGCGCGCTCGCCGGCCGGAGGAGCGCTCGCGGCCTCGCGACCCGGCGGACGCGCGGCGGTCCGCCGCTCGACCCGGGCAGGCACGGACCGGGAAGCGGCGCGCTGCGCGAACACGGAGTGCTGCTGCTCGGCGGCGCCGCGGGCGGCGGCGAGCGAAGCGCAGGCGAAGGCGCCCGGGGAGGCCAAGCCCATCAGCACCGCCGCGCATGCCGCTGCGAACGCTCCGCGCATCATCCTCCCGGGGGACCTGGCAAAGCGTAAGCCGTGGGGCACGCTTGTCAAGCGAACGGCCCACTCGCCAGCCGCCGCCGATAGGGCGGAGCTGTGCTCTACGCAGGCCGGTGGGGCGGCTTGGCTACTCCTCCAGGATGAACTTGCGCGGGTTGTCCGCCACGCCGTTCACGCGCACCTCGTAGTGCACGTGCGGGCCGGTCGAGCGGCCGGAGTTGCCTACCGCCGCGACCACGTCGCCGCGTCGCACTTTCTGACCAACCTTCACGTCGATCTTCAGGAGGTGGCCGTAGCGGGTCTTCAGGCCGTACCCGTGGTCCAGCACCAGCACGTGGCCGTACCCGCCTTCCAGCCCGCTGAACACCACCGTGCCGTCGGCGGGAGCGCGAACAGGCGTCCCCATGCCGGTGGCGATGTCCAGACCTTCGTGCATCACGCGCTCGCCGGTGTACGGGTCGAGGCGCACCGAATAGTCGGAGGTCACCCAGCCGCGCACCGGCCAGATGGAGGGCGCGGAGGCGAGCAGGGCCTGCTGGTCCTCGAAGTAGCTCTTCAGGGCGCGCGCTTCCTGCTCCTGGGCCTTGACCTTCTTGCCCAGCTCGTCCAGCTGCTTGAGCAGGTCGCCCTGATCCGCGGGCCCGGGAGCGGAATCGCCGTCGGCGATCATGCGCCCTTCGCCGCCCGCTGCTGCTCCCCTGGGCATTCCCACCGCGCCCATGCCGGCCTGCGCGGCCTCGGTGGCAATCCCGCCGCCGACGAACTCGGGACCGCCGCCGCGCGTGGGCTCCGGCGCCGCGATGGTGAGCTTGCGATCCGGGTCGTTGAGCTGGGTGATGTGACGTAGATTCGCGTTCAGCCGCTTGACCCGGTCCAGCTCGTCGTTGATGTGGGCGAACTTCTGCTCGGCCTCGCGCCAGCGGTTCTGCAGCTCGAGGTTCTCGTCGCGCAGGACCTTGTTCTCGGCCACCTTGCCGACGACGTTGAAGTAGTGCGCCATCGCGCCCGCCAGCGCGGCGAGCACGAGCCCGAGACAGAGGGCGGCGCGCACGAGCACGCGGTGCTCGACGCGGATCTTCTTCACCTTGGCGTCGCGATCCGGAACGACCAGGATCGTGTACGACTTGTCCAAGGACCTCCTCCTGTTCCCCTTGCCGGCCGCGGCGCGCCTTTGCCCGCGCGCGGCCCGGCCGTCTACCCACCAACCTTCCGCCGGCACGTCCGCTTCCCGCGGATCCGAGGCCCCGGACCGGCCAGCAAGGTGGGCGCGCGGCCGACTGGCCGCAAGCTTGCGTCCAGTATCGGATTCTTGGGCACGGCGTCAACAACCGGCGCGGGGAGCCCGCCCGTTTCCGCGTCGTCCAGTGAGCACCGGATGAAGGGGTGTGCGTGCGGCTTTCATGCACCCACCCCGAGGCACGGCCGGGCCCTGGACGTCGAGGCCTTCCGGCGGGGTCGGGGTGGGCGGGTGTGATCTGCGCACGCGGTTTGGTAAACAATTTGGTTACCGAACCACAGGATTCTACATTTCAGCCCTAACGGCTCGATTATTGACTCCCGGTACGAACCTCCCCTCTAGATGGTTCCGGGAGGTGCGGAGTAGATGCGCAGGCTCGTCGCCGGTGTGCTGCTCGCGTGCGCGGCCTGCAAGGCTTCGCCCGACCTGACGGACGCGGAGCGCTCGCTGCTGCGTGGATACGCTCTCGGCGCGCCGCCGGCCGACCCCACCGACGCCGTCGCCGACGATCCCGCCGCGGCTGGGCTCGGCCAGCAGTTCTTCTTCGACACGCGGTTCTCCGGTCCGCTGGTGGTCGGCGACAACGGGGTGAACGGCGCGACCGGCCCGGCCGGCGCAAGCGGCACCGTTGCCTGCGCTTCCTGCCACAATCCCGCGCAGGGGGGCGCCGACGTCCGCTCGCGTCCCGCGAATACCAGCCTGGGCGCCTCGTGGACCGGCCGGAACGCGCCCACCGTGTACAACGCCGCGTATTCCCCGTGGCAGTTCTGGGACGGCCGGCGCGACTCGCTGTGGGCCCAGGCGCTCGGCCCGGTGGAAAGCCCAGGCGAGCACAACTTCTC
>WNGG01004687.1_pt1 | contig 23845 bp, 27 predicted proteins | sample 5400661 | NCBI WGS metagenome assembly WNGG01 (sample SAMN13153372, study PRJNA577476) | soil metagenome | isolation source: 100 cm soil or saprolite under Garry oak tree replicate 1 | place: USA:California | collected 2016-06-15
GCTCTTCGACCTACCCTGACGCTCCCCGGTCCCGCTCCCGCGCCTCGCGCGCCTCGTGCTCTTCGCGCGCCCGCTGGATCTCCGGGTCCGCGTACTTCGCGCGGCAGTCCGGGCAGATCGAGTGCGTGAAGCGCGCCTCGGAGTGCTCGCTGACGTACTGCTCGACCTGCTGCCAGTAGTTCCGGTCGCCGCGAACTTTCTTGCACCAGGCGCAGATCGGGATGAGCCCCTGGAGCAGCTTGACCTTGTGGAGTGCCTCCTCGAGCTCGGCGACGCGGTCGGCGAGGCTCCGCTCCAGCTCGATGACCCGCAGGCCCGCGTGGATGCGCGCACGCAGCTCCTCGCGCTCGAAGGGCTTGATCATGTAGTCGTCGGCGCCGGCCTCGATGCCGGTGACGACGTCCTCGATGAGCCCCTTGGCCGTGAGGAAGATCAGGTACGGGCGCGGCGACCGCTTCAGGGTGCGCACGCGCTTGCAGAGCTCGAGGCCGTCCATGCGGGGCATCGTCCAGTCCATGAGGGCGAGCGAGGGCGCGTCGTCCTGCTTGAGGATCTCCCACGCCTTCTCGCCGTCGGTGGCGATGACGACTTCGTAGTCCCAGCGCGTGAGCGTGGTCTGCAGGAGCCGCCGGATCATCGCGTCGTCGTCGACCACGAGCACGCGCACGACGGCTATCCCTTGATCCGCCCGCGCCAGTCCGGGTCGGAGAAGAACGCGACGATGCGGGCGATCTCCACGTCGAGCCGGGCGACGAGGGCTCCGGCGCCCTCGAGCCGCCGGTCGCGCGCGACCTCCTCGAGGTCGCCCGCGACGGCGCGCGCGGGCACCGCGCCGAAGTTCGCGACGACGCCCTTCAGCCCGTGGGAGAGGCGCTCCACCTCGTCCGCGTCACGGCGTTCGAGCGCCGCGCGCAGGTCGCGCACCTGCTGGGGCGCGTCCTCGACGAAGAGCGCGACGAGCTCGCACAGGAGCTTCTCGTCGCCGGCCACCCACCGCAGCGTCGCGGCGAGGTCCACGGGGAGCGCGTCGTCGCCGGCCATCACACCTCCAGCAGATCCTCGCCGATGACGACCGCGCCGGAGAAGGCGCGCGTGGCCGCGGCGTGGAGCTCGGCGGGCGCCGAGCCGGGCATCAGGTGGGTGAGCGCGAGCTTCCGGGGCTTGGCCTCGCGGGCGACCAGGCCGATCTGGTCGGGCTGCGTGTGATACGAGGCCAGGTCGCGGATCTTCTCTTCGATCGACGGCCACCCGCAGCCCGGGACCCAGGAGGTCTTGGCCATCTCGCAGCACTCGTGGATCAGGCAGTCCACGCCGTGGCTCCAGCGGACGAGGTTCTCGCACGGGCGCGTGTCGCCGGAGACGACGACCGAGCGCCCGTGGCCGTCGAACCGGAAGCCGAAGGCCGGACGGACGGGATCGTGCTCGACCACGAAGGCCGAGATCGTGACGCCGCCCCGCTCGAGCACGCGCCCCTCCTCGATCTCCGTGACGCTCACCTCCGGCGGCCTCCGCGCGTGCATGTGTCCGCGCCGCACCTCGACGTCCCAGTGGAGCCAGTCGAGCAGCTTCTCCATCTGACGCCGGGTTCCCGCGGGACCAAAGACCTCGAACGGCGCGTTCTGGCCGACGATCCACCGCGTGATCAACAGGTGCCCGAGGTCGATCGTGTGGTCGGAGTGGTGGTGGGTGACGAAGACCGGCGGCCAGTCGTAGGGCCGGACGCCCGCCTGCATCAGCTGGGCGCCGACCCCGGAGCCGGCGTCGACGAGAAAGCGCGTATCGCCCATCGCCACGAGTGTGGCGGGGCCCCGCCGCGACGGGTTCGGGGGCGGCGAGCCGGTGCCGAGGAGTATGGCGCGCAGGATCACACCTCCGGACAGTTGCGACGGATACTAGCAGCGGGCCGGGTTCGAGGTAAAGTTTCCCTATGTGGGGTCTGATGCGGGGGTTGGCGATCGCGACGCTTCCCCTGACTGCGGCCGGGGTGACGGCCAGCCGGCGGCCGTGCTGGGCGACGCCGGCCAGGTCGCACTCCGCCAGCTCGACGCCTTCCGCCACGAGGACTTCGACGCCGCGTACGGGTTCGCGTCGAGTGACATCCGACAGCTTTTCGACAGGGACGCGTTCGAGCGGATGGTCCGGGGCGGGTTTCCGGAAATCGCGCGCTCCGTGTCCGGGGTGGTCACCGACGGCCGCCTGGAGCCGGGCGGTCACGCCTGGGTCACCCTGGTGATCCACGGCGCCAACGGGCGAACGGTCGAAGCGGTCTACGAGCTGGTACTGGAAAGCGGGCAGTGGCGCGTCAACGGAGTCGTCACGCGCCCGGACTCGAGCCCCAAGGCGTGAGACACACCCGTCTCGTCCTCGTCCTCGCGGCCTGCCTCGGGGGGACGGCCTGCGCCATGCCCCTGGGGACCACCGGGCGTGTCGAGACCGCCGCGGCGTCGCCCGAGGTGACGCTCGAGCGTCAGGTCTGGAACCGGCTGGTCGGGCGCTGGGAGGGGCGCGTGGACCTCACGTTCCCCGACGCGACGCTCGTCGTGAACTCCGTCAAGCGGGTACAGGAGCGCTGGGTCGTCGAAGCGCTCTACGGCACGACCAACGTATTCCTCGCCGAAGCGCCGGCGACGCTCGAGCTCGCCGGCAACCAGACGACGCTCGTCCTGACGACCCAGGTCGGCGAGGCACGGCTGTCGCTCTGGCAGGAGGACGACCTGCGCGGCGCCCTCCGGCTGACGACCGACGGCCGTGACCGCTCGCTCGAGCTCCGCCGTGTGGCGTCCACGCGCGGTATTCCGCAACCACGTCCCTCCACCGCCGTCGAGCGCGTGGGACAGACGCTCCGAGAGCGCGAGCCGGCGGCTCGAACGGTGCAGGCCGCGCCGGCAGAATCGACGTCGCCGCCGCCGGTCAAGGCGTCGACGCTCGGCGACCTTGCCTCGGCCCTGCCCGGTCTCCTCATCGGCCGCTGGGAGGGCTCCATCGACATCGCCGCCGTCCCGGCGCGGCTGCTCATCGTGGACTCGGTCAGGCCCGAGGGGGGAGGCTGGACCGTCCAGGGGCGCTATGGCATCGCGGACCCCGACCTGAGCCCCGCCGCGATCACGCTCGATCTGACCGACGACCGGGTGACGCTCCGCTTCTCGTCCACGTTCGCGTCTCGAGTCGTCCTCACGCTCGGCCAGGACCGGACGCTCCGCGGCGGGTTCAAGCTCCCGTTCGAGGCGCAGGAGCGGCGGATGGAGCTCAAGCGCATCGACGCGCGCGACCGCGATCCATTGACCGTCATTCTGAAGTCGCCCGCGAACCAGGCGCGCGTGACCGATCCCGTGACCGTGGTGGGCGCGCTCGTGAACGCCGGGCGCGGCGTTGCACAGGTCACCGTCACGCTCAACGGCATCGAGGTCCACCGGCAGACCGAGGCCGCGTCCACACGCTCGATGGCGGTGAGCAGACCCGTCACGCTCGCGGAGGGGACCAACGTCATCGTCGTCACGGCCCGCGACGTCGACGGCCAGGTACGCCAGGAGATGGCGACGGTCGTGTACGCGCGGCCGACCGCCGCGTCGGCCGCCGTCGCGCCGGGTGCGGCCCCCGCGCCGGCGCGCGTGGTCGGCGAGCGCTGGGCGGTCGTGATCGGCGTCGGCCAGTACGACAACCGCGCGATCCCGCGCCTCCGTTACGCGACCGCCGACGCCGAGGCCGTGTACCAGACGCTGATCGGAACCGCCGGCTTCAAGAAGAGCAACGTCCTGCTCCTCACCGACAGGACCGAGCAGCGGCCGACGCTGCGCAACCTCCGCCAGGCGCTCGGCACCTTCCTGCGCCGCCAGCCGAAGAAGGAGGACACGGTGCTGATCTTCTTCGCGGGCCACGGCGCGCCCGAGCCGGACACGCGGGGCGTCGAGCGCGACGGTCTCGCGAAGTACCTGATTCCCTCCGACGCCGACCCCGACGACCTCTACGCGACGGCGCTGCCGATGGACGAGATCCAGACCATCTTCGAGCGGATCGAGGCCGAGCGCGTCGTCGTCTTCCTCGACACCTGTTACAGCGGCGCGGGAGGCGGGCGCACGTTCGCTGCGAAGAACACCCGCGCGGTGTCGGTGAACGACGACTTCCTCGAGCGGCTGGCGCGCTCCAAGGGCCGCGCCATCATCACCGCGTCGAAGGCGAGCGAGGTCTCGCTCGAGCTCGCCGAGTTCGGCCACGGGATCTTCACCTACTATCTCGTCCAGGGCCTCAAGGGCGCCGCCGACCTGAATCGCGACGGGATCGTGACCTTCCAGGAGCTCTACGAGTACCTGGACAAGGAGGTGTCAGACAAGTCCCGCGCCGTCGGCGGTAACCAGCACCCGGTGATGAAGAGCGATTTGGAGGGCACGCTGCCGCTCGTGCAGATCAAGCGATGAGACGCCTCGGCGCGGCGCTGGTACTCATGCTCGTCTCAACGTGGCCGGCGGCCGCGCAGACCCCGTCGCGACCGCAGCCGGGGTCGCCCACCGAGCAGATGAGCGCCTACACCGACCAGGTGCTGAAGCTGCTCCAGGACGCCGGCTTCCGCGAGCTGAACACGCCGGACAAGCTGCACGAGGCCGTCAGGAAAACCGTGATTCGCATGTTCGGCGTCAGCGAGGCGGCGCGCGAGGCGCTCGGCCCACACTGGCAGGCGCGCACGCCGGCGGAGCGCGACGAATTCGTGGAGCTCTTCGCCGATCTCCTGGAGGCGACGTACGTCGCGCAGCTCAACCGGCCGGGCGGCGTGCGGCTGCGCTACACCGGCGAGCAGATCCAGGGCGATCGCGCCGAGGTGCTCCTGACGGTCCGCACCGAGCGCGGCAGCGAGGTGAAGACGCAGATCCGACTGATCCAGAAGAACGATCGCTGGCTGATCTGGGACGTGGCGGTCGAGGGCGTGAGCCTCATCCAGACCTACCGCGCGCAGTTCGACCGGATCATCAAGCGCGGCTCGTACGCCGACCTCGTCCGGCAGATCAAGACGAAGATCGACGACCTCTACCGCGCCAAGAGCTGACCGGCCGCGACCACGTCCATCCCCTCCGCGCCCGGCACGATTTACCCTCCTCTCTCCAGCGCGGCGGCGCAGGCCTCGAGCTCGTCGAGCTCCGCTCCCCCGAGCGCGCCGGCGCCGAAGCGTACCCGCTCGTAGGCGATCGTCAGCCGCCCGAGCGCCACGGACCACGACGGTCGCGTCACCGACGCCCGCCTCGCCAGCTCGCGCGCGGTCTCCCCCGGCGCCGGCTCGACCCCGCGGCGCGCGAGCGCGCGCAGCGCCCGCGCGTAGAAGCCGGGCACCCGCGACCAGGACCCCGGCGCGCCGGGGAGGCGCCGGCGCCACGCCAGCCAGACAACGGCCCCGAGGACGACGACACCGACGAGGGCCGCCGGCGTCTTCGCCCAGCGCCGCACGGCGTCCCACGAGGGCAGCGCCAGGGAGACGTCGCGCCATGACGTCGCCGTGCGTCGCACGGCGAGCGCGGCGGCGACCTGGTCTTGCAGACCCCAGTTGATCACGTATTGGTACCACCGCATGCGGAGCGCGTCGAGCCACAGCGCGGCCGCGGTATCGGTAACCTGCTGCTCGGTCGCGCGCGGAGAGGGGTCGAGCGTCATCCAGCCGGCGCCATCCACGAAGACCTCGACCCACGAGTGGGCGTCGGAGAGCCGCACGATGAAGTAGCCGCCGTAGGGGTTCCACTCCCCGCGCTGGAACCCGTTCACCACGCGCGCGGGGATGCCGAGCGTGCGCAGGAGCACCGCCGCGGCGGCGGCGAAGTACTCGCAGTTGCCGCCGCGGCCGACGAAGAGAAACTCCTCGACGGGGTCGAGCGCCGTCCGCCGCTCGAGCACCCGCGTGTAGCGATAATGGCTCCGCAGATGCCCGGCGATCCGCTGGGCGACGTCCCAGGGGTCGGCGCCGCCGGCGGCGAGGTCGCGCGCCAGTGCCTCGACGCGCGGCGCGACCGGCGGCAGCTGCGTGTAGCGCGCGCGCCAGGCCGGGCTGGACGGCGTGGCGCCGTCGGGCCAGCGCACCGCGCGCGGATCGGCCGGCTCGAGCTCGGAGTCCACCGTATAGCGGAGGCGCGCGGACGGTACCGCCACGGTGACCCCGCCGAGGTCGTCCACCGTGATGTGTCCCGCGCGGGTCGTGAGCCGGATCATCCGGGGCGCGCCGAAGATGCGCTCCGTGCCCATCGGCTCGAGATAGATCTCCTGCGTCACGAGCGGGCCGCCGTGCCAGCGATGCACAGCGAAGGTCGAGTCCGCCTGGCGCGGAACGCTCACGCGGGTCGCGCCGCGGCCGACGGACCACGCGCGCCCGTCGAAGCGGTCGAGCACCACGCCGCGCCAGCGGAGGGCGAGCGCTTCGGGCGTCGCGTCCCCCACGGCCGGCAGGTGGATCCGCATCGCCACCGTGGAGTCCGTCTCGATCTCGCCGAACGCGCCCAGCTCCACGCGCTCGGAGAATCCGGCGAGCATCCGCCCCATCGGGGAGCGCAGCGGCAGCGTCGCCTGCCCGATGCGCGGGATGACGAAGAAGAGCATCGCCGTGATCGCCATCGTTCCGGCGCCCGCGAGCAGGCACAGGCGCACGAGCTCGGACCCGAGCCCGAGGGCGCGCGGCGGCGCCACCACGCCCGCGGAGGCGCCCTCCGCGAGGAGGTGACGCAGCACCAGCAGCCAGATGCCGACGACGAGGAAGACGACGAGGAGGAAGAAGAAGGCGACGCTGAAGGTGATCGGCGATACCGCCACGAGCATGAAGAAGGCGAGGAAGGCGACGTCGCGCGCATCCCGGAGCGTCCGGCGCGTGTAAAGCCGATAGAGCAGGAGGAACACGAGGAGGTGCGTGAACCCGTCGAGCATCGTCGGCGCGAGCCACAGGAGATCGGCCCCGAGCGCCGCCAGCGCCACCCCCACGACGAGGCCGCCGAGCGTCCCCGCCCGCCCGAGCGACGCACGCAGTCGCTCCTGCCACCACGAGCCCGCGACGGCGAGGACCACGAGCGGCAGCCACGCGCCCGTGAGGAGCTCGCCGAGCACCAGCGCGGCCAGGCCGTCGGCGACGAGGACGTAGACCGCGACGGCGAGGGCGACGGGCCGCGCGAGGATCATCCGAGCGCCACCCAGATCTCGGCGACACCGTCGGCGCGTGAAGCCGGCGCCGAGCGCGCCACGCCCGGCTCCCACAGCGCGAGCTCCGTGAGGATCCGCCGCGCGTGGCCGCGCCCTCGGCCGAGGGCCACGCTCACACCCGCACCGGCCACGCCCACGCGACCGCCTTCCTTGAGCAAGTGCACGGCGAGCGATGCGGCTTCGCTGAGGCCGCGCTCCACGCGCTCGGCGTCGACGCCCGCGACCTCCAGCACGATGCGCGAGTCGCGCGTCGTCTCCGCCTGCAGCTCGCGCACCATCAGCGCTCCGGCTTTGGCGGTCGACCGCCAATGAATGAGCCGGGGGTCGTCACCGCCCCGGTATTCGCGCAGGTTGTAGAGGTCGTGGCCGCGCCCGCGCCGCGGCACGGCGCGCGGACCGCCGGCGGCGAGCGCGTGCCGGAGCGCTCGCGGGAGCGGCGTGACGGTCGGGAACACGAGGACTTCGTCGTCGAGGCGGACGCGGCCCGCCTTGCGGAAAAGCCCGAACGGGAATCGCGTCGTGACGCGCGCGCCGGGCAGCCGGTGGAGGCCGCGCCGGCCGAGCGTCGTTTCCAACGTCACGAGCCGCTCCCCGCCGGCCTCGATGCGCTCGATCCAATGGCGCTGGCCCGCGATGGTCCCCTGCCCCTCCAGCACGACGGAGTATGACGTCCGCCAGGTCTTGGTGTTGACGACGCGCGCGCCGATCAGAGCCGTGCGTCCGGCGTAGAGCTCGTCGGGCAGCACGGCCAGCAGCCGCACACCGCGCAGCGACTGCTCGGAGAGGACGCCCGAAACGACGATGAGGCCGAGAAGGAGCGAGGCGAGGAGGTAGAGGAGGTTGTTGCCGGTGTTCATCGCCGCGAAGGCGAGTCCCGCGGCGGCGCCGAGCGCCCACCAGCCGTCGCGCGTGGGCCAGATCGTGCGCCCGGGGTCGAACCACGCGAGCGCGCGGCGGATCCCGCGCCACGCGCCCCGGGCGGCGCGCGCGATCATCGCGGGACGGGGACCGCGTCCGTGATCGCGCGGATGACCGCTTCGGCCGGCAGCTGGCCGCCCGGGCCGCCGCCCGAGGCGCCGCCCCGAACGATGACACGATGGGCGAGCGCGGGCACGGCGAGCGCCTTGACGTCATCGGGGACGAGGTAGTCGCGACCGTCGGCGAGCGCGCGCGCCCGCGCCGCCCGCAGCAGCGAGAGCGAGCCGCGCGGACTCACACCGAGGTGGAGCGTCGGCGACGTCCGCGTCGCCGTCACCAGCGTGAGCAGGTATTCCAGCACCGACTCGTCGGCGCGCACGCGGTCCACCATCTCCTGGAGCTCGAGCACCTGACGCGCGTCGACGACCGCCGACAGCGACTCGGGCGGGGACGCGCCACCCGCGCGCAGGAGCGACTTCTCGTCGCCCGCGGCCGGATAGCCGATCCGGATCCGAAGCAGGAACCGGTCCAGCTGGGACTCGGGCAGCGCGTGCGTGCCCTCGTACTCCAGCGGGTTCTGGGTCGCCAGCACCATGAACGGCCGCGGCAACGGGTGCGTCGCGTGGTCGAGCGACACCTGCGCCTCGTTCATCGCCTCGAGGAGCGCCGACTGGGTCTTCGGCGTGGTGCGGTTGATCTCGTCGGCGAGCACGATGTTCGTGAAGAGCGGCCCCGGCTTGAAGACGAAATCGCCCCGATCCGGCTGGTAGACGGAGACGCCGAGGATATCGGACGGGAGCATGTCGGAGGTGAACTGGATGCGCTGGAAGCCGCCGCCGATCGAGCGCGCGAGCGCGGCGGCGAGCGTCGTCTTGCCGACACCGGGGACGTCCTCGATGAGGAGGTGCCCGCGCGCCAGGAGTCCGACGACGGCGAGGCGCACGACGTCGGGCTTGCCGACGAGCGCCTTGCCGACGCTCGCCTCCAGGCGGTGGATCAGCTCGAGCGGGAGGAGCACTCCTCAGTCATAACACAACCGAATCGCTAAACCGGCTCGGTACGGCCCCACACGACGGCCAGGACCGTCGCGCCGTTCTGAGTCGTCACCGTGTGGACGCAGCCGTCGGGCCGGTAGTTCATGTTGCCGGTGGCCACGATACCCGATTCGTCCGCGTTCGCGCCCTCGACGAGGAAGATCAGCTCGTCACCGACGTGGCGATGCGGCGGGAGCGTGGCCCCCGGTTCGAAGCGCGCCAGCAAGGCGCGGCGCTCGGTACGCTTGTCCTCCCAGACTCTCTTCTGGCGCACGCCGGGACGCGTCTCGATCCACGGAAGGTCGCTCAGGGTGAAGATCTGGGACGGCGCCGCGCTCCCCGCCTCATCGGTCGGTTCGATATCCCCGGTGAGGAAGGCCAGGATCGTTGCGCCGTTCTTGGTCGAGACGTTGTGGACACAACCGTTCGGCCGGTAGCCCACGTTTCCGACGGTCACCGTTCCGGACTCGTCCGAGACGGCTCCCTCGATGACGAAGACCAGCTCGTCGCCGACGTGCCGGTGCCGTGGGAGCTTCGCGCCGGGCTCGAAGCACGTGATGTCGGCCCGCCGCTTCGTGCCCGGGTGCGCCCACAACATCCGCTGCCGGATGCCGGGGAATCGTTCCTGCCAGGGGACGTCGGCGACGGAGATGATCCGCGAGAGCGGAGTCTTGGTCGCGCTCATGGACGGGGACGCTACCGCCTGCCCGCGCCGAGCACAACCGCGGGGCGGATCGGCAGCGCCGTGATTCGCACGCCGTCCGGCCCGAGCGCATCGGCGACCGCGTTGGCGATCGCCGCCGGGGCCCCGATCGTCCCGCCCTCGCCCATGCCCTTGACGCCGCCGGGCATGCGGGGCGAGGGCGTCTCCTCGTGGCCGATTTCGAAGCCCGGCACGTCGGCGGCGCGCGGCAGCGCGTAGTCCATCAGCGTCCCGCTGAGCGGCTGACCGTGCTCGTCGTAGTCGGCCGACTCGAGCAGCGCCTCGCCGAGCCCCTGGGCGACGGCGCCGTGGACCTGGCCCTCGACGATCGTCGGGTTCACGACGGGCCCGCAGTCCTCCACGACCACGTAACGACGTACCGTGACGCGTCCGGTCTCCGCGTCCACCTCGACCGCGGCGACGTGGACGGCGCCCGAGAAGGTCGGCCCGGGCGGATCGAACTCGACCGTCGCCGTCAGTCCGCTGCCCGCCCGCGATTCGGCCAGGCGCGCGAGCTCGGTGACGGTCAGGGCACGATCGGGAAATCCCCTCACGTGAGCGCGCCCGTCTTCGAGCACGACGTCCTCGACGGAGGCCTCCAGCCGCTGCGCCGCTTCCGCCAGGAGTCGCGCCCGGATCTCGCCGGCGGCGGCCCCGACCGAGCCCGCGATGGCGACGGCGCCGCGGCTGCCGAAGGTGCCGCTCCCCGCCGGCGCGTCGCGAGTGTCCACCGCCAGGACGACCACGCGTTCGAGCGCGACGCCGAGGCGGTCGGCGACGACCTGCGCAATCGTCGTCGCGTGCCCCTGCCCTTGCGACGGGAACGAGACGAGGCAGCGCACCGAGCCGTCGGCGTCCATCGCCACGGTCGCCGCTTCGTTTCCCGAGACGTCCAGCATGCCGCGGCGGCGGAAGACCTCCGTGCCCATGCCGGTGTACTCCGTGTAGCAGGCGACGCCGATGCCGAACCGACGCCCCGCCGCGCGCGCCGAGGCCTGCTCGCGGCGCAGGTCGTCGTACCGCGCGAGCGCGAGCGCGTGCTCGAGCGCCTTCGGATAGTCGCCGCTGTCGTACGTCATGCCGCTCGCGGAGGTGAACGGATAGGCTTCTTTCGGGATGAGGTTGCGACGGCGGACCTCGACGGGATCGAGGCCCGCGCGCCCCGCGACGAGGTCGAGGACCCGCTCCATGACGAACGCGCCCATCGTCATGCCGACGCCCCGGTAGGCGCCGAGCGGCGGCTTGTGCGTCCGCAGCGCGACCGCCTCCCACGCGTACGCCGGCGTGCGGTACGGTCCGGGGAGGATCATCGCGCTGCCGAGCGGCTCCAGCACCGCGGTGAGCGGATAGATGTGATAGGCCCCGGCGTCGGAAAGCACGCGCGCCCGAAGCGCCGTGACCACCCCGTCGGGCGTGGCGGCCGCCTCGACCTCCACCCGCTGGCCGCGCGCCTGCGACGCCGCGGCGAGGCTCTCGCGCCGGGTCTCGATCCACTTGACGGGTCGCCCGAGCATCCGCGCGAGCGCGGCGACGACGACGTCCTCGGGATAGACGTGCGTCTTGAGGCCGAAGCCGCCACCGACGTCGGGGACGATCACGCGGACGCGGTCGGGCGCAAGAGCCAGCGACCGGGCGATCGCCACGCGGACGACCGTGGGCGTCTGGGTCGACGCCCACACGGTCAGCGTCGCGCCGTCCCAGTCGGCGGCGACGCCGCGCGGCTCGAGCGGCGATGGCGCGCAGCGCGCGTGCTCGAAGGTCTCGCGCAGGACGATCGGCGCCCGCGCGAAGGCGCCGTCCACGTCGCCCTGCCGTCCCTCGCGCCTGAAGAGCACGTCGCGGGCTTCGAGCGCCTGCTCGAGCGAGACGACGGCCGGCCGCGGCTCGTACCCGACCGCGACGAGCTCGGAGGCGTCGGCGGCGACGTACGCGCTCTCGGCGGCCACGGCGGCCACGGCCTGGCCCGCGAAGCCCGTCTCGCGCTCCGCCAGTGGCGGCTGCGCCGTCGGATGAAAGCCGCCTCCTTCGAGTCGCGGCTCGAGCGGGCGCGCCACACCCGCGAGCTCCGCGGCCGTCACGACCGCGGCCACGCCGGCGAGGGCGCGCGCCCGCGCCGCGTCCAGCGCCCGGATCCCGGCGTGGGCGTGCGGGCTCCGCACGAACGCGACCGAGAGCATGCGCGGCAGGACGACGTCGTCGAGGAAGCGGCCGCGCCCGCGCAGGAGGCGCGGGTCCTCGAGCCGCTTGATCCGCGCGCCCGTGTACCGGATCACGCCGGGGTCAGGTCCGAACGCGCGGCAGCACCTCGCCGGCGATCAGCTCGAGCTGCTCGAGTCCCCAGTCGAGCGGGTTCAGCACGATCCAATCCACGCCGTGGTCGAGAGCCGCGATACGGGCGCTGATCCGCTCGGCCAGCTCCTCCGCGGTGCCGAGCAGATAGTAGGTGCGCCAGTACTCGAGGTCCATGCCCGAGTAGACCTTGAAGCGCTCCACGGCGGACTGGGGCGGCTCGCCCTTCTTCAACACCCAGATGAAGTTCGAGTAGACGCGCCCGATGGCTTTGGGATCCCGCCCCGCCTCGCGCGCGAAGCGTTGCACCTTGTCCCAGTCGCCCTTCACCATCTCGGGCGTGGACGAGGAGTGCGGCACCCAGACGTCGGCGTACTTGGCGATGCGACGGAGCACGGGGTCGATGTTGGGCACCGTCTGCGCGTAGATCCTCTCCGACGGCTGGGTCCCGCCCCCGATCCAGATCGGTGGATGCGGCAGCTGCGCGGGCTTGGGGTCGATCGTCAGGTCCCGGAAGCGATAGTACTTGCCCTCGTACGTGACGTGGTCGCCGACCCACAGGGCCTTGAGGACCTCGATCGCCTCGTTCATCCGCGGGCCGCGCTCCTTGTACGGTACGCCCATCAGCGCGAACTCCTCCTCGTGCCAGCCGACGCCGAGGCCGAGGATCGAGCGGCCGCCCGACAGGAGATCGAGCGTCGCCCACTCCTTGGCGAAGTAGGCGGGATTGCGCAGCGGCAGCACGAGGACCATGGTGCCGAGCCGGATCGTGCGCGTGACGCCCGCGAGCGCGGCGAGCATCGCCATCGGCTCGAGCCACGTGCAGGCGTACGCCGGCGGCGTGAGCAGGAGGTGATCGATCGTCACCGCGCACTCGAACCTGAGATCCTCGGCGCGCCGGAGATACCGCCCCATGGTCTCGAGGGAGGCGGTCTTAGGTCCCAGAGCGAAGGACGGGATCCGGAGGCCGTATTTCATCGCAGCCCGTCCTCCTTCTTCGCCTCGTCCTTCGTGAGCCCGCCGATGCGCGGGTGCGGCCTCCCGCCGTCGGTCACGGCGATGGCGAGCACGATCTCGTCCGCGCGGGGCGCGTCGTTGAGACGCACCTCCATCGCGTCGTAGTGGGTGCGCACGAACGCGGCGTCCTTGAAGTGGAGCGGCACGTCGATCGTCGTGCCGGGGCCGCCGAGCTTCTTCGCGCTCGGGATGATCGCCTTGCCGCCGCCGGATGCCGCGCGGAGCGGCGCGCCGAGCTTCGGGTGCAGCAGCGCCGCCGCGTGCTCGTACTCGCCGCGCTCGCCGACGATGGCCGCCTTGCCGTACGACTCGACGGGCGCGCCGAGCGCCTCGGTCGCGCGCTTGGCGAGGAGCGCGCCGAGCTCCTCGCCCGCGTCGATCAGGGGCGTCAGGTCCTCGACGAACCGTCCCGCGAACGGGTTCTCCAGCACGGCCACGGCCGCGACCTTCCGCACGGGACGCCTGGCCTCCCGGCCGCCGTCGCTCACGATCTCCTCGACCACGGTCACGAGCTTGCGGATCCTCACCACGGGCTGATTCGGCATGCGCTCACTCCCCGCCGACCCAGGCGTCGGCCTCGATCTCGACGAGCAGGTCGGGGCTCACGAGCCGCGTGCCGGCCGCGGTGAGCGCCCGCTCGATGTTGCGGAGCGCCTGCGGCGCCTGCGCGTACGCGTCGCCCGCGCCGACGACGCCGCCGCGCTCATCCGTCGCCGTCGTCCCCGACACGTGGACGTACGGCCCGACACGCACGGCGCGCGAATAGCCGACCACGGGCTCCCACGGCGCGTTGCCCGACACGTTGTTGCGTGCGGTCGTCACAGGTCACGCATCCGGTGGAAGACGAGGCCGTCGAGGAGCTTCGGGTAGAAGTGCGTGGACTTCTGCGGCAGCAGCTCCCCGCCCCGCACCACGAGGAGCAGCTCCTCGGCCGTCGTCGGCGCGATGAGGAACGCCGCCTGGCAGCGCCCGGCGTGCGCGAGTGCGACCGCCTCGGCCTGGTCCGCGGTGTAGTCCACGTGTGTCTTGGCGTCGAGCTTCGCGTCCGTGATGTCGAGCAGCGGCCGCAGCAGCCCCTCGTGGAGGATCGAGACCGCGAGCGCGCGCCACGCCGGCGACGCCGTCTCGGGCCATGCGATCGCGTCGAACCGGTCGGCGCGGAGCCGGAGCACCGCGGCGTCACGGCCCGCGACGACCCCGAGCGTCCGGTTCTCCGGCCGGAATGCGCCGGGATCGGCGAGCGGCTCGACGTCGAACCAGCGGCGCGCGCGGCCGACGAAGTCGTCGAAGGCAAAACCGGTCACGTGGTCGACGAGCCGGTGGTTCGGAAAAATCGTGAGCCCCGGCGCTTCCAGCGCGAAGAACGCCATGAGCTTGTGCCGCGCGTCCGGGTGCGTCCGCGCGCGCGCGACGGCGGTCTCGTAGCGATGATGACCGTCGGCGATGATCGCCTGGCGCTCCGCCATGAGGGCCGCGATACGCGCGAGGGCCGCGTCGTCGGTCACCCGCCACAGCCGGTGGAGCGCGCCCTTGAGGTCGCGCGCCTCCGCGACCGGCGCGCCGGTGGGCCGCGTCGCCTCGCGCACCTCACCCGACGTATCGCTCACGAGCATGAAGAGCAGGCCGGTGTCGGCGCCCGTCGCCTCGAGCAGCCGCATCCGGTCGCGCTTCGGGCCCGCGTGCGTGCGCTCGTGGGGCAGCACGACGCCCTCGGCGTAGTCGCTGACCTCGCCGAGCGCGATGAACCCCGTGCGCGTCACCTCGCGGCCGCCCGGGTCGGCGAGGCGGTAGGTCTGCGTGTAGGGATAGATCGCCGGCCGCTCGTCGGCCGCCCACACGCCCGCGGCGAGCCAGGCGTCGAGCGTCGCACGCGCCTCGGCGTACCGGTCGCGGCCCGCGCCGGCCGGCGCGTCCCGGGGATACGACACGCGGACGACGTTGTCGGGGTGGAGCGCGTAGAGCGCCTCCTGCGTCTCCGGCGAGATCTGGTCGTAGGGCGGCGCGACGACTTTCGTCACGTCGAGCGTCACGTCGAGCGTCACGTCCCCGCCACCTCCGGTCCAGCGGTAACCGCGAAGCGGTCGGATGCGCATCCTAGTCACGTCCGGGGGGAGCGCCTGCCGCTCCCCCCGGCCCCCCCCACCAGACTCGCTCTACCCGCGCCGGTAGTGGCCGCCGGCCGCGGGGCCGTGCCCCTTGACGACCTCGGCGGCGCGCGCCGCGGGTGGCGTGTTGCGGCTGCGCCCGATCGTGACGTGCCCGTCGATCAGCACCATCGAGATACCGGGCAGGTCGCCGGCCTGGAGCGCGCCGAGCGCGTCCTTCGCGATCGAACCGGTCGGCGCGTCGCAGACGACGAGGTCCGCCGCGCGTCCCTCGGCGATCAATCCACGGTCGAGCCTGTAGACGCGCGCGGTGTTGCCCGTCGCGCACGCGACGGCCTCGGCGGGCGGCATGCCCCCGAGCGCCGCCAGGAGCGACAGCGTCCGCAGCACGCCGAGCGGGATCACGCCCGTGCCGGACGGGGCGTCGTTGCCGACGATGATCCGGTCGGTCGCGCGCGCGTCGGTCGCGACGCGCAGCGTGTGGAGCGCGGTCTTCATGTTGCCGCACTGGACGATCTCGAGGGCCATGTCGGTGGCGACGAGGCGCTCGATCTCGGCGGGGCTCATGGACGTGGTGCCGCCGTTGATGTGACCGATGACGTGGGGCTGCGCCTCGAGCACGACCTCGGCGCTGATCGGGTTCGACCCGGCGATCGACGGCCCACCGGTGTGGATCGTCACCGTCATCCCGTGCTGCTTCGCCCAGCGGACCATCGGCGCCGCGTCCTTGCCCGTTCGCACCGAGCCGAGCCCGATCTCGCCGACGAGCGTGACCCCGGCCGCGGCCATCTCGGCGAAGTCCGCCTCGGTCATGCCGAGCTCGAGGATCGGCGCGCCGGCGTGAACCTTGACGCCGCCGGGGCGGAAGTTGGCGTAGGCCTTCGCGGCGACGATCGCGAGCGCCTTGAGGCCGACGATGTCCTTCGGCCGTCCCGGCAGGTGCACCTCGCCGGCCGAGATCGCCGTCGTCACGCCCCCGTTCATCATCGAGTCGATGAAGTCCATGGTCCGCTGGCGCGGGGTGAAGTCGCCGAAGACCGGGTGGACGTGCGAGTCGATGAGCCCGGGCAGGACGGTGGTGGCGCGGGCGTCGATCACCGTGTCGGCGTCGCCGTCGAGGCCGCGGCCGACGGCGGCGATCCGGCCGTCCCGGATCAGGATCGAGTCGGCGTCGAGGAGCGGCCGCCGGATGTCGCCGCTCGCGAGCGCGCCGATGTTGCGGACGAGCGTCGTCGCCACGCCGCTCAGCCCGCGATACGCGCGCCGACCCCCCGATCGAGCTGGCGCAGGACGGCGGCGATGTGCGCCTCCATCCGGGCGCGCGCCTGCGCCCCGTCGCGGGCGGCGATCGCGTCGAGGATCCGCCCATGGTCGATCGCGATCTCGGCGCTCTCGGTGCCGCTCTGCTCGAAGCGCGGCGCCACGACCTCGCGCTCGAGGTGCATGAGGACGCGCGTCACGACGGTGTGCACCGGGTTGCCGGCGGTGTCGGCCAGGAGCCGGTGGAACTCCACGTCGAGGGCGCGGGCCCGATCCGCCGGGACGCCGGCGCGCTGCTCGAGGCACTGGGCGAGGGCCTTGACGTCGGCGTCGGTGGCGCGCCGGGCCGCCAGCTCCGCGAGCGCGGGCTCGAGCAGCGCGCGCGCCTCGAGCAGCTGATAAACCGACACGCGACCGAGGCGCAGCAGCGTCTGGAGATCGCGGAAGAGCGGCGTCGCGTCCGCCTCGCGCACGAAGTACCCGCCCGTCGAGCCCTGGCGTACGGCGACGAGCCCGCGATGCTCGAGCGTGCGCAGCGCCTCGCGAACGGCGACGCGACTCGCGCGGAACTGGCGAACGAGCTGGCGCTCGGGCGGCAGCTTGTCGCCCTGCCGCACCCGCCCGTCGTAAATCGCCCGCTCGAGCTCCTCGACGATGGATTCGTAGACGCGCGGGGCCCGGGCGGAGGCGACCATAAGCGTGCTCGTGACTCTCAGCCGAAAGCGGGGCGAAGTCAAGCGTCACGCGGCCCACGCCGACCCGCGAGCGTCACGAGCGTGACTCCGAGTGTTCGCACGCTGTCACTCGTCCATGCGTCGCGTGCCGCCACCGCCCCGAAATCCGCGTAAAGCGCGACTGGCTCGCCGGTTGCAACCGTCGCGGCCGTCGGTCGTGTCTATCGCGTGCAGGTAAGCGTCAACGACGAACAGGAGGGCGAACATGGGTCGTCTGGTCAGCCTTGGAGTGATCCTCCCCGCGCTGTTGCTCACGGTCAGCGGGTGCGCGACCAAGGACTGGGTCAACGAGCTGCTGGGCAAGAAGGAAGCCCAGATCGACAACCGCTTCCGCACGGTGGACGCCGCCGTCGGGGAAGCGAGCTCGGGCGCGCGCCAGGCGGGCACCCGGGCCGACGCGGCGCAGGGCCGGGCGGACGCGGCGTTCGGCCGTGCCGACGACGTCGATCAGCGGCTCTCGCGGCTCTGGTCCAACCGTCACAAGCGCAACGTGGTCGAGACGATCAACGTGCAGTTCGCGTTCGATCGCTGGGAGCTGTCCGACGGGGCGCAGACCGCGCTGCTCACCGTCGTCAAGGAGCTGAAGGAGAACCCCGCGCTCACGGTGGACCTGGAGGGCTACACCGATCCGGTGGGTACGCGCGGCTACAACATCGGGCTCAGCCAGAGGCGGGTCGAGGCGGTCCGCCGTTACCTGATCCAGAGCGGCGCCGAGCTGCCGCGCATCACCGCCATCGGGCTCGGCCAGGTGAACGGCCCGGGTCGCGACGAGGAGCACAGCAAGCAGCGCCGGGTGACCGTGCGTCTGATGACACCGATCGATTAGATAGATGGGGGGCCACGAAATGGCCCCCCCATCCTATTAAAACGAGGGGAGCTACGCCCCCCTCGGACTCCCCCGGCCAACGCTCGTGGCGCCCCGGGAAACCCGTGGCGCCCCTCGATAACCGGCGCTCGGAGCGCCCGCTCCTCGAAAAGAACGAGGGGCGGAGACCCGCGGGTGCGCACCGCGGATCTCCGCCCCCGCCCGTTGCCGCCGGCGCTAGGCCAGACGCGGCAAGAGAACAGTGACCGCCATCGCCCACGCGTCGGACATCAAGAGCAGCTGGAGGTGGCGGGTGGCGACGACGCGACCGTCGTGCCGCACCGCCGCGATCATCGGATCATCGGACGTGAGGATCGCCCGCCACGTCGAGAACCATTCACGCGCGTCGCGCGGTCCGCGCCAGAGCGGCAGCCAGAGCTGACGTCCCAGGTGCGGATGCCGTGCGTGCAGGTGGCAGCCGAGGCGGAGCAGGATGAAGGCGCCGCGAGCCATGTTCGCGGCGGCCACCGCCGCCACCGCCAGAGCCGTGATCCGGATGATCCATTCGACCATGCCAGCTCTACTACGCAAACTCGGGGCCAGTGCCCCGGAAATCTCGTAACTGACCGAATTCGTATGTGTTTCCGGTAATCCGCGCCGCTCGATCCAAGCCGCCATGGCCGCTCTCTGACCAGCCCGCATGGCGCGAAGCTCACCAAGATGTTTCGAGTACACTAGGCACCGCCGCGAGGAGGAGCGCCCCATGGCGACGACCGGTGTTGCGGAGGTCTTCGACCTCCACGCCCTCAAGGAGTTCGCCCCCGACAAGCGCGTGCGCAAGATGCTATTCAAGACGGACCAGCTCTGGTCCGAGATCGCCTGCTACGAGCCGGGCCAGTCCACGGTGATGCACAAGCACCCGCGCGAAGAGGAGGCGATCTTCGTCCTCGAGGGCACGGCCACGATGTCCGTGGGCGGCGAGGAGGTCGTCGCGTCCGCCGGCACGCTCGTGAAGTTCGGCCATGACGTGCTCCATGACGTGCGGAACCTGGGACGCGAGCGGTGCGTGATCATGTTCGTCAAGGTGAACCCGAAGATCGTGAGTCATGGGTAACGTCGAGCGCTGCGACCGGACGCTCCCGCTCAACGAGATGATGTACTACGTGCGCCGGGACGGTGCGACCCGCGCGCGCGTGCTCACCGACCTCGAAGGCCTGGCGACGGAGTTCGGACTGAGCCGAAGCGAGTACGAGGCCCTCCGCGACAAGGACGTGCGGCGGCTCATGGACCTCGGCGTCCACCAGTATTACGTGCCGCAGATCCTCCGTCTGCACTTCGGGGTCAGGCAGAACAGCAACGCGAGCGCCGTGCTCGAGTGCTACGCGCGCGCCTTCCCGGAATCGACGCCGGCCCGGAGACCGTAGGGGATGGGGGAGCTCGTGGCGGCGATGGCCATGACGCACTCGCCCGGCCTGACCGGCTGGTTCGACAGTGCGCCGCTGGAGCATCAGCAGCTGGCGCTCGCCGCCACGGCGGAGATGCGGCGGCGTCTCGCGGCGGCGCGTCCCGACGTGGTGGTGATGTTCAGCAACGACCACCTGCTGAACTGGCCGATCAACAACGTCCCCGAATACACCGTCGGGATCGGCGAGACGCACGTGGGCCCCGCCGACTGGTTCGACGACTGGCTCGGCATGGAGCAGTATCGTGTGCCCGGTCACCCGGACCTCGCGCGCTTCATCGTCAACGAGGGCGCGCGCCGTCGGCTCATGCTGGCCTATCTCCGCACGATGCAGTTCGACGACGGGATCTCGGTCCCCACGCACTACCTCAACCCGGACGCGCGCTTCCGGCTCGTACCGGTGACGATGAACTGCACGGTGCCGCCGATCCCGACGCCCGCGCGCGCCTACGAGGTCGGCGTGGTCCTTCGCGAGGTGATCCGCGCCTACCCTGGATCCGAGCGCGTCGCCGTGGTCGCCACCGGCGGTCTCTCGCACGAGCCCGGGGGGCCGCGCTACTTCTGGGTGGACGAGGAGTTCGACCGGTGGTTTCTGGATCTCCTCAAGGCCGGCGATCACGCGCGGCTGCTCGACGAGTGCACGCTCGAGCGCATGGAGGCGGCGGGGTCGGGCGGCACCGCGGAGCTGATCGCCTGGATCCTCGTCCTCGCGATGACACGGGGGCCCGCCGACGTGCTCGCCTACATGCCGGCCGTCGCCTGGCGCTCCGGCACGGGGATGGTCGTCTGGAGCGAGGTCACGCCGTGACGTCGGGCTCGGCGGCGTGGGGCGCGGCCCTGCTGCGCCTGATCCTCGGCGTGATCTTCGTGATGCACGGGTACTACGCGCTGGCCGTGCTCGGTCCGGGGACGGCGGCGGGTTACGTCGTCCGCATGGGCTACCCCGCCTTCCTCGCGGACGCGCTCGCGTGGTACCTGATCCTCGTGCACGGCCTCGGCGGCCTGCTGATCATCGTCGGGCTTTGGACACGCGTGATCGCGCTGTTACAGGTTCCGATCATGGCGTCGGCGCTCTTCCTCCTGCACCTGGCGCAGGGTTTCTTCATACGCGCGACCCTCATCGACTCCCCCGCCGGACCACGGCCGACCGCCGGCGGTTACGAGTACGAGCTGCTGGTGCTGGTCGCGACGCTCGCGCTCGCCCTGCTCGGCCCGGGGGCCTCCTCGATAGACGAGCGACGCGCGAGACCGAAGCTGGAGATTCCCTGACATGGCGACGACGCACCAGCTCGACGCGGGGACCGTCCATTACGAGTGGAACAACGCCCTCGCCCCGCGCCTCGTCATCGAGCCCGGCGATACGGTCGTCTTCGACACGCGCGACGCGGCGGACGGCTACTACAAGCGAGGTTCCACCCACGCCGACGTCCTCGGCCGCGGGCCCTTCCGCGGCCATCCCCTCACCGGCCCGGTCCGCGTGCGGGGCGCCGAGCCCGGCGACGCGCTCGTCGTGGAGGTGCTGGAGGTGCGACCCGCGGCGGATTTCGGCTGGACGGCGATCCGTCCCGGGCGCGGGCTCCTGCCCGAGGCGGACTTCGGCAAGCCCCATCTGACCATCTGGGACCTCACCGACGGCGTCCACGCGCGGGCGGGACGCGGGATCAGGGTGCCTCTGACGCCCTTCCCCGGCGTCATGGGCACGGCGCTGCCCGAGCCCGGCGGCCACAGCACGATGCCGCCACGGCGGAACGGCGGCAACATGGACATCCGGCAGCTCACCGCGGGCAGCACGCTCCATCTGCCGGTGTCGGTCGAGGGGGCGCTGTTCAGCGTCGGCGACGGTCACGGCGCCCAGGGCGACGGCGAGGTGTGCGTGACCGCGGTCGAGATGCAGGCGCGCGTGACATTGCGCTTCGGCCTCGAGCGCCGCCCCGTGCCCGAGCCGCAGTTCCGCGTGCCCGGGCCGCTCCTGCCCGGGGACCGGGGACCGTGGTTCGTGACGACGGCGCACGGCCCCGACCTCTTCGCGTCGTCGCAGCAGGCCGTGCGCTACATGATCGAGCACCTCGTGGCCGAGCGCGGTCTCTCGCGCGAGGAGGCCTACATCGTCTGCTCGGTGGCCGTGGATCTGAAGATCAGCGAGATCGTGGACGCGCCCAACTGGATCGTCTCCGCGTTCCTGCCCGAGTCGGTCTTCGCGTAGCGCGCATGGCCTCCCGTCCCGCCGCCGCCCCTGATCCCGACCCGCTCGCCCCACTTCGCGCGTGGCTCCGCGAGTGGCAGGCGCGCGTGCGCGCGGTGGACTTCGACGGCGGTCGCCGGATGTGCGCGCCCGAGCTCGTGGCCTTCGGGACCGTCGCCCCCATGGTGGAGGGGCTCGACCGCGTGATGGACGCCCAGTGGCACCGGGTCTGGGCCCACATCCGCGAATTCACCGTCCACGACGAGCGGGCCCGCGGCGCCGTCGCCGGCGACCAAGCCTGGATCGCGACGACGTGGGACTCGCTCGGCGTGCGGCAGGACGGCTCGACGTTCCGGCGTCCCGGCCGGCTCACGATCGCATTCGTTCGCCGCGACGGCCGGTGGCTCGCCGCCCACACACACTTTTCGCTCACCCCTCATGAAGGGGGCCCAGACATGGCCCCCAAACCCCCAACGCTCGAGCCGCCCCGGCACAGCCGTGGCGGCTCTCGTTAACCCAGCAGGCACAAAGGAGAGCGCCATGCACGTCGGCGTCTGCATCTTCGCCACCGAGTACGCGATCCGGATCGACGAGCTTGCCCGCGAGGCCGAGGCCCGGGGCTTCGAGTCGCTCTGGGTCCCCGAGCACACGCACATCCCGGCCAGCCGGCGGAGTCCGTTCGCCGGCGGTCAGCCGCTGCCCGAGGAGTACAAGCACACGCTCGATCCGTTCGTCTCGCTGATGGCCGCCGCGGCGGTGACCAAGAAGCTGCGGGTCGGCACCGGCATCTGCCTGATCATCGAGCGCGACACGATCACGACCGCGAAGTCGGTCGCGAGCCTCGACCTGCTCTCGAACGGCCGCTTCGAGTTCGGCATCGGCGGCGGGTGGAACGCCGAGGAGATGGAGCACCACGGCACGATCTTCAAGTCGCGCTTCCAGCGGCTGCGCGAGCAGGTGCTGGCGATGAAAGAGCTCTGGACCAAGGACGTCGCCGAGTATCGCGGCGACTTCGTCGCCTTCGAGCCGAGCTGGGCGTGGCCCAAGCCGGCCCAGAAACCGCACCCGCCCGTGCTGCTGGGCGGCGAGAGCAGCTACACCCTGCAGCGCGTGGTGGATTTCTGCGACGGCTGGTTCCCGCGCGCGCGCAACGCCGATCGCATCCTCGCCGGACTCGCCGAGCTGAAGGAGCGCGCGGCCAAGGCCGGCCGCGACATGAGGACGATCTCGACGTCGGTCTTCGGCGCCGCGCCCGACGGGGCGACGCTCGACAAGTGGGCCGCCGCCGGCATCACCCGCGCCATCCTGAGGTTGCCGCCCGAGGGTCGCGACAAGGTCCTGCCGTTGCTCGACACGTGGCAGAAGCTGGTCCGCTGACGGATCCCCTGGCCGGAGCACCCGCGTGGGCACGCGCGCTGCTGCGCGACGCGCGCGTCGCGCGGCTGGGGACGGCCGACCGCGGCGGCCGTCCCCACGTCGTCCCCGTCTGCTACGCGCTCGATAATTTCCGGATATGGTCCGCCGTGGACGACAAGCCAAAACGCACCACCCGCTTGCGGAGACTCGCCAATATCGTCGACAATCCTCTGATAACCCTTCTCGTGGACGAGTGGAGCGAGGAGTGGAGCCGGCTCCGGTGGGTGCGCGTGGACGGCCGAGGCGAGATCGTCGAGGGCGCGGACGCGGAGCGTGGCATCGCGCTCCTGCGCGACAAGTACCCGCAGTACCGGGCGATGGGGCTCGGCGACCGAACGACTCCGCTCATCCGTATCACCGTCGGACGACTCGTGTCGTGGGCGGCCGTTTGAGATACTCTGGGCAGCGACGCGGTCAGGGGGCAGGGGCCAACAATGGCCGGACGAAGCGGAGTGATAAGGGGTCTAACCCCTTGTCGTACAAGGACATTCCGAAATTCACTGGCCGGCGCCTCTGGCGTTCCCGGCTGGTCTCGGTAGCGGGGCTCATGTCGCGGCCGATCGATCTGGCGCGCGCCTACGAAGATCTGGTGAAGATCGGCATCGCGCTCACGAGCGAGCGCGACCTGGCCACGCTGCTCGAGCGCATTCTCACCGAGGCGCGCCGCTTCACGCACGCCGACGCGGGCACGCTCTTCCTCCGCGAGGCCGACCAGCTGGTCTTCGCGATCGTGCAGAACGAGACGATGGTGCGGGACATGGG
>WNGG01003150.1_pt1 | contig 23843 bp, 16 predicted proteins | sample 5400661 | NCBI WGS metagenome assembly WNGG01 (sample SAMN13153372, study PRJNA577476) | soil metagenome | isolation source: 100 cm soil or saprolite under Garry oak tree replicate 1 | place: USA:California | collected 2016-06-15
GTCGCGGCTGCCGCGAAGTCCTGGCCGTGCTTGCCTGCGACCACGTCAGCCCAGACCTGCCGCTCGTCTCGAGCAAGCACGGCCGTTCTCAGGTCGGGCGCCTCGGCCACCCGCTCGGCAAGGGCCACAGCGGAGCGGACCGCGGCCGTGGAGCGGTTCTCCGCGCCGCCGCACATCATGCCGGTGAGCTCGCCCGGCGCCACACCAGGCAGCCACCTGCGGGTGAGGACGTCGGTGAGCTTGCTGACGAGCAGCAGGTAGAAGTTGCTGACGCTGGGGGTCCCCCAGCGCGCGCCCACCTCTGCCCACAACCGGTGGTACTCCTCGACGAGCGCGCCGGCCGGACGCTGCGCCTGGTCAGGCGCGTCCTGCCGCCCATACCAGTCGTCCCACCAATCCAGGAATAGCCGCATCTCGCGGCGGTGGCCGCGGTACCTGGCCACGAGCGCTAGATAGTGCGCCACCATGCGCGACCGGCTGAGGGTGGAGCGCACCGGCGAGGCCGCCTGCTCCACGGCGTCGGGAAGCCCGAGCGCCGGCTCCCAGGTGGATCGCAAGGCGGCGAAACTGGGAATCTGCGAATGCAAGCCGTACCACGTGTCGAGGCGATAGTAAATTCGTCCGTTGAGATATGCGAGCAGCCGCCGAAGATCGTGCGCGCGCGCACGAAGCGCCCCCTCGGCCACGCCCATCCGCCGGTAGAAGTCGGTGAACGCGTTCTCACCGAACTGCGCGCCGATGGAGTAGGTAAGGGCGCAGGACACGCCAGGAAAACTCTCGGTGATGTTGCTGTTCGCCCAGGTGATGCGGTCCCCGGGCGGACGCGGCCGGCTCGTGAGCGTCGCGGCCGGGCTGACGATCGGCCGGGCCTGCACGATCATGACCTGCCCGTCGGCCGTGAGCGCTCCTTCGATGTCTTGCGGCGCTCCGAAGTGCGCCTCCACCCTGGCTGCGAGCGCGGCGATGTTCGCCGCCTCCTCGTTGGTCAGGACCGGCGCGTCGGCCAGGGCGGCCGGCACCCGCAGCGCCGCGGTCCCGGCCGTGGGATCGGCCGGGTCATGGCCCACCATCCGGGCCTTGCGCACAACCCGGCCGTCCACGGTGCCGCGCGCCAGGTCGACGTAGAAATGGTCGAGATCGGCCTTTTCCTGTACGACGCCCTCGCCCACGCCATGGGCGGCGGCGATGACGCAGCGGTCGCTGCCGTCCACGGGATCCCGGGTGAAGGCCACGAATGAGCGGGCGGCGCGAACCATCCTCTGCACGCCTACGCCAATGGTCGCCGACAGCGGATCCAGGCCGCGGCGCTGCCGGTAGAGCGCGGCCCGCTCGGTGTAGGCCGACGCCCAGCAGGCGGCGACCCGGTGCAGCAGGTCAGCGCGTCCGACATAGAGGAAGCTGTCGGACAAGCCCGCGAACGGATCCCCGTCGCCGTCCTCGCCCTGCCCGTCGACAGAAGCGACGGCGCACGCGCGCACCGCGGCAAGCCCGCCGACCCCGACGAGGCTGTCGAACTGGTCGAGCACGTGCGCGGCGAGCTTGTGCGGCACACCGCGCTCAAGGATCCCGGCCCGCATGCGCGCGGCGCAGGCAAGCACGTCACGCTCGGCCGACGACAGACCGGCGAACCCGCCCGTCTTGGCGGCGACCACCCAGGCCGCCGCGTCGAACGCGGCGCCGGGGATACAGTAGAACTCGGGAACAGGAAAGCCCGCGCCGCGCAATTCGGCCTGCCGCGCGAATTTAAATCCGACCACGCGCGGATCCAGCAGATCGCGGTCATCGGTCAGCACCCGGTCAATCATCGGCCGGTCCATCGGTCAGGACCGCTAATCATCGGCCGGTCCGCCACGAGGTCGGCCATCTCATTTCCGTCCAGAACGTAGCCGCTTCCATTCGGAGTCGGACCATGCCTGTGACGTGATCGTGATGAGGCCGACGAGTTCTGGGCGGTCCGCGCGGGAAACGAGCTCAAAAGACGTGCGGGCCTTGTTGCCGTTGGCCGGCTTCGGCCACCAGCGCACCTCGAGCGGTATCCGGCGGTCGATCGAGATCGGCAGCTCGGCGGACACCGAGTTGAGCGTCAGCTTGACGTCTGCGGACCATCCGTGAGCGTACTGCCACAACATGACGGTGGCCTGGCGTGCGGCCTCGATCAGTTCCTCTGCCGTGCGGGCCGCGCCGCCGCGAACGGCGAACAGATGGTCATCCGATCCGGGCTGCAGCACCGCCGCGCGCACCGGCCCGCTGCTTTCCTGCCGGACGTCTCCGAGGAGGATGTTTTCCGGCCGGGCCCGGTGTACGAGGCGCCCGGGTATGGCACGCAGGCTCGGGGCCTGTTCGTAGCCGGGCACCTGTTTGCGGTGCGCGAACGGGTCGGCGTCAAGGTGCTGGACGGTGCCGAGGCACACGGGGCCGAACGGCTGCGTGGCGATGACCGTCCAGTTTGCGGTCCTTATCGAGGGACAGGCATGAAGTTCGGTGTCGTGGTCCAGCTCGCAAAAGCGCGGGAACCAGAGCGAGGTCCGGGTCCAGCCCTGCTCGCCCGCATCGGCGCTTGCGGCCGGGCCACGAACCGGCGTCCGCCGCGCGATTCCGCGGACGAGCCCGAGCAGCGCCGTGATCAGCATGATGCCCGGCACGTGGTCAAGGGGGTGATCGAAGTAGAACGGGTCGTCGGTGTCCACTACCAGCTTGCAACGCCAGGCAGCGACCGGATCGGGCTCTGTCATCACGGCGTCGGGATTGCGCACGGTGGTCCGGTGGGATCGGGCCGCGGGAAAGTCGAGCGCCCGGAATGTCTTCGGCAAGGCCCCTCCTACATTCCGGGCTGGCGGCTGCGACCGAGTCTGCCGGCTTTGCCCGGTCCGCGCGGTTCGGGCCGGGCAAAGTTCGCTGAATATGGCGCGGCGCCGGACACGTTCGCAAGCGTTATTCGCAGGCATTAACTGAACCGCTTCTTACTCGAGCGCCACTCGAAGATCTCTCAGCACACTGGCATCATGAAATTTCGGCACGCTTCGCCGGGACTGCAATCCTCCGGCCGCAAGGAAAACACGGCGCGCTGACGCTATGCGGCTCGACGATATGTTCATCGCGGGGACGGGCGTCTATCTGCCCGGGCTGGTCAGCGCCGAGGAGGGGGTGCGGCGCGGCTGGTACGGCGCGGCCGAGGCGGCGGAAAGCGGCTGGACAAGCGCCGCGGTCGCGGGCGATCTTCCCGCGCCCGACATGGCCGTGCGCGCGGCCAGGACGGCGCTTGCCCGTTCGGCCCACGACCCCGACGACATCGCGGTGCTGATGCACGCGAGCAGCCTGCACCAGGGGCCGGACCTGTGGCCGCCGGCGAGCTATATTCAGCGGCGCACCATCGGCGGCGAGGCGCCCGCAGTTGAGATCAGGCAGAGCTGTAACGGCATGCTCGGCGGCATCGAGCTGTCCTGTTGCGTGCTCGCCGCGACCGGGCGTCCCGCGGCGCTGGTCACCGGGGCCGACAATCTCGGCACCGAGCTGTTTGACCGATGGCGCTACCTCGCGGGCGCGGGCACGAACCGGTTGTCCATCGCCGGCGACGCGGGCGCGGCGGTCGTCGTGTCCCGCCGGCCCGGATTCGCCCGGCTGCGCGCGATCAACTCGATGTCGGTGCCCGCGCTGGAAGAGCTGTACCGAAGCGGCGTGGCGCTGTTCCCGCCGGAAGCGACGCTCGGCAGGCCCGCGAACATCGGCGCGCGGCTGGCCCACTACCGTCGCCGCGAACCGGACGCCTTCGAGGCCGCCAAGGACGCCATGGCGCAAGCGAGGACCACGCTCGGCAAGCGCACGCTGACCGAAGCCGGCCTCGAGCCCGGCCAGGTGACCAGGGCGGCGCACGTCTTCTCGGGCGGGCGGCGCTACATAGAAAGCGTGCTGGCGCCGCTCGGCATCGACGCCTCGCGCGGCATGCTCGAGTTCGGCCGGCGGCTTGGCCACCTGAGCAGCTGCGACCAGGTGGTCGCACTGGACCACCTGGTGACCACCGGGCAGGTCGGCCCGGGCGACCACGTTCTGATGCTCAGCAATGGCGGCGCCTCGCTCGCCTGCGCCGTGGTCGAGATCGTCGAGCCCCCATCCTGGCCGCACGGCCACCGGGCGTGACGCGCGGAGCTGGTCAGCTCACGGACCTGGGCGCGGCCCCGAGCACCGCGAGGACCTGCGGCCCGTACCGTGCCAGCTTGGCCTCGCCGATCCCGCTCAGGTTGCTCAGGTCGGCGAGCGAGGTTGGACGCGTGGCCGCGATCTCGCGCAGCGTCGCATCGTGGAATATCACATACGCCGGCACGCCCTGTTCCTTGGCTGTCGCCGCCCGCCAGGCGCGAAGCCGCTCGAACACCTCCGCGGCCTCGCCGGACAGGCTGCCAGACGGTGGGCGGCGAGACCCGTCTGCCTGCTGGCCGGCCCGCCCCGGCCGCTCGGCCCGCCCCGGCCGCTCCGCCCGCCCCGGCTCGCGGCGCAGCAGCACCTGGTGCTCGCCGCGGAGCACCCCCGTGCTCGCGCGGGTGAGCGCCAGCGTGCCGTAGTCGCCCTCGACAGTAAGCAGGCCGTGGGCGAGCAGTTGGCGCACCACGCCGCGCCACTCGACCTCGCGCAACTCGGTGCCGACGCCGAACACCGTCATCCTGTCGTGGCCATGCTGGCGCACCCGGTCCGTTTGCTTGCCGAGCAGGATGTCGATCACCTGCCCCGCGCCGAATTTCTGACCGCGCTCGCGCTGCAGCCTGACCACCGCGGACAGCACCTTCTGCGCGGCGACGGTGCCGTCCCACGACTGCGGCGGCGACAGGCACGTGTCGCAGTTGCCGCATCCGGCGCCGGCATGCTCACCGAAGTAGGCGAGCAGCTGGGCGCGCCGGCACCCGGCCGCCTCGCACAGCGCCAGCATGGCGTCGAGCTGGGTGTTCAGCAGGCGGCGGTGCGCCTGGGTGCCCTCGGAGGTGTCGATCAGCTTGCGCTGCTGCACGACGTCGGCGAGCCCGTAGGCGAGCCACGCGACAGCCGGGAGGCCGTCGCGTCCGGCGCGGCCCGTCTCCTGGTAGTAGCCCTCCACCGACCTTGGCAGGTCCAGGTGAGCGACGAATCGCACGTCGGGTTTGTCGATGCCCATGCCGAAGGCGATGGTGGCGACCACGACGATCCCGTCCTCGCGCAGGAACCGCGCCTGGTTCGCGGCCCGCGTGCTCGCCGCCAGTCCCGCGTGGTACGGCACTGCCGCAACGCCGTTGTCGACAAGGAACGCGGCGACCTTCTCCACAGACGCCCGCGAGAGGCAATAGACGATGCCCGCATCCGCGGGGTGCTCGGCTCGCAGCAGCCCCATAAGCTGCCACCTCGGCTCATTCTTGGCCACGATGCGGTACTGGATGTTCGGCCGGTCGAAGCTCGCCACAAAATGGCGCGCCCGCGTCAGGTTCAGCCGTGACGCGATCTCCGTGTGCGTGGCACGGGTGGCGGTCGCCGTCAGCGCGATGCGAGGCACCTGCGGCCACCGTTCGTGCAGCACGGAAAGGGCCAGGTAGTCGGGCCGGAAGTCGTGGCCCCACTGGGCCACGCAATGCGCCTCGTCGATGGCGAACAGCGAGATCTTGCCGCTGTCAAGCAGCCGGAGCGCGGAGTCCACCCGCAGCCGTTCGGGCGCGAGGTAGAGCAGGTCAAGCTCGCCAGAGCGGAACGCGGACTCGGTCCTGCGTCGCTCGCCCGGGTCCTGGGTGGAGTTGAGGAACCCCGCTCGCACGCCGAGCGCGGACACGGCGTCCACCTGATCCTGCATGAGCGCGATAAGCGGCGAGACAACCACGCCGGTGCCTGGTCGCACAAGCGCGGGAATCTGGTAGCACAGCGACTTGCCGCCACCGGTCGGCATCAGCACCAGCGCGTCGCCGCCCGCGATCACGTGGTCGATGATCTCCTGCTGGCCCGCGCGGAAGGAGTCGTAACCGAAGACGCGATGCAGTACCCGCTCGGCCTGGCTCATCCCGTAGCCGACATCGGGTGACGCCACCGGGCCATCCTACGAGCCCGCCCGCGCTCGCTCGGCCCGTTTGCGTCGCGTGACACATCAGCGCAGCCGTTCGGGATAAATTTTTCCTGAACGGCTACCGCACCGTGTCACAGCCAACCAGTGCGGAGCGAGCGCCGCTGGGGCGGGCGGCGCCCGCCTTGCACCCGAGAGTTAACGTGGTACTCCTGAGAGTTACTCGCACGCACCAGCGATCGAAAGGAGAACGCGGTGGCTGGATGGACCGAAGCCGACATCCCCGATCAAGCGGGCAAGACGGCGATCATAACCGGCGGCAACTCGGGCCTTGGCTACCACGCGGTGCTGCAACTAGCCCGCAAAGGTGGCCGCGTGCTGCTCGCCGCGCGCGACCGCGGCCGTGGCGCGGCAGCGCTTGAGCGGCTCCGCGGCGAGGCGCCAGCAGGTCAGGTCGAGCTTGTCCAGCTTGACCTTGCCGACCTCACCTCCGTGCAGCGCTTCTCGTCGGAGTTCCTGGCCGCGGGCCAGAGCCTGGAGCTGCTGGTGAACAACGCCGGGGTGATGGCTATCCCGCGCCGCGAGACCACAGCGCAGGGCTTCGAGCGGCAGTTAGGCACCAACCATCTGGGCCACTTCGCCCTGACCGGCCATCTCATCCCCGCCCTGCTGCGGAGTCCGGGCAGCCGTGTGGTCACTGTCAGCAGCGACAGGCACAAGAGCGCCAAGGGCATCGACTTCGACGACCTGCAGTCCGAGCGGCGCTACGCGCCATGGCGAGCCTATGACCAGTCCAAGCTGGCCAACGCCATGTTCGTGCTTGAGCTGGACCGGCGGCTTCGCGGGGCCGGGCTTGACGTCATCTCGGTCGGCGCGCATCCGGGGTTCGCCGCCACCAACCTGCAGTTCGCCGGCCCTCGGTCGGGCGGCGCCACCCTCATGGCCCGTGGGATCAGCTTGGCGACGAAGCTGTTCGCCCAGCCCGCCAACGAAGGCGCGCGGCCCGTGCTCTACGCCGCCACCGCACCCGGAGTTCAGGGCGGCCAGTACTTCGGCCCAGACGGCAAGGGCGAGCGGCGCGGGCACCATCCCAAGCTGGTGGAGTTCTCGGCCGCCGCACACGACCAGGCTGCGGCCGCCCGGCTCTGGGCTACCTCGGAGCAGCTAACCGGAGTGACGTTTGAAGCCCTGACCGGATCCTGACGCCCGCGAGCCCAGCGCGCGGTCAGGCCAGCGCTGGGCTCTCACCGCGCTGGCCTCTCACCGCGCTGGCCTCTCACGGCACGGGGACGTAGAGCCAGGCTGGCTCGCTGAAGCCTTTGTCCGGCAGTTCCGCGGTGACGTGCCAGAACGATTGCGGATCGAGTTCGCCATAGCCCTGCGCTATGACGTCTGTGTACAGGTGGTTGGACACGGCGAGGGCGAAATCAGACCGCGGATGGTCGCGCAGCGCGGCTCGCGTCGGCGCCGCGTCGAGAATGCGGTGGACGGCGATCGCAGCGCTGCCGACATAGCCGTTGGCGGTGGGCTTTACCAGGCCGCGGTCGAGCGCGACCCGCAGCCTGATGCGCGCCTGCTCGCTCAGGTCGGTATTCACCTCGTGTAACGCGACCCGCAGGCCACGCGCAAGAGCCGGAATCACCTGGGCTTCATCGATCGCCGTCGGCAACACGATGAACCTGCCGTCGCCCTGTTTTTGCACGTCGATGTGCGACTCGTTAACTTGCGCCTGGTCCAGGGTGCGTTCCAGGACCATTACCAAACGTTCCTGCGTGCGTTCGGCCGCGTCATTGTGATGACGACTGTATTTCTCGACGTCGACCGCGATGCAAAGCCGGACCGACGCGGTCCCGGTGCGTTCAGGCAGCAGTGGTTCGGCGAAGCGTATAGCGGCTCTGCTCGACGCCACATGCCGGGTCGAGTAGCCGAACATCGTACGTGAGATCTCCGCCTCGATACTGAGCGCGCCGGCCAGCTCATTGGTGTCCGGCGGAGCTTCGAGCAGCGCGTGTACGGTATAGGAGCGCGGCTCGAGCGCGCCGCCCGACGCGTCCTCGAAGGACCAGCCGAATTCGGAGCAATGGCTCCCGGACGCCGTGGCGCGCATTCCTCCGGTAGCGCGCAGCCGCTGCAGCCAGCTTGCCCGCGACCACGCCACGTCGAGCGTGGAGGTCATCGGGGGCGGCTTATCGCAGTCGAGGCTGACCGCTATAACGTGCTTGTCGGTTAAATTCACCCTGAACCGGGCCGCCGTGTAACGCTGATCCGCGGGCAGGCCCTCCAGGTCGAACGCGAAGAGCACACCGTGATAGCGGTGCGCTCCCGTCTCGAGGCGCCGCCTGATCAAGACGGGCAGATCGTCTGCCGCCGCCGGGTAAACAAGCGGGCGGCCGCACCGCACCCCGCTTTCGCGTATGAGCTGGCGGCGGTTTCCCCAGAGTTCCTCCGTTGACATGAGATCGATGTCAGCGAGCACGTCTGCGGGGCCGAGCGGGTGGACATGGCCGGACTCGTCGGTTTGCCCGGACGCTTGGAGCTTTTGCTCAGCCATCGGAACTCTCCTCGCCTGCAGGTCGCCGGGCATGTGCGGCACGCCATGACACGCCGCTCAGCTCGATCCCGCGGTCGCGTAGCCGATGTTCGACGCGCCGCAGGTCTCCGGTCCGTGGCACGCCGATGAGCCAGAGCCCTGCCGAGTCGAACCCGATCTGCAATGGCGGCTCACCTGGCTCGTGGCCAGCATACGGCCCGTACCGTTTCCGGCCGAGTTCGGTTAACGGCGTCAGGCGCTGGTTCGCTGATCCGCGCCAGATCAGGCGGGTGGGCTGAGTGATCTCATAGCGCCCGGTGATGACCGCGTCCGCGAGGGCCAGCACGCCATCACCACGGGTGCGCGCCTGGCTCATGTCATACCCGGTGTAGACGAGGACGTCGCGGGTGCTGTCAGTGCGGACGCGGCGCAGCAAGGCGGTCACCGCGTCCGCTTGATCCAACGGTTCGCCGCCGGAGATCGTCAGGCCGTCCGCGCCCTCCGCGACCGCCCGCCGCCACAACGCCGCGAGCCGCGCGACGCGCACCGCGCGGCCGCCCAACCGGTCCCATGTGTCGCGCGACATGCACCCGGGGCAGGCCAGCCCGCAGCCTTGCACCCAGACGCCGAATCGGCGCCCTGGCCCAAGCGCGGTGACCGGAAAATGAAATCGGGCGATGCGCAGCTCGGTGTCACTCACGGCAGGTCATCCGCCTGGCCGCCCGGTGGGCGGGGAGTGGCGCCCGGTCGACGGCGGCTCCTCACCGCTGACCGCCGAGCTCGCGGCCTGGGTGATCGTCGGCTGGCGCATTTCCAGCGCGACCGTGTCGAGGTAGGCAAGCTGCGCTGCCTGGTACTCCTCCCACAGCGCGAGCTGTCGGCTGCGTGCTTGGTTCCAGTAGGTGTCCAACGTCTCGTCCTCGGGGACCATCTCGTCGTCCCTCGACTCCGCGCGCGCTCGCACCGCCTGCAGGTACGCGGCCTCGCTGTCCTCCCGCGCCCGCACCGCGGCACGGTAGGCGACCACGGCGGGATGAGCCTCCGCCACGCCAAGCACGAAAGCGATCATCCCCGACAGCAGCAGGATGATGGCGAAGACGCAGGTCATCGTCCACGGGCTGACCCCGATCCTGTCGATGTTGCCCACCCGTTGCCCGGTCAGCGGATCGACCTGTGGCACGAGCAGCACCTTTTGCCGCAGCCAGCCGAGCAGGCAGCCGCCAAGCAGCCACAGCACCATCACCGCGGCGCACAGGTAGGGGAAGGCCCGTTCCACGGGCAGGGCGTGCCTGTTTCTATACAGCTTGCCTGCCAGGTGCGGCGCGAGCACCATGCCCACCGCGACCGGAAGGGTGAATGCCCAGGTCAGCGTGAGGTCGCGGGCGTTGAAGTAGGCGAAGATCTTGAGGTAGATCGGAATCTCCACCACCGTGAGCAGCGCGAGGATCGCCAGCTTCAGCGGTGTCGGAATGGGCATCGCGAAATGCCCGTCCGCCGGCCCGAGCCACCGCAGCCGGGGGCGCCGGCCCGGCTCTGCCGCCGCCTCGTCGGTCTCCTGGAGCGCCGCGCCGCCCTGGTCGTCGAACGCGGCGCCGGCCTGGTCGTCGAACGCGGCGCCGCCTTGGTCGTCGAACGCCGCGGCGTCTGGCCCGGGCTGGTCCGGGTCATCGTGCTCGCGTGGACCGGTGTCATCCTGCGTTGCGGCAGGCTCACCCGCGCCTGGTTCCTCCTCATCGCCCCAGGGGAAAGCCAGCCGGGGCGAGTGAGCTCCGGCGAGGATGTCCAGCCCGTCCAGCGTGATCTCTTCTCGTGCCCTGGCGATCGCGCGCCACCGGTGGGCATGGGCCAATTCGGCGGCGGTGGAGTCGGCGCCCGCACGGTCCTGCCGCCGGGCGGCGCGAAGCGCGGCACGAATCTCGCGCAGGCCGGCCCAGGCGCCCGAGCGGTCCGCCGCGATCGCCTGCTCGCGCTCGTGGCGTAGGCGCTCCAGGTAGGGGATCTTCACATCCGGCGTGAACGACCATTCGTCGTAGTGCTTCGCCCAGGCGGCGCGCCGCCCGTCGAGGATGGCCCTGCCGCGCACGCCGGCCGGCAATGGCGCGGCCGGCGGGCCTGCCTGCGGCCCGCGTCCGTGCCGGACACGATCCCTGCGGCGGGTACGAGTTGCCGCCCGCGCCGCCGCGCGCTCAGCAGACGGGGTTGGGTGCGGGTGCCTGCCACCATCGGGCATCGTCATCGTTGGTTCCTTCCCTGAGCCGCGTCAGTCGTATTTGACCTGCGGGTTTCCGGCAGGCTTGCTCGCGAAAAGCGCCGCCCAGAAGGCTGTGAAGTTGACCGAGTCGGCCGGGTTCGAGCTGTAGTTACGACCACGGTCAGATATCTCAAGCGACATGTCGGTCATGTTGGGGATGCGGCCGTGCTGGCCGAGGTAGCTGATCAGGTTGGCGCGCCGCTCGGGCGTGCCGATGGAATCCGTGCGGTAGAGGTTCACGGTCCCGTCGTCCTCGATGAGATCGCTGACCACGAGGACGTGATAGGTCCCAGTCCCGTCTGGCCTTTGGGTGACCGCGCGCGCGAGCGCGCCGAGTATGTCCGAGCCGCCGACGGACAGTGGGCTCTTCCGCGCGCAGGCCAGGACCGATTCAGCAAGGCTCAGGGCCTTGGCCCGCCGCTCGGTGCGCACGGCGTTCGGGTCGGTGTCGCCGCCAAGATCAGGATTCAGGTCGATATCGCGCGCCGAGCAGACCGATCCCTGCGACGAACCATCGAGCGGCACGAACGTGAGCGTCTTGCACGTTTTGTCGAGCAGGAAGCCCGGGAGAAGGTCGTTCAGCCGCTTGGTGGCGTCAAATTTCGCGCCCGAGGCCGAGCCGTCGATGACGACGCCACAGGGACTGCTGAAGGTTGCCCCCTGCGCGCTGCACGCGGACACGGAGAACGTCAGCCCCGAGCACAGGGCCACGGCGATCGCGGCTTGGCTGAAGAGCGCGCTCTTTCTGATCATCGGGCTACCTTTCCGCTCAGGCCTGAGCGTTGAGAATCTCCAGCGCACGCACGAGCGTGCCGTAGTGGTGGGCGTGCGGGTGATCGCGGGAAGGAGCGGGCAGACGCAGCAACTCCTCGATCTTGTCCCAGCGAGGATCGAGAGTGATCTTCGCTGGGCGCCAGGCGCTGAGGTCGACGATGGCGCTGCGGGTCGGCGTCGCTTCCCCCGGCGGCCACTCCGCTCTCGGTGGGTCTTCTTGGCGCGTGGCGATCGCCCGCAGCCGGATGTGGCGCCGCTGCATGGCGGCCCAGTACCAGCCGATCTGCTGGTCGGCGCGGGCGACGGCCGCCTGCGCGCGGGCGCGCTGCGGCTGAACGGCCGCCGACCAGCGGCCGAGCGCCGCCTGCAGCCGGCCCTTGTGCGCCATCGTGAGGTCCTTGGCGACATCGCTGTGGTACACGACATCGTTGGCCCGGCTGTAGATCTCCTCGACCAGCCCCGAGTTGTGCTCGATCAGCCAGGCGATGTGCTGCTCCGAGACCTGCTCGACCCTGGCCTGCACCTTGCGGTGCAGGCCAGGAGTCGCAGCAGGCGGCGCCCCATCCACCGTCAGGGTGAGCGGCAGCAACGGTAGTCCCCGTCTGCCATCCCTGGTGCCCTCCCAGACGGCCCTCAGCCGATCGAACAAGGAAAGGCGCGCTATTCGGAAATCCCTATTGATAGATGCGCTTTTCGTCTCCATCTGCCATCTTCTATCGGCTCTGCCCGGCCTGCCAGACAGTCCATCACGACATTGCACTCAAACTGATATCAGATGGTGCGCGGGGGAGACAAATCTACGAAGGCGGCGCATTCCGTGGAATCTAGCGAATACGTGGAATCGGCCACATTCCGTAGAATGACCCAGGTTAGTGGAATTGCGCAAAGCCCGCATTTTGCGGTAATCAAAGCCTCAGCAGGCTCGGCAAGAAGGAGAGGTGCGCGGCCTCCATGGGACATCCAGTCGAACCGACCCGGAGACTTTCAGGCAACTCTGCGGTGCCGCCGACCCGCCGGGTCGGTGGCCAGCGGCAGCCTGGCCACGGGCACGGCGACCTGCGGGACGTGCGACCGCCACGGGAGCTGGCCGATCGGTTCGACTTCGGTGCCGAGGCGCTGTACGTGGGCGGTGAAGCCGAGATCTGGCCTGTCCGCGACGGCGAAGGCAACGAGCGGATTCTGAAGGTCTACTGGCCGGGAATCGAACCGGACCCCGAGGTGAGCGCGCGACGCGAGAGCTTGGACTCGGCGCACCTGATCCGCTTGATCGACTGGGGCCGCACGGGTGGGCGGAGCTATGAGCTGATGGAGTATGTCCCCGGCGGTTCGCTCGCCGAGCTGCTTCATGATCATCCCAACGGGTTGTCCACGCGAACCATCCGGGCGATCGTCGAGCAGCTTACCGAGGCACTTGTCGAACTGCACCGCCACGACATCGTGCACAAGGACGTCAAACCGCCGAACGTGCTCGTGCGTTCGCTCGAGCGCCCAGAGATCGTGCTGACCGACTTCGGGATCGCCGCCCATATCGATCAGACGGTGATCTTTCGCACCGGGTCTCGCGGTTCCGGCACCACCGCCTACGCCGCGCCGGAGGTCTTCGCCAACGCGATCTCCGCCACCTGCGACTGGTGGTCGCTCGGCATCTCGGTCGCTGAGCTGGCGTCAGGCAGTCATCCCTTCGATGGGATGACCGAGCAGACCGCCATCCTTCAGATCGTTCAGAGCACGGTGCCGATACCGGAGAACATCGACCCCGAAGTCCGGCATCTGTGCGAGGGCCTGATCGTCGGGGATCGGGCCCTGCGCTGGGGCGCGGGCCAGGTCAAGCGGTGGCTTGCCGGCGACCCCCCGCCGGCGCCGTCCAACCGGGCGCCACCCCATCCGGACCGCAAGCCGTTCTCTTTCCATGGGATCGAGCACACCGAGCGGGCGCCGCTTGCGGTGGCGCTCGCTTCGAGCTGGGGCGAGGCCGCACACAGGTTCTTCGACCCGATGGCCGGGTCGTGGTTCGAGCTGCGCGAGTGGCTGCGGCAGTTCGACGATCCTGGGCATCAGGCGTCGAGCGAGGAGCTGGCCGCGCGGCTGGAACGCGGCGGCCTGCCGCACGACGTCAACCTGCTGCTGTTGCTGCGGTGGATGGATCCGGGATTGCCCGCTTCCTACCGTGGTTACCGTATGGCCTTCAGAGACGTTCCCAGGCTGGTCCGGGAGGCTGCGAGAGGCGACGCCTTCTCTGCGCAGATCATCGACGAGCTCTGGGACCATCGGCTGCTCGCCGAACTCGACGCCGCGCCCGGCGGGCGTGGCCTGGCGGGGGTCGATAGCCGCTGGCGTGACCTCGACCGAAGCTGGCAGCGGATCACGGCCGAGCTGAGCGAGGATCATCCGCAGGTTGGCCCGGCGCTCGCTGGGTGGCGGGGGTCCCGGCTACACGGCTGGCTCCTGTGGCTGGCCTCGGTCGCCGGCGCGGAGGCAACGGTCCGAAACTGGATCGACGCTGCTCAGCGCGCGATCAGGCGCGATCTGCGGCACGTGCGCGGTCGCCTGGACTGGTTCGACGCGGTGGTGGCGAGCGCCACAAACCCGGTCGCACAGCTCGCGGCGTACGCCGTGTCTGGCCACGCGCGCGCCGAGGCCGAGCGGATCCGCATCCGCCACGCTGCGGAGCAGGCCGCGCATGCCGTGCGGGTCGGGCAGTGGAATCGGCGCGAGCGCTGGCGCGACCTTGACCGCCCCGTCGGCATCGGCTGGGCGGCAGCGGCGATGGGCATCTTCGCGATCGGCTGGATGGTGCTGCTGCTCCTCAGCGACGCCGTCCCCATCGCCGCACCAGCGGCCGTCACCCGTGCCTGGACCTTCATGGCGATCGCGCTGACGCTGCAAACCGGCGCCGAGCTATGGCTGGCCGCCATCATCGGCGCTCCCTACCACCCGGACTACTCCCTGCTGATGGGGATCGGCAGGGTAGCGGGCGCCACCGGGCGGCGGTTCCGCCATCAGGGCACGGCCGGTCTGGTCGTCGTCACGGGAACGGTCGGGGCGCTCCTCGCGGTGACCGTGTTCGTGCCGTTCCTGCTGCCCCTCATCCTCGTGCCCGCCCACGTCGGATGGGTCCATGTCCGGTACCGCCGATGGCGCGATGACCACGAGCGCCGACGGCAACGCGCCTTGCGGCCGCCAAGCGCGCCGCTGGCGACAGCGTCGGCGACGCAGGCCGCCGCACCGAGGGACATAACATGAGCACGGGAAAAATCGCCTACATTTCGATCTCCCCCGGCGCTGTGAGCAGCGCGGGCAGCGCCGCTGCCGCGCATGCGGCGACACATGCGCTGGCGGCGGGCCTTGCCGCCGCGGCCCCAGCGCTCCTCGCCGTTGGCGGCGCTGCGGCGGCGATCGTCCTCACACGCGCGGCCATGGGCGGCATGGCCGAAATAGCCGACCGGCTTGAGGCAGGGGCCGCGAACTGGAAGAAGGAACAGCAAGCGGCCGACGCCTGGGAGGAGGCCGTGCTTGCGGTCGCGGCGCGTCAGGCGCGCATCGCCGCGGTGCGTGGGGCGCTGCGCAAGGCCAGGGGACGCGGCCACGGCGGTCCCGGCGTGGACCTGCCCGACCCGCCTGGCCCGGCTGGCTGGGCACGGCCACTGCACCTGCCCCGGCTCGCCGAGTGGTGCGCGGCCACAGACCAGCAGCTTGCGAAGGCGGAGACCGCGCTGGCTGAGCAGACCGCCGCGACCGCGCTGCTCCGGCTCTCGCAGCTCCCCGGCGCCACCGGCCTCGTCCCTGTCGCGGCCACCCTGGCCGACCGGCACGCCGTGCTTGTTCCCGCGCTCCACCCGCTCGATGCGCACGGCAAGGCCGCCGCCGGTGCTGGCGCGGCCGATGGCAAAGCCGCGGCCGATGGCGCGAGCGCCGCTGTGCTCGGGGTCGGCGCGGACAGGGCGCGCCGTGCGGGCAGCGGCGTGACACCGGACGGCGGGCCGGCGCATACCTCGGCCGCCATCGACCGGATCCTGTCGCGGTTGCCCCGCGATATCGACGGCGATGACTATGCCAAGGTTCTGGAGGCGGCGGCGAAGGCGAGCGACGCGCGGTCGGCTCGGGTCGCCAAAGTGTGGCTCGACGAGATGCGGCTGCGCGCGCAGACCGCGACCAGGCACGCCGCCCGTCGCCGCGATGATGCCCAAACAGCCGCCCGCTACCTGTCGGCGCTACGGCTCGAAGAGATCGACGGCACGACGTTCCCGCCAGCGGCCGTCGCGCCCTATGCGCACACCCGCCGTCGCCTCGAAGATGTGGTGGCGGGCGATGCGGAGCTTTCACCGGACCTGCGCGCCGCGGCCGAGGACGCCGTGCTGCACGCGCAGCAGATCGCCGACCGCTGTTTCGTCACGGCGCAGCTTCAGCTCGCCCTCCAAGGGCTCGGATACACCGTCGATGCCGGGCAGCAGGCAGAAGCGCAAGCCGTGGGCACCCTCGGCGTCTCCTATCCGGGCTGGGGCGACAGCTCGGTACGGATCGACGTGTTGGACGGCGGCGAAGTGCGGGCCGCGGTACAGCCGGGCCGGGCGGGGATCAACCACCGGCAGGTGGACGCGTGGCGGCACGGGTTCGCTGACGTGCAGCGTGCGCTGGCCGACGCGGGTGTCCCGGCGAAGCTGGCCGACAGCCACGTCGCTCCGGTGGACGACCAAAGCCATGAGCCGCGCCACTCAACGATTCAGCCGCGCCACCGGGAGTTGCCGCGATGACAACAGTGACCCCTCCGCACCTGCCACCGTCGGACGCGCCCTCGCAGGTCTTCCGCGAGGCCGCCACACTGCCAGCCAACTGGCCTGCGTTCATCCGGGAGTTCGAGAGCACGCTCGCGGTTCATTCGCAGTATGTGTTTCACGGGAACATCCGCGACCGGTTCGTGGTGCCGGGCGACCCCCCGAGACTCGTGCCCCTCACGACGTTGCTGTGGGAGGCGCTGCGGCTGAACGACTACCGCTGCCTGATCGGATACGACGCGGTCGACGGCCTCGTCGTGCTACCCGCGCGCGGCGACGGCGCGGAGGCCGCGCACAAGGCCGCGGCGGCGATGATCGGCTCGGCTGCCGCGCATGGCCCGGTGCAGCGCTTTGACCGGCTCCGCCAGCATGTGGAGGCGGTCGCGCGGAGCACGCAGCACCGGGCCGCCTTCCTCATCGACTATGCGTCACGGCTGGCGCGCAATCCGGCCGACCCGGGGACGGCCGAACGTGACTTCTTCCTCGCGTGCGCGAAGCTGTCGGCGACAGCGCCCCGCCTTCCCGGCCCACCCGGCCGTGAGCGGTTGCACAACCCTGTCATCTGGCTGGTCGAGGGCGAGCGCGACCTCCCGCCGTGGCTGACAGCCGGAAACGTGCGCATCAGGACAATCGGCATCCCCGCGCCGGATCTCGGCGCACGCCAGGACGCCGCGCGCCTGCTCGCCAGCATGCTCGGGGTGCCCAAGCCCGACGCTCGCGATGACACGCGCGAGGTCGTCGAGACCTTCGCGGCCCAGGCTGACGGGCTTTCCATTCATGCCATGCAGGAGATCACAACGCTCGCAAGGGACCGCGGCACGGACTTCTTCCACCTTCCTGACGCGGTCCGCACGTACAAGCTCGGGGTCGTGGAGAATCCGTGGCGGCGCAGCTACCTCCGTCATCGGATCCGCGACGGCGAGAAGGGTCTGGACCAACGCGTAATAGGCCAGCCCGCCGCGGTGACCAAGACGCTCGACATACTCAAGCGCGCATCGCTCGGGCTCTCGGGCGCCCAGGCAAGTAACTCGGCGAGCCGGCCGCGCGGCATCCTGTTCTTCGCCGGGCCGACGGGTGTCGGCAAGACCGAACTCGCCAAGGCGGTGGCGTCCCTGGTGTTCGGCGACGAGTCGGCGTACCTGCGATTCGACATGAGTGAGTTCGCCGCGGAGCATGCCGCCGACCGGTTGATCGGTGCGCCGCCGGGTTACGTCGGCTTTGAGGCCGGCGGCGAGCTTACCAACGCGGTGCGCCAGAATCCGTTCCGGGTGATCCTTTTCGACGAGATTGAGAAGGCCCACCGGCTCATCCTCGACAAGTTCCTGCAGATTCTTGAGGACGGCAGGCTCACCGACGGGCAGGGCAGGACGACGTATTTCTCCGAATGCATCATAATCTTCACCTCGAATCTCGGGATCCAGGAGGAGGATGCGAAAACCGGGGTGCGCACCACGCTGGTTCAGCCCGCAACGCCCTACCCGGAGGTCCGCGTCAAGGTCGACGCCGGGGTGCGGCGGCACTTCGTGGATAAAATTGGCCGCCCGGAGCTGATGAACCGCCTCGGCGGTAACATCGTGATCTTCGACTTCATCAGGCCGGCGGCTGCTGCCGTCATCTTTCAAAAGATGCTCGACAAGATCCTGAATCTGGTCGCAGCCGAACACGGCACGACGATCACGCTGATGCCGGACGTTCGCGCCGGGCTCATGGCGTCCTGCATCGCTGATCTGAGCAACGGGGCCCGCGGGATCGGCAATGAGCTGGAATCGCTGTTCATCAACCCGCTCGCCCGCGCGCTGTTCGACCGCGATTCGGCGGGCGGCGAACGCTTGGTGGTCCACGGCCTCGTCCGCGATCCAGTGGCGATCGAGCTTCGATGAGCACCACGGGCGATGGTGCCGAGCAGATGGGTCGGCAGTGCGCGGTTTGCGGTCGTTGGCCGACCGAGGACGAAATGATCTGCGAAGGCTGCGGCTTTGCCTACTTCATCTTGGGCCCCGCGGCGTCCACGCCAGATTCAGCCGATACCGCCGCGACAGGTGTCGGCCCGATGACACAAACGGCCGACGGGGCGGCGCCGAGCGCAGGAGCGGTGCCGTTCGGGGCGACGGCGCCGTTCGGGGCGGCGGCCACACTCGGGGGCGCGGCCCCGATCCGGGGCGCCGCCATGGCGCCTCCCGCGCAGGCGCGCACGCTGAGGGCCACGTTCCTGTCATCCGCCATCGGCTCGGACCAGCACTGCCAGGTGGACGTGCAGCCAGGTGCGCACGTTCTGCTCGGCCGGGATCCGGAGGTGTGGCGACAGGTTGCGCCTCGGGCAAGGGATCTTTGCCAAGATCCAGCTCATTTTAGCGGGGGCTGAAGGAGACGGTCATGACGGCGGCGCGTGAGCCCGGCGAGCGGCTGACCGATCCTCGCGGCGGGCCCGAGCGGGGGTCTGAGCGGGGGCCGGAGCCTCGGCCCGAGCAGGGGTCAGCGCCTATGTCGGGACAGGGGCCGGAGCAGGGGCCGGAGCTTGGGCCGGAGCGCGACCAGCTTGCCGCGCTGGTCGAGCTGAGTTCCGTGCTCACCCGCCGGTTCACGGCCCAAGGTATCGACGCGCCCGACGCGGCCGGTCGGGCCGCGGCCGCGATCGACGCATGCAGGCGTGCCCATGCGGCGCTCGGCGGCCGCGACGAGCGGCGAGCAGGAGTCGCCTTCCGGTGGGCCAACCTGCTCGCGATTCGCCGCGTCGCGCTTGGCGGCCCGGACGGCGACGCGGACGCGGCGATCACGCTTTTCGAGGAATTCCTGACAGCGCCAGAACCATCTCCGGGCGACGCCGAGATCGCCAACTTCTGGATCGGGCTGCTCCTGATGTTCCGGGTCATGCGACTGCCCACGCAGGGCCTCGGGAATCCTCCTGACCAGCGAGCCCTCATGGCGCTCATGGCTGGCTTCAAGCTCGAACCCGATGCCGCTGCCGACGTGACACGGGCGGTCGCGTGCTTTGGCCGCCTCGTCGATGCCGAGCCCGCCCACCCACCGCTCCAGCGGATCGCCACGAGCATGCACGCGATGGCGTCGATGTTCGAGATGATCAATGCGCCCGCGGCGGAGGGCATGGACATGCCGCGGATCCTGGCCTTGGTCGGGCGGGCGTCGGCGGCCCTGGCGGCTGACGACCCGGGCCGCCCAGAATTGGTCGCCCTGCATGCCTGGCTCAATGCCGACCACGTCAGGTCGGCGGGTATAGCCGACGCCGACGGTGCGGTCATACGCGAACTGCAGGAGGCCTCAGGGCTGATTCCTCCCGAGCACATGCTGCACGCGGTTCTGCAACTCGAGCTTGGCCTGTCCAGCGCGCATCAAGCTCAGCGGTCGGGCTCGGCGCAGGACATGCGCAACGCGCCGCGGCTCATCGAGGCCGCGCACAAGGACATGGAAGGATGGCCTGGCCATCCACTCTATGACGACAGTCTCCGCCAGCTAGCCGGAGTCCTCACAAGCAGCACAGCATATGAGCCGACCGCCGATGGCATAGAAAAGGTCATCAACCTCGCGCGGCGAGCGCTCGCCGGCCGGGACCTGGCCGACGTGCCGGGCGTCGCGAAGGACACCTACCTCCTCGGCATGGCCCTCACACTGCGCGCCGAACGCACGCAACGGGCCGAGGACTGGGCCGAGGCGATGAGCCATCTGCACCGTGCGCTCACTCTGATCCCTGCCTCCGACCCGTTGGCGACGACCATGCTCGCCACCTTCGGCGCCGCGCTGAACGATCGCTATCAGCTGCGAGGCGGCCTCGAAGACGCCGAGGCGGCGCGGCTCATCCTGGATCGCGCCGGTGACATTCTGGCGGTCGGCAGGCACGCCAGCGATCGCGTCGAAGATCACGAACTGTTGACCACGGTCGGCATTCGCGGTGTCTGCCGCACAGCACTTGCGTGGCGGATGCACGACGTGGCCGCGCTGGGACGAGGCGCTGAGGAGATCAAGCAAGCCCTCGATGGCTTGCCAGAAGAATATCCATGGCGCTCGCGCCTGCTCAGCGGGTTAGGTCTGAACAAGATCGCGCACGGCGTCGCCGTAGGCGACGTAACAGACATACGCGCGGGCGTCGCCGCCCTGACAGAAGCGGCCGCGATCATGGCCATCGACGCCGGAAGCCGCGCCAGCATTCGGGCCGTGGGCGGCATGGCGCATATCGTGGACGGCCGTCTGCAGGCCGATCCCGATCGCCTACAGCGAGGTATCGACATGCTGGCCGAGGCGGTCGCTGTCGAGGACACCCCGCAGGGTGAGCGAGCGCGCTTGCTGTGGGCGCTGGGATTCGCGCACCTCGTGTGGTACGAACTCGATGGCTCAGCCGACCAGATCGACCTCGGCATTGCCCGGCTGGAGCAGGCGCGGAGCCTTCTTGCCGAGGACGCGGTGAACCCGATTGCCGGGCCGCTGCTCTGGCGGCTTGCGGTCGCCTATCGCCAGCGGGCGGACGCGGATCAGGACGATTTGGGGCGCTCGGCCGATACCGGCCTCGCGGCGCTGCGTGCCCACATTTACGAGGTTCTTCTGCAGAGCGGGGCAGGTCACGGCCTGGTGACCGCCCGTGGCGCCGCCGGTGAAGCCACCGAGCTTGCGCGGTGGTGCCTGGCCGACGGGCGACAAGACGAGGCGGTCGAGGCGCTAGAACTCGGCCGAGGCCTCGTTCTTCATGCCGCCACGACCGCGACGCGGGTGCCAGAGATGCTGCGTGGCGCGGCCCACGTGGCGCTCGCGCTCGAATGGGAGAACGCGAGCGTCGGCCCGGCGCGGGACTTGACGATTGGCGAGCCACAGCTTCCCGAGGCGGTGGCCGCGGAATTGGCCGCTGGAGTGCTGAGTGGCCAGCCGCCGAGCGACTTGCGACAGCGCGTGCTCGCGGCCCTCGGTGACGTTGACGAGGTTGAGCGCCTGTCAAGGGCGCCGACCGCTGCGGAAATCGCGTCCACGCTGCGGGCGAGCGGCGCGGACGCCCTCGTGTACCTGGTGCCCGGACCGGCCGGTGACAGCGGGCATCTGCTCGCCGTGCTGGCCGATGAGCGGGTTCAGGTGATACCGGCCGAACGGCTGCGCGTAACTGACGACGGGCCTGTCGTGACGTACGCCGTCGCGCAGCGGGCGCTGCTGCGCGCCGCGGAAGACGATGACTCGGCGGTGGCCACCCACCCTGACCTCCTTGAGGAATGGCGGGCGGCGCTCGATTCCGTCGGCAGGTGGGCATGGCACGCGGCGATCGAGCCATTGCTCGGCCAGCTTGGCAGGCGTGCCGGGAGCCAGCCGCCTCGCGTCATTCTTGTGCCGGGCGGGCCGCTTGGAATTGTCCCGTGGCATGCGGCGTGGGTGGGCGAAGCGGAAGGATCACGGACCTACGCCTGCCGGGAACTGGTGTTCTCCTATGCGGCCTCCGCACGTCAGCTGATCGATGCCACCCGCAGAAAGCGCCTGCCCCTTATGGCGGACCCGGTGTTCGTCGCCGACCCGACACGGTCGCTTCCCGGTGCGACCTTCCAGACGCTGGCGCTGCGTAGATGCTTGTACCCGAACTCGCGTGGGCTCGGAGACACGGGCGACCGGGGCGATCCCGTCGGTACGCCGGAGCAGGTGCTCGCCCATATTCCCGGCCGTGGCATCCTCGGCGCGTCAATGCTCCAGTTCAGCTGTCATGGGCTGAGCGCCGCGTCTCCCGTGGATTCCTATCTGCGACTCGTCGATCCCACCGGATCGGCTGTCGAGGGGAAGCTGGACGTCCAGCGGATCTTGCGCCGCGCCCATGGGAGGCGCCCGGATGCTCCAGGCGGGCTCGTCGTGCTTGCAGCCTGCGTGAGTGATGTGACGGGAACAGATTACGATGAGGCGCTCACGCTGTCGACGGCGTTCCTCGCGGCGGGCGCGGTAAGCGTCGTGGGTTCCCGGTGGGAGGTGTCCGACCGGATGACGCCGGTGCTGATGTTCATGTTTCACCGTTTTCTCACCGTGTACGACATGGGGCCCGCCGATGCCCTGCGGGCCACGCAGTTGTGGATGCTTGATCGAAACCGGGCGGCGCCGCCCGACATGCCGCCGTTACTGGCGGGTGACCTGGGGGCGCACGACTTCACAGACACCGCCGTATGGGCGGCGTTCACTCACCAAGGCGTCTGATGGCGGTGCGCTTTTTGCCGTCGCCATCGTCATCCGGCGGGTCAGCCGATGGCACCGTAATGACGGTGTTAACGCTCAGGTACATGGCCGCCTCCGTCCCAGTGGCTCGGATATCACCTCGGATCATGCGGCGGGCAGGCGGCACGGATTTGGTATTAATACGTCAACCGGACATGCTGGAATCGCCAGTAAGGGAAGGGTGGCGCCGTGGACACATGCGCCCGCGGGTCTCACCCGCCGCGGTCCGGGGCCAGTTTCCTGACCGGCGTTAGCGTTGTCCGCGGCGGTCGCTTGGCATCGGCCGTATGCTTACCCTGCTGATTCTATAAACCGTTCAGCCTCAACGACCCTGTAGCTAGCTGCGGGAAAGAACTTGAGCCGTTTCGCGAGCGCTTTGCTGGCAGCAGAAAGGGCCGCCTGCCGGTCGAGCGGAAGGTGCGTCCTTGCCACCACTATAAGGGGCCACCCCGGGTCGATGTTGCGCTTGCTGCGCTGCGCGATGCCGAGTGCCAGACGAGCCACGCGCGCGCCGTCACTTAAGCGTCCGGCAAGAGTGAGCGCTTGCGCGTGGAACAGCTCGCTTTTGAGGAGTCCAAAAGACCGTATGCCATCATATTCCCAATAGTACTTGATCAGTTCGGCCGTCATCGCAAGTGACGTGCCAGCGTAGGTTTCGCGCTCTGGCCCGGCGCTGCGCTCCGCCAGCGAAACGAGCACCGCGGCGAGAATGCCGTTAGAATGCTGCGCGAAAGAGTTCGCCGGCGTGAATACCTTTGACCGCCGGTCTATCTCGTATTCGATTAGCTCCCTCGCTTCCTGCAGGTCGGCGGCGGGCGCGTTGTGGCGCAGGCTTAGGTCGAATGCGCCATATCTGCCCCGGTCCGTCAGCGCCACCGCGAGGTCGGCGCGCGCGATGCCCACCAAATTGTCGTCCTCTGGGCGGACCGCGGCCCGGCGGTCGAGTTCTTCGCGGCGCAGTTCGACGACCCGGTCGAGGTCGCCAGGCGCGCCACGGAAACGGAAGCACCGCGCGTAATAGGATCTTATCGCCATCAATGTGGTCTCATCCTCTTCCAGGCTGCCTTCCGCGCGTTCCCTCAGCGCCTCCCACGCGGCCACTGACTCCTTGATGGGACGGCGGTAACTGCGCGCATACTCCCTGCTGCATTCGATCAGCAGGGTAACGGCGTTCGCGGCGCCGAGCCGCTCCTCCGCCTCGGCGCGGAGCTCATCGAATTCGGCCGGACCGCCGTTGCAGCCAAGCAGCGTGTGGAGCCGTCCGCGAAATATTGGCTCCCATTTTTCTGGTTCGTCTTGCATGCCTCTTATCCAAGCTGGTTTAGTGTC